>Ga0335070_10003191_pt1 | contig 19074 bp, 17 predicted proteins | sample Lox_Sample_13_FD_206722 | JGI IMG/M metagenome (GOLD analysis project Ga0335070, IMG submission 206722) | Soil microbial communities from Loxahatchee National Wildlife Refuge, Florida, United States - Lox_Sample_1.3 | ecosystem: Environmental > Terrestrial > Soil > Wetlands | place: USA... | reverse complement strand
TTCCGACGAGTACTTCTTCATCGTGCTCTCGATGACCGTCACCGGCGCAGTCGCCATCTGGCGCTGGGACGCCATCTTTCCCGACCGCCGCGATTACCTGAATTTGGCGCATCTGCCCATCTCTACGCGCACCATCTTCTTTGCCAATTTCGTCGCGGTGTTGTTTCTCGGTGTCTTAATCGCTGTCGACGCCAACGCCGCGTCATGCGTCCTCTTTCCCATGGTGGTCGCAGCCGCTCAACCTAAATTTCTTTTCTTCCTGAAATTCGCCGCTGTCCATGCGGTCGGCGTCGTGCTCGCTAGCATCTTCTCGTTCTTCGCCGTCTTCGCCTTGCTCGGACTCTTGATGGCGCTCCTGCCACCCAATTTTCTGCGCCGTATCTCGACCTACGTCCGCGGTGCGGTAGTCGTCTATCTGGTATCTCTACTCTGCACAGGCTTCGCCATCACCGACTCTCTTCGCCGAGCAAAAGGTTCCGTTCCCGCTTGGATGTACTTCTTCCCATCCTGCTGGTTCGTGAGTCTGTGTCAATCTCTGCGTGGCCGCGCTAATCCGGTGATGACCCACTTGGCGAAACTGTGTGTACCCGGACTGGCGATTCTCCTGCTCGTCGCCTTCTGTGCCTACGCCATAGGGTACCGGCGACATTTCATGCGCATCGCCGAAACCAACAATGGCGGAGTCGCACCCCACTCCCGCCACTCCCGTCTGTGGGCCGTCCTGGATCGCTTGTTACTCCACACTCCTTTTCAGAAAGGAGGCTTTCGCTTCGCGAGCAAAATGCTCGTTCGCAGCGAGCCGCATCAATTAGTCATGACCGCAGTCGCCGGATTGGCTCTCGTCCTAGCCTCGCAGGCCTTGATGGGCGCGTTCGAGGGTGCAAAATCCATGCGCGAGGTCGCGCTCTCGCCGGACGCTCTCTCTATTCCCTTCATCCTCACCTTCCTGCTCATCATCGGACTGAGGCTTGTATTTGAGATTCCCGTCGAACTGCGCGCCAATTGGATCTTCCAACTCCTGCTCGATTCCGATCGTCAGGAGTGCCTGGCCCTGGCCAGAAAAGTAACCTTGGCTTCCGTGTTGCCGTTGATCCTCAGCCTCACGTTTGCGATCTACTTCTACGTCGCCGGTCTCACCACAGCCACTCTTCACACGCTTCTGGTTTTGATCTGGTCCTTGCTGCTCACCAACATCTTGCTCACGCGATTTCGCAAGCTCCCTTTCACCTGCAGCCTGCCGGTCTTCAAGCAGCATTCCATCGTCATCCTGATCGCATTCGCCTTCGGATACCTGATCTACGCCGTCTCCACTCCGGAATTCGAATCTTGGGCTTTGGCGGAACCAATCCAACTCCTCAGGCTGCTGCCGGCCGTAGCCGTGGCGTGGTATGTCCCGTATCATCTGGGCAAAAGGACGGTCGATGTCGAAAGGAGGATGATCTTCGAAGAAAGCGCCGCCAGAACCGTAGAAGTTTTGCGTCTCAGTGAGTGAAGGGCATCTCGCGACTAAACAGCCCCCAGCCACTTCACCGGATAACGAGCCGCCAGGGCATTTGCCAGTCGCTCATCCGCTGTAATCAAAGTTCGTTTCGAATCAACGGCCAGGGCAACGTATAGTGCGTCGTACACAGTACGATCATTCGCCAACGCAATCTCCAACGCTTCTGCTAGCAACTTCGCTGAGGGCACACTTGGAATGTTCCGCCTCAACATCATTTCGATCGCCGTCTCTGCGGCAGCCCTTGAGAATCTCCCCTGCCTGACAGCCTTCCAAACGATGTTGCCGCACTCCGCCCAAAATATGTCTGGAACGATTAGGTTCAGACGCCCTTCCCCAAATTCGTCGAGCAAGCGGTAGGCCTCCGCCCGAAAAGGCTCGTTCGTGGCCGGCAGCATCCACTTCGCGGCTACGCTGGCATCGAGCACACACGACGTCACCGTTCCCGATCCTCACGAATCATCTCTTCGACTGAAGGGAATGGACCAGCGGTCGCGGGTGGGCGCGAAGACAATTCCTTCATTCGCCGGGCGAACTCTCTTCGGGCTCGCAACTCGTCAGCGGTGGTCAGGTTCTGTTCGAGGAGTTCGAGGACTTCGGCGGCCATCGACTTCCTATTCTTCTTGGCCCGATCCCTCAGCGCTTCGTACAGTGGCTTGGGGACATTTTCTACATAAAGTGCTGGCATATGGAATACCTAGACTTATCCTAGCATAATGCTATGGCTTTAGCCATCGCGTTTCCTTGACACCCCCGCTCTCCCCGCTTTATCCTAAGTCTTGTTCCTTGCGGTACTTACGCTTGCCCTGAGCGCGGTTGGAAGGGCCTTCAGGCGTGCTCCGCGGGTAGGTTCGGCACATTGCCGCGCGGAGGTTTCGCAATGTTCCTAGACATCAAAGAATTGGAACTCCACCCCATCGATTTCGCGGAGGAGTTTCAGCCCGGTGTCCTCGACATGGGTGCCGACGCCACGCAGCGCACTCCGCTCAAAACCAGCGGCCGCGCCGAACTGGTCGAAGAGCATCACGGCAAGCACAAGGTAATCAAGGACATACGCCTTCGGGGCAAGTTGAGCGCCGGCCTCGAAATGCAGTGCGCGCGCTGCCTCGAACCCGTGCCGCAGAATGTGAGCCGCGAGTTCGAATTGCTCTACCGGCCGCTCGGAGCCGACGCCGGACGCGACGAGCTTTCCGTCACCGACGCCGAGGCTGAGATCGGCTATTATCAGGGGGAAGGGATCCTGCTGGAAGATGTGTTGCGCGAGCAGGTTCTGCTGGCGCTGCCCCTGAAAGTCACTTGCCGTGAGGATTGCAAGGGCCTGTGCCCGCACTGCGGCAAGAACTTGAATGAGGAACAATGTTCCTGCGAAGTTCCAATGGAAGATCCGCGCTGGGCGGCCCTAAAAGAAGTCCGCAGCCGCCTCGAACACTGAACTGAATTGGATTTGAACTTAATCGGTTTTCCAAGGGACGGCCTTCAGGCCATCCCTAACGTGTTTTGAAAGGGACGGCCTTTAAGGCCGTCCGTAACAGCAGCGTTTCGAAGGCGGCTTCAGCCGCTGAGGGGACTCGCTGACAGCTCAGAGCTGTTGCTCAAAAGGAATCTCAACCATGCCCAATCCAAAACGACGTCACTCCCAGAAACGCACCTCCACCCGGCGCGCCCACGACGCACTGAAGGGCCACAGCCTGGCCGAGTGCCCCAACTGTCACGAGAAAAAAATGCCGCATCGCGCCTGCCCCAAGTGCGGTTACTATAAGGGCCGCGAAGTTCTCGACGTCGAAGAAGCCAGCTAGTCTTGCACACCATGCCGAGCGTCATCGCGCTGGATGCGATGGGTTCCGACCGCGCCCCCAAGCCGGAAATTGAGGGCGCTATACAGGCCGCACGCCAGTACGGCGTACGCGTGTTGCTGATCGGCCCCGAAGCCATCGTCAAAGCCGAACTCGATCGTCACCGCTCCTCGCGGGGACTGCCCATCGAGATCGTCCACGCCAGCGAATACATCACCATGGAAGACAAAGTGGAGGCCATCCGCGCCAAGCGCGATAACTCCATGCGCGTCGGCCTACGCCTCGTCCGCGAGGGACAAGCTCACGGTTTCGTCACTGCCGGCAACACCGGCGCCGCCATGGCCACCGCTAAGATTGTGTTAGGTGCCGTCCCCGGGGTGGATCGTCCCGCTCTCGCAGCCGTCTTTCCCACTGCCCCCGGAACCGCGGCCATGCTACTTGACGTGGGCGCCAACGTCGATTGCAGTCCCGAGAATCTCGAGCAGTTCGCCGTCATGGGCGACGCCTATTTCCGCGGCCTCTTCGGCAGGCGCTCGGGCGCGCCGCGCGTCGGCTTACTCTCCGTCGGCGAAGAAGAGACTAAAGGCAACGAACTCACCCGCGAAGCCTTCCGCCTGCTCAAGCAGCTTCCCATCAACTTTATTGGCAATGTCGAGGGCCGCGATCTCTACAACGGCGAAGTCGACGTCATCGTCGCCGACGGATTCGTCGGCAATGTCGCCCTCAAAATTTCCGAAGGCGTAGCCAACCTGGTCCGCACGGCGCTGAAAGAATCCCTGAAAGCCACCATCACACGCCAGGTCGGAGCCCTGCTCTCCCGCAGCGCCTTCACCGATTTTAAAAAGCGTCTCGACCACACCGAATACGGCGGCGCTCCGCTCTTAGGCGTGAAGGGCGTCTGCATCATCACGCATGGATCATCCAACGCCAACGCCATGAAGAATGCAGTCCGCGTCGCCGCCGAATTTGCCGGAAGCGGCATCAACGAAGCCATCGAGCGTGGTTTAGCCGCTCTGAAGGCAGTCCATGCCGAACCCGCAGTCGTGCAGTCGACTTAGACCGTACAACCGGTGAATCGCCGGCGATTCGCGAGTGCAATCGCCTCGCGCAAAAAAAATCATGAACGACTCCAATAACTCCGTCGCCTTCCTCTTCCCCGGCCAAGGCTCGCAATCCGTCGGCATGGGAAAAGACCTCTACGAAAAATATCCGCTCGCTCGCCAGACCTTCGAAGAAGCCGACGACGCTCTCGGCTACAAGCTTTCTCAAGTGTGCTTCGAAGGCCCCGAAGACCATCTCCGCCTCACCGAGATCACCCAGCCGGCAATCCTCACCGTCTCCATCGCCGCTCTGCGCGTGCTCGAAATGCGCATGCCGAAGCCGTCTTACGTCGCCGGTCACAGCCTCGGTGAATACTCCGCCCACGTCGCCTCCGGCACCATTAGTTTTGCCGACGCCGTCCGCACCGTCCGCAACCGTGGCAAGTACATGCAGGAAGCCGTTCCCGTGGGCGTAGGCGCCATGGCCGCCATTCTCGGTATGGATCCCGAAAAAGTCACCGCCTGCTGCCACGACGCCGCCCAGGGAGAAGTCTGCCAACCCGCCAATATTAATTCTCCCGAGCAGATCGTCATCTCCGGCAACACGGCCGCCGTCGAGCGCGCCGCGAAACTCGCCGACGAACGAGGCGCCAAGAAAGCCAAGCTGCTCCCAGTTAGCGCACCGTTCCATTGCTCGCTGATGAAGCCCGCGCAAGACCGTCTCGAATCCGATCTCAATCAACTGAAGATGCAGTCGCCGTCGTACCCAGTGGCCTGCAACGTCGACGCTGCCTTGATCACCGACGATCTCCGCGCCCGCGACACGCTGGTCCGCCAGGTCACCGGTTCCGTTCAGTGGGATCAATGCATCCGCCTGCTCGTCACCCAAGGCGTTCAAATGTTTATCGAGGTCGGTCCCGGAAAAGTTCTCTGGGGTTTGATGCGGCAGATTGATCGCTCAAAAACTTCGCTGAATGTCAGCGACGACGCAACGCTTCAGAAGACTCTCGACTCCTTGCGCTGAGCTGTTTTCTAAGCGGCCTCTCATATTCTCGTAACCTGATCACCGCACCTGCAGTGATCTTTTCCTTTCTCCAGTTCCCCTGCAAACTCTTCGAGTGGACGGCACTGCATCCGCAATCCCTTCCATCACAGGCAGCGAAAGGATCCCTCGACTATGAAGGTTACGAGTCTTGTCATTGTGGCTATTACGACGTTCGCCCTTGTTGCGATTCCCGCGAGCGCTCAGGTCGGGCCAATAAGAGGCAAAGTGTTGATCCCTGACTCAAGTATCGAAAAGCCCACCGACATCGGACGATCGGCCCACACGAACATTCGGGTCTTTTTGCCGAATACGCCTTTGCGCTACCAACAAGTCGCCGGCCCGCCTTATCTCGGCTATGCCTATGAGACACCTCAGTCGTTGGCTTGCGTTTATGGGCTGGTCACCGCCGTCGCGGGGTGCAATCCGAACACGCTCACCGCTGTCCCCACGGGTGGCGCCCGAATGATCGCCATCGTCGACGCTTACGACGCACCGAATGCCGCCAGCGACCTGGCGAAATTTTCCACGCAGTTTGGCCTGCCCGCAGCCAGCTTCCAGGTTGTGTATGCCAGCGGGAGGCAGCCTGCCCACGATCTCGGATGGGAATTTGAAGAGTCGCTCGACGTGCAGTGGGCCCACGCCATGGCGCCCGGGGCCAGGATCGTCCTGGTTGAGGCCGCGTCCAGCAGCTTTACCGACCTAATGGCGGCCGAGGACGTAGCCAGTTCCATAGTCGCTGCCGCCGGAGGCGGCGAAGTATCCAACAGTTGGGGCGCGACTGAGTTCTCCGGCGAGACCGCCTATGATTCCCACTTCGTCAAACCGGGCGTCGTGTTTCTCGCCTCCGCAGGCGATAATCCCGGCACAAGTTGGCCCGGCACTTCCCCCAACGTGGTCTCGGCAGGCGGTACTACCGTACGCCGCAATCCTTCCACAGGAGCCTTTATCGCGGAAGTTCCGTGGGACTCGGCTGGCGGCGGCGTCAGTCTGGTTGAGCTTCGCCCCAGCTACCAAACCGCCATATCGAGCGCTGTCGGCAAGTACCGCGGCATTCCCGACTTGTCGTTCGATTCCAATCCAGTCACCGGCGTTTGGGTCTACGACTCCAATGCAGGAGGATGGAACGTCGTCGGAGGCACCAGCGTGGCCTCTCCGGCTCTGGCCGGAATTCTGAACTGGGTGGGAAGCTTCTATACCTCCACCAACGCCGAGCTCACGGCCATGTATGGAAAGATCGGCGTGTCCACCGCCTTCAACGACGTCACGTCCGGATACTGCGGTCCCTATGGCGGATACACCGCCGGCACTGGCTGGGACCTCTGCACCGGCGTGGGCAGCAACAAGGGAAAGATTGGAAAGTAATCACGCGCCCCGGCAACGTTGTCGTGGGCGCAGAATAGCAGAAACCGGCCCGCTCGATGTGTTGAGGGTAGACGAGCGGGCCGCTCATCTTCTGTGTTGCACGCAATCTCCGGAACGTCGTTTCGCGATCAGCGGAAAATCAAATCGCACGGCGGATAACTGAGCGTGTGGTCCGACTTCTCCACCCACACCTGCGCGTGCTCCACGCGATCATTCACCACCACATCGACCACCACTCCAGTGCCGCCGCCAGGACAACTTGCCGCACCGAACACTTTCTGCGTCTTGATCAGGCCCCAATCGCTGCCCGGTCCCCAATCCCGGTAGAAGTCCCCGTATGGATATTTCTGATACTGGCCGGCATGTTTCTGCCACTCCGGATCATGCATCCAGATGCCGTACGCAGTCGTGTAATCCTGCTTCTGCAACGCATCGAAGAAGCGTCCCACCACGCGCTCCTCCGGCCAGTACCGGAACCACCACAGCAGTCCAGCCACAACAATGATCACGGCGACAATCAGAATGATGCGCGCCTTCTTCTTCCGCTCTTTCTCCGCGTCAAAATCCTTCGCATCCAAAAGTGTCATACCCCTCTAGCATAACGGACAAGCCAGCAAGGGGAAAAGTTCCAGAGGGATTTGGAATCGTGCAATCAGGCCTACACTAAACCGCCGGGCTGCCCAATCCTGGGAACAATTGCCGCACGTCACCACTGAATCGTCGGCTCGTGAGCCGGGAAATTGCGGCGGGGCGGTGGGCGTAAAGCCCAGGAGGCAGCGGTGACTCCCATCATCAGAACCAGATACACCAGCGTGCCGGAGCCGATCACTCCTGACGCGATGTGTGATGCGAGCGCGCCCGTTAGGTTGAAGACGATACCGGCATAGGCCCACTCCTTCAGCCGCGGAAAGCGCGGAACGATCACCGCGATGGCGCCAAAGAGTTTCCAGACCCCCAAAATGACAAGGAAATAACCGGGGTAGCCTAGACGGTCCGTAACTTCGCGAACCTGTGGCACCTTCAAAACGTCCCACGCTCCTCCAAGGGCGAGTTCGCAAGCGAGCAGAATGGTGCTTACCCAATAGGCGATAGCCCGATTCCGTCCGGCTCTCGTTGTCGATTTCATTCCGACCGCCTCGCCTGCATTAGCGGATGGTTTTGCAATCACCAAATTACCCGATTACCCAATCACTCAATCTAAAGGGTTCTCTTAAACAGCGGAATCGCAACGCCCAGCGTGACTGCCGCGAATATGGTGAGAAACAGCATGTCTCCCCAGACCGCCGAGAGTGCCGTCTCCTTCAGCAGCAGGCACTTGAACCCGTCCACCGCATAGGTAAAGGGATCGCACTTGGCGATTCCCCGCAGCCACGCAGGAAAGGCTTGTATCGGATACACCGAGCCGCTAGGGAAAAACAGCAGCGTATTCAGAATGCCAAACATCGCCCGTGGCACCAGCGGATCTTCGATGCGCACCATCAGCAGGAACATCATCGTATTAAATGCCAGCGAGGTCAGCGTAATCATGATGAGCAATCCAATCATGGTCAGCGGATTGAAGATCGTGCTGACTCCCGCCATTAACGACCCGATCACCACAATAATTACGCCTGTCATCACGGCCTTGATCGCACCGGCCATGTTCAATCCCAGCACCAGTTCCAGCTTTGTGATCGGTGTGACCAGGTACCCTTCATGCACGCCCCGCGCCTTGTCGTCGATGTACAGCATCCCGCCGCCAATCATCACCGACACAAACATGGCCAGCACCAGCGACCCGGGAAGCAAGTACTTCATGTACTCGATGTACGGATAGAGTTCGACAACATCGAGCGCTGTCTGCTGCAAGATACGCGGTGAGACGGTCGGCTGATTCAAAGCATCGGTCAACGACTGAAGCTCCGACTCAATCGCTCCGCTCATGAAGTTGTCGCTGTTGTCGACGACCAACGCGATTCGCGGATGATTCTCCTCATACACCCGCCGCGAATATTGCGGCGGAATGATGACTGCGCCCTCCAGCTTGCCATTGCGCACATCTTCCATCGCCTGTTTATCGCTGTCGTACGGGATCGGCACAAACGTCCGGATGTTTGCACGCACAGAATCGAACGCCTCTTTGATCCGCAGTGCCTGCGTTCCGCCATCCTGATCGACAATGGCGACGCGAGCATCGCGAATCTTCCCGCCAAACGCATTGCCCAGAATGATCAACTGCACCAGCGGAAAAATCATCGACGCCAGCATCAACGCCGGCGACCGAAAAAACTTCCGCATCTCCCGCTCGACAATTGCCATCATTCGATTCATAAGTCAGTCCTGAGACCCGAGTCCTGAGTCCTGAGCGTCGCCCCGGTCCCGCAGCGAGTTGATGAGTCCACTCAATATGCGTCCCAACTCGTCCAACATTTGAGTCAATTGCGCGATAGTTTCGCTATTAACGTAATTGCGCTGTTCTGCTATCAGAACTTGTGTTTCAATCTCTGCGAGAGACCCTCTCGAATGTCGAAGAAATCTCACGAAGTCGCGATTGGAGTAGTGTGCTTTCCCTTCAGCAATGTTGCTGGGAACCGATACGGCAGCCCGGCGTAACTGGCTAGTCAGGCCGTACATTTCGTTTTGAGGGAATCGATCAGTGATGTCATAAATCATTGCCACCAACTTCATTCCCTTCTGCCAGGCAACTAAATCCTTGTAGCCGCTTTTGCTCATCTTTTTCGCCCGTGTGACCACTGTTTCCAGCGGCGGAACTCTCGACCTTCCTCAGGACTCAGGACTCGGGACTCAGGACTATCACGGTCTCAACCCCGGCGCTTGCGGCATCACAAACGCATACGCCTTCTGCAATTCATCCCGCAGCTGCCGCCCCGTATAGTGCACAAACACATCGTCGAGAGTCGTATTCTGCACGCTCAACGACTTCACCGGCACCCCGCTATTGACAGCCATTTCCACCAGTTCGGTCGTCGTCCGCGATCCGTTTCCAGTCAGTACGCGAAACATTCCCGCGCCCTCGTGCTGCACCGACGTCACTTCCGTCAGGCCATGCAGCCTCTGCTCCCAATCCGCCGGAGGATTATCAAACTGCGCCTCAATCACATTCGATCCCGGCACGCTCGCTTTCAACGCCATCGGAGCATCCAAAGCCACGAGCTTGCCGTGATCCACAATCGCAATGCGGTCGCACAGTCGATCCGCTTCATCCATGTAGTGCGTGGTGATCAGAATCGTCAGCTGGCGATGCGCTTTGATATTCCCCAGCATCTCCCACACCGCAACGCGCGATACCGGATCAAGGCCCGTTGTCGGTTCGTCCAAAAAGAAAATCTTGGGATGATGCACCAGCCCGCGCGCAATCTCGAGCCGCCGCCGCATGCCGCCCGACAACGTCTTCGTCGCAGCATCCCGCCACTTGGTCAGGTCGACCAGTTCCAGAAGTTCATCAATCGACGTCTTTCGCTCTTTCGCCGGAACGTCATAGAGCTTGGCGTAGATGTTCATGTTCTCTTCCACGGTCAGGTCCAGGTCGCTGGTCAACGCCTGCGGAATTACGCCAATCATGCGCCGCGCCGCGTTCGGTTCCTTCGCCACATCGTGCCCACCAATGCGCGCCTTGCCCGAAGTGATCGGAATGAGCGTGGTCATCATCCGGATCAGCGTCGACTTCCCTGCTCCATTCGGGCCCAGCAGTCCGAAGATTTCACCTTCCTTCACGTCGAACGAAACGTCATCAACCGCCGTGAATTCCCCGTACTTCTTCACGATGTGCTCGACGGAAATGGCGGAAGGTGCGGTCGGATCGTAAACCGGCTTCTCCAGTTCCCCGTTCGTAGCCCCCGCCGCAATCGCCGGACTCGATTTGGATTTCTCCTCCGCCATCACTTCTGCTCCGTCGCGTTCGCGCTCTGCGTCGCCGCGCCTTTCAACTGGTCCGGCGACACCAGCACTTCCGCGGTCATCCCCGGCACATACGCGCCCTTGGGATTGTCCAGTCGAATTTTCAGCACAATCGTCTTGATGTCCCGCTTACGGCGGCTTACATCGCGCTGCGTCGCAAAATCGCCCTCCACGCCCTTAAAGAAGACTTTCCCGCTGGTGACCGTTCCTCCCGGCATGCGCACCCGCAACACATCGCCATACCCGATATGGTCGGAATATGTTTCCGGAATCGCGGCCCGCGCCCACGTGTCGCTCAAATCAACGATGGTCACGATCGGCGCTCCAATGTTGACGACCTCTCCCTGCCGCGCCGCCCGCACCGACACCACTCCGTTCACCGGCGCATATACATTCGTATACCCGAGCCGCACCGCCGACTGGTTCTTCAAAGCAATCGCGTTCTTCAGATCGGCTTCCGTCGCCGCCACCGTGCTCTTGGCCGCATTTGCCTGGTTGGTGCGCGCCATCGCCGCCCGCAAATCTGCCTGCGCCGCACTCACCAGGTCCTGCTGTGCTTGCACCGTTGCTTGCGCCGCCTGCAGGTTCGTTTCCGCCTGCACCCGTTCCTGATCGGACGCGATGCCCGCTTTCGCCAGTTCAATCGTCCGTCGACTATCGCTCGCAATCCGGTCCAGATTCGCCTTGGCCTGCATCAATTGCGCTCGGGCGGATGAGGCCTTGGCCTGCGCATTAGCCACATCGCTTGAAGTCGATCCTGAGGTTGACCGCTCGGTATGCTGCATCTCCGCGACTTTGTGTTGCAGGCTGTTGATGTTCGCGCTCGCCGCGGCCTCCTGCGCCTGCAATTCGGAAGGATCGAGCACTGCGATCAAATCCCCGGCTTTCACCGGCGTGCCTTCATCCACCAGCAACTTCTGGATCCGTCCCTCAACCTGCGCGCTCACGATCACCTGATTGGCATCGACCGTGCCGATCAGAACGAGGTCCCGCGAGTGATCGGCGGCAAAATAGTAATAAGTCGCTGCAATCGCAAAAATGATGCCGAGAAGAATAAGAAATCGATTCCGCGCACTCATGAACGCGCTCCTTGCGTGGCGTTAGACTTGGAAACAAACAACGCAGCAGAAATAAAATCGAGCACCGCCGCCCGGCGCTCGGCAATTCGCTCCGGCGTCAACGGATTAAATCCCACGATCTTTTGCATCACCGGCGCGCTGCTGAAATAGAAAACGATCATGGCAACCATCGACGGAACAAAATGCGCCGGGTTCACTGGACGGAATGCTCCCTCGGCGATTCCTTTCTGCATCACCTCTCCGACCTTAATGAAAATCGGCTTGATGTAGTTCTTGATGATCTTCTCGATATGCGGCGAATGACCTTCGCGCGCGCTCATCATCTCGCGCTGCATCAGCCGCGGATACATCTGGTTCGAGGCAATAAAGTCGAAATAAGCTCCCACGTAGGCCAGCATCTTTTCCCGCGGCGCCAGTTCGCTGTCCAGCACCTGAAACACGGTATTCTTCAGCCCCGCGAAGGATTCATCCAGCACGGCGCTGTACAGCGTCTCTTTGTCTTTGAAGTAGTAATAGAGGAGCGCCTTATTAACGCCCGCTTCGCGCGCAATCTCGTCCGTCCGGGCTCCAGCAATTCCGTGCCGGGCAAATTCCTGCGCGGCCGCATGCAGAATCGCCGCCCGGCTCTCTTCCGGCTGTCCGCGCGTCCCCATGCGGCCCTGCCAGCGGTGGTGGTGTTGTAATCGGGGCATACTTAATTAACCAGTTAGTTAGATTATACACCAGTGTGCGTCGGATTCAAGACCGGTGACCGCCGTCACTGACAATTCACCGCCCTCGTCGTTACAAAGGACTGCGTAAGCTTCTTCGCGAACGTGTGACTCCATCTCTTTAAGAGAGCCCTCCGCCCGCCGAGGCAGCGACTTCTCGCGAGGTCTTTCGTATGAGAGGGTCGCATCGCGGTCTCGTCCTATTTCTAATGTTTGTGCTGGGCGCCTCGCTCGCCCTTCCTGCGGAGGATATTCCCGACACATCGTATGACGAATCCGAGAGCCTGCCTCTGGAACTAACTCCTTCTTTCGTCGCCGACCCGTTGCCGACGAGCACGCTTCCTGTCATCCCCCAGGACGTTTTTTCCTCGTGGCACAGCGAATGCGTCCCTGCGCTGGCAAAATCTGCATGCCGGGCCTGCCCGTCCCTCTTGCGAACGGCCCTGTTGTGCACCTTCCGCTGTTAGCCGTCCGCCCTTACCGCACCCGTCAATCCACTCTCTTTCACAACGCAAGCATTCAGCGATTCGGGAAACGACCCGGGCGCCGGTTGCTCGTCCAAGTCACGCTTGGATTACAAGGAGATCAACATGAACCGCCTCATCGATTGGCGAACAATTCTTGCCTGCATCGCCATTCTTTTCGCTTCCGCGTCAGCGCAAACCACCGCGATGCAATCCAAATACAATTCACTACCCGGCAATGTGGTGATCAGAAACATGCAGCGCACCGTCCTGCACGCCGATATTGCCCACTATGTGTTTGACGTGTCCGTCGGCCAAGGCAAGTTCGATCAGATCCGCCTGCACCGAATCGTTCGCGAAATGCAACCTTGGCAGCCTATCCATACTGTGACCGGCGTCGTCTTGTTCCCGGGCGGCCCCAACTCGTTCGAAATGATCTTCATGGAGCCGCAAATCTCCCAGGTGCCATCGTGGGATCAATCCATCACTGCCTTCTTCGCGAAAAACAACATTGACGTCTGGGGCATGGATTACCGCTGGGCCCTGGTTCCCGCTGACACCGCGGACTTCAAGTTCATGAAGACCTGGGGTCTGCAGCGCGATGTGGACGATGCCAAGATCGCAGTCTCCCTGGCTCGTCTGATTCGTGGCGCAACCGGTCAGGGCTTTGCACCACTCCCCGTGCTCGGCTTCAGCTATGGAACTTTCATGGCCTATTCCATGGCCAATCAGGAAACGCAATTACCCAAACTGTTGCGCAACGTGAAAGAACTCATCCTGGCTGACTGGGGCCCCACCTTCTCGCCGAAATCCCCGCTGCGCCAGGATATTTGCGGCCTCATTCCGGGAATCCAAGCCATGTACGATGCCGGAATCTATAACGAGGACAATTCCGCAACCGCACTGATCGCGGATCTCGCGCGTAACGCGCCTTACGAACCCTCGCAGTTCGCCGATGGCTTCACCAACTACCAGTTCGCGATGTTCGTGGGAGCGAGTGTGGCATACGCTCCTTCCTGGCATTTCGTCGCCGGCGTCTTTGATGACAATGGCATCAGCACGGGCCTGCAGTACACGGATCCAGAGCTCTGGATCGATGTCCTTCGTGCCATCCCGACCTACTTCCCCGTCAAGTCTGACCTCGATACCGACAACGTTGGTTGCAACGGAGTCGTGGCCCCATTCGACGACCACCTCAAACAAATTAAGCTGCCCATTCTCTTCGTTGGCGCGGCTGGTGGTGCCGGCAAGGAAGGCTACTTCGCAGTAGAACTTACCGGCAGCACCGATATTTCCAAGTTCACCGTTCAACTTCATCCCGATGATGAGGCCGCGCTCGACTTCGGCCACGCAGACCTGTTCACTGCTTCCAATGCGGAGACCTTGGCCTGGCAGCCGATTTTGAACTGGCTTGTGACGCATCCGTAACGCGAAGCGTTCCTTACTCACCCTGCGGGCTCCGACCGCCCGGAGCCTCGCTTCGCCATCGCTAACTGTCGTCAGGAGGTAGTCATGAAAAGATGTCGCCTTCTACTCGCCCTCTTATGTGGTTGCCTGGTCGTCGTGGCATCAGCACAGGCCCCACCGAGCGCTGATACGTTCGTGAGTAGCGCGAACCCGCGCACAAATTACGGTTCCAGCATGAGCTTGATCGTTCAGCCGGGCACTACAACATTCGTCCGCTTCGACTTGTCTGCCCTTCCCGCCAATGCAAGCGTCAATAAGGCGACGTTGCGCCTGTTCGTCGATGCGTTCGCCAAACCCGGCAGTTTTGACGTCTACGAAATCGACACCGCATGGTCGGAAAGTACGCTCACCTATAACACTGCGCCGCCTCTCGGCCCATCCGCCACGGGAACGAATCCAGTTGCGATCACTAATTTGCGCCTGAACAGCTTTCTCTTGCTCGACATCACGCCTCTCGTGCAGCACTGGGTCGACAATAGCATTCCCAACAATGGGATCGCTCTCGCGCTCACGACCGCGACTGGAGGGTTTGCCTTTGACTCGAAAGAAAGCCTGCTCACTGCCAACGGCCCTGAACTGGAAATCGTGCTCAACGGACCGCAGGGACCTGCAGGTCCACAAGGCCCAGCAGGACCGCAGGGAATTCAAGGTCCTCAAGGCCCCGCCGGTAGTGGCAGCGTACTTCAGGTCAACAGTGGACCCGGAATCTTCGGCGGTCCCATCACAACGACCGGCACGCTCAGTCTCGACACCGGGTTCACCGACGCACGCTACGCGCAACTCGCTTTTCCCAACACATTCACCGGCAATCAGACGGTAAATGGAAACGTGAGCGCCACCGGCCTGGTAACCGGCGCCGCTTTCAATATCGGGAGCGCACTTTTCGCCTTCGGCTCGTATACCGATGCCAACGCATTTCTCGGTTTCGCAGGCAGCCCGTGGACTACCGGAACCTACAACACCGCGGTGGGACACAGTTCGCTTGCCTCCGACACTACCGGCATGATGAACACTGCTGTCGGGGTTGGTGCAGTCGGCTCCAACACTGAGGGCAGCTTCAATATGGGCACCGGGTGGGGAGCGCTCGCCCGGAACTCTACCGGCACCGGCAACACCGCAACCGGAACGATTGCCCTTTACAACAATACGGAAGGATCCCAGAACACCGGCAACGGCTACTATGCCCTCAGTTCAAACATCACGGGCAGCCGCAACACGGCCAGCGGAAGCTATTCCCTCTACCTCAACGACACTGGACAACGAAATAGCGCTCTGGGTGGCATCGCTCTTTACTCCAACGCTGGCGGCAGCTACAACACCGCGAGTGGATACCAGTCTCTCTTCAACAACACGACGGGCAACTACAACACAGCCGTGGGATATAACGCCGGGCCAGATCAGGCCTCTCCCGATCTGACGAATGCCACAGCCATTGGCGCCAATGCCGCAGTTACTCAAAGCAACTCGCTTGTGCTCGGCAGCATTATCGGTGTCAATAACGCGACCGATAGCACCAAGGTGGGAATCGGAACCACGTCGCCTCAGTACACGCTCGACGTTCACGGCACGGCAAACTTCACCGACGTCGTCAACTTCGCATCTGGACAGACCTTCCCCGGAGCGCAAGGACCTCAAGGACCGCAGGGGCCGGCTGGGCAGCAAGGACCGATGGGACCTGTCGGTCCAGTCGGCCCAGAAGGGCCCGCACTCGTGTCGTTTGACGCGCTCGCTGGCTTGGCTTGCACTGTCGGCGCAAACAAAGGTCAGATCACCATCTCCTATGATGGCAACCAGCACGCGGTGCTGACTTGCACTGTGCCTTCTGTCGTCAGTCCGCTGACGATCAACGAGTTCTCCACCAGCATCGAATCTCCTGTTTGCTCGGGACCGATCGCGAGTTGTCAATTCGTGGAGATCTATAACGCTGGCTCCACGTCGGCTGACCTCGGTGGATACTCGATACTGTTCACGATCGATGGCGGCGCCGCCGGGATATTGGCCACGGTTCCTTCGGGAATCAGCCTGCCTGCTGGCGGGTTTTACGTAATCGCAGGTCCTGGATTCACCTTTGCTCCGCACGACCTCGAGTGGGTCGCCGGACACGGCTTACACACCACGGGATCCATCGGGTTGCTGGACTCAAAGTCGAAGCTGGTTGATTCGGTGGCCTACGGAGTTACCAGCGGCGCCGGCGAGGGACAGCCCATTCCCGACGGCAACTGCGTTGCCGGAGTCAGTTGTGGCCGCCTGCCCAACGGCAACGATACGAACGACAATGCTTCCGATTTCAAAGTTCAACAACCGACACCCGGTAACTTAAATCGCTGAGTGGAGCGAGGTACTCACCGCCCGGCCGGGCTTCGCCTGACCGGGCTTCGTGTTCTAATCTTGTCTGTGCGTCTCACCGCCATCGCCAGGAGAATTTCCTTGAAACCAATGCTGACTTCGTTGGTTTTGCTCTGTTTGATTTGTTTGAACGGCGCGCCAATAAACGCGCAGGTCAAAGTCGATCGGCAGGTCGCCGTCACCATCGACGATCTCCCGGCGGGTATGGCCGATCGTTTGCCCGCAGCCCAAATCACCGCGATGACCGCGAAACTGCTGGGCACATTGCGCGACCAGAAGATTCCCGTCGTCGGCTTCGTCAATGAAAGAAAGCTCTACAAACCGGGCGAAGTTGACGAGCGCATAAAAGTGCTCCAGATGTGGCTCGACTACGGCTTCGAACTCGGCAACCACAGCTTCAGCCATCAATCGCTCAATCAGATCGAATTGAAAGATTGGGAAGACGACGTGGTGCAGGGAGAAAGCGTTCTGCGCATCCTGCTCGCGCCAAAGAAATTGCGCCTGCGCTATTTCCGCCATCCTTATCTCGACACCGGCCGTGACCTCACCACTCGTCGCAAGGCCGAAGAATTTCTCACGCAGCGCGGTTACCGTATCGCTCCCGTTACGCTCGACGGATGGGATTGGGCCTTTGCCGGGATCTACGAAGACGCCAAGCAGCGCAACGACACGGCACTGCAGGATCGGATCGTAAAGGACTACCTCGCCCATCACGATGCCGAGTTCGCCTGGGCGGAAGAGCTATCAAGGAAGGTCGTCGGATACGAACCAAAACAAGTTCTGCTGCTGCACGCCAGCAACCTGGAAGCCGACCACGTCGGCGAACTGCTCGACCTGCTGCGCAAGCGCGGATACCGCTTCATCACGCTCGAAGACGCCCTCGGCGACCAAGCCTACAGCCTGCCCAACACTTATGTTGGCGAAGAAGGCTCCGGCTGGATTGAGCAGTGGGCCATCACCCAGGGCAAGATTCCCCAGGGCGCGCCGAAGTTCCCCGAGTGGGTGCTCGACAAATCCCGCGAACTCAATTTGTCCACTGGGCAAGTTTCCGTGCAAAGTCCCTACTGACCTCGCGCTTCGAGCGTACGTACAATATTGTGCAGAGTCGCCAGTTCCTTGTGCGCAATTTCCGCCCGGGGACCGGTCGGTTCTTCTTTCAGGAACAACTCCAGTTCCGCAATTGCGCCCGGCCCGTCTCGCTTCTGCTCGAACGCGCGCGCGGCCACCTGGTGCGCAAAGGCGTGAGCCCCGGCCAGACCATGTGCTCGAGCGGCCGTGGCGATAGCCGCGTCGAAATGATGGTTCATGAATTGGGAATACGCCAGCAACACCAGTGTCATCGCGTCGGTCGGATCGTAAGAATTCGCCTTGCCTAAGTCGGATTCCGCGGCATCGAAGTTTTTCGCAGCAAAATCCATGCGGCCGAGATTCACATAGGCCGGCGCAAAGTGCTCGTCGATCCCGATGGCTTTCTGCAGCGCTTCGCGTTCCCTACCGCGATCTCCCAGCTGCGCGTAGACGGCGCCAAGATTGTTGTAGGCGCTCGCATAGTTCGGACACATCGCAAGCGCCTTGTTCAGTTCCTCGATTGCCTTCTTGAAATCCTGGTGCGCCATCAGCTCGTTGGCTTTGTCCAACTCTTTTCGCGCCTTCTGCGGAACGATCAGAGTGGTGGCTGAGACCATCGCCGAGCCAGATCCTCCCTGAGCCCTTCCCTGGTCGTGGCCCTTTACCTTGATTTCGAAATCCGTCGAGCCGTTCGAGGCCGAGATGAAGTCGGTAACGGGCGCGATGCCTTGCCCCGAAATCATCACCTGGTAATTGCCGACAGGCACGTCGATAAATTCGGCTTCGCAACCATCCCTGATCGAAGCTTGCAAAATGGGATGTCCTCCGCCGATCAGGCTGATTTGCGAAGCCTCGCATCCACCATCGCTGAACACGACCCGCACGCGCACTCGCCGGACGACCGATCCCGCATCGAATTGCGCCGCCGCCGACACTGCCAGGAAGAGAACAACTGCGCAGACGCGAACGCACATAACTCGCTCCTGAGAGCTGTCAGGAGTCTCATCGTCGCCTGCCACCGAAGCGGCGAAGGCTCGAGCAACTTGGCGTGTAAGACGCACGCTCCATCATTCCGATAGCGAGTGCGTCGCGAATTCGCGAAGGAAATTCCAAGAGTAATTCTGGAGAAAACAATGCAGCGAGAAACAGAGGTGTGAATGCGAGGTGTAGTAGAAGAGTGTTACAAAAAAACCTTGGTGGCTGCATTGTGAAAACAAAAACGCGTTTCACAAAACAGCCGCCAGACAATCTCTGTTGCGCCTACTACGCGCCGCCGGCAATCGAAGGCACCAGCAAGACTTCGTC
>Ga0335070_10003190_pt1 | contig 19077 bp, 19 predicted proteins | sample Lox_Sample_13_FD_206722 | JGI IMG/M metagenome (GOLD analysis project Ga0335070, IMG submission 206722) | Soil microbial communities from Loxahatchee National Wildlife Refuge, Florida, United States - Lox_Sample_1.3 | ecosystem: Environmental > Terrestrial > Soil > Wetlands | place: USA... | reverse complement strand
CGTGGTCTCAGCGCACACCGGCATCGAGGGCGTGTCGGTACCGCTCGCGCGCACGCTGGAAGACTGCGAAGCATTCTTGCTCGGGAAGTACGAGGACGTGCCTGAGGAGCGCTGTTATATGCGCGGGGCGATGGAACAGGCGGCCGTGTGAACACCTTCGTCGTGCACCTGCAGGACGCGATGCAGTACGAGCGAGTGGACGGGGTGGAAAGCTTCGTCGGCGCCGACGCCTCCGGTAGCTTCGGCATCCAAGCCGGTCACGAGCGCATGATTACCTCGCTCGTGTTCGGGCTGGCTCGCTACCGGCGCAGCGGCGAGCCCTGGCAATACCTGGCGCTGCCGCGCGCGCTGCTGTACATGACAGGCGGCGAGCTGTTCGTCAGCACCCGCCGCTTCCTGCGCGATCCGGACTACCGGCGCATGAGCGACGCCCTGAGCGCTCGGCTGCGAGCCGAAGAGCAGGATCTCGCGCAGGTGCGCGACAGCCTGCGCCGGATGGAGGAAGCGATGTTCAAGCGCCTTTGGGAGTTGAGCCGTGGGCGAGCCCTCTGACGAGCCGGCGAAACTGCGCCAAAGCGTGCAGCGGCAAGCCGAGCGCATCGACAAGGCCGAGCGCGAGCGACGCTCTCTGCTGGCGCAGACGGTCTATCTCGGCACGCTGGGATTGCTGCTGGTCTTGCCGGCCGTGGGAGGCGCCTACCTGGGTCGCTGGCTGGACGGGCTGTCCGGCGGCTACGCGGTGCGCTGGACGGTGAGCCTGATCGTCCTGGGGATCGCGCTCGGCGCGTTCAATGTCTACCTGTTCCTGCGGGACTGAAGCATGGGAAACGGCGCAGCGGTGCTCGTGCAGCTGGGCCCGGTCGGCCTGACTCGGACCGTGGTGACCACATGGGGCGTCATGCTGCTGCTGGGTTTGGCCGCGTGGCTGGTGACCCGCCGGCTGCGCCTCGAGCGTCCAGGCCTCGTGCAGACCGCGGCGGAGGGGCTGGTGCTCACCATCCGTCAGGCGATCGAAGCTGTGCTTCCGGGGCAGGGGACGGCGCTGCTGCCGCTGGTCGGCACGTTGTGGTTGTTCGTCGCGGTTGCGAATCTGGTCGGAGTCGTCCCCGAGCTGCACTCTCCCACTGGAGATCTGTCCACCACGGCTGCGCTCGCGCTGATCGTGTTCTTCTCCGTGCACTGGTACGGCATCCGTCAGGAAGGCGTGCGCGGCTACCTGCGCCACTATCTTTCGCCGAGCCCGATCCTGCTGCCGTTCCACCTGGTATCCGAGGTGACGCGCACGGTCGCGCTCGCGATGCGCCTGTTCGGCAACATCATGAGCCTGGAGCTTGCGGCGCTGCTCGTGCTGCTGGTGGCGGGCTTTCTGGTGCCGGTGCCGCTGCTCCTCCTGCATATCGTGGAGGCGCTGGTGCAAGCCTATATCTTCGGCATGCTGGCGCTGGTATATATCGGCGGCGCGCTGCAGGCCCGACAGCCCGGCGCGGACCTACAACCTGAAGGAGGCAAGACAACATGAGCATCGGTTGGATCGTTCTGGCTTCGACCGTGGTCGCCGCGCTCGCGATCGCGCTCGGGACCATCCTTCCCGCCTTCGCGATGGGCAAGGCCATCGCTCAGGCCCTCGACTCGCTGGCGCGGCAACCCGAGGCCGAGCGCTCCATCACGCGCACTTTGTTCATCGGTTTGGCGATGATCGAATCGCTGGCCATCTACACGCTCGTGATCGTGCTCATCATCCTGTTTCGCAACCCGCTGCTGGAGTACGTGCTCAAGTGAGCGCCGAGGGCTCTCGGACATAGCGGGAATCGAACCATGCAGTTCGACTGGTCCACGCTCGTGCTGGAGTTCGTGAACTTCCTGGTGCTGGTGTGGCTGCTCAAGCGCTTCCTCTACCGCCCGATCCTGGACGTGGTCGCGGCGCGGCAGGCCGCCATCGACCAGGCGGCTGCAGGCGCGGCCGAGGCTGAGGCGCGCGCGCGGGCGCTGGAAGCGCAATACAGCGCCCGGCTGCAGAACTGGGAGCAGGAACGGGCAAGCGCCCGCGAGACGCTGCGGCAGGAATTGGAGGCCGAGCGGCAGCGAGCCGTCGCGGCTCTGAGTCAGAGCCTGGATCAGGCGCGCGAGCAGGCGCGCGTGCTGGACGAGCGACGCCAGGCGGAGCTCGTCGAACGCAGCGAGCGGCTGGCGCTGCAGCAGGGCGCCGAGTTCGTGCGCCGGCTGCTGACCGAGCTCAGCGGTCCGGAGCTGCAGGCCCGGCTGGTGCAGCTTGCGGTCGACGAGCTGTCGAGCCTGCCGGAGCAGCGCAAGGCGCAGCTGCGCGAGGCGTTGAGCAGAGTGCGTGCGCCGGGAGTCATCTCCAGCGCCTTTCCGCTCGAACCCACGCAACGCGAGGCGTTGACGAGCGCGATCGAAGCGGCGGTGGGCGATGGGCACGCCTGGACCTTCGGCGAAGACCGCGCGCTGATCGCAGGCGTGCGCATCAGCGTGGGTCCCTGGATTCTGCAAGCGAGCCTGAGCGAAGAGCTCAGCCTGTTCCAGGATGCCGCGGGCGACGGGCGCTGAACCGGCACCGTCCGACGCGCTGGCGCGTCGCGCGCGCTGGCTGCAGACCTATGCGCCTGGCTTGCGCGTGTTCGAGCAGGGTCGCGTGATCTCCGTTGGCGATGGCATCGCCTGGGTCGAGGGATTGCCCTCGGCGGCCATGGACGAAGTGGTGGAGCTGGAGGATGGCAGCCGCGCACTGGTTTTCCATCTGGGAGAGCGGCGGCTCGGGGCGATCCTGCTCTACCAGACCGAACGGCTGACGGCGGGGACGCGTGTGCAACTGACCGGGCGCCGGCTGGAGCTGCCGGTAGGGGACGCACTCCTCGGCCGCGTGGTGGATCCGCTGGGCACGCCGCTGGACGGCCAGCCCGTGCCGCAGTGCGAGCGGTGGCGGCCGCTCGATGCTGCCGCCCCGCCGATCGTGTCGCGCGCATTCGTCGCGCGGCCGCTGTACACCGGCAACAAGATCATCGACACGATGGTGCCGATCGGCAAAGGCCAGCGCCAGCTGCTGATCGGCGACAACGGGGTGGGCAAGAGCGCGCTGGCGATCGACGCGGTGATCAATCAGCGCGACAAGCGCGTCAAGTGCGTCTACGTGTTGATCGGCCAGAAACGCTCGACCGTGGTGAACACCATCGACATGCTGCGCGCAAACGACGCGCTCGCGCACACGGTGGTCGTGGTCGCGGAGGCTACTGCCCTGCCTGGGCTGAAGTATCTCGCTCCGTTCGCCGGCTGCGCCGTGGCGGAAGGCTGGATGAACGCAGGCGCGGACACGCTGGTGGTCTACGACGATCTGAGCATGCACGCTCAAACGTATCGGGAGCTGTCGTTGCTGTTGCAACGGCCGCCGGGGCGCGAGGCTTATCCCGCCGATATCTTCTATCTGCATTCGCGCCTTTTGGAGCGGGCTACCTGCCTTGCGCCTGCCGCTGGCGGCGGCAGCATGACGGCGCTGCCGATCGTCCAAACCAAACAGGGCGAGATCGCGGCGTACGTCCCGACCAACCTCATCTCCATCACCGACGGGCAGGTCTATCTAAGCAAGGATCTGTTCGACTCGGGCGTGCTGCCCGCAATCGACGTCACGCGCTCGGTATCGCGCATCGGCGGCAACGCGCAGCACCCCAGCGTCAAGCGGGAGGCGGGTCGCACCAAGCTCGACTACCTGCAGTTCCTCGAACTCGAGGTGTTCACGCGCTTCGGCGCACGCCTGGAACCGGCGGTCGAAGCACGCATCCGCCGCGGGCGCGTGCTGCGCGAGGTGCTCAAGCAGGACCGCCTCGCACCGCTCCCGGTGGAGTATCAGATGGCGTGGCTGGTGGCGTTCAATGAAGGGCTGCTCGACGATCCGGACCCCAAACGCCTGCTGGACAAGCTGGCGTTGCTGGCGCAGGGTCTGGCGCGCCCGCCGCTCGCGCTCGAGGACGAGCGTGCAAAGTGGGTGGCTGCCGTGAAGGCGTGGCTTAAGGGGTAGGGCGTTGAGCGGGGTGCGGGCGATCGAGCACCGGCTGCGCACGCTCGCCGAGATCGGCGAGGTGATGAGCGCACTCAAGAACCTGGCGCTGGTGGAGGTGGCGCGACTGCGCCGCTTCGCCCCTGCGCAGCAGCGCGTAGTGCAGACGGTGGAGGCTGCGACCGCCGACCTCCTGGCGCACTTCCCGCAGCCGGCGGCGGAGCCCGCACGCGAGGTGTTCCTGCTGATCGGATCGGAGCGCGGCTTCTGCGGCAACTACAACGAGACGGTCGCCGCTGAGTTCGCGCGGCGCGCGCCGGGCGACGCGCTGGTAGTGGTGGTCGGGCGACGCCTGGCGATGCGCTTGGGCAGGCGCGTGGACGCCGCTGCCGTGCTGGAAGGGCCCAGCGTGGCCGAGGAGGTTGCGTCCGCGATCACGCGTCTGGTAGCGGCACTGGAGCGCCTGCCCGTGCCGCCGGGCATGCTCCTGCCGGCGCTGACCGTGCTGTCCCAGGGTATGGACGAGCATGGCGGCGAGATCAGGAGCACGCGGCCGTTCGCTCCGAAAGTGGACTCGGCGGCGCAGTTCTCGCACCCGCCTCACCTGAACTTGGATCCGTTCGCGTTGTTCCGCGAGTTGGCTGACCACTACCTGTTCGCGGTGCTGCACGGGCTGTTCTACAGCGCGCTGCTGGCCGAGAACGAGCATCGGCTGCAACATCTGGAAGGGGCGCTGCGCCGCATCGAGCGTACCCGCACCGACCTTGCCCTGCGCCGTAACGCCCTGCGGCAGGAGGAGATCACAGAGGACATCGAGGTCATCCTGCTTTCCGCCGCTGCGGCCTCCGAAGGGGATCATTCGGCCGTGTCGCGCTAGCCGGCGACCGCCGAGCACTGACCGCCGCGCTCGCGTCCGCCGCATCTGCAGGATCGCCGCAAACGCCGTTCGCCCCCGTCCGGGATGGTGTACATTGAGCGACGTCGCGCACAGCCAGCGGGGCCGCATGCCAGCCCCTCGGCACCAGGGCCAGCTCGCCCGCCAGCTTCGTTCAACGATGACCACTGCGAACGTCCTGCTTCGAGGCCCGATCTCCGTAGTCGACTACCGGTGCAGCCGCGGCCCGGGGGACCGGCCGTTTGTGGAAGCGCACGCGGCTCATTCGTTCGCCTATGTATGCAACGGCAGCTTCGGCTATCGGGCGCGCGGCAAGCGATTCGAGCTCGTCGCGGGAGCCGTGCTGATCGGTCGCGGCGGCGACGAATACATCTGCACTCACGACCATGCGCACGGAGACGAGTGCCTCAGTTTCCGGCCGAGCGCGGAAGTCTTGGACGCGATGGGTTGCGCGGAGGCGCCGTTGCGCGGCGGCGGCATCGCACCCTTGCCGCAGCTCATGGTGCTGGGAGAACTGGCGCGGGCCGCGGCACGAGAGGCGACGGAAATCGCGCTGGACGAGGCGGCATTTCTGTTCGTCTCTCGCGTGATCGAGCTTAGCGCGCAGCGCGAGCCGATCACGCGAACGCCGCCTGCGCGGGATCGGCGGCGAGCGGTGGAGGCGGCGCTGTGGCTGGAGGCGCGTTGCGACGAGCCGATCGACCTGGACGGGATCGCCGCGCACAGCGGGCTCACTGCATTCCACTTCCTGCGCCTGTTCTCTGCCGTACTCGGCGTTACGCCGCACCAGTACCTGGTGCGCTGCCGGCTGCGCCGGGCGGCACGGCTCCTCGCCCAGGACGGCGCGAGCGTCACCGACATCGCCCTGGCAGTGGGGTTCAACGACCTGTCCAACTTCGTGCGCACCTTTCATCGCGCGGCGGGTGTGTCGCCCGGCGGCTTCCGGCGCGCCGCGCGCGGCGACCGCAAGATCTTCCAAGACCGCCTTGCAGCCCTCCGGTAGCCTGACCGCTCTTTGACCGGAGGGCAGCATGTACGACCACATCGGCTTGAAGGTGGCCGACCTCGACGCCAGCGTGCGCTTCTACGCCGCGGCGCTCGCAGCGCTTGGCCATGTCCCCGGATCCCGAAGCGACGCAGGCGCGAGCTTCGGCCCACCGGGCGCGCCCGCGCTATGGCTGTCGCTGGAGAGGGGCGGCGCACGCCAGGGCGTACACGTGGCGTTCACTGCGGGAAGTCGCGCGGCAGTGGAACGCTTCCACCGTGCCGGCCTCGAGGCAGGCGGCCGCGACAACGGCGCACCCGGCCTGCGCGCCGACTACAGCCCGACCTACTACGCGGCCTTCCTCATCGACCCGGACGGCAACAATGTCGAGGCCGTCTGCACGCGTTAGCTGCACATCCGTCGGGAGAGTTGCCTTGGACGCAGCGAGCGGCATGAACGCTTCGCCGATGCTGCGGGCGTTGCATGCAGAGCAGCCAGCCCCGGATCGCACCGGGCCGATGATGCTGTACGGTCAGTTCGTCGGTTCCTGGGATGGCCGCATGCTGTACGTGGACCGCGATGGCGTGCGGCAGGAGACCACGGCCGAGGTGCACTTCGGCTGGGTACTGGAAGGGCGAGCAGTCCAGGATGTCTGGATCGTCCCCGTGCGAAGCCGGGTATCCGCCGGTGCGGCGCAGCTCATGTATGGCACGACCTTGCGCGTCTACGACCCGCGTGCCGATCACTGGCACATCACCTGGATCGACCCCGTTCGACAGGTGTACGACCGCATGATCGGCCGGCAGGTCGGCAACGATATCGTGCAGGAGTACCGGACCGACGCTGGGGCGCGCGTCCAGTGGATGTTCACCGAGATCACGCCTGATTCGTTCCATTGGACCGCGCGGGAGACGGCCGGGATGGGTGACGACTGGCGTGTTCGTGCGGAGTTCTTTTTGAGGCGGCGCCGGTAGCGCGCGCACGGTGCGGCTACCAGCCGCGGATCAGTCGACCGGCTTGTACTCCACCTGCACGATCTCCAGCCGCTGATCGCCGCCGGGCGCCTTGAAGGTGACCTGCTCGCCCTCGCGGCGCTTGAGCAAGGCACGCGCCAGCGGCGAGATCCAGCTGATGCGGCCGCGGATGACGTCGGCCTCGTCTATCCCGACGATGGTGTAGGTGTTCTCGCTCCCTTCCTCGTCGGCGAGCGTGACGGTGGCGCCGAAGAAGACCTGGTCGGTGTCGTCGTCTCGTGCAGCGGGGTCGACCACTTCGGCCAGGTCCAGGCGCTTGGTCAGGAAGCGGATGCGCCGATCGATCTCGCGCAGGCGCCGCTTGCCATAGATGTAGTCCGCATTCTCCGAACGGTCCCCGTTCGACGCGGCCCATTGCACCACGCGCACGACCTCGGGGCGCTCCTTGTCCAGCAGGTGCAAGGCCTCGTCCTTCAGGCGCTGGTAGCCTGCTGGCGTGATGTAGTTCTTGGCACCTGCGGGGATCGGCGGGGCGCCTTCGTCGTCGTCTTCGTCGGTGCTCGTGGGAACGGCCTTGTTCATAGCATGGGGATGCGCGCTGGCGCCATTATAGAAGCCCGGCTGTTATAGTTGCGGGCTCGACCGCCAGTCATCAAGGAGACCGCCATGACCATCAAAGTCGGAGACAAGCTCCCCGCCGGCACCCTGTGGGAGTTCATCGAGGAGGAGACCCCGGGCTGCACCGTCGGCCCCAACGCCTTCAAGGTGGAGGAGATCAGCAAAGGCAAGCGCCTGGCGATCTTCGGCCTGCCCGGCGCCTTTACGCCCACCTGCTCGGCCAAGCACGTGCCCGGGTTCGTGCAGAACTTCGAGGAGTTGAAGAAGACCGGCATCGACGAGATCTGGTGCCTGTCGGTCAACGACGCGTTCGTGATGGGCGCCTGGGGCCGGGAGCAGGGCGTCAAGGGCAAGGTGCGCATGCTGGGCGACGGCAGCGGCGAGTACGCCAAGGCGCTGGGGCTGGAACTCGACCTGCGGGCGCGCGGGCTGGGGGTCCGCATGCAGCGCTTCTCCGCGCTCGTGGTCGACGGCGTGATCAAGACGCTGAACATCGAGGAGCCGGGCAAGTTCGAGGTCTCCAGCGCCGAGAAGCTGATCGAGCAGGCGATGAAGACGATGAGCTTCATTCCCTGAGGCGGCCAGGTCCCATTACGGCGAGAAGGCGCGGGCGACCGCGCCTTTTTCGTTTGCCAGCGGCATGCCGGCGGGAGGGACACCGTGACGCGAGCAGCCGCTCAGCCGGCGGACTGGTCGGCGGCAAGCACTGGGAGAACCCCCTGCCCGACAGCGCCGAACGGGTCAGCTTGCCGTTTTACCTGTGAAGAGCGCGAGCCACCAGGTTCTTGACTCTCTTCTTCTTGACGTACGCTACCTCGTCGCACGACTCGTCGCTCACAGCGTCAGCCGCGGGCACGGACTCGGGGCACGCATGCGAAACAAGACTCTTCAGGATGAGGAGGAAGTCTCTCGCATTATCGTTGTCGCCTCGCCCTTTCTCGACGTTCAGCTCGAACAGCAAGAACCCTGCGTAACTGCGCGCCTCCCTTTCTTGCGTCGAGGATCCGTCTCGCTCCCGCTTCAGTGGCTTGAAGCCTAGCCTGGCCAGCACGCGGTTCATCGCCCGGTTCGAAGACTCGCACAGCAGCGTGAAGTTCCAGCGGCTGTCGAAGCCTTCCCGTGAACCGTAGAGCCCTCGCAGCAGGAACGCCAAGTGCTGGATGCTGGCGGCGAACAGGCGCAGTTCGTCCTGGTTTCTCCTCGAGACGGGCGGGACATAGATGTGCAGATACGCCAGCAACTCGAGCCGGTCCAAGTCTCCTGCAGGCTCGGCTCCCTTGGCGCGGAAGACCTGCGCCGCCTTCGGCTCTATCTCGGCGAGGTCCGTCGCCCTCCACCCCTTGCGGATGGACCGTGCGGACTGCTGAGTCATCGGCACGATGACGCTGAAATAGCCGCTCGCCCAGGAGCTTCTAGCCGCTTCCGGCTCTTCTGTTGCCGGCAGCTTCCAGAGGCAGGCCGGAAAGGCTTTGAACCATTCGCCGAGCGACTCCGCTTCGCGGGCCCGCCATTTCTTGTCCCGCAGAAACCAGCTGCGCTCCGACAACAGGCCCGCCGTTTGATGCGCGATCCTTCCCGCAATACCCCCGAGTCGATCCTGCCATCCGGGACGAAGCCCCGGCGCGTATCCCCAACCAACGCCTCTCAGCTGTTGGTGAAGACGCTGGATGGAGTCCGGTTGCCGGTCGCTCACCATCCCGACGAGCTTCCGGTAAGAGTATCCGAGCCGAGTCCTGCGCATGGCCACGAAGACCCGGCTCAGAGAGAGCAGCAACAGCAGCAGGAACACCACGAACTCTCCGCCCTTGAGCGGCATTTCCCAGAAGGTCATCTTCGAGGAAGGTTCAGGACTCCGATGCAAGACGAGCCATACCGCCAACCCCGTGCCGATCAAGAGGATCTCGAAGGCGGCCACGATCGCCTCGAAGCGGTTTTCGTAAAGCTCGCGAAAGCGAAACGCGAGTTGGTACAGTTTCCCGATCCTATGGGCGACCTGCCTAATCGTGCTCGACATTGCGCACCTCCGAACGCTTCGCATGCGCGCGCGCCGTCACAGCGCGCTCGGCGATCTCGACCATGTCCGGGCCATGTTTGTCCACGAACCCAACGCTCTCGCGATCCGCAAGCCATCCCTTCATTGCGATGAAGTCCGGGTCCTCCCGCGCATCACGATCCTTCAAGACCGAGATCGAGATGAACGCGTACAGATGGTTCAGCAGCAGCGCGGCGGGGATACCCTGCGGTCCATGGTTGCTGCAGAACAAGTCCAGATAGCGCACCGGCTCGGCGTCTATGCGCAGTCGCGGCTGCACGTAGGGAAACGACAGAGGCGCGAAACCCGAGCGCAGCCAGAACATGTAGCGGCGGAATGGGTCGACTCCGGAATGTTGCGTATCGAGCGCGATTTCATCCTTTGTCATGCGCAGCGGGTTGTTCACCTCGAACAAGATCGGAGGCGGGCGCAGTTGAGCGGAAGCGCCCGCGCCGAACACTCTCGACGCCACCTTCCGAGAGTAGTCGGCGACTGCGCCGATAGGGAGCGCGCCCCGGCAATCCTCGTGCAAGAAAGTGTAGATTGCCTGTACCGACGCGGGGACGCCGAAAGCCAGATGCGCAGAGCTGGTGGTGATCCCGAACACGTGGCCGCCGATAACCGGGCCTCCTTCCCACGCATGAATGGCGGACACGACTTCCCGATACGGTCCGTAGGTGAACTGCACGCGGCGATCGCGGTTGAGGGCGAGAATGGCGCCGAAGGCGTCCGCCGGCTCCCGCTCGTCGGCAAGTGGAAAGGTGGCTTCGTAGATTCGATAAAGCTCCTCGAAGCTGGCGCTGTCGGAGGAATCCAGCTCCTCGAAGGTGGCCGTCTGCAGCTTCGATCCCCGCGTAAGCATGTTGCGACCTCCCGACGCCATTGCGGCGGCCCCTGAGCTGGCGGCCCGGGCCAAGCTCCGTCTCGCATCTCACCGGCCGGGCAAGGCGGGTCTCGCGACTGGCCTGTTTGGGTGAGGCGGCGCTCCCCGGCGTGCGAGGCCATGCCTTGCCGCCCGCTGTCTACGATACAGTGGTTTCGCCGGCGGGGCTATATTGCCAAGGTCATGTCCGGTGGCGGTCGGTCAAACGCGAGCACCCTCCCGGCCCGCGGACCCGAGGCCCTCGGCGCCGTGCTGGATATCTTGTCGCGGATGATGAGCGCGCCGCTGCGCGATCAGCGTCTCAAGCACGAGCGTGAGGATGATGGGATGGCGCCTCTGGCGCCTACTCACTTGAGCGAGAAATCCACCCGGCTCGCTTTCAGCTTCTCCTCGCCTTTGGGCGCCTCCACCTTGGGCGAGAGCAGGAACACGCGTTCCAGTGCCACGCGCTCACCTCTGGTGACGAAGTCCTTCGTCGCCTGGGCCCGCGCATTGGCGAGCTGCTTCAGGTCCTCATCGCTCACCGGGGTGTTGGTCAGCATGAGCTTCTCCATCTCTTCGGGCGGCAGGTCCTTGGCAATGCCGATCGCGTTGCGCGGCTTCGGGAACTTGGCCGCCTCGTAGGCCTTCTTGAGGTACTTCTCGTACTCGTGGGGGTCGATCTTCACCTCGTCCACCGACGCAACCGAGGCGCCCTGCTTCACCATATCCTTGAGCTTCTGCGCCTTGACTTGCTGCTCGAAGCGGTAGCGGCGCAGGCCTTCGCGGTCCTTTTCCGGGTCCGCGCGCGGCGTGATGTCCAGCTTCAGCCCGGGCCGCTCCACCAGCGCCTGCTGCAGCTTGGCGAGCTTGTCCTGGCTCTCCTGAGTGAGGACGGTGCGGCCGGGATCGAACTCCACGTATGCGAGTTCCTCCCCACCGCCTCCCACCAGGGCACCGATCAGCGCGAACGGCGCCGTGACCGCCTTCTCGATCAGATTGAAGACGATCTGGATGATGATGCCGCCAACGCTGAACTTCGGATCGTCCAGCGAGCCGCTGATCGGCAGGTTGACGTTGATCACCCCGTTGCGATCGCGCAGCAGCGCCACCGCCAGCAGCACCGGCAGCTTGGTGGCCTGCGGGCTCTCGATCTTGTCGCCGAAGGTGAGCTGGTCGAGGATGATCTGGTTCTTGGCGGCGAGCTTGCGGTTCTCGACCTTGTACTCCACGTTGAAGGTCATCTTGCCCTTCTCGATGGCGTAGCCTACGTACCGGCCCGAGTAGGGAGTGAAGGGGCCCAGCTCGATGTCGCGCACGCCGGCCTTGATGTCGAGGAACAGGTCCTTCACCAGCGGGTTGATCTTGCCTTTGATCTCCACCGGAGCGGTTTTGGCGAAGCGCCCGCGCAGCTCCACGTCCGCGGTCGTGTCCAGCTGCGAGGACAGCCCGATCACCGAGCCGCCGATTTCCGACAAGTCGGCGGAGTAGTTCGGCTTGATGAACAAGTCGGTGAAGTTCACGTCGCCGCCTTGCAGCGTGACCTTGCCGATCGTGATCGGCGGCGTCGGCGTGGCGGTCGCTTGCTGGGCAACCGGCGCGGTGCTGGGACCGGGCCTGCGGCCGGCGTCCGCTGCCTGCGGCGCTGCCGCGGATTGAGCGGGCGGCGTCGCGGCGGGCTGCGTGGGCGGCGCCTCCTCCGCTTGCGCTTCCGGCGCGGCACCGCCCTTGGCAAGGATGTCCTGCAGATTCACTCGGCCCGTTGGCAAGATGATGACGCGCGAGTAGAAGTCCGACAACGCCACTTCTCGAATGTCGAGGGAGAACGGCTCGCTCACCGTGTTGATGCCCCCGACGAACAGCGACTTCCACTTGAGCAGGTCCTCGGCGCTTTGCTTGTCCACCGAGGCGAAGTCGCTCACCGTGAGCTCTCCTGCGAACCCGACCCTGGGCGGCGCGCCGGATGGCATCTGGAAGCTCAGCGCACCCTTGGTGCCGATGGTGCCGCTGCTGACCACAATGTCGATCTTGTCCTGGAAGTAGGGCTGCAACGGCACAAGGTCGACGTTCTGCACCACCAGGTCCAACTCGCCGGCGACCGGGTGGATCCCGGCGTGCCCGGTGGCCTGCAGCGAGCCGGTCTTGTTGACCTTGAGGTTGAGCGACACCTTCGCCTTGCTGCCGTTGCGGTTGGAGAGGTTCTCAACTCTCGCACTGATTGGCTCGACCGTGTGCGTGACGGGCTCGGCGGGCAGCTGGTCCTCGAAGATCACGGCGTAGCGGTCGACCGAGATCCGTCGCACCAGGAACTGCCACGGCTGCACCTCCTTCCCGGCGCGAGGCGCGGCAGCCCGAGGTTCAGCTTCGCGCGCGGGCTTGGGCGCAGCCAGTTGAGTCAGATTGACCGCCCCGTCCTTGTTGCGCCGAGCCACGAGCCGGGCGTCGCGTGTGGTCAGCTCCGCGAGTTGGATCGCGCGCTTGCCCGTGTCTGCGTGCAGGCCGTTGACCGACGCTGAGCCGATCTTGAGGAAGTCGTACTTGGTATCGCGCTCGCGCAGGCGCAGCCCGTTGAGTGTGGCCTGCAGGTCCGAGATGGCGATGTGTGGTTCACCCTCGGCGGGCTTCTCGACCCGATAGCCGGCGGACAGCGCGAGCTGGCCATCGGTGACATCGAACCGCACGCTGTCCCGGTAGTAGCTCGCGTAGTTGCCCGGCCTGATGCCCTTGATCTCGACTGTGCCCTCCGAGGTGAAGGGGCTCAACGTCAGTCTGCTATTGTGCGTCAGCGTTTCGTTCAGGCTGGTGCTGAGGGAAACAGCGAGCGCCGCGGGCGCCTGCTGCGGTAGGGCGAACTGTTTCAGGCTGGCCTGTACGCCGGTCAGGTCGGTGCGGAACTCTTTGCTCGGGACCCGATCTAGGAAATGAACCTGCCCATCGCTGATCCTCACCTCGGCGATGGCAATCTGGGTGACCGGCGCTTCGGGAGGTTTCTCCGCCTGGGCGCTGGTGGCGCCTTCCTGGGCCTGCGGCTCCGGCAATAGCGTCATCCAGTTGAGCGTGCCGTCGGGCTCGCGCCGGACGAACACCTCCGGCGCGCGCAGCGAGACTTGGCCAATAGCGAACCTGCGCCCGCTGATATCGAGGTCGGTCAGGGGTACCGCCAAGCCGGGCAGGTTGAGCAGCGGCTTGCCATCCGCCTCGGTGAGCTCGAACCTGTCCAGGTGTACATCCCCGGCGACCCGCAGCGACGGTGCCTTGTTCTGGTAGCGGACGAACGACACGACGACCTTCGTGCTCAGCGCACCCGAGGGAATCCTGAAATTGAGCTTGGCCGGCAGGTACTCCAGGTAGCGTGGGATCGGGAAGCGTTCGATGTCGATGTCGAAGGTGGTCTCCAACGAGTCCTTGAACGGCTTGGTCTGGCCCTTCAGCGCGAAGGGCGTGCCATTGACGTTGGCCGAGAACGCCGGCTGCACGTACTTCTCAGCCAGGTAGGGCAGGCTGGACACAAAGGGGATGGCGATGTTGATATCCGTGATGTCGTGGGTCGCCTGTTTCGGACGGTCGTGGAACTGGATGCGGCCTTCCAGAAACTGGACGTTGTTCAACGAGAACTTGGCGGGCCCGGACCTGCTGCGCCTGGCGAGCAACCTCTCCACCAAGTCGGAACAGTTGTAGGTCTTGCCGTCCGGCAGCCGGATGATGTGCAAGTACGGCCGGGTTACGCGCACCCCGTCGAATACCGGGGCGCGCCGCCAGATGGACTCGGCCTGGAGGTTGACGTACAGCTCCTCGAAGGCCACGAAAGTGTCCGAGCTGTCCGGCTCCTTGACAGCGAAGCCGCGCACCATCGCCGTCATGGCGAATGGGTTGACCTTGATCTCCTGGATGGAAACCTGGCGGTTGAGCTGCTCGCTCAGCATCTTCACCGCGTAGTACTTGGCTACCGGCGGCACGACGAAGAAGCCGACCACGGTGAACAGGGCCAGCGCGACCGCGACCGTGATCGCAGCCTTGGTGAGCAGCCCAAGCCCGCGACGTGGCCGGCTGGGCGTGGGTGCCGCTGCGGTCCCGCGCGTGCGGTACATCTTCCTGATTCTCTCCAGCCCGGTCTGCATATCCGTCCACACTCGTCGCTGTGTTCGCCGAGCCCTTCTCACAGGGCCCACGGCCGCGTGATCACCGGCTCGCGCCGATGCGCACCCCGCTTATCGAGCCGGCACGCCACGAGCCTCGTGCACTAGCACCTTGCCGGTGTTCCCGTCGACGGTGATCGTGGTCCCGTCGCGAATGCGCCGCGTCGCGCCGGCCACCGACACGGCGGCGGGGATGCCGAGCTCGCGCGAGACGATCGCGGTGTGCGAGATCGCGGAACCGACCTCCACGACCACCGCGCCGGCCGCCAGGAACAGGGGCCCCCACGACGCATCGGTGGCGACGGCCACGATCACCTCCCCCGGCTCGAGATCGCTGTCTGCGGCCAGGGACGTGATGACCCGCGCGCGACCGGTGTAGCGGCCGGGCGAGACGCCGATGCCGCTCAGCTCAGCGCCGGCCTCGGCAAGCTCGACCTTGCGGCCGCCGCGATCCTTCCAGGCCGACAACGGCGGCGGGTCGCCCTCGAACACGAAGGGCGGCTCTTTGCTCATCAGCACCTCCAGCAGTGCGGCACGGTCGGCGATCAGGCGGGCGTGCGCCGCCGGGTCCGCCAGGAAGGTGTCCGCTTCATCATCGGTGACCAGGAGCAAGTGCTCCCAGCGCGCCAGCAGTCCTTGGTTCACTAGGCGCTGCCCCAGTTCGCGCAGAGGCGTCCGAGCCTCTTCCATCAAGCGGGTGAGGTGCAGCTTGCTGCGCTCACGCGCTGCCAGGTAGTTCCCAGCGCAGCGGGCCGCCTCGAGGAACTGACCACGCGCTTGCCGATCGCCCTCCAGCCTGCCGGCGATGTCGGCGATCGCCGCTTTGCGTTCGCTCACCAGCGTGGCCGAGCGAGCCGCGGGTGACGACGAATCTGGCGCGCGGCGCGCCCGATCCAGCATCCGCAGTGGGATCTCGGGGTTGGTACGATAGGTCGGCGAGCGCGAGTCCCAGGCATTGGTGCCGATGAAACCCCAGCGGTCTACCAACGCATTCCAGCGAGCGAGGAACGTTTCCGCCGCCGGCGCGCCCGCGGTGCGCAGCTGGCCGAGCAGGCCGTCCACGCCACGGTCGAAGGCGGCGCAGAGCACCGGCGAAGAACGTACGTAGCGCGAAAGTTCCCAGAGTTCGAATGCCTGGCCGGCGGTATCCACGTCGCCAATTGCTGCGGTCACCTTTGCGGCGAGATGGCCAGCGTCGACCGATTGCGCGACCTGCGCAATCATGCCCATCAGGACATTGCAGCCGTAGGTGTTGAGGAAATGCCGCTTGTCCAGGTATCGAATGTCCCCGATGAGGGAGCGGAAGTATTCCAGCAGCGACGCGCTGGACATCTTCGCAAACTCCGGTCGCTTTGCCGCCAGCGCATCGACGCAGCGGGCGTCGCGCTCGGTGGCCGCCAACGGGTCTGCGGTGAAGAGCGACTTCAGCCACTCGCCGAGCGCAGCCTTGCGCTGCGCGTTCTCGTCCCGAGGGTCAGGACGGTAGGGCGGCGCCTCGGGGTAGTCGCCGAAGAACGCTGCGTCGATTGCCGCGACGGTGAGACCCGGAACGCGAGCGCCGATTACCCGTGTGACGGACGCATTGAGGTAGATGTAGCCGCCGAAGCAGCCGACGGCTTCGCACTGGCCGACCGGCTTGAACTCTTCCGGCGTGAACGCCCCCATCTCGTACAAGGCGTCGCGGTAGGCGAGTTCGAACGAATGTCGCCCATAGGTGCTCCAGGCAAGCGGCGACGCCACCTCGGGGTACACCTCGGCAGTATTCGCCCGCGTGAAAACCGGGAAGCGCGTGCTCCCCTCGTCATCGCAGGGCCAGATCTTCGTTCCCACGCAAATAGCCTGCTCCGGATTCCATCCCCCATTTTGATCAAGCGCAAACGGGATCGCTGCAGGGTGACGCCGAGCGCGGGCGTCATGCGGACCAACCAACGCTGTCGCCGCTGGCTTCCCGACGCGCTGCGCGCGCCGCCCGGGCGCGTGCAACGCGATCGCGTACCGTGCTGGAGGCGCGCTTGCGCCGGCTCAGTCCCTGCAGGCCAGCGCCCTCGGATCCATTAGCTTCAATTCCTGAGGCGGTCAGGTCCTCTTACGGCGAGGAGGCGCGGGCGAGCGCGCTACTGCCCAAACAGCGGCAGTACCCGGCCAAGACCTGCCGGTCAGATGAGAGGCGAACTTTTCCTGTGAGCGGACATTGCGAAAGTTGGGATGACTGACAACAGGAACTGCCCGCATTTACTGCTTTTTCTTCAGGTCTGCCGGCGGCGGTGCGGGTTTCTTGTAGTCGCCGATGATCCCCTTGCCGGGGCAGACCTTAAATACGGGGCACTTGATGCAGCCCACTGCCAATGCAACCGGGCAAAGCGTCATGATAAGTCTCCCAAGTAAGTCCGCGGCCGGCTCGCGCGCCGCCGTCAGTCGTATGTTACTCCCCCGTCCGTTAGACGGGGTCGCGTTTCACGACAGCGCCGGCGCTTTCGCTTGCTCCCCGGCTGCCTGGGCAGTTCGCATGACGGCCGAGTGACTTGATCGTGGGCTTCTCCGATTGGTCGCTTTCGGCCGAGACTGGGTGAAAAGTCCAACTTCGCTGGCACGGGCCAAGGTTTTCCCCGTCAGGCCTTCGTGCTCTTGTCCTGATGACGCGTGCCTCCACGTGAGCTTTACGCGTGGGAGGTCTAGGGCCGTTCGCTCCCGCCGCAGAAGAATGCGCGCGTTTGCACGCAGCCTCGGTCGGAAGCGGCCGATCGGGGAAGGGTGATAGCGTCCCGCCAGCGCTCACTTCATTCTGAGCGGCGCCCCAGCGTAGGTTACATTAGACCAGCGCAGCGGGCAGCGATCCAGGACGATCCTAAGTGCGCTCGCCTAGCTCTGGCCTTCGGCAGCGAAGAACTCGACCTCACCGTTGAGGCCGACGACGATGAACTCCTTGGCACCGGCCCGCAGATGCGCGGCGGTCTTCATCGCGATCTGTTCCTGCGCGTTGCCCGGCGAGAGCACTTCGGCGCAGACATCCGGCACGAACGGCACAGGGGGGTTCCCCTTGACTTGATCCCGGCGGGCTTGCGGCATCCAGACTTCGGACTCCATGGAACCCTCCCTGGTGGATGTGCCTTGCTCTTGCGAGGCGCCCTCACGCCAGCCCTCTCCCACAAGAGGAGAGGGCGTATGGCGCCCCGCTAGAGAAACGCGATCAACGCGTCCAGCACCGCATCCGGCTGCTCCTGCATCAAGTCGTGGCCGGTGCCCGGGATGACCAGGGACTTGCTTCCCGCCAGCGCCTCGGCGATCGACTTCGCCGCGCGAGCCGGCGTCATCAGATCGCGCGCACCGGAGATCAGCAGAGCCGGGCAGGCGATCTTGGCGGCGCTGGCGAGGCCTGCGGTATACGCATTGCAGGCGTTGAAGTCGTTGTACAGCGGCTCGAGCGTGCGCTCGAGCAGGCGCTGGCTTGCTCCCATCGTCCATACGCCGGGGACGCGGTTGCCGCCCGCCTGGCCAGCCGCGCTGTGGCTCCACACGTTGATCATCGCCACCGCATCGGGGCTGCGTGACTGTGCCGCCGCCAACAGCGCGTCCGACACCTTCATCGGGAATGCGGTGCCGACCAGCACGAGCTTTTCGACCCGTGCGGGGTGGCGCGCGGCGGCTTCCAGCGCGATCAAGGATCCCATGCTGTGACCGACCAGCGCGGCCTTCTCGATGCCGGCCGCATCGAGCACCCGCACGGCCCAATCGGCCGTCGCCTCGACGGTTGACAGCGCGGGACCGGCGGACTTGCCGTGCCCTGGCAGGTCGACCGCCAGCACGTTGAACCCGTGGTAAGCGAAGTAGCGGCTCTGCAGCGCCCACACGCTGTGATCGTTGGCGGCGCCGTGGACGAACATCACGCTGCGCGCGCCGGGGACGAGCGGTTTGGTGCCGGTGTAGACGTAGACTTGCGCGCCGTCGACGAGAAGTTGCATGGCGATTCGGCTGGAGAAGGAGGTAGCAGGCTACCGCTGCGTCGGCCGGGCCGCAAGCGCGATCAAGGCGCGGAGACGCCCGCTGCCCATTTGATACCCTCGCGCAAGTGCTGCAGGAAGGCAGGTTCCGCGAATGACTCGTCGGTGTGACCCATCGCGGTGTACCAGGCCCGGCCTCCGTCGAAACTGTGGTACCAGGTGATCGGGTGCATCGCGCCCATCTTGCCGCCGGTATACGACGATTCATCCAGGCGAATCAGGACTCGCAGCGGCTCCCAGGCGGTATCACGGAAGTTGTACCACTCGTCGGTGCGGACCCAACGCGCAGGCAAGTGCGCGGTAGAGGCATCGGCCCGGTCGACGATCAGCGCCGCTTGCTGGATCGCAGGGTGGTCCTGAAAGTACGCCCCCACCAGGCGCCCGTACCAAGGCCAGTCGTATTCCGTGTCGCTGGCGGAGTGGATGCCGACGAACCCGCCGCCGTGCTGGATGAACCGCTCGAAGGCGGCTTGCTCGTTCGCATCGAGCACATCGCCGGTGGTATTGAGGAAGACGACAGCCCGATAGTGTGCCAGCTGGTCATCGGTGAACGCTGATGCGGACTCGGTGG
>Ga0335070_10003188_pt1 | contig 19084 bp, 16 predicted proteins | sample Lox_Sample_13_FD_206722 | JGI IMG/M metagenome (GOLD analysis project Ga0335070, IMG submission 206722) | Soil microbial communities from Loxahatchee National Wildlife Refuge, Florida, United States - Lox_Sample_1.3 | ecosystem: Environmental > Terrestrial > Soil > Wetlands | place: USA... | reverse complement strand
AGAAGGGGATGAAAGGGCTCTCGGCGCCCAAGATCGAGGGCAAGCTCAGCCTGCGTGTGTCCTATACCGGCGAGATCGTGATGGACGACGTGTTCGTGCCCGAGGAGAACCTGCTGCCGAACGTCTCCGGCCTGAAGGGTCCCTTCGGCTGCCTCAACAAGGCCCGTTATGGCATCGCCTGGGGGGCGCTCGGCGCGGCAGAATTCTGCTGGCATGCCGCCAGGCAATACACTGTGGACCGCCACGCCTTCGGCCGGCCGCTAGCCGCCAATCAGCTTATCCAGCTCAAGCTCGCCAACATGCAGACCGAGATCGCGCTCGGCCTGCAGGCGGCGCTGCGCGTCGGGCGGCTGATCGACGAAGGCCGCGCCGCGCCGGAGATGATCTCACTGATCAAGCGCAACTCCTGCGGCAAGGCGCTGGAGATTGCGCGCACGGCGCGCGACATGCATGGCGGCAATGGCATCCACGACGAGTACCACGTCATGCGCCATGCGATGAACCTCGAGGCGGTCAACACCTACGAGGGCACGCACGACATCCACGCGCTCATCCTCGGGCGCGCGCAGACCGGGATCCCCGCCTTCGGCGGTTGACGCCGCGAGACCAGACGACGCAGCGCTACACGCAGCGCCCGCCATCGACCTCCAGGCAGGCGCCGGTGATGAACTCGGCCTCGTCGGACGCCAAGTACAGGCAGGCGTTGGCGACGTCGCGCGGCAGGCTCAACCGTCCGAGCGGGATAGTCGCAATGAACTTCGCGCGCATCTCAGGCGTGTCCGCGCCACCCATGAACTGCGCGAGCAGCGGGGTATCGCCCGCCACCGGGTTGACCACGTTGACCCGGATCTTCTCCGGGCCCAACTCGACCGCCATCGAGCGGCTGGTCAGGATGGCTGCGCCCTTGCTGCCGTTGTACCAGACCAGGCCGGGGCGCGGGCGCACACCGGCGGTGGACGCCACGGTGATGAACGCGCCACCCTTTTGCTGGCGGAAGTACGGGACGCAGTGCTTTGCGCTGTGGAACAGGCTCTTGACGTTCACCGCGTAAACGCGGTCGAACTCCTCTTCGGTCACGCCCAGCAGCGGCTGGTTGCGATGTGTTGTGCCGGCATTGTTCACCACGACGTGCAGGACGCCGAAGGCGTCGAGCGTGGCCTTCAACAACGCGGCCCAGTCGGCGTCCTTGGACACGTCGGCCCGGAAGAACACCGCCTTGCCGCCCGCCGCTTTGATCTCGTTGGTGACGCGCTCGCCGCCTGGCACGTTGATGTCGTTGACCAGCACCTTGCAGCCTTCTTCGGCAAAGCGCTTGGCGATGCCCTCGCCGAAGCCCGAGCCGGCGCCGGTGACGATCGCTACCTTGTCTTTCAGCCTCATGTTGCCTCCGTTCGATGCGTGCGGGCGATCAAGCGCGCGCGGTGGCCGAGCACACCGGCCCTTCCTGCTCGACCTCCTTGCTTTCCTTCGTCCCCACCGTCGTTAAATCGACGCCATGCCGCACGGCCGTCATCTCCGCCAGGATTGCAACCGCGATCTCCGGCGGCGTCTTGCTGCCGATACGCAGGCCCACCGGCCCGTGCAGCCGGTCGAGTTCGGCCTGCGACAGATCGAACTCCGCCAGCCGCTTCTTGCGCTTCGCGGTGTTGGACCGCGAGCCCAGCGCACCCACGTAGAACGCCGCCGACTTGAGCGCTTCGATCAACGCGAGGTCATCGAGCTTCGGGTCGTGGGTAAGCGCTACCACGGCGCTGTGGCTGTCGAGATTCGACTCGATGACGACATCGTCGGGCATGCCGCGAGTAAACTCCACGCCAGGCACGTCCCAGCTGTCCGAGTATTCCTCACGCGGGTCGCATACGGTGACGTTGTAGTCCAGCGCCAGCGCCATGCGCGCCAGGTAGCGCGAAAGCTGGCCGGCGCCGATGACCAACAGACGCCAGCGCGGTCCGTGCACCGTACGCAGCAGCTTGCCGTCGAAACTCATCATATCCGCCCGGCTGGCGGCGGACAGCCGGACCACGCCGGTCTCCAGCACGAGATCCCGCGCCACTAGCTCGCGTTTGCTCACGCGCGCCAGCAGCTCGTCCAGCCAGTCGGCACGAACCAGAGGCTCCAGCACGATACGCAGCTGGCCCCCGCAGGGCAGGCCAAAGCGGGCCGCTTCCTCCTTGCTGATGCCGTAGACGGTGAGCTGCGGCCGATCCCCCGCCAAGTCCCGACTGCGGATCCGCTCGATCAAGTCGTCTTCCACGCAGCCGCCCGACACCGACCCGGCCACTTGCCCGTCGTCGCGCACCGCCAGCATGGCCCCCGCGGGCCGCGGCGCCGAGCCCCATGTCTCGACGACCGTGGCGAGCACCACCCGGTGCCCCGCGCGCAGCCATGCCTGGGCGCTTTTCAAGACCTGGAGATCAACGCTGTCCATGTGTCACCTGCTTGGAAGAAAGCCTGCGTTATTCCCGAACAGAAATAACCCTTGCACGAAAAACCCCCAGCGCGCCCACCGCCCCTGCGGGGCGAGGAGCGCTCTGGGGGGAGTTGCTTCAGCGCGTGTTGCCGACGATCAGGCCGCGCGGATGTTTTCCGGGGTCAGCGGCAGGCTACGCACGCGCTTGCCGGTAGCCGCGAAGATCGCGTTCGCGATAGCCGGCTGCACCACGGCGGTGCCGGGCTCGCCCAGGCCGCCCGGGGGCTGCTTGTCCGCCGGTTTCGTGAAGTGGATCTCGATCGCTTTCGGCGCTTCGTTCATGCGCACCACGCGGTACATGTCGAAGTTGTTCTGCTCGATCGAGTTGTTGTTCACGGTGATCTCGCCGAACATGCACGCCGACTGGCCGAAGTTGATGGTGGACTGCATCTGCGCCAGCGCCTGATCCGGGTGGATCAGCGGACCGGCATCGACCACCGCCACGACGCGATCCAGCGAGACGTCGTAGTTGGCCGACACGGTCACCTCGGCGACCATCGCGATGACGGTGTTGTAGCCTTCCATCACCGCCACGCCGCGGCCCCTGCCCTTGGCCATCGGCGAACCCCAGCCGGACTTCTGGCGCACCATCTCGAGCGCAGCCTTGATGCGCGGCCCCACCGCCACACCGGCGGACAGGCCGGACCAGGCGTGCTTGCTCTGGCCCATGTCGATCATGCTCAGGCGGTAGTCGATCGGGTCCTTCCCGGCGGCGTTGGCGCACTCGTCGATGAAGCACTCCAGCGCCACTGCGTTCAGGTTGTGAGACACCGCGCGCCAGTAGCCTGGAGTCACGCCAGAATCGTGCATCTGATAGGTGAACTTCAGGTTCGGCACGGCATACGGGAAATTGTCGATCCCTTCCACCGCGAACGGGTCGATGCCGTCCTTGACGATGCTGGGGAACAGACGCGCCGAGATCGACGGGCTGGTGGAGTGGAAGCGCACGCCGAGGATCTTGCCGCTGGCGTCCATACCCGCGGTGAGCGTGTACAGCCCGGCCGGGCGGTAGGAGTCGTGCGTCATGTCGTCTTCGCGGCTCCACACCATCTTCACCGGCACGCCACCGGCGAGCTTGGAGATCTCGGCCGCGTCGATGGCGTAATCGACTTCCACGCGACGGCCGAAGCCGCCGCCCAGGTAAGTCGTCTGCACTTCCACCTGCTCGGGCTTGAGCCCCGTGGCGCCTGCCACGACGTGCGGGATCAGCTGCTGGAACTGGGTCGGCGTGATGATCACCGCCTTGTCCGCAGTGACATGGGCCGTGGTGTTCATCGGCTCCATCGGGCTATGCGACAGGAACGGCAGCTGGTAGGTCGAGCTGACCGTCTTGGCCGCCTTGGGCATCGCATCGTCGAGGTTGCCGGCTTCGCGGAATACTGCGCCGTCCTGCTTGGACGCTTCACGCAGGCCGTCCCAGATCTTGCCCATGTTCAGGCCGGCGTTGGCGCCCTCGTCCCACTCGATGCGCAGCAGATCCTTGGCCTTCTTGGCCTGCCAGTAGGAGTCCGCCACCACCGCCACGCCGCGGCTGTACTGCACCACGGCCTTCACGCCCGGCATGTTCTTGGCGCGCGCGTCGTCGTAGCTCTTGACCTTGCCGCCGAGGTAGGGCGACATCGCCACCGCGGCGTACATCATGCCCGGCACGCGCGTGTCGATGCCGAACATCGGCGCCCCGGCCACCTTCATCGGGGTGTCAAGACGCTTCTGCTTGGCGTTGCCGACAATCTTGAACGCGCTGGCGGGCTTGAGCGGAACGTCCTTCGGCGGCTCCATCTGGGCAGCCTTCGGCGCGGCCATGCCGTAGTTCATGCGCTTGCCGCTCGAATGGATCAGCGCGCCGTTCTCGGCCTTGACCTGGCTCGGGTCGACGCCCCATTCCTTGGCGGCTGCGGCAACCAGCATCATGCGTGCGGCGGCACCGGCCTTGCGCAGCTTCTCCCAGGCATCGCGCACCGAGGTGGAACCACCGGTGATCTGACCGCCCAGCAGGCTGTTGATGTAGACCTCGGCCGGCGGCGCGAACTCCACCTTGACCTTGCTGAAATCCACTTCCAGCTCTTCGGCCACCAGCATCGGCATCGAGGTGGCCACACCCTGCCCCATCTCGGAGCGCGCCACCAGGATCGAGATCTGATTGTCGGCGCCGACTTTGATCCAGGCGTTGGGCATGGCGTAGCCACCGCCCGCATCGGCCTGGGCGCTGTTCATCTTGCTGGGCAGATAGAAGCCCAGAGCCAGACCGCCGCCGGCCAGCGCGGAGGTCTTCAGGAAATCTCGACGGGATTGGTTGTTCACGGTATCCATTTGTCTCACCTCCCCCTCAGGCCTTGGCCGCTTGCTTGATCGCTGCGCGGATGCGCGGATACGTCCCGCAGCGGCAGATGTTTCCGGACATCGCGGCGTCGATGTCGGCATCCGAGGGATTCTTGTTCATCGCCAGGAGGGCCGACGCCTGCATCATCTGGCCCGGCTGGCAATAACCGCACTGCGGCACGTCCAGCGCGACCCAGGCTTTCTGCACGGCGTTGTTGCCCAGGCCTTCGATCGTGGTGACCTTTTGACCGGCGACGGAGCCGACCGGGGTCTGGCACGAGCGGACGGCCATGCCGTTCAGGTGCACGGTACAGGCGCCGCACAGCGCCTTTCCGCACCCGAACTTGGTGCCGGTCAGACCGAGGGTGTCACGCAGGACCCACAGCAGCGGGGTATCCGGCGCAACGTCAACGGTCTGCGACTTGCCGTTTACGTTGAAGGTGATTTGCATAGAGAAAGCTCCCCCTTCGAGGTAGGTTGGGATTCTTGGGACGACTTACAGGTACAACGCGCGGAAAATACACCAAGGGGCCCGCGCTTTCAACAGAAGAATCTCGCGCATCCCCTTGACCGGCGCGGGTTTCGCGACACCGCAGTGCGTGGCTCACTGCAAGCACCGATTTTGCGGTGCAGCATCCAGGCGCTGTCACATTACGCTAGTGCGTCGATACTCCAGGAACAGAGGCCGGAAGTCAGACCCAACAGCGCCTGACCTGATCGTGGATCACGCAACGCGGGTGTCGCGTGCAGGCGTCGATTGCTCGGCCGCGGCTCGCGCCGCCGCGACGGCACGCCGGTACGCCAGGAACTCGTCCATCCCGGCTTTGCGTGCCTGGTTCACAACAACCACATGCGGCCGCTGGCCCATCATCGCCAAGTAATCCTTTACGCCCGGAACGGACGCCAGAAGGTCCTCGTTGAAGATGACTTTCGTGGTGCTGCTCACCAGCGGCAGATGCACTACTGCGGCGCAGTCCGCATAGGTCAAGGCCGGTCCGGCCGCGAACGGTGCGAAGCGCGCTAGGCGCGAGAATGCCTTGACCGCTCGCTGCAAGGCAGCGTAGACCTCCTTGCGCGTATCCTCGCTCGCAGTGCCGCCGAAGAACGCGGCCGGGAGCAAGCGCCGCGCGGCCCACTCCAGGTACAGCTCCATCACGTGGATAAACTCGCGACACTTCGCGCGCGCCATCGGGTCCGCCGGGTAGAGCGCCGGCCGCGGATAGACATCCTCGAGATACTCGATGATCGCCTGCGACTCGGCCAGCGCTCCATGCGGCGTGCGCAGGAACGGCACCTTGCCCATCGGAGACAGCGGCAAGAACTCGTCGGCGCCTGCAGCGAAGACCTTCTCCTCTCCGAAGGGAATGCCTTTCTCGAGCAGGGCCAGCTTGACCTTGTTGTAGTAGTTGCTCGCCGGAAAGCCGCACAGCATCAGCATGGCTGTTAGCGCTCCTTCAGCTAGCGATGGTCGTACTTGCGCAGTTCGAGCTTGGCGATCGCGCTGCGGTGCACTTCGTCCGGGCCGTCCGCCAGGCGCAGGGTGCGGTTGTGCGCGTACATCGCCGCCAGCGGGAACGCCTGCGAAACCCCGCCGCCGCCATGCGCCTGGATGGCCCAGTCGATCACCTTCTGCGCGACGTTCGGCGCCAGCACCTTGATCATCGCGATCTCGGCGCGCGCCGCCTTGTTGCCCACCGTATCCATCATGTAGGCCGCCTTGAGCGTGAGCAGGCGCGCGGTATCGATCTCGATGCGCGCCTCCGCGATGCGCTCGTGCCATACGCTCTGATCGGCCACCGGACGGCCGAACGCGACCCGGCTCTTCAGGCGCTGGCACATCAGCTCGAGCGCGCGCTCGGCCTGGCCGATGATGCGCATGCAGTGATGTATGCGGCCCGGCCCGAGCCTGCCCTGCGCGATCTCGAAGCCGCGGCCCTCGCCCAGCAGCATGTTGCCGGCCGGCACGCGCACGTTGTCCAGCTGCACTTCCGAGTGGCCGTGCGGCGCATCGTCATAGCCGAACACGGTGAGCTGACGCAGGATCTTGATGCCCGGCGTCCCGGACGGCACCAGGATCATCGACTGCTGCTTGTGCTTGTCGGGGTTGGCCGGATCGGTCTTGCCCATCAGGATGAAGATCTTGCAGCGCGGATCGCCGGCGCCGGACGACCACCACTTGCGCCCGTTGATCACGTACTCGCCGCCTTGCCGCTCGATGCGGCATTCGATGTTGGTGGCGTCCGAGGAGGCCACCGCGGGCTCGGTCATCAGGAACGCCGAGCGGATCTCGCCCTGCTGCAGCGGGACGAGCCACTGCTTCTGCTGCTCCGGGGTGCCATAGCGCAGCAGCACCTCCATGTTCCCGGTGTCCGGCGCGGAGCAGTTGAACACCTCGGGCGCCCAGGCGATCCGCCCCATGATCTCGCACAGCGGGGCGTACTCGAGGTTGGTGAGCGTGCCGCCGTGATCCTTCGGCTGCCACAGGTTCCACAGCCCCTGCTGGCGCGCGAGCGGCTTGAGTTCCTCCACCACCGCGGTCGGGAGCCACGCGTTGCCCTTGGCCCGGTTCGCCTCCACATCGTCGTGGAAACGATGCTCGCTGGGATAGACATGCTGCTGCATGAACGCGTCGACCCGCGCCTGCAGCTGCTGGACCTTCTCCGAGTATGCAAAATCCATGATCAATCTCCCATTACGGCACGTATGCGTTGCCGGCTGGCTCTCGCAGGGGGCCGGGCTCACCCTTTCCAGTGCGACTCGTGTAACCGGGCAGGGATGCCTCCCGGGCACACCGAATGTAGCGGCTTTTGCGCACAGCCGCAAACTCGTCCGTCACGCGCTTTCCAGCGCGCTGACCTCGTATGTCCCGATCGCCTCGCGCAGGGAACCCGGGACCGGGGTCGGCTTGCGCGTGGCTGGATCCGCGTTCACGTACACGATCTCGCCCTCGATCAACAGCTCCTGGCCGCGATAGATCTCGAGCACGAAGCGCATGCTGCTGCGGCCGATGCGCGCCACCCGCACGCCCACGTCCAGCACATCGTCGAAGCCGGCCGGCGCGTGGTACTCCACGGTGGCCTTCTTAACGAAAGTGTCGCAGCCGTGCGTGAGCAGCGCGTCCGGGTACGGAAAGCCGATCGCGCGCCAGTACTCGGTGATGGCAACGTCGAAATAGGTGAGGTAATGACCGTTGAAGACGATGCCTTGGCGATCCACTTCCGCCCAGCGCACCCGCAGCGGGTGGAAGAAACGGAACTGCTCGCGCGCCATCCGCTCAGGCGAACGCGAAGGCGTCCATCGCCAGCACGCCGTAGGTCGTGCTGTTGTGGATGCGGCGCCCGGGCACCGAGGGAGAGCGCGCGCCGGCCGCCACCAGCAGCGGCAGGAAGTGCTCCTCGCTCGGATGGTTGCGCGCCCCGCGCGGGGCGCGGCTGCGGTAGTCGATCAGGTCGTCGTCCCGGCCCGCTTCCAGCGCTGCGACCACCCAGTCGCGGAACTGCGCCACCCACTCCGGCGCCGGATCGTGCAACGCATGGCCGCGGAACTCACGCAGGTTGTGCGTCAGCCCGCCGGAGCCCAGCACCAGCACACCTTCGTCCCGCAGCGGCCGCAACGCTTGGCCCAGCCGGTAATGATGTGCGGCGCCCAGCCCGGGCTGCACCGAAAGCTGCGTAACCGGAATCTGCGCGTCCGGGTACATCAGCATCAGCGGCACCCACGCGCCATGGTCGAGCCCCTGACGGGCGTCGATCTCGCATGCCAGGCCGGCGTCGCGCAGCGCTGAAGCCACCCGCTGCGCCAGATCCGGCGCGCCCGGGGCGGGGTATTGCAGCCGGTACAACGGCTCGGGAAAGCCGTAGAAATCGTGCACGGTCTGCGGCTTCGTCGCGGCGCCGACCGCCGCCGCGGCGGTTTCCCAATGCGCGGATACGGCAAGGATGGCTTTGGGTCGCGCGATGGTCCCGCCCAGCCCTTTCAGAAACTCGCGCACCGCCACCGGCTCCAGGATCATGGTGGGTGCGCCGTGCGACACGAACAGCGCGGGCAAGACGGCTGCACTACTCATAGCGGCGGGTCAGCCAGTCGGCGATCAGGCACGGCTTGTCGCCGCCCTCGCGCTCCACCGTAACGTGCCATGTCACCTGGACACCGCCCTCGAACTCGTCGAGCGCCTTCACCACGAAGTGGCCGCGCACCTTCGAGCCCACCGGCACCGGAGCGGTGAAGCGCAGCCTGTTGAAGCCGTAGTTCACGCCCATGCGCGAGCTGCCGAAGTGGATCGACCGGTTGAGGAACAAGCTGAGCATCGACAGCGTCAAAAAGCCATGCGCGATCGTCGCGCCGAAGGGCGATTCGCGCTTTGCGCGCTCGACGTCGACATGGATCCACTGGTGGTCGCCGGTGGCGTCGGCGAACTCGTCGATGTGCTTCTGGGTGATCTCCACCCAGTCGGAGACGACGACTTCCTGGCCGACCCGGTCCTTCAGGTCACGCAGGCTGGCGAGCACGAGGGTCGGCATGGCGCTGCATTATAGCCGCCGGAGCGCGTGCTAAGCTTCGTGCGATCGGCCGGTAAGGTCGCACGCGAGACGGCGACTGGCGCAGGCTGCATCCTACAAGGAGTACGGCATGGACCTTGCCATGATCGGCCTCGGCCGCATGGGCGCCAACATGACGCGCCGGCTCGCGCGAGCAAGCGTGCGCGTGCGGGCCTATGACGTGAGCCCCGCAGCGCGCGCGGCGCTGAGCGGTATCGCGGCGGTGTCGACCGCTGCCACGCTGTCCGAAACGGTGTCCGCGCTGGCTCCGCCTCGCGTCGTGTGGCTGATGCTGCCGGCCGGCGACGCTACGGAGTCGACCCTAACTCAAGTCGCGGCGCTGCTATCCCCCGGCGACATCGTCGTCGACGGCGCCAATGCGTACTACAAGGACTCGATGCGGCGCGCGCAATCGCTCGCCTCGCATGGGCTGCAGTTCGTCGATGCAGGCGTGTCCGGCGGCGTGTGGGGGCTGGAGAACGGTTACGCGATCATGCTCGGCGGAGCCAGGGAAGCGGTCGACCGCGTCGCCCCGTTCGTGCGGGTGCTCGCTCCCTCCCCCGATGCGGGCTGGCTGCATTGCGGCCCGGCCGGCGCTGGGCACTTCGTCAAGATGATCCACAACGGCATCGAGTACGGGATGATGCAGGCCTACGCCGAGGGGCTTTCGCTGATGGCCGCCAAGAGCGAGTTCGAGCTCGATCTCGCCGCGATCACCGAAATGTGGCGCCACGGCAGCGTGGTGCGCTCGTGGCTGCTGGACCTGACCGCGGAATTCCTGCGGCACGACAGCGAACTCTCGGGGATCGAGCCGCACGTCGCCGATTCCGGGGAAGGCCGCTGGACAGCTTTGGAGGCGGTGGAGCTGGGCGTACCCGCGCCGGTCATGAGCCTCGCCTTGATGGCGCGCTTCGCCAGCCAGGGCAAGGCCGACTATGCCTCGCGCCTGCTGGCGATGATGCGCAATGCGTTCGGCGGACACGCGGTGAAACCGAAGAGATGATCGTCGTGCTCATGGGCGTGTCCGGCTCTGGGAAGACCACCGTGGGCGAAATCCTGGCGCGCCAGACAGCGTGGCGCTATCTGGACGCGGACGACCATCACCCGCCCGAGAACATCGCAAAGATGCGCGCCGGCACCCCGCTCACCGACGCGGATCGCTGGCCCTGGCTGGACCGGCTCAATGGGCTGCTGCGCGAACACCAAGCTGCTGGAGAGCACGTCATCCTCGCCTGCTCGGCCCTGCGCCAGGTGTACCGCGAGCGCCTGGCGCAGGGGTTGGACGACGTCCGTTGGATCCACCTGGAAGGATCGTTCCAGCTCATCGCTTCGCGCCTCGCGGCCCGCAAGCACCGCTACATGCCGGCGAGCTTGCTTCGCTCGCAATTCGAGACGCTGGAGGCGCCCACCGACGCGCTGGTGGTGGATATTACCGACCCGCCGGAGATGCTGGCGCGGCGGATCGCGAAGCGGCTGAAATGACGCGGGGCATATTACGGGGCGGGCCTCGAAGCGAGCATTCGGTTGTCCCGCTCGAACTGCTCCATCCAGACGCCTCCAATAGGGCCCGGGTATTGGTGTCGAGCAATCTTACACAGCGCGTTGTTGCGATTGGCTCCTTAAATGCTTGAACGCAAAGGATGAAGATGACTAGATCATGTGAATGGTGGAGCTGATTCCCGAATGCGCTTGTCGGCCGCCGTCTTTGCTCAAGGCACCAACTCGGCTACCGTCGGCGCCGGCGCCGAGTTCTCGGGTAACGCCGGCAAGCTCACCGTCTCGGCGGACTTCGACGACAATACCTTTACCCTGACGTTCACAAACGATAAGGCCGCCGGCGGTGCGAGCATAGGCGTCCCGGCGACAGCGGGGATGTTGTTCGTCAACCTTGACGTCCACGACGGCACGTCATTAGCCGGTGTCACAAATGTCAGCGGCACCCTGAGCGGTAACGCCCTTACAGCCGCTCAGATAGCTAACATCGGTTTAACGGCGGGGTTCAACACCACGGTCGGGGGACCCTCCCTCCAAGGCGGTTTCTTGTTCGTCGACTTGCCGGCCTTCACAGTCCAAGCGGGAAACTCCGCGACCCTGAGCGGAACCTTCGTCACCGTCCCGGAGCCCGGCAGTGTCGCGCTGGTCGGAGCGGTGCTGCTAGCGCTGGCCTTCGTCCGCCTCGACAAGGTACGTAGCTTCGGCTCCCGCCTCATGGGTCGCGGACTGGCGAGCTGAAAACCAATTACCGTCTGTCCCGATACGGCGGCCCATCCGGGCCGCCGTTTTCATTTGCGCCGCAGTTGCGCGCGCGGTGCTCGCATGTCAGCAACGCTCCCCCGCCGGATCGAGCGGACTGGTCTACGGCCTCAGTTGGAGGCGATGGACAATCGCCGGCAGGTCGCTGGCGTCATCGAATTCGGCGCCGGCCTCCACCCCGGCCCGCGCGATCTCCTCCACGTCATCGCTGCGCGCGTACAGGGCGAACATCGCCCCCAGCGCGTACTCCGTACCCGAACCGATCGCCCAGAAGCGCGGGAAGGATTCCACGTCGCGTGAGGGCGTGATGCCGAAGATCCCGCGCGGGCTCGCCACCACCGCGCTCATGCGGCTGGTTTCGTAGGCGTCGTCGCTCTCCTTGCGCGGGTTCATGTGGTACTCCTCGCGCAACAGCTTGTGCATCACCCGCCAGGTTTCGAAGATGTCGGCCGGCGTGTTGAGGTTCACATTCTGCGGGTAGCGCGTGAAGTAGCTTTGCAGCACCGCGTTATGCACGGCGTAACCCACGGTGCCGATATAGGCGTCCTGGAACCGGAAGATCTTGTCGGGCACTTGCGCGTAGTGCGCCTTCTGCTTCATGGAGCCGATGGTGGCCAGGGTGTCGCTGGCGATGCAGGCCTGCTCGCCCTTGCGTACTACGACGATGGTGGACATGTTCGATCCGGGGATTGAATGCGGGTTGGATGATGCTTCGGCCGGCCAGACCCGGAACTTGAAGGCACTGCCTGCACCTCCGGACTGCCGGCCTGCAACGACGCGCCTTCCGCGGCGTCGGAGGCGGTAGCCATTCTGGGCTCAGGCTTGACCGACCTCCTCGGGCTCGGCCGGCATCTCGTCGTCGCTAGATTCGCGATCGGGCTGGTGATACCAGTGCGTGTGCGGCGAAAACTCCTGGCAGGCCAGGCATTGCGTATCGGCCCACTGCTTGCCGCAGCCCGGACACATGCCGCGCGTCCAGAACGTGTTCCACACCGTACCGCACGCGGGCTCGCACGCCCAGCGATCCTCCGACGCCGGCCGCCAGCCGCACCTCGGGCAGAAGATCTCGAACCCTTGATCCGGTCGTGCCGATTGGTCCAATGTTCGATGCCCTACGGCGCCAGCCTGCCAAAGATGCCCGGACGCGCTGCGGTCTACGTCGACCGGATTCTCGCCAACACCAGCCAGGCAACCCGATACGTCATGCTCGACCGCGAGCGGGCGAGTCGCGCAGGATAGGATCGTGGATGAGTTCGGTCCCACGCAGCGCCAGTGCTGCGGGCGTTGTCAGGTGTCCCATCGGGTCGCCGAGGTGATCAGTACCGGAAGGTCAGTATAACCTGCGCCTCCCCGTTCACGGCGCAGTGCTCCAATTGTGCGCTGTTCGCGCACCAGCCACACCGACGACGCCAGCCGTCTGTTCTCAGCCAGGAATCCGAACGGGCGCTGACGGCGAGCGATCGCACGGCGCCATTCCATCCCATGCAACGTGCATGGAAATCGCCTCGCCGGATCCAGAGTGTTTGAGATTCCCCGCCTTTCCCGGTAATCTCGGCCTTTCGGTGGGCGGCCCGGGAAACGGTCTCGCAAGAGACACCGGCCGCCACGGAGGACCAGCCCGCCGCCAATTCCTCGAGCAGCTGCGCACCTCACCATGGCCAAGGCAAGCCGAACCAAGCCTAAGCGCTCGACCGGGCCGAGTCCCGCGGCGAAAGCGAAGCGAACCAGGGCTGCCTCGGGCAGCGCCGCCCGAAAGCGCGCGCCGCCCAAGCCCGCGGAGGCAGCGGCCAGCCCGGCTCCCGTCCCCACCGCGAGCGCCCAACCGCCCACCGCTGCCGGCGTCGCCAAGCCGACCCCGGTCGTCGGCGTGGTCGCCTCGGCCGGAGGGCTGGAGGCGTTCAAGCGGTTCTTTCAGCCGATGCCGATCGACAGCGGCATGGCCTTCGTGCTGGTTCCACACCTCGACCCGCGGCACGAGAGCCTGATGGTCGGGCTGCTCGCCAAGTACACCAGCATGCCGGTCGATGAGGCGATCGAGGGTGTTCGCGCCGAACCCAATCATGTCTACGTCATCCCGCCCAACCGCTATCTCGCGATCTCCGGCGGGGTCCTGCGTCTGACCGGGCCGGTCCAGCGCGTGGCGGGACAGACCGCCATAGACTTCTTCCTGCGCTCGCTGGCCGACGACCAGCAGGAGAAGGCGATCTGCATCGTCCTCTCCGGCACCGGGTCGCACGGCACGCTAGGCTTGAAAGCGGTGAAGGCCAACGGCGGCATGGCGATGGTCCAGGACCCCGCGACCGCGGAGTACGACCAGATGCCGCGCAGCGCCATCGGCACAGGCCTGGCCGACTACGTGCTCCCGCCGCAGGAGATGCCCGAGGCGCTGCTCAAGTACACGCGGCATTTCTTGGGGGGCGCCGGCGGCTTGCCCGAGCCGGCGGACGTGCCGGACGGCGTGACGCCGCTGCTGGCCCTGCTGCGCGCCCGCCACAAGCTCGACTTTCGCCCCTATCGCAGGCGCATGCTGCTGCGGCGCATCCAGCGCCGCATGGGTTTGCACCACGTCGATCGGCTCGCCGACTACCTCACCATGCTGCGGGCGGAGCCGGACGAGCTCGGGCGGCTGGCCAAGGATCTCCTGATCAGCGTCACCAGCTTCTTCCGCGACGCCGAGATGTTCCAGATCCTGCAGGCGCAGGTCATCCCCGAGCTGTTGCGCGACCGGCCTGCGGACAGCCCGGTGCGGGTATGGGTCCCGGGCTGCGCGACGGGCGAGGAAGCCTATTCCATCGCCATGCTCCTGATCGAGCAGCTTGCGGCCGTGCACAAGACCTGTCCGCTGCAGATCTTCGCCACCGATCTCGATACCGAGGCCCTCGAGGTCGCGCGGCGCGGCGTCTACCCGACCAAGATCGAGGAGGACGTGAGCCCCGAGCGGCTGGCACGCTTCTTTGCGAAGATCGACGAGCACACCTACCAGGTGACCAAGCAATTGCGCGAGCCGATCCTCTTCGCCCAGCAGAACCTGCTGAGCGATGCGCCCTTCTCGCGGCTGGACCTGATAAGCTGCCGCAACCTGCTGATCTACCTCGAGCCCGATGTGCAGCAGAAGGTTCTCACGCTGCTGCACTTCGCCCTGAACGACGCCGGCTGCCTGGTCTTGGGACCCTCGGAGAGCGTGGGACGCCGCGCCGACCTGTTCGAGCCGCTGTCCAAGAAATGGCGTATCTACCGCCGAACCGGCCTGGCGCGTCCAGAGCGCGTCGAGTTTCCGATTGCCGTCGACGAACCCCTCGGCAGGGCGGGCGTTCCCGCGCCCGCCCCGGCGGGCCGCCCGATCTCCCTCAAAGAGGTGACCGAGAACCTGCTCCTGGAGGACTACGCTCCCGCCGCGGTGCTCGTCGATCGCAACTACGAGATCCTCTACTTCTTCGGGGCGACGGCCGGGTACTTGGCGCAGCCCACCGGCACGCCGACCAAGGACCTCGCATCGCTCGCGCACACCAGTCTGGCCCCGCGGCTCAGGGCGGCGGTGCACAAGGCCTCGCGCGAAGGCAGACGCGTGACCCTGGACGGTGTCCGTATCGAACGGAACGGCGAGGAGGTTCGCGTGAAGATCCGCGTACGTCCAGTGCGCGGGGCACAGACGGGGGACGGGCTGCTGCTGGTCACCTTCGAGGACGAGCGGGGGCCACAACGCCGGCGCCGCGAGGTCAAGGAAGCGGACGGCAGCGAGTCGCTGGTGCGGGACCTCGAGCACGAGCTGAAGAGCTCGCGGGAAGAGTTGCAGGGCGCCATCGAGGAGCTGGAGAGCTCCAACGAGGAGCTCAAGGCCTCCAACGAAGAAGTCATGTCGATGAACGAGGAGCTGCAATCGACCAACGAAGAGCTGGAGACCTCCAAGGAGGAGCTGCAGTCGCTCAACGAGGAGCTCACCACCGTCAACAGCCAGCTGCAGGAGAAGGTCGCCGACCTCGAGACGGCGCAGAACGACATCGCCAACCTGATGCGCAGCGCCGACATCGGGACGCTGTTCGTCGCGCCCGATCTGACCATCAAGCGCTTCACGCCGGCCGTGACGCGTCTGTTCGGTCTCATCGCTACGGATGTCGGCCGATCGATCCTCGACATCGTCCCGCGCTTCGAGGATCCGGAGCTGCGCGGCGACCTGGAGGCAGTGCAGCGAACCGCAAGCCCGCGGGAAAAGGAAGTGCAGGCCGAAGACGGCTGCTGGTATACCCGCCGCATCATGCCCTATCGCACTGTCGACGGCCGCATCGAGGGGGCGGTGATCGCGTTCTCGGACGTGACGGCGCTCAAGCGGGCCGAGGAGGAGCTGCACCGAGCGGCCAGCGAGCTGGAGGGCCGCTACGCCGAGCGCGGGGAACAACTGCGCGGCGAAGTGCAAGAACGGCAGCAAACCGGCGAAGCCTTGCGCGCCGAGCGCGACTTCGTCTCGGCCGTACTCGGTACCGCGGCCGCCCTGGTGATCGTGATGGACGCCGAAGGGCGCGTGGTTCGCGCCAACCAGGCTTGCGAGGAAGCCTCCGGCTACAGCTTCGAGGAGCTGAAGGGCCGCACCATCTGGGATTCACTTCTGCTGCCCGAGGAAGCCGAGGCGGTCCGGCAGACCTTCGCGGAGCTGTGCGCGGGACATTTTCCGAACCAGTTGGACAACCACTGGCGGCACCGGGACGGCTCACTGCGGCTGATCGCCTGGTCCAACACCTGCCTGCTCGACGAACGGGGTGCGGTGCAGTACATCATCGGGACCGGGATCGACATCACCGAGCGGCGCCGCGCCCAGGAGGAGGTGCGCCAGCGCCGGTTCGAGCTGGCTCATCTGCATCGCGTGTACACCGCGGGAGAGCTGGCGACCATTCTCGCCCATGAGATCAACCAGCCGCTCGCCGCCATCGCGAGCTACAGCGAAGCCAGCCTGCAACGGCTGCGACAAGGCGAAGCGGTCCCTGCCACGCTGATCCACGATCTGGAGCAGACGGCGCTGCAGGCCCAGCGCGCGGGCCGCACCATCCGCGAGCTGCGCAACTTCCTCGCCAAGGGCGAAACCGGCAGCGCTCGCTCCGAGCTGAACCCTACGGTGCGCACGGTCCACGACCTGATCAGCGCCGAGGCGGGCGCGTGCGGAGTGAGTATCGTGCTCGATCTCGCGGAGGGGCTACCGCCGGTCGATATCTCAGCCGTGCAGGTCGAGCATGTCCTGCTCAATCTGATCCGCAACGCCATCGAAGCGATCGGAGAGACCGGGGCGAAGTCGGGCACGGTTACGGTCAAGACCCAGGCCGATGCAGCGCAGAGCGTTCGCCTCACGATTCGGGACACCGGCCCTGGGCTGGACGCCGAGTCCGTGGAGCGGGTCTTCGAACCCTTCTACACCACCAAGCGCGATGGGCTCGGCATGGGCCTGCGGATCAGCCGCTCCATCGTCGAATCGCATGGCGGCAGCCTGTGGGCGGACCCGAGCGCAGAAGGTGGGATTTTCCACGTCACCCTTCCGACCGCCTCATGAGTCCGACCGTGTTCGTGATCGACGACGATGCCGCCGTGCGGGACTCTCTCGAGCGCCTGCTGGAAGCGCACCGCCTGCAGGTGCGCACGTACGAGAGCGCCGAGGGGTTCCTCGCCGCGCTGCGCCCCAAGGCGTCAGGTTGTCTCGTCCTCGATGTGCGCCTGCCGCGCATGAGCGGACCCGAGCTGCAGGCAACGCTGGCGGCGCGCGGCATCCGCCTGCCGATCATCTTCCTGACTGCGCAGGGCAGTATCTCTACTTCGGTGCGCGCCCTGCAGGCCGGTGCAGTCGATTTCCTGGAGAAGCCGGTGGCGGGAGATCTGCTTCTGGAGCGGGTGCGCGCCGCGCTGCGCATCGAAACGAAGCAGCGCCGCCAACAAGCCCAGGTGACGCGGGCGCGGGCGCGGTACGCACAGCTCACGCCGCGCGAGCGCGAGGTCATGGGTTTTCTGACGGCCGGTCAGTCGAGCAAGGAGATCGCGCGGCGGCTGGGCATCAGCCACCGCACGGTCGAGATCCACCGCACGCGCGTCATGCACAAGATGCAGGTGACAAATCTGATCGAGCTGGCTGCTGCCGCAAAGGCTTGCGGCGCCTCGCCGGAGCCCGACTCTCCAGCCACTAGCCCTGCGCACGGCACCGACTGAGCGCCTCCTGGCCTGCTGTCCCCTCCCGCCGGCGCGACTGCGCAGGCGTTGCCGACAGCGCGGACCAGGGCGTCGCGGACGATCGACGGGTACACGAACGAGTTAAGGGCGGCATGTTCGATGCCGGCGGCCTCTTCCCCGGCTTGCAGGGAGGGCTGCGGAGCCGGGCCGCCGGCAGCCCGCCTCTATACGTACTCCTACGTACGTGGGCGCGCGAATTGTCCCGTCGGTTGCCGTAAGTGCATCGTTGCGCGAGTCTTGGGGACGTCTGGCTGGTGGGTCCCAGGCGCGGGGTCGCGACGCATGCTCTTGCAGCCGTCCGCTTCCCTCGCAGCTTGGGCGCGACGACGTCCGGCAGGGGATGCGGTTATGGCGAAGACAGACGGGAAATCGGCGGGCTGGGGCGCGGCCTGCCCGGGCGCGCAGCTAGCATCAATGCCGGCGATCGGCGTTGCACCGACTCACGCCCAGGACATTCGGTCCGTGGCCCCGCCGCTCGAGGACGTGCCCTATGCCCCGCTACAGCAAGGGGTGCTGCTCAGCGACGCGAGTGGCGTGGTGCGATTCTGCAGCGAGAACGTGGCGCGCCTTGCCGGCATCGGCGCCGACGGGGTGACCGGGCAGCCCATCTCCCGTCTCCTGCCCGGGCTGCCGTTCCCGGCGTCCAGCCCCGGCTACAACCTGGCGTTTGCCGTGTCTCGGGACGGCGAGCAATCGCGCTGCAGTGTCGGGCTGATGCGAGCCGATGGCAGCGTCGTTGCGGTTCACGCCGCGCTGAGCATGGCAGCGTTGCAGCCTGACCAGCTTATCGTCGTGCAGTTGTCCTGGAATGCTCAAGAGAGCGAGTCGCTGCAGACCCTGCGCAGGCTTGCCTGGGTAGGCGAGCGTAGCGCCGAGTGTGTGATGGTCACCGACGGCGATGGCCTGGTCGAATACGTCAACCCGGTGTTCGAATCGATCACCGGCTACACCAGAGGAGAAGTGGTAGGTCGTCCGGCAGCCATCCTCAAGTCCGACACCCACGATGACAAGTTCTTCCGGGCCCTGTGGCACACCATCCGCGCGGGCCGGCCGTTTCACGCGCTGTTCACCAATCGAGACAAGCACGGGCGCGTATTCCACGAAGACAAGTCCATCTCCCCGGTGCTCGACTCGCAAGGCAGGATCCTGCATTTCCTCTCCACCGGACGCGACGTGAGCGACTGGGTGCGCTCGATCGAACGTCTCGAGTACCGGGTCAGCCACGATCCGCTCACGGACCTGCCCAGCCGCGCCCTGTTCCTCGATCGCCTGGAGCACGCGCTGTCCTACGCCTCGCGGCGAA
>Ga0335070_10003187_pt1 | contig 19085 bp, 16 predicted proteins | sample Lox_Sample_13_FD_206722 | JGI IMG/M metagenome (GOLD analysis project Ga0335070, IMG submission 206722) | Soil microbial communities from Loxahatchee National Wildlife Refuge, Florida, United States - Lox_Sample_1.3 | ecosystem: Environmental > Terrestrial > Soil > Wetlands | place: USA... | reverse complement strand
GCGCGAGTGCGACGAGTCGGCCGCGTTGCCGGCGAGCTTCCTCGACGAGGCCTGGCAGCTCGGGCTGGTCTCGACGCAGCTTCCGGCGGAGTACGGCGGCGGCGGCGAGCCGCGCTCGCCGATCACGAACGCGCTCGTGCTCGAGGAGCTCGCCTGGGGAGACGCCGGTCTCGCGCTGGCGGCCGTGGCCCCCGCGGCCTTCGCGTACGCGGTGGCGGATTTCGGCAGCGAGGAGCAGCGGCGCGCGCTGCTGCCGCTCTTCTGCGGACCGCGCTTCCACGCGGCCGCGCTGGCGGTGATCGAGTCCGGCGCGGCCACGGACGCCGCGCTGCCCCGCACGCTGGCCGAGCCGAAGGGCCAGGGCTTCGTGCTGTCCGGCAGCAAGCGCTGCGTGCCGCTGGCCGACCGCGCCAGCCACTTCCTCGTGACCGCGCGCAACAACGGCGGCGTCGACGCCTTCGTCGTGCCGCGCGACGCGGGCGGCCTGCGCATCGGCGCGCCCGAGCCGAAGCTCGGCCTGCGCGCGCTCCCGACGGCCTCTCTCGAGCTCGAGCGCGTCGAGCTGCCGGCCTCGGCGCGGCTCGGCGGGTCCGCGGGCTGCGACGTGCGCCGCGTGCTCGATTCCGCGCGCACCGCGATCGCCGCGGCGCTGGTCGGCCTCTCGCGCGGCGTGCTCGACTACGCGATCCCCTACGCCAAGGAACGCGAGGCCTTCGGCACGGCGATCGCACGCAAGCAGGCCATCGCCTTCCGGCTCGCCGACATGCACATCGAGACGGAGTCGATGCGCTGGCTCACGTGGAAGGCGGCGAGCCGTCTCGAGCGCGGGCTCTCCGCCACCCGCGCCGCGCACCACGCGCACGCCTACGCCTGCGAGCAGTCGATGTGGATCGCGGACGAGGGCGTTCAGGTGCTCGGCGGACACGGCTTCATCCGCGAGCACCCGGTGGAGATGTGGTACCGCAACGCCCGCACGCTGTCCGTGCTGGAAGGGACGCTCGGCCTCTAGGCCGGGCCGGGAGGAAGACATGATCGACTTCGAGCTCACCGAGAGCGACCAGAAGATCCTCTCCGCCGTGCGCGAGCAGGCGCTGATCTGCCGCCGCTACGCGAGGCACTACGACGAGAACGAGCACGAGTTCCCGCCGGATGCCCTGCCGGAGGCGAAGGACTACGCGCCCGTCTACTCGCTGCTGCGCGGGCGCACGGAGCAGGACACCTCGTTCCCCGTGATGAGCATGCTGATCGCCGCCGGCGAGAGCTGGGGCGACTACTCCGTGCGCATGCGGCGCGGCGCGGGCGGCCTCGGCAACGCGGCGCTCCGCGCGGCGGGCACGCCCGAGCAGCAGCAGAAGTGGGGCGGGCTCACGCTGGCGATGGCGATCACCGAGCCCGGCTGCGGCTCCGATCCCTCGCGGGTGCAGACCACCGCCGTGCTCGACGAGGCCGCGAACGAGTGGGTGCTGAACGGCGAGAAGATCTTCGTCACCACCGGCTGTCGCGCCCAGGGCGTCGTGGTGTGGGCGACGATCGACAAGTCGGCGGGCCGCGCGGGCATCAAGTCGTTCCTGGTGGAGAAGAGCGCGCCGGGATTCATCGTCGCGCACAAGGAGAAGAAGCTCGGCATCCGCGCGGACGACACCGCCGCCTACGTGTTCAAGGACTGCCGCATCCCGCGCGGCAACCTGCTCGGCGGCGACGAGTCGATTCCGAAGGAGAGCTCGGGCGGCTTCAAGGGCGTGCTCAAGACCTTCAACATGACCAGGCCCGCCGTCGCGGCGATCGGCCTCGGCATGGCGGAGGCGGCGCTCGACTTCACGCGCGAGGAGCTCGCGAAGGCCGGCGTCGCGATCGAGTACGGGGCCGGCCTGCACGCGCAGTCCGCCGTGGTGGCCCGCTTCCTCAAGCTCGAGGCGCTCTTCGAGGCGGCGCAGCTCACCGTCCTGCGGGCGGCCTGGCTCTCGGGGCAGAGTCAGCCCAACAACCTCGAAGCGTCGGTGTGCAAGGCCAAGGCGGGCCGCGCGGTGCGCCAGATCACCCAGGGCTGCATCGAGATCCTGGGTCCGATGGGCATCTCGCGCGAGCACCTGCTCGAGAAGTGGTTCCGCGACGTGCGCATCACCGACATCTACGAGGGCACCGGCGAGATCCAGCGCATGATCGCGGCCCGCGCGATCCTCGGGTATGGGCGCGACGAGCTGAGCTGAGGCTAGGGCCTTCGCATCGCGTACAGCGCCTCGAACCTCAGCGGGCTCCGGGTCGTCCGACGAGGCGGCCGACCCGCAGACCGCTTCGACGTCGCGTAAGCTGACCACTCGATGAGAGCGATCATCTTCGACCGACCCGGCGACGAGAGCGTGCTGCGCGTCGCCGACGTCCCGGCCCCGGCGCTCGCGCCGGGCTGCCTGCGGCTGCGCGTCGCGGCCAGCGCCGTGAACCGCGCGGACCTGATGCAGCGCCAGGGCCTGTACCCACCGCCGCCGGGCGCCTCGGAGATCCTCGGTCTCGAGTGCGCCGGCACGGTGGCGGAGATCGGCGCGGGCGTGACCGGCTGGCGTGTCGGCGACCGCGCGATGGCGCTGCTCGCGGGCGGCGGCTACGCGGAGGAGGCGGTCGTGCACGCGGGCTCGGCCATGCCGGTGCCCGCGGCGCTCGATCTCGAGCACGCCGCCGCCGTCCCCGAGGTCTTCCTCACGGTGTTCCTCAACGTCTTCCAGCTCGGCGGCCTGCGCCCCGGCGGCGCCGCGCTGGTCCACGGCGGCGGCAGCGGCATCGGCACCGCGGCGATCCAGCTGATCAAGCACGCGGGGGCACGCGTCTTCGTGACGGCGGGCTCCGACGCGAAGTGCGCGCGCTGCCGCGAGCTCGGCGCGGACCTCGCGATCGACTACCGCAGCGGCGACTTCGCCGGCGCGGTGCTCGAGGCCACGGGCGGGCGCGGCGTCGACGTGGTGCTCGACTCGATCGGCGCGCCCTACCTCGAGGGCAATCTGCGCTCGCTCGCCGTGGGCGGCCGCCTCGTGCTGATCGGCCTGATGGGCGGCGCGAAGGCCGAGATCGGCCTCGGGCCGCTGCTCGTGCGGCGCCTCTCGCTGATCGGCTCGACGCTGCGCGCGCGGCCCGTCGAGGAGAAGGCAGAGATCGTCTCCGGGTTCCTGTCGCGCTTCGGCGCGGCGCTCGAGCGCGGCGCGATCCGGCCGATCGTCGACCGCGTGCTGCCGCTCGCGCAGGCCGCCGAGGCGCACCGCCTCGTGAAGGCGAGCGAGCACTTCGGGAAGGTGGTGCTGCGAGTTCCCTGATGTGCGGCGCTGGTATGCTGGCGCCCCGAGGCAGGAGACCCCGATGGACCTCCGCTACTCGCCCGAGGAAGAGGCCTTCCGCACGCGCGTCCGCGCCTGGATCGCCGAGCACAAGCCCGTCCCGAACCCGGGTGCCGAAGACCTGCGCCGCTGGCAGCGGACGCTGAACGAGGCCGGCTTCCTCGGCGCGGCGTGGCCCTCGGAATTCGGCGGCGGACGCCTCTCGCCCATGGAGCAGGCCATCTTCAACGAGGAGATGGCCCGTGCGGACGCGCCGGGTCCCCTCGGCTCGATGGGGCTCTCCTGGGTCGGCCCCGCGATCCTGCGCTTCGGCACCGACGAGCAGAAGCGGCGCTTCATCCCGCGCCTGCTCTCCGGGGACGACATCTGGGCGACCGGCTACTCGGAGCCGAACGCCGGCAGCGACATGTACAACACGCAGACGCGCGCCGTGCGCGACGGCGGCGACTACGTGATCAACGGCCAGAAGATCTGGACCAGCCTCGCCCACCTCTCGAACTGGTACTTCCTGCTGACGCGCACCTCGAGCGAGGGACACAAGGTGGCGGGACTCTCGCTCTTCCTCGTGCCGATGGCGACGCCGGGCATCGAGATCCGCCGCACGAAGATGATCAACGGCGACAGCGAGTTCAGCGAGGTGTTCCTGAAGGACGTGCGCGTGCCCGCGAGCGCGCTGCTCGGCCGCGAGAACCAGGGCTACGAGGTCGTGTCGAGCGCGCTGATCCACGAGCGCTCGGGCATCGCCACGGGGATCCGCTTCGACCGCGACTTCGAGGCGCTGCTCGAGACCGCGCGCCGCTTCGGCAAGACGCAGGATCCGCTCTGGCGCCAGCGCCTCGCCTGGCTCGCCACCCAGGCGCGCATCATGAACGTCTTCGGCCTGCGCTTGCTGTCGGATCAGCTCGCCGGACGCTTCGACCCGCACACCTCCGCGGCGATGAAGTGCATGGCGACCCTGCTGACACAGGAGTTCTCGGAGGCCGGGATGGAGCTACAAGGGGAATACGGCGCGCTGACCGGCGACGCGCACGGCCCCGACACCCGCGACTGGACCACCCGCTACCTCACCGACCGCGCCATGACGATCGCGGGCGGCACCACCGAGATCCAGCGCAACATCGTGGCCGAGCGGATCCTCGGGCTGCCGAGGTCGTAGCTGGCGCGTCCTGCTAGGCTCCCGCCCCCTGCGACCCCAGGAGGAGGGAGACCCGATCATGGCGCTCGAGCGCACGCTCTCGATCATCAAGCCCGATGCGACCGCGAAGCCCGGCGCCGCCGGCGAGATCCTCGCTCGATTCGAGCGGGCCGGTCTCGCGATCGTGGCGATGAAGCGCATGCGCCTGTCCGAGGAGCTGGCGCGCGGCTTCTACGCCGTCCACAAGAAGCGCCCCTTCTACGCGGATCTCGTGAAGTTCATGACCTCGGGCCCCGTGGTGGTGAGCGTCCTCGAGGGACCGAACGCGATCGCGAAGCACCGCGACCTGCTCGGCCCCACGGATTCCACGAAGGCGCCGAAGGGCACCATTCGCGGCGACTTCGGCACCGACATCGAGCGCAACGCCGCGCACGGCTCGGACGCCCCCGAGACGGCGAGGGTCGAGATCTCCTACTTCTTCAACGCGCAGGAGATTCTGGGACCCGTCGAGGCGCTGGCGTAGGTCTTCCGCTTCTGGCGGAATTTCGCGACCTACGCGTACACCCGCGCCATCAGCAGGATCAGAAGCACGTAGCCAAGCACCAGCCAGACGTTGTGATTGCGCAGTGCGCGCGCGACCAGGACTCCCACCCCAAGCTCCTCGGCGACGATGTGCCGTCGCAGATCCCTTTCGCGGATTTTAGAGAACACTTGAGTGTTCGCACAGAGACGACGCGCTTCACGTGACGGAAATCACTCGAGCGACGCGCAACGGGCGCCTAGCGCCCCTCGAAGCGGGGATCCCTTCGCTCGCGTGCAGCGGCGAGCCCTTCGCGAACGTCGCGGCTCTCGAAGCAGCGCGCCTGCTCGGAAGCCTCGAAGGCGAGCTGGTCGTCGAGACTTGCCTGCGCGCTGCGCGCGAGTGCGCGCTTCACGCCGGCCACGGCGATCGGTGCGGCCGCCGCGATCTCCTTCGCCAGCGCCCGGGTCACCTCCAGCACCTCCTCGGGCGCCACCGCGCGGCCGACCATGCCGAGCTCGGCGGCCTCCGCCCCCGAGATCAGGCGGCCGGTGTAGAGCAGCTCGGCCGCCCGCGCGCTGCCGATCAGGCGGGGCAGCGTCCAGGTGGCGGCCATGCCCGGGTGCAGGCCCAGGCGCGTGAAGTTGAGGCCGAGCTTCGCGTCGCGGGACGCCACGCGCAGATCGCAGGCGAGCGCCACGCACAGGCCCGCGCCGATGGCGTGGCCGTTGATCGCGGCCAGGGTGGGGCAGGGCAGGTCGCGCAGGGCGAGAAAGAGCCCGTAGAAGCCCCGCATGTGGTCGCGGATCTCGCGGCGGGCGAGGCCGGGGCGCTCGGCGCCCCGCCTCGCCAGGTCCTCCAGCATGCCCATGTCGCCGCCCGCGGAGAAGGCGGAGCCGGCGCCGGTCAACACGACCGCCCGCAGGTCGGGCTGACCCGCCAGGGTCGCCATCTGCTCCGCGAAGGCCTCGCCCATCGCGGCGCTCATGGCGTTGCGCCGCTGCGGGTCGTCGAGCGTCAGCGTGACGACGGCGCCGTCGCGTTCGACGCGGATCAGGGGGGCGGTCACGATCCCCTAATCAGCCGAGCGCCTCAAGAACGCGGGCTTCTCGCGCTCCTCCTCCTCGTCGGCTTCGGCGCGGCCGCCGCGGCGCAGGAAGGTCGGCACGTCGAGCTCGTCCTCGAAGGGCGACATCCAGTCGGAGGGCGCGGGGCGGGGCCGCTCCGGCGCCGGCTCGATCAGCGACCCCTGCTGGGGCGCGCGCTGCTCGGCCGAGATCGGGGCCGGCTCCGCGTACGGCCGGATCGGCGTCACGTTGCCGCGCTCCTCGTAGCGGGGCTCGCGCCCGCGCGCGCTGTCGCGCGTGTTCGACCCGTCGCGGCCCCGGCGCATGCGCTCGTCCACCAGCCCGGTGGCGATCACGGTGACGCGCATCTCGCCTTCGGGCATCGACTCGTCGATCACGGCCCCGAAGATGATGTTGGCGTCCTCGTGAGCGGCCTCCTGGATCAGCGACGAGGCCTCGTTCACCTCGTAGAGCGAGAGGTCCGGACCGCCGGTGATGTTGATCAGCACGCCGTGGGCGCCCTCGATCGAGAGGTCCTCGAGCAGCGGGCTCGAGATGGCCATGCGGGCCGCCTCTTCGGCCCGGCTGTCGCCGCGGGCGACGCCCGTGCCCATCAGCGCCACGCCCATCTCGTTCATGATCGTCCGCACGTCCGCGAAGTCGAGGTTGATCAGGCCGTGGATCGTGATCAGATCCGAGATGCCGCGCACGGCGTTGTAGAGGACGTCGTCCGCCAGCTTGAAGGCGTCCTTCATGCTGGTGTTCTTGCCCGCCAGCGCCAGCAGCCGCTGGTTGGGGATCGTGATCACCGTGTCGACGACGCGGTGCAGCTCCTCCAGTCCGCGCTCGGCGTGCCGCATGCGCACCCGGCCCTCGAACTGGAAGGGCTTGGTCACGACGCCCACGGTCAGCGCCCCGACCTCCCGGGCCACCTCGGCGACCACCGGCGCGGCACCCGTGCCCGTGCCGCCGCCGAGGCCGGCCGTCACGAACACCATGTCGGTGCCCGTGAAGTACTCGCGGAGCCGCTCCCGCACCTCGAGCGCCGAGGAGCGGCCCTTGTCCGGGTCCGCGCCGCAGCCGAGGCCTCGGGTGACCTCGCCGCCGAGCTGGAGCTTGATCGGCGCGTGGTTGTGGCGCAGGGCCTGGGCGTCGGTGTTGGCCGCGATGAACTCGACCCCCTGCAGGCCGGAGACCACCATGTTGTTGAGGGCGTTGCCGCCGCCCCCGCCCACGCCGACCACCTTGATGATGGCCCGATGCGTGGTCGACTCCTCGAACTCGAGCAGATCCTGCTCGCCGTGGCCCGGCAGCGCGGCGCCGGACCGCGCATGCTGGCTCTCACCCCGGTCGGACATCCGATCGGACGGACGCTTCGCCATGACTCTCACCCCCCCAAAGCGCGAATGGGCAGATTCTTACAGGAGCTGCCCGATTTTGTTAAGTCCTCCGAACGCTCTCCCCGCAGATTTTTCTACTCGAACTGGTAGAACCAGTCCCGCATCCGCTGCTTGACCCGCCCGAAGATCGACTCGTCGCGGATCCGGAAGCGGGCTCCGTCCCGGTCCTGGGCGGCTCCGAACAGCACGAGGCCTACGCCGGTCGCGTACATCGGGCCTCGGACCACGTCGAGCAGGCCACCCACGTGGCACGGCTGGCCGAGGCGGACGGGCGTCTCGAAGATCTCCTCTGCCAGGTCGGACAGGCCCTCGAGCGCCGAGCAGCCGCCCGTCAGCACCACACCGGACGGGATCTTGTCCTCGAGCCCCTCCTTCACGAGCGCTTGCCGGGCCAGGGTGAGGATCTCGTCCACCCGCGGCTCGATGATCTCGCACAGGATCTTGCGCGAGACCTCCCGCGGCCGGCGGCCCCCCACGGAGGGGACGCTGATCACGTCGTCGCTCGCCAGGTAGCGGGCCGAGGCCACGCCGAAGCGCTTCTTGATGCGCTCGGCCTCCTCGAACGGCGTGCGCAGGCCGACCGCGATGTCGTTCGAGATGTGGGAGCCCCCGAGCCCGAGCACGGCCGTGTGCTGGATCGAGCCCTCCGAGAACACCGCGACGTCCGTGGTGCCCCCGCCGATGTCGATCAGGCACACGCCGAGGTCGCGCTCGTCCTCCGCCAGGGACGCCTCGGCCGAGGCCAGCGGCTCGAGCACGATGTCGATCACGTTGAGGCCCGCCTTGTTGGCGCTCTTCACGATGTTCTGCGCGCTGGTGACCGCCGCCGTGACGATGTGGATCTTGGCCTCGAGGCGCACGCCGCTCATGCCGAGCGGCTCGCGGATGCCGTCCTGGTCGTCGATCACGAACTCCTGCGGGATCACGTGGATCACCTCGCGATCCATCGGGATCGAGACCGCCTTGGCGGCGTCGATCACGCGCTTGACGTCGCCGGGCGACACCTCGCGGTTCTTCACCGCGACGACGCCCTGCGAGTTGAAGGCGCGGATGTGGCTGCCCGCGATGCCCGCGTAGACGGAGCTGATCTCGCAGTCCGCCATGAGCTCCGCCTCTTCCACGGCGTGCTTGATCGAGGCGACGGTCGCCTCGATGTCCACCACCACCCCCTTGCGCAGCCCGCGCGACGGGTGCGTGCCGATGCCCACCACGTCCACACCGTTCTCGGTGCGCTCCGCGACGATCACGCAGATCTTGGTGGTGCCGATGTCGAGCCCGACGATCAGATCTTCCTTCCTGGCCATGTTGCGTCTCCCCCCCTGAGACTCGAAGCGAGCAGCCCGGACTAGCCGGCGCTCCTCGTGGAAGGCGGCGCGACCCCCCCGGATCGCGCCGCGCCTTGCGGCCCCTCGCGGGCCGCTGCGCTCCGCAGGACCGCCTGGTCTGCGAAGCGGAGATCGATGCGCGCGGCGCGGGACGCCTCGTCCGGCCGCAGCGCGAGCAGCTTCGCCAGGTCGCGCAGGCGCTGGTCGAGCGCCTCGCGGCCCAGCACGACCAAGCCGTCCAGACCGGGCAGCCGCAGCGACACGCCTTCCGGGTCGCCCGGCGGCGCCACCCGGATCTCCTCCGGCGCCGCGAGCCCGAGTGCGGGCAGGCGCTCGGGGAGGCGCGCCGCCTCGGCCCGCAGGGCATCGGGCACGCCGGGCTCCGGGGCCTGGCTCGTCACCAGCCGCGGCAGCGACGTCTCCTGGCCCGATGCGAGCTCGGCGAAGGCGGCGCCGCGCTCGTCGATGGCAAAGCGGCGATCGCCGATCGCGAGCTGGGCCAGCGGCTCGCGCTCGGCCACCTCGACCACCACCTTGCCCGTCGGCAGGCGCAGGGCGCGCGCCGAGGCGATCCAGTCGTTCTCCGCGAGCTTGCGGGCGACCGCGTCCGGCTCGACCTCCGAGACGAGGGCGCCGCGGGGAATCCCCGTGGCCGCCGCGATCTCCTGCGGAGTGAGCCGGCTCGCTCCGCGCACGGCGATCGCGTCGACGCGGCCCGCGCCGCCGAGCGCGATGAAGAGGTGATAGGCGAGCACGCCGGCCAGCGCGGCTGCCGCGAGCGTCGCGAGCACGAGGCCGCGCGGCAGCCGCCGGCGGGGGCCCGGGCGGACGCCGCGGCTGCCGTGGCCGCGCTCGCGCAGACGCGAGAGATGGGAGTGCGCGCGCTCGCGGCGCCTGCGCGTGTCGCGTTCCAGACGGTCGAGACCGGCCATGTCCCTCACCCCTTCTTCCCCACGCAGCGGACCTCGGGCTCGAGGCGGATGCCGCTGGCGGCCCGCACGCGCTCCTGCGCCTCGCGGATCAGCGCGCACACGTCCGCCGCGCGAGCACCCCCCATGTTCGCGATGAAGTTGGCATGCAGCGGCGAGATCTGCGCCCCCCCGATGCGATGTCCCTTGAGTCCGACCGCCTCGATCAGCCGCCCCGCGTAGTCGCCGGCCGGATTCTTGAACACCGAGCCGCAGGACGGCACCGAGAGCGGCTGTGTGGCGGCACGGCGCTCGAGCAGTCGGTCGACCTCGGCGCGCACGGCGCCGGGCGCGCTCGGGGTGACGCGCAGCAGCGCGGAGACGAGCGCGCTGCCGGGCGCGAGCCCGCGCAGGTCGCGGTACACGAGGCGCAGCCCCGCGGACGGCAGGCTGCGCAGCGTCCGGCCGGTGGGGCTCATCACCTCGAGCTCGACGAGCACGTCCCGCAGCTCGCGGCCCGGGATGCCCGCGTTCATGGCCAGCCAGCCGCCGAGCGTGCCGGGGATCCCGGCGGCGAACTCGAGTCCGGAGAGGCCCCGCTCGACGCAGAAGCGCGTCACCTGGCTGTGCGACACGCCGGCCTCGACGCGCAGCAGCCCGCCCGGGCGCTCCTCGATGCGCCGGAAGCGCGAGAGCTGGATCACGACGCCCTCGAGCGGGCCGTCGAGCGCCAGCGTGTTGAAGCCGCCGCCGAGCAGCAGGTGCGGCAGGTGCCGGGCGTGGCAGATGTGCAGCACGCGCGCGAGCTCGGCGCGGTCGGCGGGAGTCGCCACGGCATCCGCGGGACCGCCGACCCGCAGCGAGGTCAGCTTCGCCATCGGCACGTCGAAGCGCACGCGCGCTCCGAGCGCGTCGGCGAGCGCAGCGCGCGCCTCGGGCGGGATCACGCGGCGCCCCCCCGCAGGCGCGCCAGCAGGCGGTCCGAGAGCGAGGACACGCTGCCGGCGCCGAGCGTCAGCACGAGGTCGCCCGGCCGCACGCGCTCGACCAGCCGATCGAGCACGCGGTCGAGATCCGCGATGAACTCGACGTCCCGGTGGCCGTGGGCGCGCAGCGCCCGCACCAGGCCCTCGGCGTCGACGCCGATGATCTTGTCCTCGCCGGCGGCGTAGATCTCCGAGACCAGCAGCACGTCGGCATCGTTGAAGGCGCGCGCGAAGTCGTCCCACAGGTCGCGGGTGCGCGTGTAGCGGTGCGGCTGGAACGCCACGACGATGCGGCCCTCGTGGACCCCGCGCGCCGCGGCCAGCGTCGCGCGGATCTCGGCCGGGTGGTGGCCGTAGTCGTCGACCACGCGCACGCCCGCCGCGTCGCCCTTGATCTCGAAGCGGCGCTCGATGCCGAGGAAGGTGTCGAGCGCGGCCGCCGCGTCCGCGAAGGTCACGTCCAGCTCGAGCGCCACCGAGAGGGCCGCCAGGGCGTTGCGGACGTTGTGCTGACCCGTGAGCCGCACGCGCGCCGGACCCAGCAGGGCGCCGCGCTCTCGCACCATGAAGCGCATGCCGAGGCCGTCCGCGGAGATCTCGGTCGCGACCAGGTCCGCCTGCGAGGCCGTTCCGTAGGTGCGCGTGCGCCGCGTCATCCGCGGCACGATCGCCTGCACGCCCGGGTGGTCGAGGCAGAGCACCGTGGCGCCCCAGAAGGGCACGCGGTTGGCGAACTCGGCGAAGGCCTCCTGGAGCGCCTCGTAGGATCCGTAGTGGTCGAGGTGCTCGGGGTCGATGTTGGTCACGACCGCGATCACCGGCGCGAGCCGCAGGAACGAGCCGTCGCTCTCGTCCGCCTCCGCCACCAGCAGGTCGCCCGTGCCGAGGCGCGTGGTGCTCGGATCGCGCCCCGCGGCGAGCACGCGGCCGCCTACGATCGCCGTGGGATCGAGCCCGGCCGCGCCGAGCACGTGGGCGATCAGCGAGGTCGTGGTCGTCTTGCCGTGGCTGCCCGCGACTGCGATGCCGTCCTTCAGGCGCATCACCTCGGCCAGCATCTCGGCGCGCGGGATGACCGGGATCTTGCGCCGCTCCGCCTCCAGCAGCTCGGGGTTGCTGCGCCGCACCGCGGACGAGTAGACGACGACGTCCGCCTGCCCGACGTGCGCGGCATCGTGTCCGATCGCGACGCGGATCCCGAGCGCGCGCAGCCGCGCCAGGGTGGGGCCGTCGCGCAGGTCCGAGCCGGTCACCTGGTAGCCCTGGTTGGCGAGCAGCTCCGCGATGCCGCACATGCCGATGCCGCCCGCGCCGACGAAGTGCACGCGCCGGATGCGCCGGTACACGTCAGCCCTCCTCGCCTTCGAGCAGCGCGACGCAGGCGTCGACGATGCGCTCGGCCGCGTCGGGCCGCGCGAGCTTCGCCGCGGCGCAGCCCATCGCGCGCAGCGACTCGGGATGCTGCGCGAGGTCTTCGAGCTGGCGCAGCACGTCCTCCGGCGTGAGGCTGCGCGCCGGAAGCACGCGCGCGGCGCCCGCCGCCTCGAGCGCGCGGGCGTTCGCGCTCTGGTGGTCGTCCGCGGCGAACGGATACGGGACCAGCAGCGCGGGCAGGCCCGCCATGGCCAGCTCGGCGACCGTCATGGCGCCGGCGCGACACAGGGCGAGATCCGCCTCGCGGTAGCGCCGCGGCATGTCCGGCTCGAAGGCCATCACCTCGGTCGCGAGGTCCGTTGCAGCGTAGGCGGACGCCACGCGCTCGCGGTCCGCCTCGCCGGTCTGGTGCACGATCTCGAAGGCGGCCGGGTCGAGGCGCGGCGCGAGCGCCAGCATCACGTCGTTGAGCTGGCGCGCGCCCTGACTGCCGCCGAAGACGAGCAGGCGGAGCGGCGCGCGCGGCGTGCGGCGCGGCGGCGCCGCGCGAAACGCCCGCACCAGCGCCTCGCGCAGCGGAATGCCGAGCGCCTGCACCCGCGCTCCGGCGCGCGGCGCGAGTCGCTTCGCCGCCTCCTCGAACTGGACGAAGATCCGCCGGGCCATACGGGCGGCCAGACGGTTGGCACGTCCGGGCTGCGCGTTGGGCTCGACGAGCGCCACGGGAATGCGCCGCAGCGCGGCCGCGATGACGGCGGGCACCGACGCGTAGCCTCCCACCGAGAGCACCAGCTCGATGTGCCGGCGGCCGAGCAGCCGCCAGGCGGCGACGCAGCCGCTGGCGATCGCGAGCGCCCCGCGGATCCGCGCGCCGACGCCGCGCCCCATGATCTGGCCGGCCGGCAGCGTCGCGAGCTCGAAGCCGGCGGCCGGCACGAGGCGCGTCTCGAGGCCGAGCGGCGAGCCGATCAGCAGGGCCTGGTGACCGCGCGCGACGATGCGCTCGGCCAGCGCGAGCGCCGGCGTGACGTGGCCGCCCGTCCCGCCGCCGGCCACCGCGAAGCGATGCTGCGCGAGGGCACCGCTCATGCCGGGACTCCGCCGCGCAGGCGCTCTCCGGGTTCGTTGCGCGGCGCCGGCGCCGCCTCGCGGGCCGCCGCGCGCAGCAGGATCCCGAGCGCGATGCCGGTGCACACGAGCGAGTTGCTGCCATGGGAGAGGAAGGGAAGCGCGAGGCCCGTGGTCGGCGCGAGGCCCATCACCACCGCGGCGTTCAGCATCGCGGGGACGGTCACCACCGCGGTCATGCCCGTGGCGACCAGCAGCGAGAAGGGATCGCGCGCGCGCCGCGCCACGCGCAGGCCGAAGATCGCGATACCCGCGAAGGCGCCGATCACCACCAGCACGCCGACGAGCCCCAGCTCCTCGGCGACGACCGACAGGATGAAGTCCGTGTGCGCCTCGGGCAGGTAGAAGAGCTTCTGGCGCCCCGCGCCGATGCCGACGCCGAGGCTGCCGCCGCGTCCGAAGGCCACGAACGACTGCACGAGCTGGAAGCCGGCGCCTCGCGCGCTCTGCCATGGGTCGAGGAAGCCGTTCACGCGCGCGAGCGCGTAGGGACGCATCGCGACGTATGCGCAGGCGCCCGCCAGGGCCAGGGCGCCCGGGATGGCGAACAGGCGCAGCGGCAGTCCGGACGCGAAGAGCAGGAGGCCGGCCAGGCCGATCAGCACGGCGGCGCTGCTGAAGTTGGGCTGCAGGAGCAGCAGGACGACCGGCAGCAGCACGAGCGGCACGACCGCGCGCAGCGCGGCCGGCCGCGGCGCTCCGCGATGCGATGCGGCCGCCAGCACGGACGCCAGCGCCAGCACCATGGCGAGCCGCATCGGCTCGGCCGGCTGGATCGAGATCGGCAGCCCGGGTACGGCGAGCCAGCGTCGCGCGCCGTTCGCCTCGAGGCCGAGCGTCACGGTCGCGAGCAGCAGCGCGAAGCACGCGCCCCAGAAGGGCAGGGCGATGCGGCGCCAGAAGGCCAGCGGCACCCGCGCGGAGATCGCCGCGGCGATCAGGCCGGCCGCCACGCCGAGCCAGTGGCGGATGGCGAGGCCCGGCACCGCGGCGCCGATCTCGTGTGCGGCCGTGGTGCTGTAGTTCATCACGACGCCGATGCCGACGAGCAGCACGGAGCAGCCGATCAGCGCTCCGTCCCACGCGAAGCGCTCGGAGACGTCGGATCCGCGCGGCGCCGCCGCGGAGCGCGAGCCGAAGCCACGTGAGGTGCGAGGCGGCGTCTGCCTCACGAGAGCGCCTCCGCGCCATCGAGCGCCTGCGCGGCAGCGCGGAAGCGGTCGCCGCGCTCCTCGTAGTTCCTGAACATGTCGAGGCTCGCGCAGCCGGGAGCGAGCAGCACCACGTCGCCCGGGCGCGCATGCGCGGCCGCGCGCCGCGTCGCGTCCTCGATGCTCGCGCAGCGCTCCACCGGCAGGCGGGCCGCGAGCGCCTGCTCGAGTGCGGGCGCCGCTTCGCCGAGCAGGAGCGCCGCGCGGCTGCGCGCAGCGACGGCCGCGGCCAGCTCGCCGAGGTCGAGCCCCTTGGCGCGCCCGCCGCCGATCCACACCAGCGTCTCCGAGAAGCTCGAGAGCGCCCGCAGCGCGGCGGCAGGATTCGTGGCCTTCGAGTCGTCCACGAAGAGTGCGCCGCCGCGGCGCGCCACGAGCTCGAGGCGATGCGGCAGGCCGCGGAAGTGCGGCAGCGCGCGCCAGGCCTTGGCGGGGTCCGCGCCGAGCGCGGCCACCGCGCAGAGCGCGGCGAGGCGGTTCTCCGGCGGCTGCGGCGGCAGTCCGGCCAGCGAGAAGCGCAGCGGCCTCGCGTCGCCCAGGCGTAGCACGGCGTCGCCGGCGTCGAGCCAGGCCCCCTCTGCGACGGGTGCGTGCGTCGAGAAGCCGAGCACGCGGCCGGGCGCGGCGCCCGCGAAGGCGCGCACGTGCGGATCGTCGAAGCCGAGCACGGCGGCGTCTTCCGGACGCTGCGCCGCCAGGATGCGTCGCTTCGCGGCCGCATAGTCTTCGAAGCTCGGGTGCCGGTCGAAGTGGTCGGGCGTCAGGTTGAGCACGACGGCCACGGCGGGCCGGAACGACTCCACGCTCTCCAGCTGGAACGACGACACCTCGAGCACCGCGACGTCGAGCGGCGCGCCGACGAGCCCGAGCGCCGGAGGACCGAGGTTGCCGGCGGCGGCCGCGCGCAGCCCGGCCTCGCAGAGCATCGCCTCGATGAGCCGCGTGGTCGTCGACTTCCCGTTCGTGCCGGTCACCGCGACGATCGGCACGGCCAGCGCGCGGAAGGCGAGCTCGATGTCGCCCCACACGCGGCGCGCCCGCTCGCGGTAGCGCGCCGGGGGGATGCCCGGGCTCGGCACGACCAGATCGAAGTCGGCGGGATCGGGGAAGGGCGCGCCGACGACGAGCTCGACGCGGCCGTCCAGCGCATCGAGGCCCGGGAGCGCGTCGGCGCCGCGCTCGTCGGCCGCCGTCACGCGTGCGCCGCGCGCCGCACAGAACGCCGCGGCGCTGCGCCCGGAGACCCCCAGACCGAGCACCAGCACGCGCTGTCGCGCCAGGGTCTCCATCAGCGCAGCTTCAGCGACGACAGCGCGACCAGGCCGAGGATCGCGGAGATGATCCAGAAGCGCACGACGATCTTCTGCTCGGCCCAGCCGAGCTTCTCGAAGTGGTGGTGGATCGGGGCCATCAGGAAGACGCGCTTGCCCGTCAGCTTGAAGGAGGCGACCTGCACGATGACCGACAGCGTCTCGATCACGAACACGCCGCCCACCACGGCCAGCAGCACCTCCTGGCGGATCAGCACGGCGATGGTGCCGAGCGCGCCGCCGAGGGCCAGCGATCCGACGTCGCCCATGAAGAGCTGCGCGGGTGGCGCGTTGAACCAGAGGAAGCCGAGGCCGCCGCCGATCAGCGCCCCGCAGAAGATCGCGAGCGTGCCCGCGCCGGGCACGTACTTGATCGCCAGGTAGTCCGCGATGCCGACGTGGCCCGCCGCGTAGGAGAGGATCAGGAACGTGCCCGCCGCGATCATCACCGGTCCGATCGCGAGGCCGTCGAGCCCGTCCGTCAGGTTCACCGCGTTGCTCGCGGCGACGATGATGAAGGCGGCCATCGGGATGTAGAAGAGCCCGAGGTGCGGCTTGAAGTTCTTGAAGAAGGGCACGGCCAGCACGGCGTCGAAGTCCGGATCGGTGTAGATCGCCACCGCCACGACCACGGCCAGCGCCGTCTGCCAGAACAGCTTCGCCCGGGCGCTGATCCCCGCGCTCGAGCGCAGCCGCACCTTCGAGTAGTCGTCGAGGAAGCCGAGCAGCCCGTAGCCGACCGTCAGGCCCAGCACGGTCCAGACGAAGCGGTTGTCGAGGTTCGACCAGAGCAGCACGGACACGCAGAGCGAGAGCAGGATCAGGAGGCCGCCCATGGTGGGCGTCCCGGCCTTGCCCTGGTGCGCGGGGCCGATCTCGCGGATCGGCTGTCCGACGCGGAGCCGGGCCAGGGCGCGGATCAGGGACGGTCCCACCAGGAAGGAGATGAAGAGGGCGGTCAGCGTCGCCGCGCCCGTGCGGAACGTGATGTAGCGGAAGACGTTGAGCGCGCTCACGTCCGATGCCAGCGGCGCGAGCAGGTGGTAGATCATGCGTGGGAATCCCCGCTCGCCGCGCGGCGGCCGCCGCGCGCCTGCGCGATGCGGTCGACGACGCGCTCCATGCGCATCGAGCGCGAGCCCTTCACCAGCACGCGGTCCCGGGGCCGCAGCGCCGCGAGCACGACCTCCGCAGCGCGCTCGGAGTCCGCCACGGTCTGCACGCGCGCGTCCCGGAGTCCGCCGGCACGCGCAGCTTCGGCCACGAGCTCCGCGTGGGCGCCGACCGCGAACAAGAGGTCGATGCCGAGGCGCGCGGCCAGCGCGCCGGCGGCGCGGTGCGCGCCCTCGCTCTCCCCGCCGAGCTCGCCCATGTCGCCGAGCACCGCGATACGGCGCACGCCGCTCTCGCCGCGCGGCTCGGCCAGGGCGCGCAGCGCGACCTCCATCGACTGCGGGTTCGCGTTGTAGGTGTCGTCGACCACCACCACGTCGCCCTCGAGGGCCAGCGGCTCGAGCCGACCTCGCACCGGCGCGTACGCGGCGAGTCCGGGCGCGAGGTCGCCGAGGGGCGCGCCCGCGGCCAGCGCCCCGGCGGACGCCGCCAGGGCGTTCAGCACGCAGGTTCCCGCGAGGCCGGCCACCTCGACGCGGGTGCTGCCCTCCGGCGCGCACACCCGGAACGCGTAGCCGGCGGCGCGCGTCCGCACGTCCTCGGCGCGCACGTCGGCGCCCGGCGACAGCCCGAAGCGCAGCACGCGCGCAGGGCTCCGCCTGCCCTGGGCGCTGGCCAGCGCGTCGTCGCCGTTGAGCACCGCGACGCCGTCCTGCGGCAGCGCGGCGATCAGGTCGCCCTTCTCCTCCGCGATCGCCTCGCGGCTGCCGAGGTTCTCGATGTGCGCGGTGCCCACGTTGGTGAGCACCCCGATCGTGGGCCGGGCGATCGCTGCGAGCCGCGCGATCTCGCCGCGGTGATTCATGCCCATCTCGACCACGACGCTGCGGTGGCGGTCCTGGCGGCGCAGGAGCGTGAGGGGCAGGCCGTACTCGTTGTTCAGGTTGCCCTCGGTCTTGAGGCACGGCGCGCGGACGCCGAGGATCGCGGCGCACATCTCCTTCGTGGTCGTCTTGCCGTTGCTCCCGGTGATCGCGACGAGCGGCCCGCGATGGCCGGCGCGATGACCCGCCGCGACGAGGCCGAGGGCCCGCGTCGTGTCCGCGACGCCGACCACGCAGAAGTCGCCCGGCAGCGCGTCCGGGAGCGGCGCGCTCTCCCTCACGATGGCGCCCGCCGCGCCGCGCGCCGCCGCCGCCGCGAGGTACGCGTGGCCGTCGTGGCGCGGACCCGCGATGGCGACGAACAGCTCGCCCGGCGCCACGCTGCGGCTGTCGATCGAGACGCCCGCGAAGTCGCGGTCCGGCGCGCCGCGCACGATCCGGCCCTCGCACCACGCGGCGATCTGGCTGGCTCGCAGTGCGCTCACGCGGCCGCCTTGCGGCGCAGAGCGCGCCTCGCCTCGTCGCCGTCGTGGAAGGGCAGGCGCTCGCGGCCGATGATCTGGTAGTCCTCGTGGCCCTTGCCGGCGATCACGATCGTGTCGCCCTCGCGCGCCACGCGCACGGCCGCCTCGATCGCCGCGCGGCGATCCGCGATGCGCGCGTAGCCGGCCTGGTCGGCGAGCTGCTCGGGCCGCAGCTTCGGCAGCCCCGCGAGGCCGCTCTCCACCGCGTCGAGGATCCGCTCGGGATCCTCCGTGCGCGGGTTGTCGCTGGTGGCGATCACGCGGTCCGCGTAGCGCGCCACCGCGCGCGCCATCAGCGGGCGCTTGGTGGCGTCCCGGTCGCCGCCGCAGCCGAAGACCGCCACCAGGCGTCCGCGGCAGAGCGGGCGCAGCGTCAGCAGCAGCTTCTCGACGGCGTCCGGCGTGTGCGCGTAGTCGATGAACACGGTGGGTGCGCCCTGCACGTCGCTGGCGACCCGCTCGACGCGTCCCGGCACCTGCGGGCAGCGCGCGACGCCTGCGGCGATCGCCTCGGGCGCGATGCCTGCGGCGCAGGCCACGCCGCAGGCGACGAGCATGTTCTCGAGGTTGAAGTCGCCGACGAGCGGCAGCGTCAGGTCGAGCGGTCCGCTGGGGAGCTGGACGCGGGCGCGCGTGCCGGAGAGCGAGATCTCCGCCGCGGCGAGGCTCACCTCGGGGTGGCGCTCGGCGCTGCGCGCGACGCGGACGAGCCGCGCGCCGGCGGCGCGGGCGGCCTCCGCGAAGGCGTCCGCCGAGGGGTCGTCGAGGTTGATCACCGCGCCCGCGCCCTCGGCCAGGTGATCCCGGAACAGGCGCAGCTTCGCGTCGCGGTAGCGCTGCATGTCGACGTGGAAGTCGAGGTGGTCCTGCGTGAGGTTCG
>Ga0335070_10003186_pt1 | contig 19085 bp, 12 predicted proteins | sample Lox_Sample_13_FD_206722 | JGI IMG/M metagenome (GOLD analysis project Ga0335070, IMG submission 206722) | Soil microbial communities from Loxahatchee National Wildlife Refuge, Florida, United States - Lox_Sample_1.3 | ecosystem: Environmental > Terrestrial > Soil > Wetlands | place: USA... | reverse complement strand
GAACCGCTGAGGATGTGAAGAGGGAAGCCGAGCGCCTGTTGCAGATCTCGGGATGCGAAGCATTGTCAGTTCAGGAAATGGTCAAAGGCGGCAGGGAATTGGTCTGCGGCTTGACCAGGGACCGTCATTTCGGTCCTTGTGTCATGTTTGGGATCGGCGGCATCCTCACCGAGACTCTGAAAGACACGGCCTTCCGTATTGCTCCTCTGACACAGTGGGATGCCCGTGACATGCTGGCGGAAATCCGGGGCAAAAAGATTGTCGAACCCTTCAGAGGGGAAGCGGCCGCAGATCTCGATATGGTGTGTCAGGTCCTCGTGACTGTCGGAGAGATAGGACTCAAGTATGAAGAGATCACGGAGATCGATATCAATCCTCTAAAACTTCGACCCGACGGCAAGCCGGTGGCAGTGGATGCCCTTGTTGTTCTCAAAAAGGGCTGAACCTGAAGTTTGACCGCGCGTCACGTTCCTTCATCAGGTTGAAAGTTCATCAATCACGTAATGAGCTCCACGGTATCGAGCCGATTATCAGGAGAATCGACCATGAAAGGAAACTTTGCCCCTTTTTTTGAGCCGAAGACGGTGGCGATCATTGGGGCCTCAGCAACCCCCGGCAAGCCAGGCCACGATGTGATCAGAAACATTCTTGCCAATGAATACAAAGGCGGGCTCTTCCTGGTCAATCCCAGGGGCGGAGAGATTCTTGGAATCCCAGTTCATCGGTCAGTCGCCAGTCTGCCGGACGGAATTGATCTCGCCGTGATTATTCTCCCCGCCAAAGACACGCCAAGAGCGCTGCGGGAATGCACCGAAAAGGGTATCGAACATGCAGTCCTTTCAGCTGGCGGCTTTGCTGAAGTGGACGAAGACGGCGCCAGGATCCAGCAGGAGATCATTGATATCATCAATCAGAAGAAAATTCGGGTGCTGGGGCCTAACACCTCGGGCCACACCTCAACGCCCCACCATTTTACTTCGACCTTTTTCCCTCTGGGTAAAATCCGCCCAGGTAAGGTCTCTTACATTGCGCAAACGGGCAACTTCGCAACCCATACCATGAAGCACATTCTCACCGCAGAGCATTTTGGGGTTTCCCGAGTTATCGGCCTCGGCAACAAAATCGATATCGACGAAAGCGAAGCGCTAGAATATCTGGGCAACGACCCTGAAACGACGGCGATCCTCATGTATCTCGAAAGCATCAAGCGGCCGCGACGCTTCCTCGAGGTTGCCAAGGGAGTTACCCGGCAAAAACCGGTCGTTGTGTTGAAAAGCGGCTCTACAGAGGCCGGGAGGCACGCTGCAGTGGCACACACGGCAGCCATGGCGGCAGAGGATCGGCTTGTCGATGGCTTACTGCGCCAGGCTGGCATCGTTCGAATTTGGGATTACACTCATTTGATTCTTGCGGGCAAAGCCCTTTCCATGCTGCCATTGCCGAAAGGAAATCGGGTAAGTTTCTTGGCTCCCTCGGGTGCCATGCTGGTGGTTCTCGCTGATCTCTGCGTTCGCCTCGGCCTTGAGGTGCCGGATTTAGAACCGGAAACCGTCCAGAAACTCCAGAGCATTAGCCCGCCTTTTATCCGGATGAGGAATCCTGTGGATATCTGGGCAGCCGCCTCTGTTAAAGGAGTGGAGTTTGGTTACCGGGAAGGCATGGAAGCGGTTCTCAAAGATCCCAACATTGACGCAGTAGTCAATGTTCTCATGCTGACCGAGGACACAGGAGTCCCCCCCTTCGATTTCATCGTCGAACTGGCCCGAAGGTATCCCGAGAAACCTGTTCTGGCAACCTTTAGCGGAGACAAGCGCTACGAAGAGGAATGCAAAGCCTTCATCGAACCTCGTGGGGTCCCTTCCTTCCCTGAGATTGAGCAACCTTTCGAAGTGCTTTCAATCCTCGCGCGCTGTTCGGCAGCCATGAATCGACCCCGCTAGTGTTATGTCCCAGAAATAGCTTGACGTAGTCGGCTGATCTTTTCCAGGATGGAGTCAGCCGTTGCCGTCCAGGCAAATGATTTCGCCTTGGAATTGCAGTTGTCCACCAATCGTTTGATGTTCGCAATCAGATCCTTGACGGTGCGGAAACTTCCACGGCGTATTGCTCGTTGGGTGTTGATGTTGAACCAGATCTCCACCTGATTGAGCCAGGAACCGTAGGTCGGCGTGTCGTTGACATGTCTCTCCCTTCAGCTCTCTCCCCCTGGGTCCGGCAGAGAGTCCGCAAAGGTCCTATGAGGAGAGTGATCTACACGGATGCTTCTAGATCCAACTGATAGCGGACCGGGCCGCGACAGTTGTCGCCGAAGCGCGTATGGAGAGCACACTGGGAGGTGGGATCGGACCATGAGGTGGCTATGCTCACGTGACCTTTCGGGAAGGCGCAGACCTCGGCGTCGATGTAATCCAACGGGGCAAGGGCCGATTCCTTGTCTACCAAGTCATCTTTTTCCGCATAACAGATAAGCCACTTGATCCCCTGATCCTTCAGCCGTTTGAAATTGAGTTTTCGGCCGAACATTTTTACCGGAAGGGTTCCGTCCTCGGTAACAGGAATCGTATAGGAGTCGTAACTCAGCTTGGTGATGGCAAGGGGTAGGTCGCACCGGTCGTAGAGCAACCAGTGGTTGAGGGCGGCTGCAGTCTTACCGATTCTTGCCCCGTGACCATTGCCGTTCGCGGAGTCGAACATCATCAGGTCCCGATAGAACGTCAGCATCGGAGCCTCTTTCTCGATGCTTCTCAGCTTGAAGACCCAGCTCATCACCTTGCCATCCACCACCCGATTTCCATTGGGCAAGCTCTTCCCTGCATAGCCGAGGTCCCGAAAGCCGGCGGGGGTGTGGTCAAGGTATGCGACGAGCGACTTGCTCCGGCTTCCGTCTATAGGGGCCACACAGGTGATGTGAGCGTCCACCAGCCCGTCCAGTTCGCCGGAGAGGAGAGCCAGAAGGGTCATGAATCCCCCCTGGCAGAACCCGTTGAGGGTGACCGATCTGCCGTGCCTGGCCTTCACCTGTTCGCAGAAGAATCGGGTATCAAGGATGTCATCCTCTCCGGTCATCAACTGAACCGCGGGGGTTGTATCGATATCCTTCGTGATCCGGATGTAAGTGGGTATCCCCTGGTTGGCATAGCAATGGACATAGCTCTTATTTTCGCGGGGCAAGAAGGCCAGGATGTTCGGCCCCAGCACCGCGGGTGGAACGATGAGGATCGGTTTGCCGTGCTCCCTGACCTCGACCTTCTTGTCCAGCGGGAGTACCTGATACAGGTAAAAGCGCTCTGTTTCAGCCGCCTTTACATAACCCCCATCCTCGAAGTGAAACCCGTATTCCGATTCGATGTCTCGGATCGCTTGGGGGAAGGCATAGACCACCTTCGCGAGAAGCCTGGCCTGTCCGGCCATAAACTGCTCAATGTCTTCTCCCTCTTGACCAAAGATAGTATTGAACCAGGCGGAAAAGGCCTTCGCCATCTGCTGCAGATGGTACTCGTTCATGGTGCGGAAGCTACTGATGAATCCCCTTTCGGCAATCTGGAGATTAAACTGGTAAAGTTCCATATAGTCCCAGATGGTCTCCCATAGGGGCCTACGGAGCAACTTCTCTCTCTCCATGGAATGAAAAGAATCCATGGCGATCCAGTACGGCGTCATGAATTCGTTCATATAAGCAAAGACGCCGGTCCAGTACGCCTCGACGGCCCTCATGTGCTCGATTGTCGCTCCCATCACCTTTTGATTCATTTCCAAGACTTTTTCCATACACATAGATCCCTCGCGAGGTGGCAGACCAGTTCCGCACTCGCTTCTGCAATTGTTTTGCCAGGCCACTCCACCCGACCCAGTTTAACTTTTAACATATTGTTCTCAAAAGGCAATACCCTATTTTGCAAAATCGGAATTTACTGTGGCGACGGGACCAAATTTTGTCAAAGGACCAACAGTTTTTGCCTTATCGCCAGGAAGGCATCGGACACGAACCGCAACTTGACTTCTCCATGAATCGCTCTATAATCCTCCCGCCAGATCGCCTAATCCTGCTTGGCAGGAACGGGGGACCCAGATTCGGGGCGTATCACCGCTCAGGTGTAGGGCAACCTCTTCGGCCCGAGCCCGCCAGCTAACCTCGTAGGCGTCGAAGGGGGAGAAACTTCCGGAGTCGCCCGGAGGCGTATCCTCCTGTTGCACACTTCGGAGGTTCATTCATGCCTGTTTTGCCCTTTCCGTCAGGCCGGGACCGCCGCCGGTTCGCCACAGCAAATATCATCTCCTCCCTTTTCTTCCTACGCTCCCGTCACGGTTCAGTGCCCGGGGTAAACCGGTTTCTGTCTCATCTGTTCTCCAGTTCCGCGGAGGCATGGAAGCGGCAAGGCAAGGTGTCCGGGGGCTCTGGGTACGCCATAGGCCGACGGGTTAAAGTTAGCAGATAAACTCGCTTCGGACTGTTGGGCGTGCCCGCTCGTTTACAACTGGAGGGTCACGGATGAAGATGGTCGTGCTCCTGGTGCTCAACCTCTCCTTGGTGGTCCTGCTCATATACCTCCTTCGGAGGCCCGGTCTACTCAGTTTCTACCAGGGAGGACGTTGGTGGCTTACCTGGCTCGGGATCGCCATCATCACCCTCATGGACGAGTTTACGTCCATCTTTTACGTCCCTGCCGAGGCTCACCGTTTCATCGGTCCCAGCGCCATTGTCTTCATTGCGATAACCAGTCTCCTGATCCGGTTCATGAGCACCCGGTTCACCGAGATCGCCGAGATCCTCGAACATCACGGCCTCATCGGCGGTGGAGTCTACTCGTTTTCCTACCTGGTATTCGGTCCTGTCATGTCATTTGTGGCGGTGGCCTCTATCATGGTCGACTATACCCTCACCGCCTGCATATCGGCGGTGAGCGCGGTGTTGAACGCCGCTTCTTTTTCCCCGATCGTATCCCAGTCTCAACCGACGATAATCCTCCTGGTCTTGGGTATCATCTGGGCCATTGCCGGTCTCAACATTCTGGGCATCAGGGAGAATGTCCGCTTCACGTTCATCGTGTTCATGGCGGCCACCTTCGTCATCCTGAATCTCGTGGTCTCCGGCTCTTTGGCCCTTAACCACGAGTCCCTGGAACGTCTCAACGAATCCGTCCAGAGCACGATAACTCCCCTGCAAACCGGTTCATGGGTGAAGGATTACAGCAATTTCATCTCCCACGTGGCCTTCTGCATGCTGGCTTATTCCGGCATAGAGTCGGTGATCCAGACAGCGGGTTTCGTCCGCACCTGGCGAGAGATCCACAAGGCATACCTCTTCCTTGCGCTTACCGTCGGCATCGTTACCCCCCTCATCGCGGCGCTCGCCCTCTCCGGCCCCATCGATTTCGGAAAACATGAAGGGGATCTCATTACCTACTATGCCACGATGCTGAACGGCGTTCCCTTCGGGATTGCGGTGGCAGCACTGGCAAGCCTCACCCTCACCATGGCGGTGAACACCGCCTTCGTCGCTTCCAGCGAGCTGCTGGAGCGGGCCGCCCATCGGTACGGGTTTCACTGGCTGATAGCGACCAACCGTCGCCAGGCTCTCTACCGCATCCATGTCATGAGCGCCCTATTCTTCTCATCCATTATTTTCATCACCCAAGGCAACCAGTCGATGCTGGCGGACATGTACGCCTTGGGACTCCTTGCCAGCTTCTGCATCAACATGAGCGCCCTTCTCATCTATCGCTACTTCAGAGGGACCGGGGAGTCGATCGCCTACCATACCAGCCGCTTGGGGACGCTCGTTCTCTGTATCATCTTGATCAGCTGCTTCGTCTTTCTCGCCATAGAGAAACCCCACGGTACCATGCTCTGGGCTCTCGTCACCTGCGTGGTGCTCCTAGCGGGGATTCTCGTGGCCCAGAAGCGTGCTCCGGAGATCAAAGAGATACGGCAGGCGGACAGCGAAATGGAGATGGTCCTCTACCTGGCCAACTCATCCAGGCCTGACGTCCACATCGTCTTTCGACGGCCCCGTGAGGAGGCCTTGAACTCACCAAGGGATAATGAGGTGTTCGTCACCTACTACTCTCCCCGTGCCGGCATCCCGCCAAAGCTGGCGGCGAACCATTTTCGTTTTCCCCTGCGGCGGGCCGCACTGTATCACCGTCTCGTAGCGCTCCTGAAGGTCGTGGAGTACGAACTCAGCAGCCGAGAGATTACCATACATTTCGGCTGGCCCATGTCTTCCTGGTTGGATCGCTTGGCCATAGGAGTCATGGTTTTCAATATGATGCGCTTACCTCGAATGTTTCCCCAGTTCAGGTTTATCATGAACTATGACGTAAAGTGCGAAGCAAAAATCACTCCGCCAACGAGTTAGGTGGTGGGGTGGTTAGAAAGTGGGCGTGCTCTATGAAGATAGGTGGACACTCTCTCACTGGAAGAAAAGGTGGCCTATTGCTTCTTCTAGCTGTCCTGCTTCTAGGTCTGGTTCTGATGTGGATCAGTATCAAATACGAGCACATAAATCTCGGCTTCAAAGATATGATAGGCATTATGCTGAAAAAGACAGAAATCATTTCCAGGATGCGGGCAAGTCTTCTCACATCAGTTGATGCAGAAAAAAGTGCGGTCATGGCAGATACAGACGAGGCCTCTCGCGCTTTCGCTGACCAGTCGCGGCAGGCGGCCGATGCGGTGGATCGAGACCGTCGGGAGCTCGGCCTGCTCGTCGAGAAAGATCATACCGAGCGCGAGATGGAATTGCTTCGGGAGTTCGACGGTTGCTGGACGGAGTTACGGAAAATTGACCAGGTGCTCCTTGAGCTTGCCGTCGAAAATACGAACATCAAGGCGGCAAACCTCTCTTTCGGCGAGGGCAGCCTGGCCCTGGAGCGTTATGAACAAGCCCTTACGGACGTAAAACGGAGCGCATCTTCAAGTAGAAAGGACAACCAGATTAGTGACCTTGTCTGCAATGCTGTTACGGCCGGGCTCAAGATCCACTATCTCCAAGCCCCTCACATTGCCGCGGCAAACGATGACCAGATGGACAAGATCGAAGCAGACATTAAGCACCAGAATGATCTGATAAGAAGTTCTCTGAGCACACTGAAGCATCTCGTCCCTAAGGAAAAGCAGGCGTCATTGCGGCAGGCGGAGGCTGCCTACGATGAATTGGCAAGAGTGACTGCAGAGGTCATCGCCCTGTCGCGCCAGAACACCAATATCAAATCGTTTGAGCTTTCCGTCGGCAGGAAGCGCAAAGTGACCGCCCAGTGCGATGAAATCTTGATAAAGTTGGAGGAAGGTGTTCGGAGCAAGGCTTTTACAGGAACAAGGTAACGGACGTCTCGTGCGTAATGCGGGCTAGAGCAGGCGCCGCTTCCCAACGGGGGTCTGATCGAAGAGCTCCTTTCATTGACGGCTCCTGCCGGCCATGCAATGATCTCCATGCGCCCCGATCGCTCGCGTCCGGATATCGATCCTGGCTGAATCACCATCATCGGGTTCAGCGATGGCGGGCGCGTCAACCTCGGGGTCGCAGGCGACATCGAACCCGATGCGCCGCATCCGAAGGCAATGGGCTTCTTGTAAGATAACTGGGAGCGTTGTTCAGACTTGGGGCTGAGATGAAGAGTCTTCGAGGCATAACGTCATACCTTGCTATCCTGGTTGTGGATGACGAGCCGAACATCCGCAAGACCCTGAGCATCACCCTGGAAGCTGAGGGTCACCAGGTGGTGGCGGTGAGCAACGCAAGGGATGCGTTAAGTGAAGCCAAGCGACGCTATTTTGATCTCGCGCTGATTGATCTTCGCCTCGGGGCGGAATCCGGAATGGAGTTGATCACAGCACTTCGGGCAGCGTGTCCCTGGATGAAATCTGTCGTCATCACGGCATATGCATCCATCGATAGTGCTGTTGAAGCGATGCGCCGCGGTGCTTTGGATTACCTTCCCAAGCCGTTTACCAATGATCAAGTGACACTCCTGGTCCAAAAAGTCGCCGAGGTCCGAGCGCTGGAGCAAAAAGTGGAGGACCTTCAGGAAAAGCTGAGCGGCGTTGCGCCTGAAGCCGACCTGGCAAGCTCAAGCCCTGCCATGCAGCGAACTCTTGCCATGGCCCGCCAGATAGCCGACAGCGAAGCCACTATCCTCATCCGGGGAGAGAGCGGTACCGGGAAAACCATTCTGGCCCGTGCGATTCATTCCTGGAGCCATCGCGCCCCAAAACCCTTCGGCACGGTATCATGTCCCTCCCTTTCGGCCGAGCTCCTTGAGAGCGAGCTTTTCGGCCATGTAAAAGGAGCCTTCACCGGTTCAGTACGCGACTATCCGGGCCGCATTGCTGCCTGTGAAGGCGGCACTCTCTTTCTCGATGAAATCGGCGACCTGCCGCCATCCATACAGGCGAAACTCCTTCGGGTCCTCCAGGAGAAGGTCTTTGAGCGAGTTGGAGACCTCGAAACCCGCAAGGCGAATGTTCGGATTATCGCGGCAACGAACATGGACCTGGAATCGGCGGTAAAGGAACGGCGGTTTCGAGAAGATCTGTTCTACAGGTTAAATGTGGTCGAGATTCTTGTTCCACCCCTTCGTGAGCGTCGAGAGGATATCCTTCCGCTCGCCGAGCGCCTTCTTGCCTTTTTTGCGAGGCAGAACCACCGGCACATATTGGGATTCACTGAAAGGGCCAGTGAAGCGCTGCGGAATTGCGATTGGCCGGGCAACGTACGGGAGCTCCGCAACGCAGTCGAGCGTGCAGTCCTTCTGTGCCGTGAGGAACGGATCGGCGCTGAGGGCCTGCCAATGAATCTTGCGCCTGTGGAGCCGGCACCCAATATCGGCGATCTCATTTCACTTGAGAAGATCGAGGAGATGCACATCCGGCGGGTACTAGCGGCGACAAAATCTATCGAAGAAGCCGGTAAGGTGCTCGGCATGGACTCGGTCACGCTCTGGCGGAGACGAAAAAAATACGGCATTTGAACCCACCATTTCATTTTGGAATGTTCCAAGGCGACATCCCTTGCATTTTGAAATCCTCCGTCTCTCCCCTGGTCAGCTACCTTGCTGTTTTTCCATGACTTCCTGAAGTCCTGCCCTTGGCACGCGGCCTGCTTTGGTCGTTCAATGAAGGGGGATAGCGATGAGCCTCAAGACCAAATTGATCATTGCGTTCTGTGGACCGGTGGCGATCCTGCTTACCGTCGGTTTAATAAGTGTCCGCACGGTCACGCAATCCAGCAAGGCGATGGAGCGAATCTTTCGCGAGAATTATGACAGCGTCGCCGCATGTCTCAAGATCAAAGCGGCCATTGAACGCCTGGATCGAATTGCTCAAACCTCCCTCTGGGAAGGCATTGCCGACCCACTCCGCGAAAGCGAATCTTCCATGCTGGAATCGGAAAGGAACCTGAAGTTTCAGCAAGGAAACGTAACACTTCCCGGTGAACAGGAGTTGACTGATAGGCTCACAGAACTCTGGGGGACTTATAGAAGCGAATTCGAGAAACTGCCCGGGTTGCCAAGATCCGGCAAGCCTCGCCAAGACTTCTATCGAAGTAACCTGCTGCCCCGTTCTCAGGAGGTTCGCGACATTGCCCAGCGAATCATCGATATCAATCTGAACAATATGGTTTCCGTGGATGGCCAGGCGCGGCAGCAGGCTGTGGAAACCAATCGCACGATGATCGCCCTGGTGTGCTCCGGGGTGGTTCTCGCAATAATTCTCATCATGGTAATCGGGCCCTCGATTGCGAGGCCCATCGCCGGTCTCACCCGGTCGGTGCGAGAGATTCAGCAAGGAAATCTTGACCTGGTTGTTAAGGTCCACTCGCGGGACGAGATAGGACAATTAGCCGCCGCCTTCAACGAGATGGCGTCGAGTCTTCGGGAGTTCAGGCGTACTGGGCGTGCACGGCTTCTTCGAACCCAACGGGCAACCCAGTTGGCCCTCGATACTCTATCTGATGCCATTGCAATCTGCAGCCCGAGCGGGGAGGTCGAGCTTGCCAACGATGCGGCGCAGCTCCTGTTCGGTCTGAAGCCGGAGTCCAACCTAGACTCGGCCGGCCATCAAAGCATCAGGGAACTTTTCGCCCGGGTGCGCCATGAACTGCGCCCCATTCGTGACAAAGGCTACGACCGGGCCATCCAGATCTTTCGCGACGGCGACGAGCGTTTTTTCCTTCCCGAGGCCATACCCATCTTCGATGAAGAACGCCATCTCATTGGTATAACCCTTCTGCTCAGGGACGTGACGAGCATACGAAAGACGGATGGAATCAAGAGCGGCCTCATCTCCACAGTCTCCCATGAGCTGAAGACTCCCCTCACATCCATGCGGCTCGCGACCCATGTGCTCCTGAGCGAAAAGCTCGGACCACTCAACCCCAAGCAGATGGAGATGCTTATTGCCGCACGGGAGGATAGCGACCGGCTCTACCGCATCATCGAAAACCTGCTTGATATCAGCCGAATGGAGGCGGGCCGCTCCGACCTGGAGCTTGTCCCGGTAAATTCGGAACAAGTGATCCTAGATGCAGTAGAGAAGATGCGGACATCTTATCTTGCCAAAGGGATTGGGCTTACAATTGACGTACCCGGGGATATCCCATCGGTACTTGCGGACACGCTCCGCCTTGAAAGCGTCTTTGCGAATCTCTTGAACAATGCCCTCAAGAACACGCCTCCGGGAGGACAAGTCACCGTCTCGGCGCAGGCTGAAGGCCCTCTGGTGCACTTTTTGGTTGAAGACACCGGCTCAGGAATACCCGAGGAGTATCTCCCGCACGTTTTTGAGAGGTTCTTTCACGTACCTGGCCATGGACAGGAAAGGGGCTCGGGGCTGGGACTTTCCATTGTTAAAGAGATCATCGAGGCTCACGGTGGAGAGGTTGGGGTCTCGAGTGAACCGGGAAAAGGGACCAGGTTCACGTTCACTTTGAAGGCCGCAGAGCCTGTGGCGCAGAGCGCATAGGACGACCCGAGACTCGAGGAGGATCATGGAATGGATGTTCTCTTTATTGGAATCACGCTTTTGTTTTTCTTTCTATGCCTGGCCTATGTCGCATTTCTAGCGGAGGAGCGGAAATGATTGAGAACTGGATCGTAGGAGTCACTGCCGTGATGTTGATTATCTATCTTTTTGTGGCGCTTGTTCGGCCGGATAAGTTTTAAGTTAAGGAGCACGGGTCATGAATATCATGGGCTGGCTTCAGTTGGCTACTTTCGTAGTCGCTCTCGTGGGTCTAACCAAACCCCTGGGCCTCTATCTTGAGCGCGTACTCGACTCAAGAGGCAAGACCTTTCTCGACCCTGTACTTAACCCGGTTGAGAGGTTGACGTATCGAATACTCGGAGTTGACAGCAGCAAAGAGCAGGACTGGAAAGGCTATGCCGTATCGCTTCTTGTGTTTAGCGCAGTGGGTCTACTCTTCACCTACGCGATTCTCAGATTGCAGCACCTGTTGCCGTTGAACCCGCAGCGATTTGGGGCTGTCTCGCCCGACCTGGCGTTCAATACCGCCGCAAGCTTTACCACCAACACCAACTGGCAAAACTACGGAGGCGAAAGTACTCTTTCTTATTTGTCTCAGATGGTAGGGCTTACGTTTCATAACTTCGCCTCGGCGGCTACGGGAATCGCTGTAGCGGCGGCACTGGTTCGAGGGATTGCGAGAGAGAAAAGAACGAGTATCGGCAACTTCTGGGTGGATCTAACCCGAGTCTCTCTCTACCTCCTGCTCCCGATCTGCCTCGTCTATGCGCTCTTCTTAGTGTCGCAGGGCATGATTCAAAACTTCAAGTCCTACGAAACAGCTCAGGTGATTGAACCATACACCACTCAGGTCGCACAAAAAGATGCCAATGGCCAGGAGATCAAGGATGCCCAGGGCAACACCATGATGGAAGATCGGAAGGTCGAGACGCAAACCATAGCGCAAGGCCCAGTGGCTTCTCAGGTGGCAATAAAGATGCTCGGCACAAACGGCGGCGGGTTCATGAACGCTAACGCCGCTCATCCCTACGAAAACCCGACGCCCCTCTCGAATTTCATCCAGATGCTCTCGATCTTCGCCATACCCAGCGCTTTGACCTATTATCTCGGTCGCACGGTGAGAAACCAGAAACACGGATGGTCCGTCTGGTCGGCCATGTGCATCATGTTCCTGACAGGGGCTCTTATTTGCTGGTGGGCGGAATCCCATGGCAACCCACGCATGGCGGCCCTTGGCGTGGACCAGTCGTTCGGGAACATGGAGGGAAAGGAAATTCGCTTCGGGATCTTCAATTCCGCCCTCTTTGCTACGGTCACAACGGATGCCTCCTGTGGTGCGGTGAATGGGATGCACGACTCTTTCACTCCTCTTGGAGGGCTTGTGCCCCTCTTTAACATGCACCTCGGGGAGGTCGTGTTCGGCGGTGTCGGCGCCGGTTTATACGGCATGTTGATCTTCGTTGTTCTCGCGATCTTCCTTGCGGGCCTCATGATCGGCCGCACCCCTGAATACCTTGGCAAGAAGATCGAGGCCTTCGACGTGAAGGTGTCCGCTCTGGCTATTCTGATTCCCGCCGGCGTTCTCCTCGGATTTACCGCCTGGGCCGCAACGAGTGCATGGGGCCTGGCGGGATTGAACAACGGCGGCCCCCACGGCCTGAGCGAGATACTCTACGCCTACACCTCCGCTATAAACAATAATGGCAGCGCCTTTGCTGGTCTCTCGGCTAATACCCCCTGGTACAACATAACCCTTGCTATCGCCATGCTCGCCGGACGCTTCTTCGTGATCATCCCCGCTCTGGCTCTGGCCGGGAACCTGGCCGGGAAGAAGGCCGTTCCTGAAAGCGCCGGAAGCTTCCCGGTCTCGGGCGTCACCTTCACGCTCCTTGTTGTCGGCACCGTGCTTCTTGTCGGGGCGCTCACGTTCCTTCCGGTGCTCAGCCTGAGCCCGATTGTGGAGCACTTCCTCATGATCAACTCCGGAAAGCTCTTCTGAGGAGATAGACGATGAGCAGGAAAGCCCAGTCCCTTTTTGACAAGACGATTGTGATGCCGGCGATTCGGGACGCCTTTATGAAGCTCAACCCTCGCCACATGGTGCGCAATCCGGTCATGTTTGTCGCCATGGTGGGCGCCATGGCAACGACCGTCGAAATCCTGGTCCCCCCGTCTCGCGGCGAGTCCGTCGGGTTTTCCCTCCAAATAACTCTCTGGCTCTGGTTTACCGTGCTCTTCGCGAATTTTGCCGAAGCGATGGCCGAGGGGCGAGGCAAGGCACAGGCTGCTACCCTTCGCAAGGCACGCACGCAGACGATGGCAACCCGTCTCCTCCCGGATGGCACCAGCCATGTGGTTCCGGCAGAGACGCTCCGAAGAGACGATATCGTTGTCGTCAAGGCCGGGGAGGTTATTCCCGGCGATGGCGAGGTGATCAAGGGGGCTGCCAGCGTGGACGAATCCGCGATTACGGGTGAATCGGCCCCGGTCATCCGCGAGGCCGGCGGCGATCGCAGTGCAGTCACAGGAGGCACCCGTGTTCTTTCCGATGAAATCACGATCCGAATCAGCGCCGATCCCGGTGAGAGCTTCCTGGATCACATGATTGCTCTCGTCGAGGGGGCAAGCCGCCAGAAGACCCCTAATGAAATCGCATTAACGATCCTTCTTGCCGCGCTGACGATCATTTTCCTCTTTGTGATCGTGACGCTAAAACCTTTCGGCGCCTATGCAGAGACCTCGTTTTCCATTCTGGTTCTTGTCTCATTGCTCGTTTGCCTCATCCCGACCACCATCGGCGGGTTGCTCAGCGCCATAGGCATTGCAGGCATAGACCGGCTGATTCAAAATAACGTGCTCGCTATGAGCGGACGGGCGGTTGAAGCAGCAGGAGATGTGGACGTGGTCTTGCTCGACAAGACCGGGACGATCACGCTGGGGAATCGGCAGGCGGTAGAATTTTCCCCCGCGCCCGGGGTCGAGGTCGCGGAACTGGCGAACATCGCTCAGCTTGCCTCGCTCGCGGATGAAACTCCGGAAGGGCGAAGCATCGTTGTTCTTGCCAAGCAATTTGGAATTCGTGAGCGCCGGCTGGGCGACTTCGATCAAGCGCGGTTCATTCCCTTTTCTGCCAAGACGCGCATGAGTGGAGTTGACCTCGACGGCAAACAGTATCGCAAGGGTGCTCCTGATGCCGTTCGCGAGTTTGTGGCCGAGACGTTGCCCGCAGAGGTCGATGCCGAAGTTGAGCGGATTGCCTCTCTCGGTGGCACGCCTTTGCTGGTCACCGACGGGGGGAGGGTAATGGGCGCCGTTCACCTCAAAGACATCGTCAAGGGTGGTCTCCCGGACCGATTCAAGCGCTTTCGTGCCATGGGCATCCGAACGATCATGATCACCGGGGATAATCCTCTTACCGCTTCGGCGATCGCTAAGGAAGCAGGGGTGGATGGTTTCCTCGCCGAGGCAAAGCCGGAGGAAAAGCTTGCCCTCATCCGGCGGGAGCAGGCAGCAGGTCATCTGGTGGCCATGACGGGCGATGGGACAAATGACGCTCCTGCCCTCGCCCAGGCCGACGTAGGTGTGGCCATGAACACGGGTACACAGGCGGCCAAGGAAGCCGGTAACATGGTGGACCTCGATTCAAACCCGACAAAGCTGATTGAAGTCGTTGAAATCGGCAAGCAGCTTCTCATGACGCGAGGAGCACTGACAACGTTTAGCGTTGCCAACGATGTCGCCAAGTACTTCGCCATCATCCCTGCCATGCTGGTAGGCACTTTTCCCCAGATAGGGGCGCTGAACGTAATGAGACTGGCATCTCCTGAGAGCGCCATCCTCAGTGCCGTTATTTTCAATGCGCTCATCATTATTGCGCTGATCCCTCTTGCCCTAAGCGGGATCAAGTTCAGGCCCCTTGGTGCGGCATCGATTCTTCGCAGAAATCTTCTGATCTACGGGCTCGGTGGTATCATCGCTCCCTTTATCGGCATAAAAGTGATTGATCTCATCGTCGCTGCCCTTCGGCTGGCTTGACGCTCGCGGAGCTCGTCTCGAGGAGACGTTTATGAATGGAAAGACGTGGCTGAAAGAAACGAAAGTTGTCTCGGCACCTGCGACCGTTTCCAAGGAAACGAGAGGCCGGTCACCGGTGGCACTGCTGCATGAGGCGAGAGTATCGATATTGGCGACACTCGCACTAGGGGTCCTTCTTTGCGGCATCTATCCCATCGTGGTCTGGGGAGTAGCCCAGGGGGTCTTCCCTCACCAGGCCAACGGCTCTCTCATTGTGCAGAATGGCCGGGTAGTCGGCAGCAGCCTGATCGGCCAGGCGTTTAAGAGTGACCGATACTTCCAGCCACGTCCGTCCGCGGCAGGCAACGATGGGTACGATGCAACGGCCTCAGGCGGCAGCAACCTGGGTCCGCTTTCCCAGAAGCTTATCGATCAGGTAAGAGAGCGAATAGAGGCTTATCGGAGCGAGAACAATCTCCCGCCGGACATGGAAGTCCCTGCCGATGCCGTGACCGCCTCAGGAAGCGGCCTCGATCCACATATAAGCACGCGAAATGCAGAACTCCAGTCTGCTCGCGTCGCCAGAGTCAGAGGCATGCCGGAGGATCTGGTAAAGAAGTGCGTTCGCCAGTATACCGAAAGTCCACAGCTTGGTTTTCTTGGCGAGCCACGGGTAAATGTTCTCAAGCTCAACCTTGCGCTCGACGCGCAGCAGGGGGAGTACAATGCCCGCCGACAAGGCTCTTAGCTTCCTTCAACTCATCCGCCGCTCTCAGCGCGGCAAGCTCAAGGTCTATCTTGGCTATGGCGCGGGTGTGGGAAAAACGTGGCAGATGCTTCTTGAAGGGCACAGACTCAAGCAGGAAGGCATCGATGTCGTCATCGGGCTCGTCGAAACACACGGGCGCGCCGAAACGGCGAGGCTCATCGAAGGCCTCGAAGTCATTCCCAGGAAGCAGATTCAATACCGCGGCATCACCATCGAGGAAATGGACCTCGGCGCCGTGCTGGCTCGCAGGCCCGAAGTCGCTCTTGTGGATGAACTGGCCCATACCAATGCTCCCGGGAGCGAACACGCCAAGCGCTACGAGGATGTGCAAGATCTCCTTGCCGCGGGGATTCATGTGATCAGCACGCTCAACATTCAGCATCTGGAGAGCCTCTATGACACGGTCGAGGCGCTCGTCGGCGTCAAGGTGCACGAGCGCTTGCCTGATTCCATGCTGGCAGAGGCCGATGAGGTCGTGAACGTGGACCTGGCTCCCGAAGACCTTCAGCGGCGGTTGCGGGAGGGCAAGATTTACTCTCTAGACCGAGTGCCGACAGCCCTCGAGAATTTTTTCAAACGCACGAACCTGGATGAGCTTCGGGAGTTAACCCTGCGGGAGCTCGCCTCGCAGATCGACCTCAAGCGCCGCACTGCCCCCGATGACGAGCATGGTGTTGCCCCCGATCAGGTCATGGTATGTTTAAGCTCTGGCGGCCCGAATTCGGCAGCCCTCTTGCGATACGGATCGAGGCTTGCAGGGCGTCTCAACCGCAACTGGTACGCCGTCTATGTTCAGACTCCGCGCGAAGCGCCTACCGCCATCGACGCCAAGACACAGCGCTCCATTTCCGAGACCTTGACTCTTGCAAATCTGCTCGGTGCCATCGTCTTTCCTTACAAGGGCGAGGACGTCGTCGATACGATCCTTCACTTCGCCAGGGAATACCGCGTGGGCCACATTGTTATCGGCCGTCCAGGCCCGCTGCCATTCTGGCAGAGGCTACTTCGCAGAAAGACCCTGGTCGAGCGACTGATCCTCAAAGCGCACGGGTTCACGGTCGTGGTCGTAGATGTGAAGACGCAACCACAGGTGGATGATCAAGGTTCCCCCCAACTTACCCATCGAGATATGACCGAGGGAGTCTAGCGATGACCGACAATTTAAAGCCCAGGGAAGAAAGCCTCTTGGTATGCGTAGGCCCGAGCGCCTCCTCCGCCCACCTGATAAACTCCGCCAAACGACTGGCAACCAGTCTCCGCGCCAAATGGTATGCGGTATACGTGGAGGAACCCAAGATGGCGATGCTGCCTGAAGCAGAGCGCAGCCGCGCCGCCGATAATCTGAGGCTGGCTGGGCAACTTGGGGGGGAGACTGTTACTTTGGCGGGCCGCAACATAGCCGAAGAGATTGTCAACTTCGCGAGGCAACGGAACGTCACCAGGATTATTGTTGGCAAGCCAAGGCGCTCTGTTTGGAAAGGTATCCTCTCAGGGAGCCCGGTGGATCAGCTGGTGCGAACGAGCGGAGAGATCGATGTCTATGTCACTACCGGCGAGCCGGGAGAACAAAGAGAGGCAGCCTACGTCATTCGCCCCGGGGGGCTGCAGTTGTCGGATTATGGAACGGGTGTCTTGTATCTTATCCTGGCCACGGCGATCTGCTTTCTGATGTACCCTTACTTTCACCTCAGTAACCTCATCATGGTGTACTTGCTCGGGGTGATGCTCACCGCTACTGGCTGCGGGCGGGGGCCGGCGATCCTAATGTCTCTCCTGAGCGTTCTGGCCTTTGATTTCTTTTTTGTCCCTCCCCGATTTTCGTTCACGGTGGAAGAGGCCCAGTACATTGTTACCTTCATGGTAATGTTTCTGGTGGCACTGGTAATCAGTCACCTGGCAGCCGGGATGCGGCAGCAAACGGCGGTCGCTCGTTTGCAGGAGCGGCAGGCGGCGGCCATGCACGGTCTCAGTCGGCAACTCGCCAGCACCAGAGGGGTTGACAAGATCTTACAGGTGGCGGTGCAATACATCTCAGAGATTTTCGACGGCGAGGTTTTGGCGCTGCTGCCAGGTGAGAAAGGTAAGTTGAACGTGGCCGCGGGTGACCTTGCTTCCGTGGTCCACAAGGATATTGTAAAAGAAATGGACGTGGCCCGATCAGCGTGCGATACCGGCCAGATGGCCGGGTGGGGGACTCAAACATCGCCGACAACAGAAAACCTTTATGTGCCCTTGCAGGCGGCCGGTACCACCTTAGGGATTCTGGCCGTGCGTCCCCGGGATCCCGAACGCTTCCTGCGCCGGGAGCAACTGCACCTCCTGGACTCACTGGCCAAACAGGTCGCCCTGGCGTTGGAAGTGGAGCTCATGTGCTCCGCGCCATCACGAGTGACCTGAAGGGCAAGATCGACCCGGACCCCTCGCGTCACCGTTACATCCCCACCGAACACGGGCTAACTCTCCCGCTCGGCGCGCCACTCAAATCCGCGCGCTCGAAGCATCTCCAGGAGATGCCCGCTTCCCTTCTCCACATCCTCCGGTGTTCCTGAGATCCCCAGCTTCACCTCCGTTCCGCCGGGCACATACCTCGGGAGACTGGAGAAGGATAGAGACGGGTGATTGTGGACAAACTCCTCCATGAGGGGGGTGAGGTCCGCCTCGCGAGCGGGGACGACGAAGGCCCGGTGAATGGTCACCTGACCGGATTCGTAATAGGTATCGAGCACCCATGCAGTCATCGGCTCGGCCATGCTGGGGAAGCCGGGGAGGAAGTGGCCGTCCCCAAAGGAGAACCCGGGGATCTGGTTGACCGGATTGGGGACAAGGGGCACGCCCTTCGGGAAGAGGACCAGGTTGAGGCGAGCCTCGTTCAGGTTGGTTCCCAGGCGCTTCTCTAGGAGCCTCACACCCTCGGGGTGATGCTCGAGAGGGAGGCCGGCCGCTTCGGCGGCGCACTGCCTCGTGTAGTCATCGGGGGTCGAGCCGATGCCGCCACAGCAGAAAAACGGCTCGGGCCGTGCCATGGCCCACCTGAGCTGGGCCAGGATCAGGCCCGGTTCATCGGCGAGAACCATGACATACCTGAGGGGATGGTTGCGTTCCTTGAGGAGGCGTCTCGTATTCTCGAAGTGCTTGTCCTGAATCCTGCCATCGAGGATCTCGCTCCCGACGATAATGAGGCCGAAGCCGCTTTTGATCTTCTTGCGTTTCATGATGACACCTGCCAGTAATCCGTGGACACCTGTTCGCTTTTTCTACCTACTGTAACTCGCGCGGGAAGATAGCCTGTTTCCGGGGGCGATGCAACCGCTCCTAAGAT
>Ga0335070_10003185_pt1 | contig 19086 bp, 18 predicted proteins | sample Lox_Sample_13_FD_206722 | JGI IMG/M metagenome (GOLD analysis project Ga0335070, IMG submission 206722) | Soil microbial communities from Loxahatchee National Wildlife Refuge, Florida, United States - Lox_Sample_1.3 | ecosystem: Environmental > Terrestrial > Soil > Wetlands | place: USA... | reverse complement strand
CCCGACGTCACAGCGGTTGTCTTGATACACAACCGTTGGCGGGAATCCCAGGCGGTGGAAAATCTCCTTCCCCCTGTCCCAATCTCCCGTGTCGTCCCGTATCATGCCGTCATGATGGCAGTCGTCCTCGCCGCCGGACGCGGTACCCGGATGGGCGCACTGACCACGCATACACCCAAGCCGCTGCTCACACTCAAGGAACGGCCGATCATCGAGCATATCCTCATCGGCTTGCGCAGCGCCGGGGTGGACCGCGCCGTCGTCGTCACCGGCTATCGCGGCGAACAGGTCGAAGCCTACCTCGGTGATGGTAGCCGCCTCGGCTTGCGCCTCACCTATCACCGCCAGGAACGCCCGGAGGGGACCGCCAAAGCGCTGCTCCGCGCCGCCGACGCGGCCGCGCAGGACGCCTTCGTGCTGTCGTGGGGCGACATCGTCGTCACCCCCTCCAACTACGGGGCACTGGTCGCCGCCTTCGCGCAGCAGCCATGCGATGCATTGCTTATGGTCAATGAGATGGACGATCCGTGGCGCGGCGCTGCCGTCTATGTGGATGCCCAATGGCGCGTGACCCAGCTGATCGAGAAGCCGCTGCGCGGCACATCGCAGACGTGCTGGAACAACGCCGGTCTTTTCGTCTTCACACCGGTGATCTTCACGTATGCGGCGCGCGTGCAGCCGTCGGCACGCTGCGAGTACGAGTTGCCGCAGGCCATCGCCGCCATGATCCACGACGGCCGAGCCGTGCGCGCCTGTGCCGTGCGCGGCTTCTGGAGTGACCTGGGCACACCCGAGGATCTCGCGGTTGCCGAAGGCGCACTGTAGGTGGAGGCACCGCATGCCCGCCGAGACCATCGCCGTGCTCTCGCGCCATGAGGAACAACGCGCCAGCCATCTGATCGATACGTTCCAGGCGACCATCGGCACCCCGGCACGCTGCGTGGTGCGAGCACCCGGCCGCGTCAACCTGCTCGGCGAGCACACGGACTACAACGGCCTGCCGGTGCTGCCAATGGCCATCGACCGCAGCGTTCTGATTGCACTGGCGCCGCGTTTGGACCGGACGATACGCGTGTTCAACACCGCACGGCGCTTCGGACCACGCACGTACACCCTGAGTGATGCCATTGCTCCGTACGCCGATGGCGACTGGGGCAACTACTCGAAAGCGGCGGCGCAAGAGTTGGCACGCCGCTGCGGCGCACAGCTGCAGCGCGGTGCCGAGTTCCTGGTCGACGGCGATATACCCAGCGGCGCCGGCCTGTCGTCATCGTCCGCGCTCGTCGTTGCCAATGCCCTGGCGCTGCTGGCAGCCAACGACGTGGAGCTGCCGTTCGAGACGCTCGCGGCACTGCTGCCGGTGGCCGAGCGCTACGTCGGCACGCTGAGCGGCGGCATGGACCAGGCCACGAGTCTGCTGGCGCGCGCCGGGCATGCTCTGCGGATCGACTTTTTTCCGCTCCGCGTGCGCACCGTTCCCGTCCCGGCCGGCTACAGCTTCGTGGTCTGCCACAGCCTGATACAGGCGGAGAAGTCAGGCGCCGCAAAGCAGGGCTATAATCTCCGTGTGATCGAGTGCCGTCTGGTATGTCGCGTCTTGGACCGCTTGCTCAGCGCCGGCCTGCCCCGCAGCCTCACCACGCTCGGTGATCTCGCCGTCCTCTTCCCGCATCGCCCCCTGCTCGATTTCCTTCCCTCCCTGACCGCGCAACTGCCGGAGCGGCCGCTGTCGCTCACCGAAGTCGCGGCCTTGATCGGAACCAGTCCACAGCGTCTGCGGGAGGAATGCGGCGCCGTTGGTGACGCGTTTGCGTTGCTGCGGCGGGCGCGGCACGTGCTGTCGGAAGCCGAGCGCGTCGCGCAAGCGGAGACGGCCCTGCGGGCGGGCGACGCGCTGGCGTTTGGGCAGCTCATGGATGCCTCGCACGCCAGCTGCCGCGATGACTATGAGGTCAGCTGCCCGGAACTGGAAGAGCTGATTGCGCTCGCCAGGGACGCGGGCGCCGTCGGGGCACGCCTGACCGGCGCGGGCTTCGGCGGTTGCACCGTCAACCTGCTCCCTGAAGCCGATGTGCCGGGCTTCCTCACCCGCATCGACCGTCACTTCTACCGCTCGCGGCTCGCCCACTCGGAGCGGGTCGGGGACTATCGCTTCATCTTCAAGCCGCAGGCCGGGGCCGGAGTGTTTCGGCTGTGACCGTTGGCTCGCCTTGAGATTAACGTCGGCTACGCCCTACCCCGAGGCCACAAGATCGTATAAGGCATGCCTGGGATGGATGTGCGTGAGATGGAGCAGCGGCTGGCGGTCTTCATCGCCCGCCAGGTCGGTGTCCCCGAGGTCACGGTCTGTGGGTTGCGGCGCTTGGCGGGGGGCGCGTCGCGTGAAATCTGGTCCGTCGATGTAAGCTACGAGCAGAACGGCCGGCGCGTCTCTCTGCCGTTGGTGTTGCGGCGCGATCCGGCCGCAGCCGCCGTCGGCTCGCCGCGACGTGATGAATTCGACCTGCTGCGGGCCGCCACCGCCACGGGCGTCCCGGTTCCAAAGGTCTATTGGGTGAGCGACGACATCGCGACGCTGGGCGCCTCCTTCTTCCTGATGGATCGCATCGAGGGGGAGACCCTCGCCCGCCGCCTGCTACGTGACGACCTCTACGCCGAAGCGCGGCGTGTCATGACCGGGCAACTCGGCGGGATTCTGGCGAGCATCCATCGCATCGACCGCGAAAAGCACCGGCTAACCTTCTTGGCCGAACCGCCAGCGGGGGAACCGCCGGCCAAAGCGGAGCTCGACCGCTTCGAACAGATCTTTCGCGCCATCGCTCCGGATCCCCACCCGACGTTCGAGATCGCCTTCCGCTGGCTGCGCGCGCGCCTGCCGCCAGTCGACCGTCGCGTGGTGGTACACGGCGACTTCCGCATCGGCAATGTCATCTTCGGACCCGATGGAGTGCGCGCCGTGCTCGATTGGGAGTTGGCGCACATCGGCGATCCTATGGAGGATCTCGGTTGGATCTGCGTACGCTCGTGGCGTTTTGGAAACGATGCTCTCCCGGTTGGCGGTATCGGCACGCGTGAGGAGCTGTTTCGTGCCTACGAGCAGGCCGGTGGTGCCGCCGTCCACCCCCAACATGTCCGCTTCTGGGAAGTGCTCGGCAACCTGAAGTGGGGCATCATGACCATCATGCAGGCCAAGACGCATCTCGATGGGTTGGTGAAAAGCGTCGAGCTGGCAAGCCTCGGCCGCCGTACAGCCGAGATGGAACTGGAGCTGTTGAACCTCATCGATGCCTAGCGAGCCGCGACCACATCTGATGCTACCAATTTCGGTACTCGTCACCGTGGCGTGCGGGGCCTGTACGTCAGCCGTGCATCGTCCACCGCAGCCGCTGGCGACTTCGCTCCAAGAGCTGGCGCCACACGGCGACGGTGACCACTTTGTCTATGTCTGGAAGCAGGGTCTCGGCGGCGGCTCCGTGCGCGCCGGCATTCAGGTCGAGCATCTGACCAGTCTCGACAACGGCGAGTTCGACGTGACGCTCAGCGAAGACGGCGTCATCGTTGGGCACACACGGTTCCGCGACGACGGCCACACGCTCCTGTTGCTCAGCGAAAGTCTGGGGCGCGGCCTGCGTTTGTCATACGATCCACCCCTCCCGCAGCTCCAGACGCCCCTCTACGCCGCCCAGCTCCGTTCGGCTGCAACCGCCACGATCAGTACGGTCGCGGAGGGCCGACAGCTCGACACCCTGCAGGTGACGCAGCTGGTCGAAACCACTGCCGCACGAGACGTGCGTTCCCGGCTCGGCGATTACGCCCACGCCGTCCAGGTGCGGACGCTGCGTACCCTGCAGTTTCCGGACGGGCCGGTCGAACTGAGCAGCACCGCCGTGCTGGTACCCAGTATCGGTGAGGTCCGTTCCGAGGGTGCGGCAACCGGCGCGGCGCCGCTGGTCCGCGAGCTGGCGTGTGCGACGATCGGCGGACGGGCCATCGGCAACTGTCAAACCCTCAGAGAACAAGTCGAGAAGCTGGAACGTGCAGGATCGACCGACATACACTGAACTGCTCGAGGCCGTGCAGCAGTTTATTGAAACTGACGCCATCCCGGCCCTCGACGGACCGAAGAAGTTTCACGCCCGCGTAGCCGCCAATGTGTTGGCGATCATCCGCCGTGAGCTGGCACACCAGGACGCGCAATGGCGCGCAGAATGGGACCGGTTGAATGACGTGCTGCAGGCGCCAGAACCGTTGCCGGTAGATCACGGCACCATCGCACGGCGCCTGCGGGAGCGCACCGAGCAACTGTGCGAGCGCATCCGCCGCGGTGACGCCGACAGCGGATCGTGGCGTGTGGCAGTGCTTGCGCACCTGCGCCAGACCGTGACCGAGAAACTCGCCGTAGCCAGCCCGAAGTTTGTTCAGCGTTGATACCTCGAAGCGGCACTGCATTGGCGCAGCCGTTGACCCCCGTGCTGCGAAAGACCAGAGTACGCTGTCGCGGACACACTCCGCAGCAGGGGGGCCTTTCGATGAAGAAACTGCACGACATCATGCGCGAGGGATTCCTGTTCGCCGTCCGCAAAGACGCGACGGTCGCCGAGGCGGCTCGTACCATGACCGAGCGCAACGTCGGCATTGTCGTGGTCCTGGAAAATGACCGCCTGATCGGCGTGTTCTCGGAACGCGACGCCGTACGCCGGGTCATCGACAAGGGCCTCGATCCAGCGGCCACCGTGGTCGGCGATGTCATGACCACGGAACTGATGGTCGCCGACGAAGACGACGACTACCAGGTCGCGATGCGCACCATGGACCGGGCGCATATCCGCCACCTGCCGATTGTTCGCAAGAAACAGATCATCTCCATGCTCTCCATCCGCGATCTCTTGCGAGTGGATATGCAACGCATGGACGAAGAGTTGCGCTTTCTGAGTGAGTACCTGTACACCGTGCCCCCCGAAGTAACGCGGCGCGGGCGCAAGTGACCGGCCGCATGTAGCTGGCCGACACTGCAGCGCGGGGCTGGCGGGTCCCGCCGGCAGTGGCCGTTCCTCTTACCGGTCGGAAACCAGCCCGGTTCGCGTTGCAACGTTGCGAAATTGCCAGCGACAGTGACATGGGCGCGGTGATCCCGCCCACGGCACGATGGTTGCCCTCCCACGTGCCGATATGACCGAGTGCCTGAGTCTGCCGAAGCTGCGGCTGCAGGAGTTGATCGACCGGCTGTGGGAAAGGAACTTCCGGGTGCTCGGCCCGATCTTGCGCAACGGCGGGGTGGTTTTCGACCAGGTGCGTCGCGTCGCCGACATGCCGGTCGGCAGGCGCGAGGTGCAGCAACCCGGGCGCTATCAGCTTGCGCCTGGTGCGGACGGCGAGATCTTCGGGGTGGTCAACGGTCCGGGGTCTCTGAAGCCGTCGTTCTTCGCACCGGAGGAAGCGTTGCTTGCTATCCGGCGAGCGCCGCGGGGGTTCAGTGTCGACGAGGTGATCCCCGAGGCGCCACGCCTCGCCGTTCTCGGCGTGCGCGCCTGCGACCTTGCCGCGCTGGCGGTCCAGGACCGTATCTTCTTGCACGACCGCTTTCGCGACACGCATTACGCCACGCGCCGCGAGGCGGCGCTCTTGATTGCGGTCAACTGCACGCGCTCGGCAACCACGTGTTTCTGTGTGTCCATGCAGACTGGGCCGGCAGCGACGCAGGGCTACGACCTGGTCCTGACCGAGGTGGACGACGCCTTTGTCGTGCGCATCGGCTCAGCCGCCGGCGAAGCCATCGTCGCCGACCTGCAACTGGCGGTAGCCGATGCGGGGGCGGTGGGCGATGCCGAGGCACGCGTTGCGGCGTGTGCCGCTGGCATGCAGCGCCGTCTGGACACGTCAGACCTCCCGCAGTTGTTGTACGACGAGGTAGAGAACCCGCGCTGGGCTGACGTGGCGCAACGGTGCCTGTCGTGTACCAACTGCACGATGGTCTGTCCCACATGCTTCTGCCACACGGTGGTAGACGTCACGGCCATCGACGGCGCGGTAAGTCACCGCGTGCGGCAGTGGGACTCGTGCTTTTCCCACGAGCACGCGCACATCCACGGCAAGAACTTCCGGCCGCACATCCGCGACCGCTACCGCCAATGGCTGACCCATAAGCTGGCGTCGTGGATCGATCAGTTCGGCACGTCCGGGTGCGTCGGCTGCGGCCGCTGCATCACCTGGTGCCCGGTGGGCATCGACCTCACCGAGGAGGTCGCGGCGATTCGCGCCCAGCGCTCGAGCGGAAGCGCCAAATGACCCCGTACCAGATGCACCCGGCGCGCATCATCGAAGTGCGCATCGAAGCCGAGAGCATCTACACATACGTGATGCGTTTCATCGACCCGGAGGTGCGCAAGGCCTACCGATTCGTGCCGGGACAGTTCAACATGCTGTACGCCTACGGCGTCGGCGAGGTGCCGATTTCGATCGTCTCCGACCCCGCCGAGCCCACCCGGCTCGAGCACGCCATCCGCACCGCCGGGCGGGTCACCAGTGTGATGACACAGTGGAAGGTGGGCGACGTCGTCGGGGTGCGCGGCCCATACGGCAATGGCTGGCCGATGGACGCGGCGCGGGGCCGCGAAGTCATCATCGTCACCGGCGGCCTCGGCTGCGCTCCCGTCGTCGGTGTGATCAACTACATCTTCCGGCGGCGCGACCAGTACGGTGCCTTGCATATCTTGCACGGGGTGAAGACGCCGAACGACTTATTGTATCGCGAACGCTTCGATGCCTGGCGCCTGCATCCGCGCACCACCGTTTACTTGACGGCCGACCACCCCGACAAGAGCTGGCGCTACCGCACCGGTGTCGTCAGCGACCTGTTCGACCAGTTGCGCGTCGATCCGTCGGCCATCGTGATGATGTGCGGTCCCGAGGTCATGATGCGCTACGGCGTACGTGCGCTCGTGCAGAAGGGAATCAGCGAGGATGCCATCTATTTGTCGATGGAACGACACATGAAATGCGCCGTTGGCGTCTGCGGGCATTGCCAATTCGGCCCGCAGTTCGTGTGCAAGGATGGCCCAGTGTTCCCCTACCCGGCGGTGAAACGATGGTTCGGAGCAAGCGGGATATGAAGCCGCGCATCGCCGTGTACAAGTTCGCGTCGTGTGACGGGTGCCAGTTGCAGTTCCTCAATGCCGCGGACGCGATGTTGGCACTGGCAGGAGAGGCGGATCTGGCCTACTTCCCCGAGGCGCGCAGCCGTACGTTGCGCGGCCCCTACGACATCACCTTCGTCGAAGGCAGCATCACGACACCGCACGATGCGCGGCGCATCATCAAGGTGCGCGAGGACAGCCGCTACCTGATCACCATCGGCGCCTGCGCCACGGCCGGCGGCATCCAGGCGCTGCGCAACTGGAGCGACATCGAGGAATACCGGCGCATCGTCTACCCAAGCCCCGAGTTCCTGTCCACGTTGTCGACCTCCACGCCGATCTCCGAGCACGTGCGTGTCGACTTCGAGATCTGGGGTTGCCCGATCGACAACGGGCAGCTGCTGGCAGTGGTACGCTCGCTGCTCTCGGGTGCGAAGCCGGCGTTGCCGACGCATAGCGTGTGTATGGAGTGTAAGCGCAACAGCAGGGTGTGCGTCGTCGTGGCGCACGGGCAGCCGTGTCTCGGTCCGGTGACGCGCACCGGTTGCGGCGCGCTGTGTCCGAGCATGCACCGCGGCTGTTACGGCTGCTTCGGACCGGCCGATGACACGAACATGTCATCGTTCACCGGGTTGCTGCAGCGCCTCGGAGTAGAGCGCGAGGAAGCGGTACGCCGCCTGCGCGGCATCAACGGCTATGTACGGCCGTTGCGGGATACCAGCGATGCCCTCGAACAAGGCAAAGACTAAGACCATTCACGTCGGCATGCTCACGCGCGTCGAGGGCGAGGGCGCGCTGCACCTCACCGTCGAAGGCGGCAAGGTGGTCGACCTGCGTTTCGAAATCTTCGAGCCGCCGCGCTTCTTCGAGGCCTTGCTGCGTGGTCGCCATGCCCGTGAAGCCCCCGACATCACGGCACGCATCTGCGGCATCTGCCCGGTGGCCTACCAGATGAGCGCGCTCCACGCGCTGGAAGCGCTCTTCCACGTGGCGATCGATCCGGCAGTACGGGCGCTGCGGCGCCTCTACTATTGCGGCGAATGGATCGAGAGCCACGCGCTGCACATCCACATGCTGGCGGCGCCCGATTTCCTTGGCTGCGAGAGCGTCATCACCTTGGCCGAGAAGGACCGGCCTGCCGTGGAGCGCGGGCTGCGGATCAAGAAGGCCGGGGACAACATCATCAAACTCCTCGGTGGCCGCCCGGTGCATCCGGTCGGTGCGTGCATCGGGGGCTTCACACGCGTCCCGAGTGGTGCGGCAGAGCTGGCCGTGTTGCATGACGAGCTGGCGCGCATCCGTGCGGACGCGCTCGCCTGCGTACGGTGGGTCGCGGGGTTCGATCTGCCGGACCGCCACCTCGACATCGAATTCGTCTCGCTACGCCATGGCAATGAATATCCGATGAACGAGGGCCGCGTGGTGTCGAGCCGCGGCCTCGACTGCGCGCCGGCGGAATTCGACGATTGCTTCGAGGAGCACCAGGTACCGCATTCCAACGCGTTGCACGCCAAGGTGAAAGGCCGCGGCCCCTACTTCCTCGGCCCGCTGGCACGCGTCAACTTGAACTTCGATCAACTCGGGCCCGAGATCGCCGGCGTCGTGCGCGAAAGCGGCGTGTCGTTCCCCAATTCCAACCCGTACACCAGCATCGTCGCCCGTGCACTGGAAATCCTCTACGCCGTCGACGAGGCGCTGCGCATCATCGACGCCTACGAACCGCCGGCGACACCCGCTGTTGAGTTCACCCCGCGCGCGGGCATCGGCCGGGCCATCACGGAAGCGCCGCGCGGCATGCTGTACCAAGCGTACGAGACCGACGACCGCGGCCTCATCCGCTCGGCGCGCATCGTCCCGCCGACGTCGCAGAACCAAGCGCAGATCGAAGCCGACCTGCGCGAACTGGCCCCGGCGATCCTGAGCCGGTCACAGGCCGAGGCCACCCACCTGTGCGAAACCGCCATCCGCAACTACGACCCGTGCATCTCCTGCGCGACGCATTTCCTGAGGCTCGACATCGTGCAGCGATGACCCGCATCATCGGCATCGGCAGCCCGTTCGGCGACGACGCCGCCGGGCTGGAAGCGGCGCGGCGGCTCGCGGCCACGCCACCGCCCGGGGCCGAGGTGATCGCCGTAGACCGGCCAGGCGCCACACTGATCGATCTCTTTGAGGGTGCGGACGCCGTGATCCTGATCGACGCAGCGCACTCGGGCGCACGCGCCGGAACGATCCATGACATGGATCTCCATGTGCTGGCATCGCATACGCTCGAACTGATCTCGTCGCACGACCTCGGCGTCGCGGAAGCAGTGCAGCTCGCTGCCAGGCTCGGCCGCTTACCAGCCCGTGGCCGCGTGCTGGGCATCGCGATCGCGTCCCACGCCGCCACCCAACGGACAGGCCTCAGCACATCCGTTCGCGCCGTAATCCGAGGGGTCGTGAGGCGCGCACGGCGGTGGAACCAGATCTTCACCGCGGTCCCGTTGGCGCGCCGCTAAGGGGACCGAACAAAAGGAAGGACTGGCGCGGTCAAGGAAGGACGCAAAACCGGTCACGGGTGGCGCTCGCGGAAGCGCGCCGCCATCTGCTGGACCTCCGGATCGTTGGGCAGCCGCGCCTGCGCGTCCCGATACGCTTGCCGCGCTGACTCGACATCGCCCTTCTGCTCCAATGCCAGGGCGAGATGCACCCAGGCGATCGCGTCGTCCGGATCGCCGGCAAGCCCCGCACGCAAGTGCTGCACCGCCGCATCGAACTCGCCAGCTTCGCGCTCCATCGCCCCGGTGTTCACGCTGATCTGCGGAATGCGATAGGCACGCACGCCGTAGAAGTCGCCCCACGCCAGCACCGCACCGGTCGCGAGCGCCGCCCCGGCCCCGATGAGCCTGCCACGCCGTCTCGGCCACGCCGCCAGCATCCCGGGTAGGCGATCGAGTGCGACGGCAGCCAGCAGCGACACCGGCGGCACGAGAATCAGCCGGAACCGCGCGTTGGTGAAGAAGACAACGCCGGTCACCAAACCGGTGATGAACAGGCCCGCCAGCGACGCGCACTGCCGCCATTGCCGGCCGACCACCACGGCCCCGGCGCACGCCAACGGCAGCAACATGCCGAAGCTGAGCGGAAACACCGGGCGCCAGAACAACCAGCTGTGCGCCGTCACCCATTCGATGTCGTCCGTGTTGGGCAACTCGCGGTCGCTCAGCGTCCACAACAGCTTTTTCCAGAGCAGCCGCAGCGCATCGCCGGGACTATCACGGATGAACGTAACCGCGTGGCGTCTGAAGATCCGGTCGGCCTCAACACCGGTCGTTGCCTGTGCGCGCACCTCCTCGGTTACCGACTCGAGCGGCCCATAGATGAACGGATTCACGCCGTCAGCGTGCGGGTTGTTGCCCAACCACAGGTTGACGCCGCCGCTCGTCGTAAACAGGACGAACCGGCCACTACCGGCGGCGTTGAAGCCAACCATGAGCGCAACCGACAGGACCACGGGCGCGGCGATCCGAACAAGCGCACCGCGCCCACCGCGGCTCCAGACGTCGAACAGCACGAACGGGATGGCGAGCACGATCTCCGAGCGCACCAGCAGCGCTGCCGCCCACAGACAACCAGCCGCCGTCACGGCGCCGAAGGCGCCGGCAGCAAGGGCAGCAACGGCCGTGAAGACGAAGAGCGTCGACGGCAGCATCTGCCCAGCGAAATAGATCAACGGGCCATAAACTGCAGCGAGCCCACCAGCGATGAGACCGGCCCGCGCACCGAACCAACGGCCGCCGAGCACCGCCAGTAGCATGCAGGTGGCCGCGTCGAGCAGCGCTTGCACGACGGCCACGGCCGTCACGCTGTGCCCACACAGCGCGTACACTGCCGCCACAGCGTACGGGTAGCCCGGCGATTGCTCGAATGGCGGCAGCGGCGCCCTGCCGCCGAGGATGAGCGACGCCCACTGATGGTAGTGCAAGGCCTCGGTTTGCAGCTGCTGGAAGAAATACGCGTTATGGATGGACAACACGTAGAGCAGGCGCAGCCCGAAAGCTGCCGCAAAGACGACCATCCAGGGATGGGAAGCCTGCCCCTTGGCGGCACTGGTTGCGGAGGTGCGCGCAGGAGATTCCCGTCGACGCTTGCGGCTAAGTGGCTCGCGCTCGTCGTGACGCATCTACCGCATCCGCAGTGGAACGAGCCGCGTCCTCGGGCGGATGACGGACATGATCACTCGGCCGGCCTGCCGGCGGCGTCAGTGACCTTGCGCCGGGCTCTCCACGACGCATTGGCTGCTGCAACCGTCCCCGTCGATGCTGTTGCCATCGTCACACTGCTCCCCCGTTTCCTGCATGCCGTTACCGCATACCGCTTGCGGACAGAAGATGGCATTCTGCACATACACGGCCGCTGCCAGGCAATCGGCGCGCTGGCCGACCAATGTCAGCAGGTCGCCGTCGTCGTGATGGTAGGTGGCCGCAAAGTCCGTTGCGGGGCAGGTCGCTTCGAGTCTGTTTTGAACGCGCGCCCGGAGCTGCGCGACCACCATCGAGGAAGCGTCGATTGCCGCTTGCTTTTCGCTCGGCGTCATGTCGTTGCGTGCAATCTCGTCCAGCGCATGACGGCGGGCGCGGACAGCAAATCGCCACAGCTTGGTCGTCGCCTGAGCCAACGCTTCAACGCAGATGCGAGTCTCATCATCCGTGAAACCCACAAACCCGCCCTGCATGACCGGACCATATACCGCCGAGACGAACGCATTTTCGATCGCCGTGCAGAAGTTGTTCACGTCGGTCTGCGCCTCAAACTTCAGCAGAAAGCCGAGGCCCTGCGCTTCGGGCGACGTGCATTGAAGATCGATGATATTGAGGCTGTCGAGATGTGCCCGCTGCACGAGGTCAGGGACGCTGCTCGTTCCACAGGCCTTCCCATCGAGCAGCGCATTGTTGCAGTCGGTGTGTACCTTCCACACGCGATTTGCGCAGCGGGTGGCTTCGAATGCCAGGACCTGCTGGCAGTGCGCCGTCGCCTTCGGAAAATTCCCCCAGAAGGCAAACGGTAACCCTTGGCCATGGGCGTACGCGGCGCCCGCGCGCAGTGTTGCGAGGGAAAGAATGGCAGCCACCAACGCACGTTGCGTTCGCTGGTGCGCGGTGCGCCCCCATCGTTCGGTGGGTTGGATGCTCACGAACAGGCACGATATCACCACAGTGTGTCTCCTCAAGCGACTCTTGCGCGCAGGTTTCAGCGAGGCGGGCCTGAGTTCTCCAGGGTGCAATGGCTGCTGCATCCGTCTCCGTCGACGAGATTTCCGTCATCGCACTGTTCGCCCACCTCCTGCATCCCATTGCCGCACACGGGCAGCGGGCAGAAGACGGCATTCTGTACGTAGACGGCTGCCGCCAGACAATCGGCGCGTTGCGCGACCAACTTGAGCAGTTCGCTGTCGTCGTGATGGTACGTGGCCGTAAAGTCCGTCGGTGCGCACACCGCCTCCAGCCCCTTTTGAATCAGCGCCTGGAGATTCTCGACCCGCATGGCGGACTCGTCGATCAGCACCTGCTTGTCGCCGGGTGTCATGTTCCGGCGCGCAATCTCGTCCAAGGCATGGCGACGGGCGCGGACGGCGAACCTCCACAACTTGGTCGTTGCTCGCGCCATCGCCTCGACGCACGTGCGCGTCCGGTCATCCGGCGGGTGACCATTCATGACCGGTCCGTAGACGACGGACACCAGCGCGTTCTCGGCCGCGTAGCAGAAGTTGTTCACGTCGGTCTGCGCCTCGTACTTGAGCAGGAAGCCCAGCGCCTGCGCCTCGGGAGACGTACACAGAAGATCGACGATATTGAGGCTATCGAGGTGCGCTCCTTGGACGGGGTCGACCAGGATGCTCACGCCGCAGACATTTCCATCGAGCAACGCACTGAAGCAGTCGGTGTGGAACTTCCATACACGATTTACGCAGCGCGTAGCCGCATATGCCAGCACGTTTTGGCAGCGTGCTGCCTGGCTCGGAAAATCACCCCAGAACGCAAACGGCACCCCTTGGCCGTGGGCATACGCCGCGGGCGGGCGCGATGCGAGCAGCAGCAGAAGGCCGGTCACAAGACGGAGGCGAACCGATCGCTGCAACACGGGCAGGCGGCATCCGGTTGAGCACATACCCATGAAGACGCATCGTATCACCGCTACCGCCCTCGTCACACAGCGCTTGCAGGTGGGAAGGCGGAGATGCCTTGCTCCTCTGTCGCATGTCCGCAGACCAGCTCCGCTGGCCAGATCAGCTCGTCACGCGACCGCATCGCGTCTCGCGACGTCGACCAGACGATCCACAGTGCGACGCCAAGCGCCACGATCGGATCGAAGAGAAAACGGCTAGTCAGCGCGATAAGGACGCCTGCTGCGACCGGCGCCAGGGACACAAGCACGTCGCCCATATTGTGCAGGTAGGCCAAGCGGATGGCCGGGTTGCGGCGGCTTGGCTTCAAGAGCAGTTGGGCAACTCCCCAATTTCCCGCAGCAGCAAGCAACCCGACGGCGATCGGAACGATTCCCGGAATGGGAAGCGGGTGAAGAACCCGCTCGACGGCTTCCCAGACAACGAACCCGCAGACCGCGATGAGCCCGACCGAGTTCAGCAAGTTTGCCCATCGCTGCAGCGCTCTTGACAGGGTGAGCGGCAGCACGAACGCGAGAAAGAGGAAGATCAGCGCGATCTCATCCGACAAATTGTGAATGGAGTCCACGATCAGGCTGAGGCTTTGGGCCTTCATGCCCGCGACACCCTCCACAGCGCAGATTGCCGTGTTCAGTGCCGCAGCAGCGGCAACCGGCTTTCGGTAGTGCGCCATCGGCGGATCTTATCGGAGCGTGTGGTGCACGCAACCCTACTGATGGTCGCCTTGGCGGTCGCTCGTTCGCCGTGTCGTGAGTCGTACCCGCCCTGCCGCAGTACGCGCCTGGGCTGACGAACGGCACCGAGGGCTACTCGTTCTCTCCACGTTGTCCTTCCGCAACATCGCCCGCGTGCTCACAGTGGAGACACGTCTCGCAGAGCCGGCGATTGAGGAGATGGGCGAACACCAGCATACCAGCTCCCGCCACCATGAGGCCGGTTTCCCGAATACCACTGGCAAAGAACTGGGCGGGGATGATGAGTGCAACCCCACTACCCAACACCAAGAACAGTCGCCAGTCGCGATGCACGCGGAAGCCCCAGCAAAGGCTAGCGGCAGCTAAGGCGACTGACCCGATCACAAGCAGCGCGTGCATCGAATCGTGTACCTCGGCGCTGATTCCTACCAGCGATAGCACGACGATGACCAGCGGTGTGGCCATGCAATGGATGGCACACGCCAACGACACGGCAGCACCAACACGATCAATGCGCCCCAAGAGAGGCGATGAAGCAGCACGTCTCATGAGCCGGAGCCCTTCGGATGCGAAGCGACCAGCACCGACGGCAGCAGTCGGCGACCGATTGAGCGTCCGTCGCCGCCCGGCGCTTGCATGGCCGACGCCCCGGCTCTCCCGAATCTGAGTATTCGAGCACTGTTGGCCACAACGGCGAGCACGGCCACACTCTGCGATAAGGCGCCCGTGAGGGGACGCAGGACTCCGAGTGCGGCCAGGACGATGAGGATCACCGAGAGCCCGAAGGCGAGCCAAACATTCTGGCCAATGACCTGGCGCGTCGTATCGGCCAGACCGATGAGCTGCGGCAGACGTCCGAGATCCGTCCCGAGGAGGGCCACATCAGCTCCCCCCAGAGCCACCTCGTTGAGCTCGGCGCCGATGGCCACGCCCACGTCGGCGCCCCCGAGGGCCGGTGCATCATTCACCCCGTCTCCGACCATCATGACGGTACGCCCCGCGGACTGCTCGGCCCGGACCACGTCGAGCTTCTGCGCAGGAAGAACCTCGGCGACGACGTCGTCCATGCCGAGCGCGTCTCCCACTTCCCGAGCGACTGCCGCTCGATCTCCGGTCAGTAGTATCAACCGATCGATGCCCAGCGCTCGCATCGCGGCGAGCGCGTCGCGAGCCTCGCTGCGGGGCTGATCGCGGAGCACGAAGCGGCCGAGGCATCGCCCGCCGTAGGCGACCCACACCTGTGAGACATCTCCGTCGTCTTCCGATCCGACATCGACGCCGAGATCCGCCAGCAACGCCCTGCGCCCGAGGACGGCTCGCTGGCCGTCGACCGTGGCGACCACGCCCAGTCCCGGCCTTTCCTGCAGATCGCTTGGAGGCGTGGCCACGATTCCGCGCGCCAGACCCTCGGCCACTACAGCACGCGAGACGGGATGCAGAGAGCCGAAGCCGCACGCCGCCGCCACGGCGAGCAGCGTCTCCTCAGAATCGCCCGCCGCCGGTTGGATCTCCGTGACAGTGGGCGCACCCACAGTCACGGTTCCGGTCTTGTCGAGTATCAATGTATCGACGTCAGAGGCGCGCTCGAGGAAATCTGCGCTCTTGATGAGGATGCGAAGGCGAGTGGCGACGGTCATCGCTGCCACCACGGCGGCGGGACCGGCTACGACCAGGGCCGTCGGGGTGGCCACGACGAGCACGGCAATGGCACGCGAAAGGTCCTGGGTGAAGAACAGCGTCGTGGCCGCCAGGGTGAGCACCAGCGGTAGCCACACCCCGGCGCGACGCTCGAAGAGGCGGAGCACGGGAACTGTGGTGCGCTCCACATCGGCCAGAAGCTGTACCACCCGCCCCAACACGGTGTCGGTGCCCGCGCCACGCACTTGAATTCGCAGCAGCCCGTCCAGCGCCACCGTTCCGGCGAAGACCGGGCTGCCCGGTCCGACGTCCTCGTGGAGCGACTCTCCCGTGATGGCGGACTGGTCCACGGCAGCCCGCCCCTCGAGCACGGTGCCGTCCACCGCGATCCGCTCTCCGGGCCGAACGAGGATCTCGTCACCCGGCGAGAGGCTGTTCGGATCGACCCCCTCCTCGGTGCCGTTGTGCCACCGCACGGCCTGCCGCGCCGCGAGCGCGCGGATCCCGTCGATGGCCGCCCGAGCTCCCAGCGAGCTGCGCTCCTCGAAGAGGCGCCCGACTTCGAGAAACAGCGGGATCAGGGTGGCCGTCACGAAGTCGCCCGTCGCCGCCGCGGCGAGTACGGCGATGGCCACCAGCTGGTCGGTGGCCCGACGCGTGTCTCCGGTCACCACTCCGCCTACGCCCGAGACGAGTGTCGGGACCCCGACGATGGCCGCCGCCAAGCATCTGCAGAGCTCTCCGATCTGCCACTGGTCGGGCTCCAAGCGCACCAATAGCGTTCCCAGACCGAGAAGTCCGCCCCCGATGAGCCCCGCGCCGAGCCGCACGCTGATGCGGCGGCGCTCCTCCGGCGCCAGGGCCCCGGATACTCCCTCGAGGGCGGGTGTCATGGCGTGGATCGCGATGTCGTTCATTCGTCCCCTCCGTACAAGCCGGCGGGAGGCGCCGGCTCCGCTTGAGGCGCGCGGGCCGGCGGCGTCGCCTCCAAGGGCTTCTGCACAGCCACTCCCGTATCCACGCCACCTGTCTGTATCGACGGGACCTGATCCTGAGCGACCATTCCAGCTTCCGCCGGTGCGAGTGAGATGCGGAACCCCTGGTATCGGCTGCCGGCCGGCGGCGGCACCCACCGAACGTTGGCGCTGCCGATAGCCCGCTCCACGGCGTCGCGGTAGAGGCGCTCGCCGACCACCACCGGGTTGGCCCGATACTCTCGATCGAGCGCCAGGAAGGCGTCGGCATCGCCCTTGGCACGGGCGAGATCGGCGGCAGCCGCGCCTCTGGCCGACTGGAGCGCTGCGTCCGCCTCGGCCTGAGCCTGGGGGATGGTGCGCTGGGCGAAGGCCTGTGCCTCCTTCCTCCTCGTCTCTGCACCTATGAAGGCGCTCTGCACAGCGTCGAACTCGTTCGCGAGAGCGAAGGGAGGAGCGAGACGGGTAAGCTCGAGTGACGACAGCTCGAGACCGGAGTGGGCGGCGTCGAGGCCGGCCTGCGCGCGGCGCGTCGCCGTCGCGATGAGACTCTTGCGGCCGTCGGCGAGCACCTGGTCCACTCCCATCTCCCCCAGCGAACGCACCATTGCCGCCGTGACCTCGACACGCAGCACGTCCTCGGCCTCGGGGCCATAGAGCGCCCACTCCGCCGGATCCCGCATCTGGTAGCGGGCGACCATTTTTACGTGCACGATGTTCTGGTCTCCTGTGAGTGCGTACCCTTGGGTCAGCGGGTCGAGGGTGCCTGTGCCGCGCCAATTCTCGACACTGTTGAGAGTGACCAGCGGAAGCTCCCACACGTGCTTGGTCTGGACGCGCACGACCTGGTCGACGGGCCGCGGGAAGGCGAAGAGCAGGCCTGGCCCATGCTGCTGCAATGCGGGTGTGTCTCCCACCAGGCGCCCCCAGCGCAGGATCAGCGCCACTTCGTCCGACTTGACAATGGTGATTCCCGACGCCGCGTACAGGAGGGCCATGGTGATGACCCACCAGTGCATCCGCTGCCACGCCGCATCGAACAAGCGGGACAGGGGCGCCGCCAGCCGACCGATCTCGGACGGCTGCCCCAGCTTTCTCATCGTGGTTCCTTGCTCTGAAGGAGGGAGAAGGGCTCGGAGTCGGTACGGAGCACCAGCGAGGTGTTTCCGTTGACGAGCTTGTCGAGGGAGTCGAGCGAGCGTGTGAACCGGTAGAGGTCCGGGTCGATACGGTGGGCGTCCGCATAGGTCTTCGCGACCTGTGCCGCCGCTTCGCCGCGGATGCGTGCCTCCTCCTCGGCGCCTGTGGCGCGAATGCGCGCCGCCTCGAGCTCCGCCTCCGAACGGATGCGACTGGCTTCGCGCTCGCCTTCGGCCTGGAACTTGGCGGCGAACTGGCGCCGTTCGGCGCGCATCTGATCGAATACCGCCCTCACGTTCTCCTCGGGCAGCGCGATGCGCTCGATCTGAATCTGCTCAATGGCCACGCCATAGCTCCGCAGGGCCACGGGTGCCGTGGACGCCAGGAGCTCGGACTCGATCTGGTCCACCTGGAGATCGTGGGGTTCCGTCGACACCAGCGCCGATAAGTCGTGTCCGCCCAGGGTGCCGATGGCTGCATTGGTCAGGAGGCCGTCCAGCTTGGCCTCGGCACCACCCTCACTGCCGATGGCTTGGGTGAAGGCGAGCGGATCCCCGATCCGCCAGACCACGAACGTGCGCACGATGATGTTCTTCTTGTCGCGTGTCAGCATCTCGGTGTGGCCGGTCTCGTAGACGCGACGTCGCATGTCGAGCGCTAGGGCCCGATCGATGGGCCAGGGAAGCTTCCAGTGCAGTCCGGTTGCGGTGGCCGCACGCAGTGGTCGCCCAAAGCGCGTGACGAGTACGGCCTGCCCCTCCCGCACGACCACCGCGGTCGCGTAGAAGACGATGGCACCGAGCGCCATCGTCCCAACTACGCCCCTCAACCAGCGCTGCGTTCTCATTGCGTCAGCCACAGCTCACCTCCGTCCCGCTGGATACGGGCATCGACGACCGTGAAGGCCCGCCCTGCGAGGCCTTGCTCCAGGGTCTCCAGACGGCGGCGGAAGAGATAGTCCTCTGGGGCGGCGCGATACTGCGACTCCAGTGTGCGAAAGCTCCAGGCCTCGCCCGCGGCGCGAGCGAGAGCTTGGGCGCCTTGTGCGCGAGCGGTGTTCGTGCTCACCACGACGGAAGCCTCGGCGGCAGGCACGGTCTGGTTGCGGAAGACCTGGGCGTTAACGACCGCGGTCACCTTCCTGAGCTCCGCAGAGACCACGGCCTGGTAGTCGGCGGCAACCATGACGGGCGGGTGCATGCCGCCGACTGTGAACGTCATGACCTCGACGCCGAGACCGAGGGCGTCGGCGTCCTGCTGCACCATGTCACGCATGCGCCCCGTCAACGTCACGACGTTCTCCGACAAGGCATCGGCAAGCGTCCGGTTGACGGTGGATC
>Ga0335070_10003184_pt1 | contig 19086 bp, 19 predicted proteins | sample Lox_Sample_13_FD_206722 | JGI IMG/M metagenome (GOLD analysis project Ga0335070, IMG submission 206722) | Soil microbial communities from Loxahatchee National Wildlife Refuge, Florida, United States - Lox_Sample_1.3 | ecosystem: Environmental > Terrestrial > Soil > Wetlands | place: USA... | reverse complement strand
GGCCGTTTCATCCAACCTCCAATCATAGCCGCGTCCTAAAGGTTCGGAAACCCGCCTCTCTGTGCCAATAGCTATTGTGTACATTTAAGAAAAACTGGGGGTGGGCGAGAGGCAAATGGGGATTGACAATGCCCTCAGGAAAGCGATAAATTTGGCCTCATCCTTTTACGAGGAAAAAGATGCTACCGTGCCCTACCAAACGCACCAGGACGATTTGACTTTTTCTAAAGCCTCAAAACTGTTCAGAAAGGAGGAGATGGATTCATGTCTTTTCGAAAACCGATCAAGGTTTGTTTCGGTGACATCGATAATGCAGGTATCGTCTATTATCCCCGCTTCATGCATTACTTTCATCTGGCCATGGAGGAATTCTTCAGTAGCGAAATGGGGATCGATTATGCGGAGGTGTTACACAAACGCAAGCTTTCCTTACCAACCGTCCATGTGGAGGCCGACTTTCGACGGAAAATGCGTTATGGCGACCAGATCCAAATCGAGGTCAGGGTGGTTACCCTCGGCCGGACTTCCATTACCTGGGGGTACAGAGGCTACCGAATGGCGGGCGAAGAAGAGATGGTTGTAGAAGGGGAGAATGTGACGGTTTGTGTCCATCCAGAGACCTTTGAGAAGACCGATCTCCCTGAATGGCTTCGAAAGGGATTGACAGCCTACATGGAGAAATTTAGTGATTGAATCAAGATCCTGACCGGACAAACTGGATGCTCCTGTGGATCATCATGCGACCATCAAGGATGGATAGACAAATTGAGGGCTTGTTGCCTGAGCAGATGGTCTGCCAGAACAACGGCCACCATCGCCTCGCATACAATGTTGATCCGTGGAATGGCCGAGACATCATGCCGCCCTTTGATTTTTAGCGAGACAGGCCGCATCGCTTGATCGACTGTCTTCTGCTCCAGGCCGATCGAAGGGATCGGTTTAACGGCGACGCGCAGGATGAGATCTGCTCCATTGGATATCCCCCCCAGAATTCCACCGGCGTCGTTCTTTTCGAATCCTCCGGGTCCGATGGGATCATTGCACTGAGATCCACGCATCCGCGCCACCCCAAACCCTGCTCCGATCTCCACGCCTCGTACTGCGCCGATGCTCATCAGGGCCTTGGCGAGATCGGCTTCTAATTTATCGAATACAGGCTCCCCCAGCCCGGGAGGACAGCCCCGGGCAAGGACCTCTACAATCCCTCCGAGTGAATCTCCCTGAAGTCTTGCTTCCTCGATCTTCTTCTCCATTCCTGTGGCGGCCTTTTGGTCGGGGCAGCGTAAGACATTTCTCTCAATTTCTTCGTAGTCTATTTTTAACGCCCGAATTCCTCCCAACTCGAGCGTGTAGCCGACGATCTTGATTTTTTCTTTATCCAGGATCTTTTTCGCCACGGCCCCAGCAGCGACCCTTCCCGCAGTTTCACGAGCCGAGGCTCTGCCGCCGCCTCGATAATCTCGGATGCCATACTTTGCCTGATAGGTAAAATCAGCCTGACCGGGTCTGAAAACCTCCTTCCATTCTTCGTACGGAACGGAATCCACGTCTTCATTCCTGATCAGAAGGGAGATAGGCGTCCCTGTCGTTTTTCCTTCAAAGATGCCCGAAAGAATCTCAACCCGGTCCCTCTCCCTGCGAGGACTCGACCCCTTCCCTCGGCCGGGTCTTCTTCGATCGAGCTCCTGCTGAATGTCTTTGTTGGAAAGCTCTATCCTGGGCGGGCAACCATCGATCACCACTCCCAGCGCCTCCCCGTGAGATTCCCCCCACGTGGTCATTCTAAAAAGTGTTCCAAACGAATTTCCTGACATAATTAACTCACCAACTTATAAAAACCAAAGTCCCTTAGAATCTTGCGCGACGATTGTGCAGTCAGAATCGGGCTGGTCCCCTCAAGGCACTCACCGGCCGACGACTACGCAGATCCTTCCTCATTTAAAGGCTCTCCAGAAGATTCTTCCAAGCTTGGCGGTGGGTCGGTTGAGTGTTCCAAAGATCCAGATGCTCGCCGACTTTTTGAAGGAATGTCGTGCGGATGTGTTCTCCTCCAAGCGCTAGAACACTTCTCGCAAGATCGAAAAAATCGAAGATGTAGAGGTTCTGACCGCTAGCAAAAGCGCCTCGAATACGCTCGCCGATAGCCGATTGTTCAGTTTTTTTTACTGTCGGAGCGGCAAAGAAAATATCCTTAATCTTACGTTTCCTGCATTTCCGAAGTGTTCCCTCAACGTCGGTCAGCGTCAGCGTACGTTCTTTTACCTCGATCGCCAAAATGACTTCACCTTGAGCATTTACACATTCCAAATCGGCGGCCTGACCGACGGCTTCGTCGCTCGCATTAATTCGTACGCGATCGACCTTCGCATAAAGACCAAAGTGAATTCCGATGGCGTCAAAGAGTGCGCCACAGAGAGCTAAACCTCGATCTCCTCCAGATTTCTGCTCCAAAAACCGGTAAGCAAGGGAGAGAGTATTTTCCAGACTGATTCTTGGCGGTAAGGGGTAGGTAAACCGAAGAGATTTCTGCCGTCGAAATATTTCCAACAATACCTGTCGAAAAAGCATCTCCGTGAAATCAGGGTTACCCCGCGACTCGACCTGTTCCAAAACGTCTACAAGAGTGTTCCAACCCCCTATATCCTTCTTGCTTTGGTCATCACGTACCATACGAGGAATTCGCATAGGATTGCCTACATAAGGGTCGTTTGACGTGCCGAGAACGTTTTCCTCCTTTTGATTGAAACGAGCGACAACTTTGCTCCCCAGGCTCCTTGCGTCCCATCCAGTGATGTCCTCTGGGTCTCCCTTTTTCCTCTGCAAACGCATGCAATCAAGCTTTGCGTTGCTTAGCTTCCCCAGAAGCTGAATAGGGAGGCAAAAACGATAAGCTACCTGTTTATGGTTGACTGAATTATGAATTGCCTGGCGCAGAGAAACATCAGCGACATATTCAATATCGGGCGTTTCGATGGCTTCGGCCACGACGGCTTGCCAGTGCTTCTCAAGCAAGTCCCCAGCCCTCTTTAAGTCAAAGGTTTCTTTATCGCTGTTTTTTCTTGTCATGCTTGCGCGTGTAGTAGCGAGCAGGTCGCTCAAAAAGATAGAGGTTCATGTCAGGCGGAACATAGCTAGCCGTCTGCGAATAAGATTCCGGATCGTAATTTGTCCATAACGATTCCGTACGTTCGCCCTTCGAAGAATTACAGAGCCGAGTATTGGCATCTACCCTGATCCAGTCACGATAGAGACGATCCATTAAAGAGCAGCGATAGCCTGATACCGCCACAGCACCATTTACGGACCGAAGAACCTCAGCGAGTTCTTCATGCTCGCGATCCGTCATTTCGTAGCCGTAGGCTTTACTATCGCCACGCGCTTCGTGAGGGTAAGGCGGGTCGCAATAGAAGAGTGTTTTCGGAGAATCATAACGAAGAATTACCTCGGTCGCGGGCGCGTTTTCGATCTGAACGCGCTGTAGGCGTTGGACAATCTGGGGTAAACCTTCGACGCTGCCCAACCAACGTGAGACCGCTCCGGCCATGCCAGCCCGGGAGGTCAAGACACAATGAGCCCAACGGCCCTCCGAACTCGTCTGCGCCAATCCGGTTCGCGTCTGGCGGGCACGTACGAAAAAACGGCGCGCACGCTCGATCGCCGAAAGATTTGGTTCAGGACGGCAAGCTTCCACCAGCTCTTCGCGTGAGAAAGGAGTCAAGCTGATGAGTCGGATGAGATCATCACCATGGTCACGTAAGCACTGGAAAAAATTCACAACTTCAGAATCCAAGTCGTTGTAAGTTTCAGCAGGCGCCGGTGGCCGGTTAATCAGGACGGCCGCGGAGCCGCCAAAAGGCTCGCAGAAATGAGCAAATGTGGTCGGAAGCAACGGCAGAAGAAAATCCAGGTGGGAGAACTTCCCGCCGTAATAACCGAAAGCTATCATTTTACTACGGCGGTCGCTTGCGCGTCCGATTAGCCGACGGTTATTGAACTGGAGGCTTGACCGGACACGTTTGTTGCGCTCGTTATTGTTCTCCGCAGAGCTATGGGACCGCGGTCTAACAGGATTCTTCATTTCCTAAGCGACACCTCATTACTTTCTTCAACAGGTGCATTTCGATTTGTAATATACCCTATTTTAAGCTTTTTGGAAATCCGAAAACTTTCTTAACTTGTTCGGGATCGACTGTCGGATAAAACACTAACCTTCGCAATTAGGCTGTGCAAAACCGAAACGCATCTAAAACAATTGAGAGTCAAATAGCGCGTCCCTACCATGCGCGCGCTATGTGTCTGGGTTCGGAGTGATCTGGATTGGCTTCGGAATTCTAAGATCTAACCTTCCATCTCCTTCTCGTTGAGAATGGCTAAAATGCTCTCCACAACCCTTTCCACGTCGAGCGTTGACGTATCGATTTGGATTTCTGAAACCCGTTCGTAAATCGGCTCCCGCAGGGACATCACTTCCTTTAATTCTTCTGGAGTGCCTTTACCCGTCAACGTTGGCCTTCTCGTTTTTGTCCCCGGGTCTTGATTCAATCGCTTGAGAAGGGTTTGCCTGTCTGCTTTCAGCCAGAGGATCAACCCATTTTTCCTTAGAGCGTCGACATTATCTGAGTCAAGCACAGCTCCTCCCCCGGGGGCGATGATGAGACGATCTTCTTTTGAAATTTCTTCAATCGCGCTTCTCTCCAATTTCCTAAAATGGCCCCATCCATGGGATTTAACAATATCGCTGATCGGAGCTCCCTGCTGGTCTTCGATGAGGTCATCGATGTCCACAAACTTCATCTTGAGACGAGCAGCCAGTTTTCGGCCGACTGTACTCTTGCCTGAACCACGATATCCGATTAAAACGAGATTCATAAAAAAATGCGGGTTCAAGGATTTCTGGGGTTCAAGGGGTCAAGCATTCGCAGCATGAAAAAGAGGCTTGACGTCCCATCTCCCTATCTCCTAATTCTCCGTATCTCCCCATCACTTCTCAATAGAGTTTTCGCAAGGTCTCCCAGAACTCCGGGAACGACTTATCCACACATCGTTCTCCCAGAATCCTTATCCCGGGGACCGCAAGCCCCGCGATCGCAAAACTCATGGCCATGCGGTGGTCATCGTACGTCTCGATCTCCGCTCCATGAGGTTTCCCTCCTTCAATCTCCAACCCATCCTTTCTTTCGTCGACTCGAATACCCATTTTGCATAGCTCCGTGGTCAGGGCGTGAATTCGGTCCGATTCTTTCAGACGAAGGTGCCTTATATTTTGAATCGCTGTTCTCCCCTGGGCAAAGGCAGCGGTGACCGCCAACGTTGGGACGAGGTCAGGCATTTCATTCATGTCGATCTCGATCCCTTGAAGTTCCCCTCCCTGAACCTCTACCCCATCACTCCTCCGATTCACACGGCACCCCATTCTCTCCAGGATACCGAGAAATCCTAAGTCCCCTTGAAAACCGACTGGGTTTAAATTCCTAATTTCAACCCTCCCCCTGCAAACCGCCGCCGCCGAAAAGAAATAGGAAGCATTCGATGCATCCCCTTCGATCCGGTACTGTTGGGGGAGATAGCGCTGCCCCGCTTGAATGAAAAAGGAACGGTATCTCCGGTTCCTGACCTCCACGCCAAAGGCGGACATCACATCCAACGTGATGTCAACATACGGTTTAGAGGCTAATGAACCCGCCACCTGTAGGGTGACATCCTTCTGGGCATAGGGCGCCACCAGGAGGAGGCCGGAAAGGAACTGGCTGCTTTCTTCCCCTTTGATCCTCGCCGGGCCACCGTGGAGTCCCTCGGACTCCACGACCACTGGCGGGAAGTCGTTTTCATTTTGCGAATAAGCTCGAACCCCGAGCTCGCCCAAACCCACCAATAACTCGCGGATCGGCCGTTTTCTCATCCGCTCATTTCCATCCAACACCGTAACTCCTCTCTTAAGAGCCGCCAGTGCTGTCAAAAATCTCATCGAGGTGCCTGAATTCCCGACATCGATCCTGTCCCCGGATCCTTTAAGCTTTCCTCCTGTCCCAAGGACTCGAACGTCATTGCCTTCCCAGAAGATCTCTACTCCAAAGTTTACCAGTCCTTGGGCGGTACGTTCGGTATCCTCGCACCGAAGGGCATGGGTCAAAAGTGATTCTCCATCGGCTAACGAAGAAAGAATCAGAGCACGGTGGGTATAGCTTTTTGACCCGGGAATAGCAATCACTGCGTCACAAAGTCGAAGAGGTTTGATCTCAATCACGTTTTTCTGTTCAGAACTTAATCGTATTCGAAAAATCCTTGAGCCATCAGCTTTCGGCTAAAACGTGGAATCTTCTCTTCCCTACGGTTCCGGAACGAGCTTTTCCTCGAACCGTGAAAATTAATTTCTGACGGAAACATAAGCCGCCTGCGTGCCGGGAGGCAGGAGACGGTCGCGTTATTTTCCACTTAATGCCCGGCAGAGATCTTTTCTGATTTTTCCAATTTCAAGCCGCGTGCCGGTCCAGATTTCGAACTGGGCGATCCCCTGACGAATGAGCATCTCCAATCCATCGACCGTGACACAGCCTTTCTCTTTGGCTTCCCGGAGCAGTCGGGTCTGCAAAGGTTCGTAGACAATGTCCATCACCACCATCCCCTTTTTTAACAACTTCTTTGGCATGGGGGTTTCTCGGTCTCGGGGGTGCATTCCGAGGGAGGTCGCATTGATAAGGACATCGGCTTCAAGCTCTCCCGCCTTCATTCTGGTGAGCGAGGACATCGGCAGATAGTCGCACTTTAATGCTTTACCGAGCGCCCGGCCTCTTCCTTTTGACCGATTAACGACGACCAACCGAAGGCCTCTTTCCTTTAATCCAAAGCCAATTGCCCGAGCCGCGCCTCCCGCTCCGAGGAGAGCGACCCTCTTTCCTTCCAGGTCCACCCTCTCTTCCAGCGCTGTCAAGGCGCCCTCACAATCCGTGTTGTAACCGATCAGCTTTCCCTTTCGATTGACGATGGTATTCACAGCTCCGACTTTTTTCGCCAGCCCTTCAACCTTATCCAGAAGCGGAAGGACTTCCGTCTTAAAGGGAAAGGTGATGCTTACTCCCCTGACTCCAAGCCCACGGACTCCTCTCAGGGCCTCTTCTAGGTCTTTTATTTCAAAGGCCAAATAGACGGCGTTCCAGCCGAGCCTCCTAAAGGCCCTGTTGTGAATCACCGGGCTCAGACTGTGGTGGACCGGGTTTCCGATCACTCCGTAAAGCTCTGTTTGGGCGTCCGTCACCTCATTTTCTCCCATACATCCTTTAACTCTTTTACCGTCAACTGCCCGGGGGCAGAACGCTTGACTTTGCTGAGTGAAGCGTATGTCCACGCCGCCCCCAGCATGGGAGAAAAAAGACGACTGACCTTCCCTTTCTCTCCCATGCAGAAGGCAACGATCTTCTGTTTTCTTGTCTTGGCCCTAGGAAGGAGCGACAGGAGGGTAAGATTATCCGCCCACGACCTGGCGAAGGTGACAATCTTAATCACATCCGCTCCCAGTCGAACCATTTGGTCGAAGACTCTTTGAAGTTCTTTCTGAGAAGGTGTTTCTCGGAAATCATGGAAGGAGAGAATGACCCGGGTCCCTCTTTTATTTCCGATGAAACCATGAAGCAATGATTTCTCCGAGGCAAATTCCACATCGATGTAATCTGTCCCCAAATCAATCGCTTCCCGTAAAACACTCAGCCTCTTCCTTTCTTCTCCTTCGTATCTGCCTCCTTCTTCCTTTCTTCGATGGGTGACAATCAAGGGTTTTCGCCGGTTCTCAAGGGCAAATGGATTTTCTTTAGATAATCCGCTCGGAGTTCAATCAGGTCTGCCCACCGATTCACTTTGTCCACAGCGATCAGAGCCTTTTCTACAGTCGCCTCGACGATCGGGATACAGACCCTCCACACGTTTTTATCTTTCGATAACGCTCTCATCAATCTTAACCCAAAAATGTCTCCCTTCTTTTTCGGTACAGCCCCCCTCATCCCTTTTGACCTAATTCTTCTAAGGCATCTTTGACCGTCGATCCGTCGTGGACGATTTTACAAATCGCCCGGACGATTTTGGATGGATGTTTATGCTGAAAAACGTTTCGGCCGATCGAGACCCCCGCTCCTCCCGCAACCATAGCCCCATTCACCATCTCTAGGATATCCTGGTCGGTCTCTATTTTCTCTCCCCCTGCGATCACCACCGGGACGAAACACCCTTCCACCACTTCCTTGAACCCCTCCCGAGAACCGGTGTAAGGAACCTTAACGATGTCCGCCCCCAATTCTGCTCCCAGGCGGGCCGAATGTTTCACGATCTTGACACCCTTCTCGTTCTCCCCCTTACGGCTTTTTGAATACATCATAGCCAGAAGAGGGATTCCCCATTCCATCGCCACCCTGGAGACAACCCCGAGATCTCTCAGCATGGACTTCTCTTCCTCGGTCCCGAGGTTGACGTGGACGGAAACGGCGTCCGCTCCCAATTTGATCGCCTCTTCCACCGTGCATATCAGGGCCTTGGAATTCGGGTTGAGCCCTGTTTGCGTGCCTGCCGAGAGATGAAGGATCAGACCCATCCCCCCTCTATTTTTGACAGCCATCTCAACCAATCCTTTATGCATGACAACCGCATTGGCTCCGCCCACGGCTACGGAACGAATGGTCTCCCGCATATGGATCAACCCAGCCACGGGCCCCACGGTGACTCCGTGATCCATGGGGATGATCACTGTCTTGCCTGAATTTCGGTCTAAGATACGTCCTATCCGGATCTTTTTTCCACTCATGACCTTTCCTCCTCCTCTATTATAAGCAATAAAATCTCCGAAGAGTAGTAAGGTGGAGGCGGGTGAAGAATTCCCATCCTGATGACATGATGAGAACCATACCACAGGCTTATGAATCGGACAAGAACTAGCCATGAGTTTGTTGATGGGTTGTTTTGTTGGATCACGTCTCATCCCGGGGAGATCGTCTCAATTGAGAAACGTCAAATGAATTGAATTAGAAAGGTTTTTATGATATGTGAGATATACGATTTGACCATCTTTTCCGTGGAGGAGGAATTCTGCCGTTGGAAAAAAGAAGGGTCGTCATCACCGGTATGGGGGTTGTTGCTCCGAATGGCATCGGGGTGGACAATTTCTGGGATGCATTAGTCCAGGGACGATCAGGGATTAAAACAATCAGCCGATTTGATGCTTCGTCATACCCTTCCAAAATCGCCGGCGAGGTGCAGGACTTTGACCCGGCAACTTATATCAATTCAAAGAGCTTAAGAAGGATGGACCGGTTTTCACAATTCGGAGTCGCATGCTCTAAAATGGCCTTGGCGGACTCTAACGTCGAATGGGAACAAATCGGACCAGACTCCATAGGCGTTGCCGTCGGCTCCGCCATCGGGGGATTACCCCATGCGGAAGAGCAACACTCCATCTTTTTGGAAAAGGGGTTGAGACGGGTCTATCCACTCTTCTGCACGAGACTTTTTGTGGGATCTTGCATGAACAATATTTGCATCGAGTTAGGGATTAAGGGGCCTTGTTTTGCGATGTCCACGGGTTGTGCGACGGGGCCGGATAATATTGGTCTGGCCTTCAATATGATAAGAGATGGGAAAATAGACCTGATGTTAGCGGGGGCTGCAGAAGCTCCTATTACTCCGTTAACATTCAGTTCTTTCACCTTAATCGGAATATTATCGACAAGAAACAAAGTCCCCCATCAGACCCCAAAGCCGTTCGACAAGAATAGAGACGGCATCGTTCTTAGCGAAGGTGGGACGGTGCTGCTCTTGGAAGAACTTCAGCATGCCCTCGAGAGAAGCACCAAGATATATGCGGAAGTGGTAGGCTACGGCACGAGCCACGATGCTTACCATATTACGGAGCCGGCGCCGGACGGGCAACAGGCGGAAAGAGCTATAAGGTCGGCGTTAGAGGATGCTCACATTTCTCCCGATCAAATCGATTGCGTGTCCGCGCATGGGTCTGCTACGGTTCTTAACGATCGAGTGGAAACGGCGGTCATAAGAAGAATATTTAATGTTAAAAAGGAATCCATCTTGGTCAGTGCTATTGAATCCATGGTCGGTCATCCGCTCGGAGCCGCCGGAGCGATGAAGATCGCAGCCTCTGCCTTGGCAATTAAACATGGCATCATCCCTCCGACCATTAATTACGAGCATCCTGACCCTGATTGCGACCTTAATTATGTTCCGAACAAATCGATCGAGAAAAATCTCAATGTCGTCGTTTCTAATTCTTTCAGCTTTGGAGGGAAGAATTCGATCCTCATTCTGAAGAGGTTTTCTTGCTAAGAGTCTAAGATTGTTCCAGATGAACCCTCTCGCCATATCCGCTTTTTTCACAGCGATCACATGCCTCATCCTCGGAGGGATCGTCTTCTTCAGGAAAAGAGGAGAGGATATTTCCCGGAGCTATGTTCTCTTTCTGATGAGCGTTTTTGTATGGATTTTTGGCATTGGGATGGAAATAGAAGCCCCCAACAAGAGTTGGGGGCTTTTCTGGAATCAATGGTTATACACAGGAGCAATTTTTATACCCACGTTTTTCGTTCAATTTATTCAATCCTATTTGGGGGGCATAAGAAGAACCCTTTTAACCTTATGCTACATCATCTCAACCGTTCTATTAGTCTTTAATTTTACCCCCCTTTTCGTTAAAGATGTGGTCCCTAAGGGTTCGTTCAATTATGCCTCTGTTCCCGGAATGATATTCCCCTTTTTCGCGACATACTTCTTTCTGGCGCTCGTTTACTCATTCTTCTTAATGATTCGGGAGCTAAGAAATCTGGTTGGGATGAAACGAAATCAGATGAAATTTGTTCTGTTGGGCTCTGTGATTGGCTTTGCAGGGGGGTCCACAAATTACCTGCTCGTATTTAACGTCCTTCCTGTCCCGCCGATCGGAAATTATTTTCTTGCCTTCGGTCTCTTTATACACTTTTATACAATCATCAGACACCGGGACATCAATATCGTGTTAACAAAAGGGGCAACCTACGGTCTCATTACCCTGCTCCTCTTTGTCCCTTCCGCTACCTTGGTCATCCTGGGTCAAAGGCATCTCTTTAAAGAGGTCAACTCCCTCTCCCTGATGGTCATTCTTTTGATCCTCCTGCTTGTGGCTAACCTTTTTCAAAAGGTCAAATTCCGGACAGAAAGGGCGGTAGAGCGACTTTTCTTCAAAAACCGTTATGATTATCGAGACACCCTGGGGAAATTCAGTAAGGTCCTCGTATCCATCCTCGATTTACAATCCCTCTCAAAGCGGATTATTGATACCATCACACAGACGATGGGGGTCGAGAAAGCCTCTTTCTTTTTGGTGAGCGAAGAAAATGGAGGGTATGATTTGTGTGAATCGAAGAATGTGAACATTACAACCTCGACCCAACATCTCTCAAAGGACAACCCTCTCCCTTCTTACCTGCAAAAAGTCGGAGAGATTATTGTCCGGGAAGAATTGGCCAACCGAGCTCACGTTCCAGTGATATCTCGTGTCGTCAGTGAAATGTCGTTGCTAGAGGCGGAAGTCAGCATCCCCCTCATTTGGAAGGAGCAGCTCATTGGAATGATTAACCTCAGCCATAAGTTCACCAAAGATATTTACTCCCGTGAAGATATTGAGTTGCTTGATACCCTGGCAAATCAAACGGCGATCGCTATCGAAAATGCGAGGCTCTATGAGGACTTGAAAAGATCGAAATCCTATATTCGGAGGGCAGACCGCCTGGCTTCTTTGGGAACCCTAACGGCTGGACTGGCCCATGAAATTCGAAACCCCTTGGTAGCCATCAAGACGTTTACTCACCTTTTGCCCGAACGGATCGACGATGAGGAATTTCGAGACAAATTTCTCCACATTGCCTCCGGAGAGGTCGACCGCATTTCTTCATTGGTCACGGAACTCCTCGATTTTGCAAGACCCTCCGACCCAAAGCTAGAGATGGAAAATATTAACATCATCTTAGACGGGATGCTTCTTTTGGTTTCAACAGAAGCGAACAAAAAGCAGATCGCCGTTCACAAAAGCTATGACTCCAATTTACCCTCCGTCCAGATTGATCGGGAACAGATCAAACAGGTTTTCCTCAACATCTTGTTGAACGCGATTGAGGCCACCCCCGAAAAAGGAAGGATCACCGTTAAGACCGGATCCTTTGTGAAACCGGGGGGCGAGCCCTACGTCCGGATAGAGTTTACGGACACGGGCTGCGGAATTTTACCGGATCACTTAGAAGAGATCTTCAACCCCTTCTTTACCACCAAAACGGCGGGAAGCGGATTGGGACTATCGATCTCGAACCAGATCGTCCGAGATCACAGAGGCTATATTGATGTGAAGAGTCAGCTCAACGAAGGATCTTCCTTTTTTGTCAACTTGCCGGTCAATCAAGATTATCCGAAAAGAAGAAAGGACGATTCAGAACAAAACCGGGACGCTTCCAACACCGCGACGGGCGAGTAATTGAGATGGATGCTCCGACGACGCCTGAGCTGAAAGATGGACTCATACCCTGGAAATCATTCGTCAAGCGGTTTTGGTTTTTGACCGATTTCTTATCCATTCTGAATTCTCCAGGGTAAACACGGTGAGCACCGACTTTGGGGGGCCAAATGAAGAAACTTGTTCATACCAGAGACATTTCAATGCGGACGTCCGACCTGGGGGACCACACCATTCTTGTGGAGGGCAGCCTCGTCGACCATCGCTACCCGACGAGGCGCAGCGGAGTCGCGGAGGATTCCGAGCTTGTGCACCATATGGTTGTCCAATTGAAGGTCAGGGGGCCAGGCATGGTGATCGAAGGAGCAGAAGCTACCATGCCCCATCATCCCAGGGAGGAATGTCCGGAGATGCTCCCCTGGATCCGAAAACTCGAAGGTCTGGAGATCGCTCCGGGATACAGCATGAAGGTAAAGAGAATCATCGGCGGCGTGAGAGGGTGCGCACACCTGACGAGCCTCGTCATCGCCATGGGAGAGTCTGCCGTTCAAGGATACTGGACCGCTTATGTCGCGGAAACGAGGAAGACGGGCCTCCCTGAGCAGACCATAAAAAAATTTATAAACACCTGTCACCTTTGGAAAGAGGATGGCCCCATCGTCAGGGAGCTCCGGGAGATCTCGGAATCCAGGGATCCAACGGGATAGGGTTCTTGCAAAAAGAGACGGGGCCATTTCTGGCTCCGCCCTTTTTCTTTGGCACTCCAATACGATTTTTTTACCCGCTTATTACTTCTTGACTTCGACCATCTTCTTGCCACAGGTGCAGTTACCCGGATTCTGGCTGATGGTGTCGCACTTGCAGGCAGGTCCGCAATCGCAAGCGTATTTTCCCACACTGATGAAAGGCTTGCTCCTCGACGCCACTGTGATCTTCCCCGCCTCAACCTTCGTCACCTTTGTTTTTACCATGTCCTTGCCGCAGGAGCACTGACCCGCGTTCCTTGACATCGTGTCACACGAGCAGCCTTCCCCGCAGGCACAAACGTAGAGCTCATCTCCAACCTTTGCCTCCATCGTACTCTTATCGGCGACTGCCAAGGTCACAAAAGCGAGAGTAAAAACAACCATAAAAATGATCACCTTCTTCATTCGGTTTCACCTCCTTTCGATTTATAGAATATCCCCCTTGAGTCTTTCTGGAACGATAAGGTCGCATTGGATAACACCGTCTCATCGTTTACCTTAAACGACATCAACAGTAAATGGGGTGAATCCCGTATTTTATGCAGAAAAAAACTGTATAGAGTTCATCGGGTGATCCCACTTTTCTCGTTTTGGTCGTGGATAGCTACTCCCCGGCTATGAATCAGGCAGAAAAAAGGAACAAGAAATTGAAGAGAGAACATCAAGGATTCTCATTGACAAGAAACACCTCAAATGAGTAGGATCTTAGAAATTGATTATCGGAGAATGATTATTCGGGGGGACCCACAATGAGCGGCGCTCATAAAGCTGACAACTGTTCCAAGGACGGATCGTGATCATGTGGACCTACTTCCTACAAGGCATGGGCTATGGTTTCGCCGCCGCGGCACAGCCTGGCCCGTTTCAGACCTACCTCATTTCGCAAACGCTGCGCCACGGGTGGCGACAAACCCTGCCCGCTGCCCTGGCACCGCTGATCAGCGACGGCCCCATCCTCGTTCTCACCTTGCTTGTGTTGAGTCACGTCCCGGCATGGTTTGAGCGGTTTCTGTATATTGCCGGAGGGCTGTACATCCTCTTTCTGGCGTACAGCGCGTTCGTCGCTTGGAGGAGGTTTGACGAGGCGGGGATCGTTCCCCATTCGGCGAGCCGGCAGAGTGCGGTCCGGGCCGCGATGATGAATGCACTCAGTCCAGGTCCCTACCTCTATTGGGGTCTTGTGACCGGACCGATCCTTTTAGCCGGCTGGCGACAGGCTCCGGTCAACGGGGTTGGATTTCTGGCGAGCTTTTATGCCACGATGGTTCTCAGCTCGAGCACGATCATCGTCGTGTTCGGCACCGCACGACAGTTCGGGCCGAAGGTGAATCGGGTGTTGCTCGGCGTATCCGCCATTGCCCTCGCTGGGTTTGGAATATATGAACTGTGGCTGGGCCTTCAGAGTTCATAAACCCCGTTAGAAAGTCTTCACTTTCTAACGGAATGGTTTTCATCTCCGTTGCCTGCCCCGCTTAGAGATAAATTTGTAACGGGGTAAATTTAGAAATGCTCTTCCCTCTGGAAGGGAAGGCCGAGACCGGCGGGCGCCCCTGCCCGCTTGCGAACTGTCTTCCAGCGGGTGATGATGACCAGAATCGCGATGGTGAAAAGATAGGGAAGCATTCGCAGGATGTATGAAGGGATGAGGGTAAACTGCCGAGCATCGAAGTAAAACTGGAGGGCATTGATCCCTCCGAAGAGCAACGCTCCGAGGACTGCCCGCCAAGGGTTCCACAAGGCAAAGATGACCATGGCGATCGCAATCCATCCTTGACCCGAGGTCATATTCTCCTTCCATCCAGGGGTATAGGAAAGAGAGAGGTAGGCGCCGCCCAGGCCTGCCAGCATGCCGCCGAAGAGGGTAAAGAGGTAACGGATCCGGATGACGGAAATTCCAGCCGTATCCGCAGCGGCCGGATTCTCTCCCACGGACCTGAGGTTCAAGCCGGGACGGCTGTGATACAGGAAAAACCACGCCGCCGGGACGAGGAAGTAGCTGAAGTAGATCAGAGGGTTTTGGTTGAATAGGACGGGACCGAAGATAGGAATCTCTTGAAGAAAAGGAATGGGCCACTGAACAAATCTCTCTCCTACCCTGCCAATGATCGGCCTCCCGAGGAAGCTGGAGAGACCAATGCCAAAGATTGCCAGCGCGAGGCCGCAGACCACCTGGTTTGCCCGAAGGGTGATCACAAAGAAACCATGGATCAGGGCTAAGACTCCTCCGATGGCCAGAGAAGTCAGAATTCCCAGGAGAAGGCTATGGGAATAAAACGTGGCAGCAAATCCGCTCAGAGCCCCCATCAGCATCATTCCTTCCACTCCGAGGTTGAGCACGCCGCTCCGCTCCGTAAAGATTTCACCGAGGGTGGCAAAAAGGACTGCCGTGCTCGAACGGATCGTAATCGAAAGAATGAACATCAACGTTCCTGTGTCCATATCTCCAAATCTCAACCGCTTCAGGCAATGTCTTAACTCGATGCCCTCTGCTCTATACCCCCTGCCTTCTGCTCTACCCTTGGTTGCTCTTTTGATTTGATGCTTAACTTAATTCGATATCGGGCTAAGAAATCGCTTCCTAAGACGAAGAAGAGGAGCGTTCCTTCAAGCACCAGCCCTACCGCGGAGGGAAGGTGCATGACAGACTGGAGCTGATCTCCTCCCACAAGGAGGCTGGCCAGAAACAGGGCCACCACGATGATGGCCATGGGGTTGAGCCTCGACAGCCAGGCAACAATAATTCCGACATAACCGTATCCCACGGTCAGCCCTTGCTGCAGGCGGTAGTGGATCCCGGAGACCTCGGCCATTCCAGCAAGTCCGGCCAGTCCCCCGCTCAAGAACATCACCCAGAGGATGTGACGGGTGATGTCCATCCCGGCATACCTGGCGGCTTTGGGGTTCTCCCCGATCACCCGGATCTCATAGCCCCATCGGGTTCGGAAGAAGGCCCATTGGAGGACCAGGGCCGCCAGGATTCCAAAAACCAAACCGAGATGGATCCTTGTCTGAGGAAACCGCGGGAGCCAGGCCGCCTCCGGAAAGATGGCCGTCCCCGGAAACCCCGTTCCCGTGGGATCCCGCCACGGGCCGAAATAGAGGTTCTCCATCCAGTAGATGGCAACATAATTTAACATCAGTGTAGTCAGGATTTCGTTAACCCCCATTCTTGCTCTTAGGAATCCCGCCACAGAGGCCCAGAGGCCTCCGGCCAGGAAACCGGCAACGATCATCGTGGGGAGAACAAAGGGTGGAGGAAGAAAGGGGCTTAGAAAGAGAGCGACGGCAGCCGAACCGATTCCACCCACTGCCAATTGACCTTCTCCACCAATGTTCCAAACAAGGATTTTTGCCGGAATGGCAATGGATAGGCCGCAAAGGATAAGGGGAATGGCCTTGACCAACACCTCCGAGACATTATAGAAGTCTCCAAACGCTCCAAGACACATCACGGCATAGGCTTTAAACGGATTTGCCCCCGCACCCAAGAAAACCAATCCGCCCATGATCAGGGCGAGGAGGATGGAAAACCCGACTCCTCCCCAAGCCGCAAATTTTGAAGGGACGAGTCTTCGTTCAAGGGTCAGCTTCATCGTTTCCGTTCCTGCCTGACTCCGGCCATCAAAGGCCCGATCTCTTCAATCCAATCCTCATCCTCTGTTGAAAAGATATCCATCAACCGGCCGCGGAAGATCACTCCGATCCGATCGCTCAGGGAAAGGACTTCCTTAAGGTCACCGGAAACGAGGAGGATGCCGGCGGTCTCTCTCTGCTTGAGAAGCTCGAACCAGACCTCTTCTGTTGCTCCGATGTCGAGTCCATGGGTCGGCTGCTCTGCGATGAGAAGCTTGGGCCCCTTCGAGAGTTCTCGAGCCAAGATCAGCTTCTGAAGATTCCCGCCCGAAAGTTGGCGCGCCAAGGCATAAGTGTCGGGGGCGATAATATGGAACTTCGGGAGAAGACCTCCCACCTCCTTCCTCACCGTGTCCTTCCGAAAAAAGCCGTTTTTACAAAACTGAGGATAGGAGGTCAAAATGAGGTTGTCCACCAGATCGAGATTGGAGAGAGATCCCATCCCGATTCGGTCCTCAGGAACATATCCGACGGATTCTCTGGGAGGAGACGCACCTTTCCGGAGGGGCCTCCCAAGGACAAGGAGTTCGCCGCTGCTCATGGGCCTCAAACCCATGATGGCCGCTACCAGCTCGGACTGGCCGTTTCCCGCCACCCCAACGATGCCCAAGATCTCTCCTTTTCTCACTGCAAACGTGATGCGATGAAAGGCCTGATGGCCTCGTTCGTCGAAACCCGAACAGTCCCGTAATTCAAGAACCACTTCCCCCGTAGGAACCGGCTCTTTTTCCACCTTCAGGACCACCTCCCGCCCCACCATGAGCCTCGCCAACTCCCTCCGGCTCTCGACTTCCTCCGGGGTGAGATGGGCGACCACACGTCCTCTTTGAAGGATCGTAATCCGGTCGGCAACCTCCATCACCTCCTCCAGTTTATGGGTGATGAAGATCACGGATTTTCCCTCCTTGGCGATATTCTTGAGGGTGGCAAAAAGTTCTTCAATCTCAGAGGGAGTGAGGACCGCGGTAGGCTCGTCCAGGATAAGCGTCTCCGCACTTCGGTAAAGGAGTTTCAGGATCTCTACTTTCTGTTGCTGACCGAGAGAGAGTTCGTCGACGGTCGCTCGGGGATCCACCGACAGGCCGTAGGTTTCCGAAAGCTTTTCCACCTCTCTCTCAACTTTGGCCTGATGAAGAAAAAACCGAGGCGCGGAAAGCCCCAGGATGATATTTTCAGCAACTGTCTGATTGGGAACGAGCATGAAGTGCTGATGGACCATCCCGATCCCGGATTCAAGCGCATCTCTTGGAGAGTTAAATTTTGCCGGCTTTTGGCCGATGAGAATTTCCCCCTCATCCGCCTTGTAACGGCCGGAGAGGATGTTCATCAGCGTGGTCTTCCCCGCACCATTTTCTCCCAAGAGGGCATGAATCTTTCCGGGTTCGATCTCCAGATCAATGCGGTCATTGGCAAGGACACCGGGAAACCTTTTCGTGATCCCCTCCATTCGGATTACGGTTTGGGCCATAAACTTTCCTGAAGGGATCTTCCTTTGATTGTCCCGGGCCTCCGCAGGACGGGGTCGGGAAGGCGAGCGAGGGAATAGACGGGGGCGGGGAGGACTCGGCTTCTTTTCCCCTCCTCGGCAACACAGAAGATGCCATGAACGGGGATGGGACGTCGCAACACTTTCAATTGTGCCATCTGATCGAGAAGATCGACCAGTCCCGAGATCGTCCCTCCGGTGGTGACGACATCATCCAAGATGATCACCCCCCGGGTCGCACGATTCACGAGCAGGTTGATGTCTCTTTCGTAAAGCGCCAGAAATTTTATCCCGCTAGTGACCGAGTCGGTGCCCACCTGAATCACCGGCCTTCTTGATGTCTCCATATGGGGTTTGAGCCGATTATAGGCGATGGCCATATCTGTGACACCCAGTTCCGAGGCAACCACCTGGGATAACTGAAGGGCCTTTTCGACGGCGGTGATGAAGCAGATTCCCTCCAAATCGGGAAGGGTCTTTCGGATCCGCTGGGCGATCAGCCTACCCAGGTCCTGATTCCACCCGATCTTTCCAATCAAGTTGAGGGAGGCGATCCGGGTATCGTGTTCTTCACCCAAGAGCCAAACTAAGGGAAGGCTCAGAGGGTAGGCCAGGCCGGGAATTTCAAGCTGGCAACTTTCTCCGGTCTCAAGAGAGTCGAGAATTCCTGCCATGGCACACCCACTCAAAAGAGGTTAATGGGGGGGCATGGGGCAAAGCCTCTAGCAGTTTGCTGAAAAACTCGATATTTT
>Ga0335070_10003183_pt1 | contig 19091 bp, 21 predicted proteins | sample Lox_Sample_13_FD_206722 | JGI IMG/M metagenome (GOLD analysis project Ga0335070, IMG submission 206722) | Soil microbial communities from Loxahatchee National Wildlife Refuge, Florida, United States - Lox_Sample_1.3 | ecosystem: Environmental > Terrestrial > Soil > Wetlands | place: USA... | reverse complement strand
CCCTTACCGCCGGGGTGAGGGGTACGAATTTATGAGACTGTTAAGGTACGAAATTATGCGACTCTTTGCAGTATCAGATTAAAGGACCTTACACGCTATATGACGCTAATCATCCCGGCATTTCTGGGATTGTACTTTACCTTATTGACCGTTCATTGGCCTGGTCGCGATTCTCTGGTCCGGCAGGCAGCCCTTGCGGGTCTGGCATTGATCGTCCTGGCCGGCCAGCTTCCCTATCGGGGGCATGATCAATGGGTCATTCGTTTCTATAGCGAGGATAAGGCGAGGTGGAAGAATTGTTATCTTACCTTTGAAGATGTCCCGCGCTGCAACCAACTGACTAATTATCAGATCAATCCGATCGCAGATACAGACCTGAGGTGGAAGCTCGATTATTTAAAGCAGAACCACCTGAATCTATATTTGGATGACCAATCCAAGAGCCCACTGCCATAATGGTGTAAGTCTCATGGCCGAAATTTACATCAGCACCGATATCGAGACCGATGGCCCTATCCCAGGGGTTTACTCCATGCTCAGCTTCGCCTCCGCCGCCTACCAGGCCGACAAGACCCTCCTGGGCACCTTTACCGCCAACCTGGAAACCTTGCCCGGCGCCCTCCAGCATCCCCGCACCATGGAATGGTGGCAGACCGAGCCCGAGGCCTGGCAGGCCTGCCGCCGCGACCCGCGCTCACCCGAAGAGGCCATGCGCCAGTACCTCGCCTGGCTCAAATCCCTGCCGGGCAAGCCGGTCTTCGTCGCTTACCCGGCAGGGTTCGACTTCACCTTCATCCACTGGTACCTGGTCCGCTTCACCGGAGAGATGCCTTTTTCTCACTCCGCCCTGGATATCAAAACCTACGCCATGGCCCTGCTCAAAAAGCCCTACCGCGAGAGCACCAAAAAGAACATGCCCAAAGAGTGGTTCGACCCGCTGCCCCACACCCATGAAGCCCTCGCCGACGCAATCGAACAGGGCGCGTTGTTCTGCAACATGCTCAAAGCCAACCTGGGGTGACTGAATTATCCGCCCGGTCATCCATCCTTCCCCCTGAGATCAAATTTTTCCCCTTTGTCAATCCGTCAAAAATGACGGCTATTATTTTGATATCGAAAGTAGTATCCTGATACGCGTAGGGGCGCAGGGGTTTCGTTGAAAACCAGCGTCCTTGAACGTGCCCCCTGCGCCCCTACCTCCGCCTGTACAGGCTTCTATCCTCTCGAAGAAGACCCTAAGGGTTTTCAAAACCCTTAGGGTCTGGTCCTTGAAGGGGGTTTTGCTCCTTGAACAAATTCTTGCCTCCGAAACGAACCGCTCTTTAACAACAAACCTTGTCCATTTCGGCAATCCTCTCCCCCCAATCACCTATTTACCGAGCAACTTAGCAATTTTACTATCCGAAACGGTTTCGTTCCTGTTTGTTCCACCCCCTGAAACGAATGTGCCTCTCCAGTACCTGCTTTTACTGAAAACCGACCGCTGACGACTGATAACTGCTTCACTACTCGTCGGTCACCACGATCCGGTTAATTCCCATCAGCACCATCGTCGCGACCTGCTGCTGGCGGTTGGCGGCGATCTTGCGCCGCGCCGCTTCGATCAGCCGGCCCTGCTGCCCGGCGTCGTCCAGGTCGGTGAGCGGCTGCGCCAGGTCCAGGTCGGCGGAGACCCGGCGGGTGAGGAAAGGGTTATAATTTAATCACGCTTCTCCGTCATTTCGCTCAAGGTTCGAGCATGAAACTCGCCCTGCTGGCTTCGAAAACGTTTCTACCCCCCACCCCGGCCTACCTGGTCCCCCGGCCGCGCCTGGAGCAGCGCCTGGACGATGCCCTGCTCAACCACCACAGGCTGATTCTGGTCTCCGCTCCCCCGGGCTCAGGAAAGAGCTCGCTGCTGGCGGAGTGGGCCGCCCGCCAGATGGCGCGCCTCGCCTGGGTATCTCTGGAAGCCGGGGATAACGACCCTTTACGCTTCTGGTCCTACTTTCTTGCTGCGGTCCAGAAGAGCTTTCCGCAGGCGGCCGAGATGCTCGCGGACCTGGCGACCGCGCCGGCATTGCCGCCAACGCTGGTCTCCGATTTGGTCAACCTGCTCTGCACCGGCGCTGAACCGGTCGTGGTCGCCCTGGATGACTATCATCTGATCGAAAACGAGGAGATCCAGCAGGGCTTGCAATATCTGATTGAGCACCTGCCTCCCCAGGTCTGCCTGGCGATCACCACGCGGGTCGACCCGGCCCTGCCGTTGCACCGCTGGCGGGCGCGCGGCCAGGTGACCGAGATCCGCGCGGCGGATCTGCGCTTTACACTGGAAGAAGCCAGCCGGTTCCTGACCGGCAGTATGCGTCTTGAGCTTGAACCCGCCGAGGTGCGCAAGCTCGAAGAGCGGACTGAGGGCTGGGCGACAGGTCTCCAACTGGCCGCCCTGGCTCTCCAGACGCTGCAAGACGGCGACCCGGGCGCGTTTATCGAGCAGTTTTCCGGCAGCCAGCGCTTTGTGCTCGAATACCTGATGAACGAGGTTTTCGCCCGCCAACCGGCAGCAGTGCAGCAGTTTCTCCTGCGCACCTCGATCCTGGAGAGCATGTGTGTGGAGCTGTGTGACGTGTTAGTAGAGAACGGAGAGCAGAGAACAGAAAACAGTATTACGTCGGTGTCTGTTCTCCCCGTGCCTGTCCTGCACAGGACAGGCCGTTCTCTGCTCTCTTCCTTCTCCATCCTGGACTACCTCATTTCCTCCAACCTCTTCCTCGTTCCGCTGGATGAGGAGCATGCCTGGTTCCGTTACCAGCATCTCTTCGCCGATTTTTTGCGCCAGCGCTTGAAAAGGCAGGGTGAGGAAACCGTGCGTGACCTTCACCAGCGCGCGGCCGAGTGGTACGCCGGCCAGGCCATGGTCGAGGAGGCTCTGCGCCATGCGCTGGCGGCGAACAATTTGCCCTTTGCGCGGGAGATCATCGGCCGCTACTGCCTGCCGGTGGCCAGCGAGGGCCGAATGCGGGTGGTTGTCGGCTGGCTGGAGATGCTCCCGCGCGAGGAATTGGCCAGGGATCCCCGGCTGAGCCTGGTGTATGCCTGGATGCTGGTCTCGATTGGCAGGATGAATTCTGTCGAGGAGCACATTCGTAACGCGGACCAGGTCCTGCTGTCCGTGGAATCCGGCCTGGACGAGCAGAGACGCAGTTCGCTGGTTGCCCAATTGGCCGCGTTGAAGGCCATGCAGGCGGCGCGAAAAGGCGACCTGGCTTCCACCCAGCGTTTCGTGCGCGAAGCCACCCAGGTCTCGACTCCCCTGGATGCGCTGGTGCTGGGGCTGGCGCGGCTGGCCGAGGCGATCTTGCTGCGCGAGCTGGGGAACTTTCCCGAGGCCGTCGCGACCTTCGAGGTGGCCGTGCCGATGTTGCCTACCACCGGGGTGATCGCAGGGTACTGGGTCGCGGTCGTCTATCTGGGACAGTCTTATCTGGTCCAGGGCCGGCTTTCTGCGGCTGAAGAGCTCTACCGCGCACGCCTGCGCCGGGCAGGCGAAGAAGGGTTGGAGCGCGCCCCGGGGATCGCGGTCCTCCAGGTTGGGATGGGGCTGCTTGAATACGAAAAAAACCACCTGGCTGAAGCGCGCGCTCTGTTCGAGAAGGGGGAGGCAAACAGCCGCCGCAGTGGGATGGTCGACGCGCGCACCGCGACGGCGCTGCTGGGCGCGCAACTGGACCGGCTGGACGGGAAGATCGACCAGGGAATCGCGCGGCTGGGGGAGTCCCTCGACGCTGTGCGCAATGCTGGATCGGCCAATCTTTCGGCAGAGCTGAGCGCCTGGCTGGCGCGCTTCCAGGCCGAAGCCGGGCAGTTAAACGAGGCCGAAGCCTGGGCCCGCAGGATCCAACCCTGCCCGCAGAAAAACCCGAATTATACCCGCGGTGTGGAATTATTCTGCCTGGCGCGGGTCCTGCTGGCGTTGGGCCGCTATGAAGAAGCGCACGACCTGGCCGAGCAGCTCGCGGCTCTGGCAGCCGCCGGCGGCTGCCAGGGCCGGGCGATCGAAGCCGGGATGCTGGCCGCGCAGAGCCTGTGGCGGCAGAGCCTCAAGACAGAGGCCGCCCAGCGCCTGGCGGGGATCCTGGACCTGGCCAGCCAGTGCGGGTTTGCGCGGCTCTTCCTCGACGAAGGGGAAGAGATGCGATTGCTGATTGCTGATTGCCTGTCCTGGCTGACTGGCCAGGGTAGAGTGAAGATTGAAAAACCAGACGAGGATTTCGTTCGTTATTCGGATGAGCTGCTCAAATCATTTCCTATAGTCTCTGAAGAGTACTCAATCAACAATCAACCATTAGCCTGTCCTGCCCCCCTGGCCTATCCGCCACGACAGGCAAGGTCCCAAGGCCCTTGGGGTCTTGGGAGCGTTCAGGTCAGCGCAATCTACAATTTAACATCCCGCGAGCTTGAGGTGCTGAATCTGCTTTCCGAAGGGCTTTCCTACCCGCAAATCGCGGCGCGGCTGGTGGTTTCGACCGGCACGGTCAAGACTCATGCCAGCCATATCTACGCCAAGCTGGAGGTGGAAGGCCGCGTGGAGGCCATCCGGCGCGCGAGGCAACTGAAGATCCTCAAAGATTGAGATATGTGGGCTCCCCTGGCCGGTTGAGATCGATCTCAACCGGCCTTTGGGTTTAAATCAACCACAATCTCTCCCGGCCGGCAGATGCGCGGCGCCGACCGCCGCGCTATCCTGAGCAGTGTCACAAACCAAAGGTCGAGGAAGGAAAGACGATGCGCATTCACCTGGGAAAAAACTCCATACGAGCGAGACACGGCCGGACCATCTGCGGGTACACGATCTGTGTGGCCGGAACCCTGGAGGATACCAATGTGGAAGGACTCGAGAATACAACGGCCGCTCGCCTGGAAAGCGGCGACACCCTTTTCACCGGTGGGATCCCCGATCAGGCGGCCTTGCTGCGGACTCTGCTGCGCCTTAATGACCTGGGTTTCACTATTTTGAGCGTGAAAGCTCTAAGAGGAAGGAGAAAGTAAATCGAATGGAAACAACGTTGAATTCAAGCGGCGTAAAAAGCCGCAACCCGATGGCGGCAGTATTGGGCTCGCGCAACTTCCGCCTGCTGTGGATCGGACAGGGCTTGTCGCTACTCGGCGACCAGTTCTATTTGATCACCATGCCCTGGCTGGTGCTACGGCTCACCGGTGGTGATGCCCTGGCCCTCGGGACGGTGCTGGCGCTGGCCGGCCTGCCGCGGGCGATCTTCATGCTCCTGGGCGGGGCGGTGACCGACCGCTTTTCGCCGCGCACAGTGATGCTTGCCTGCGATGCGGTGCGCCTGGTCTTGATCGCGGGCCTGGCGGCGCTGGTCATGGCCCAGGGGATCCAGATCTGGATGCTATATGCCTTCAGCCTGCTCTTCGGGATCGCGGCAGGCTTCTTTATGCCAGCCTCCTACGCGATCGTGCCGCGGCTGGTGGGAAAAGAGAACCTGCAGGGCGGGAGCGCGATCACCCAGGGCACCGCGCAAATTGCCCAGTTCCTTGGACCGGCGCTGGCGGGCGGCCTGCTGGCCTGGGCCGGGCGGGACCTCCCGACCGGTGTGGAAGGGGCGGGCCTGGCTTTCGCCTTCGACGCCCTGACTTTCCTGGTATCGATTGCGACCCTGTGGAGGATCAACCTGACGAGTATCCCGGAGGAGAGATCCGCTGACCGTGGCGAGAAGGTGCTCGCGTCGATCTGGTCCGGGCTGCGCCATTTCTGGGGGGACTCCTTCATTCGCTTTGTCTTGGTGATGATGGCCTGTGGAAGCCTGTTCATCGTAGGAATTCTGATGGTCGGTGTGCCGGCGCGCCCCCGCCGCCGGGGGGGCGGGGGGGCGCGCACCCCCGGTCTGTTGATCGCGGTCCCTGCCGGGGGGCGCCTGCGGGGGGTGGCCGGGGCGGGCATGCTGCCGAGACCGGGGGTACAGGGGATGAAATGGTTGCTGACCGTCCTGAACCTGGTCACCAGCCTGGCCTGGATTGCTCTGGCGGAAATTCACAGCCCGGGTCTCGCAGCGGTGGTCATGTTCTTTGTTGGCTTGGGCTCGGGGTACCAGGGAATCGTCTTCTTCACGGCAATGCAAAAGCGGGTCCCGGGGCAGCTCATGGGCCGTCTGATGAGCCTCGTCCTGCTCTTCAATGTGGGCCTGGCCCCGATCTCGCAAACCCTGGCCGGCCTGGTTATCAGGTGGAGCCTGCCTGGGCTGTTCAGGCTGGCCGGGGTAGGGTTTCTCGCTCTGGTCACCTGGGCCTGCTTTCAACCCGAGATGAAGATGGTGGGGGAAATTCTGGCAAAGAACAGTGAAATGCAGAAAAAGGCAGTTGGAGCGGGAATGGATGTCCTGTGAGCATGGGTCAGGAGAAGAGAAAATGAAAAATGAGAGTAATTTTTGGGGCGCTTCGAATAGTGAAGCGCGAATCGAAAGCAAATTGGCTGCCACAACAAAAGGACCGGTGGAATATACCTGGGTCGGCGAGGGACCGGTGGTGCTCCACCTCCACGGCACCTCTTCGAGCTGCTTCAGTACTGCCACTGCTGCCCCGTTGATCGCGGCGGGTTTCAGCGTGCTGACCCCGTCCCGGCCGGGTCACGGACGCACTCCCCTGTCCGTGGGCCGGTCGGCGAGCGAAGCGGCGGGAGCGCTGGTCGCACTCCTCGACTGCCTTGGGGTAAGGACCTGTTCAGTGCTGGCCATCTCGGGCGGCGGGCCGACGGGGATCGCCCTGGCGGCCGGTTTCCCCAGCCGGGTAGATCGCCTGGCGCTCGCCGCAGCGATCACCCGGCCGGAGGCTCGTCCCGCCGAGCCGGGCTACGCCAGCCAGCGAGGCTTTTATGGGCCGCTGCATAGGAGCTTTTGGGGGCTCCTGGGCCTGATGAGCCGCCTGGCCCCGCGCCGTATGGCGCTGCAGACATTGGCGATCTTTTCCACCCACGATCCACAGCAGGCTTTGAACAGCCTGTCTGCGGAGGATGTCGCGAGCATCTGCCGTTTCTACCAGGGCAGCTCCTCGCGGAGCGGGGCGCTGAATGACGCGACCCACACGGTTGCGCAGGATGCGCTCCAATCTATACGCCAGCCAACCTTGATCCTCCACAGCCGCGCGGACCGCTCGGTCCCCTTTGACCACGCTCGCTGGGCTCTGGAGCACATCCCTCAGGCTGAGCTGTGCGAATCCGGATGCACCGGTCACTTTTTCTGGCTCGGCCCCGACTGGCCACGCACCAGCGCGAGAATGGCAGCTTTTTTACGGCATAGAATAGAAAGTGGGGGAGAAGATACTTTTTTTCGCGGGGCAAAACCCACAGTTGGGATTACACGGTGAGCACTACCCCGTTTTGGGAGGGGTCGCGGAGGAGATAGCCTTCTTCGATGGTTTCGACGGGGATTTGGGAGCCCTTTACCCGCTCGAGGACCGCGTCGAGGGCGGGCCGATCAGGGAAGCGGATGGTGAAGTAGCGCAAGCCCAGCGACCCGGCCGGCGGCGGCGGTGCGCCCTCCCCGGCCCAGGTGTTGAGCCCGATGTGATGGTGATATCCCCCCGCCGAGACAAAGGCCATGCGAAAAGCTGGCGCCATGCCCATGATGTCGAAACCGATCACATCGTGGTAGAAATGGACGGCGGATTGCAGATTCGCGACGTGCAGGTGGATGTGCCCAAGACGCGTCTCGGGTGGAACCGGGGCGTCCAGGCGGTCGTCGGGTTTCAGCAGGCGGAAGAGCGCCTCCACGTCTAACGGCTCGCGCCCGTCGCTGGGAGTTCCGTCGGACCGGCGGGTGACGTATTCTCCATTTTCGAACTCCCAGGTTCCATCTTCCGGCGACTCGGCATATAGCTCGATCCCATTGCCCTCCGGGTCATCGAGGTAGGTCGTTTTGGTCAGGATGTGGTCGGTGGGGTAGTTGGGATAGCGGATCGAGAACAGGCGGGCGATGGCAAGGGCCAGCTCGCGCCGGTTGGGGAAGAGGACGGCGAAGTGGTACAGTCCGGTGGTCCCGCGATAGCGGCGCCCGCCAGGCTGGAGAGTCAGGCGCAGAAAGTCTGCGCCGCCCGCGCCCAGCCTGGCCGAGGTTTCCGTCCGCTCGTGAAGCTTGAATCCCAGCACGGTCTGATAGAAGGAAACCTGCCGGTCCAGGTCTGCTACGGCCAGGTCGACCAGACCCGGCCGGGTGGCGGGGTGAATACGAAATTGGGTATCGGTAAGGGTGTTCGTTCGCGCGTTCAAATCTTACTTCCTATACATACAAAAAACTTCTGTGGCAAAAGCTACGGATGTCGTTTACAGGGTTGATCTTAACGCCTTTTTATGACAATGTCAATCAACAAAGAGGTATTTTTGTCGCCTGAACGACGCGAAGGCAAAACTGTTACCTGGAACGATGCAATCTTCTCAGGGGAGAGCTAGCCCGAGCAGGGTGAGCGGGATGGCAGCCAGGAAGGACTTTGCGTACACCCGGCGGGCCTGGCGGCGGACCTGGGCCAGCTCGGCCGCGTCTTCAATTTTTTCGACTTCGGCTCCCAACTGGCGCGAACCTCGCGCCGCGAGCCCCACTCAGGTGTGGTCGCGCCACTGGAAAAAGCCCACGGCGCTGCCCCAATACAGGGGAAACAAGGCGAGCCTCCACCAGTGGGAAAAACCCAATAGGACCAGGGCCGCGAGAGCCAACAGGGTGACGGCAAGCTGGACGAGCCCGGCGATCAGGCGCTTGCGCCGCTCGGCGGTGTTGATATTGGGGATACAAACTGGGGTAGAAATCACGTCTTGTTGGTTCATGAGGATCATTGTATACCTGAAAGGGTAGAAACGAGAACCGGAAAAATGTGAGAACAGAGAATGGGTCTATTGGCTATCATCTATTATGAGGTAGGGCTCCCGGGCATGGAAACCGGAATAAATCCGAGCGAACCATTGGGGGAATCTGATTTATAATCAAGCGGTCCCCATCCCACTGTGTACAAAGGCTGGAGCCCATGAAACCGCAACCCACGACCTTCCCCTATCCTTTTATTGGCCGGATCATCATCAGCCAGGAAGAGATCGAAGAGCGAGTCAGCCAGCTCGGCGAGCTGATCACCCGCGATTACCAGGATTCGCAGCGCCTGCTCCTGCTCGGGCTGCTGCGCGGCAGCGTGATGTTCATCACCGACCTGATGCGCAAGATCCAGCGCCCGCTGACCATGGACTTTATGTCGGTCTCCTCATACAGCGGGTCGGAATCCAGCGGGTTCGTGCGCATCGATTCGGACCACAAGACCAACATCCATGGCTGGGACGTGATCCTCATCGACGACATCGTCGACTCGGGCTACACCATCCACACCATCCGCAAGCTGCTCCTCGACCGCCGCCCCCGCAGCCTGCGTGTTTGCGCATTTCTGGACAAGGTCGACAAGCACAAGGTCGATATCGCCATCGATTACTGCGGCTTCACCATCCCGGATTACTTTGTGGTCGGCTACGGGCTGGATATCGACGAGAAAGGGCGCAACCTGCCCTACATCGCCTCGGTAGACCTCGAAAAGTACCAGGCCTGATCGGTGTTTTCGAGCTGACCTTCCTGCGCCCTCAGCCGCGGCAAAGTTGGTGAATCTTGCGACCAATCGGGTGGCACTGGTTTATTTCATGAGCTCGAGACCGATTATTACAGTCGGGAAACCAGGAATAACGGGGCGACACACTACTGTTTCCAGATCCACATCAGGACCTGGTTGAGAATGACCAGGGCGGCGAAGATCCAGGCCAGGGTGGGCTGGCCGGCGGACCACAAGGCGGCGGCTGCCAGCCCAAACAGGAAAAGGGCCACGGCCAGGTGCGGCCACTCGGGCAGCGAAACCAGCGCTTTGGGCGCCATGAATACCCCCCAGAAGACCGCGGCCAGGACCGAGAGGCCAATCCCCAGCGCAACGCGGGCGAGCGTGTACTGCCCGGCATGGAACCCCCACACCCCATACGCGGCCAGCATCCCCAGCTCGAGCAGGAAGGCCAGGGCCAGGTTGGCCGTTTTGAGCAGCTCAAGCATAATAGCCATGCTCCAATCCGCGGATAAATATCCGCACCAGTCGGCGGAAGCTTTCATCGCAGTCGAGCGGCAGGCCAAACCCGCCAGCCGCTTCCAGGGTGGCAAACCCGTGCACCAGGCTGCGCAAGCCGCGCACAGCGTGAACGGCGTCCTCTCCTTCCAAGCCAAACGATTCCAGGATGGTCAGAACGACCTGGACGACCCGGCCTTCGGTCGCTTCCAGTTGTGGGTCGCCCGGAGGCATATTGCGCGAGGCGCGCAGGCTGGCCATGTAGAGCCCATAGTTTTCGAGGATGTAGCCGCGGTACGCCTGTGCGACTGCCTCGATCGCTTTGGGGCCCGATTTGCCCACCGCCGCCTGGGTGAAGCACTCGCCGAGGTTGGCTGCGTTCAGGCGGGCCAGCTCGCGCTTAAGATCGCTAAACCCGCCGATGTGGTTGTACAGCGAAGGGGGCTGCACGCCCAGGCGCTCCGCCAGACGATTGAGGGTCAGCGCTTCAGGCCCTTCACGGTTGAGCAGGTCCACGGCGGCCTGGACGACGATCGCGGTGGTCAGCCCGGCTCTACGCGGCATGGCCTGCTCCTGTCATTTCTGTGATGGTTTGGAGGAAGGAGAGGATCTGCGAGGCTGTCTCTTCAGGGAATTCGGCGTGTGGGTAATGACCGGCGTTGGGGAGCAGCGCTACTCGGGCATGGATGCGCCCGGCAACCAGGCGGGCTTCGCCGGCGGGGTCCTTGAAATCGGGATCTTTTTCGCCCATCAAAACCATCGCAGGGACGCTGACCCGGTCCAGGCGCTCCTCTGAAGCGGCCTTGGAGGCGGCTAGCATTGCCTGCAGGGCTTCCAAACGGCCACGCTCGGTCAGGTTGGCGCGCAGAGCAGCGCTATAAGAGGCGAAATCGTCTGGCTTGCGAGTGGGGTAGAGAGTCCGGTAATAGCGCTGCCAGGCGGCAGCTCCCCAGGGCCGGGAAAAGAGCACCCGGAAGAGCAGGGCCATGAGTGGGTTCGTATCTACATTGCGTGCGAAGGGATCGATCAGCACGATTCCCCGAACTCGTTCAGGATTCTCGACCGCAGCCCAAACCGCCGCGCCGCCAGCCATGGAGGTGCCCACCAATACGGCGGGATTGAGATCCAGCGCACGAGCCAGGGCGAGCATATCAGCGCCCACTCCGGCGACTGAGTAATCAGGCCAACGAACGCTGCTCTGGCCGTGTCCACGCACATCCAGGCTGGCAACGCGGAACCCCTGCCCCGCGAGAAGGGGAGCCAGGAAGCGGTACTCGCCGCGCAGATCCCCCATCGAGGGAGCGCAAACCAGCAAAGGACCATGACCTGTTTCTTCATATGCAATTGTGCCATCCGGAACCTGTAAGAATTGTGTTTTCATTCAAACCTCTCTTTAACTAATTATATTAGTATTATAACTAATATAATTAGTTTTGTCAAGATGGTTTTCCAGGGTCGTTTGTATGTTTTTACCCGCTCCTGATATAATGCCCGATTGACTTAGCAACGATTCTCTGTTCTCTTTTTTAAGGAGCTTCGATGCAAACATACCGCCTGGCGCTGATTGGTTTTGGCAATGTGGGGCAGGGTTTTGCCCAGATTCTCTGCGAGCAGGGGCCCAGGTTGGAAGAGCAATTTGGGCTGCGGCTGCAGATCGTGGCGATCGCCGACACGCTCAAGGGCAACCTCTACGATCCGGAGGGGTTGGATCCGGCTGCGCTGCTCGAGGCAGTCCGCACGAGCGGCCGGGTCGACACGGTCCCGGCAGCGTTCCATGGCTGGGATGCGCTGCGCACGATCGATGAGGCAGCGGCCGATGTAGTGGTGGAGCTGAGCTACACCGACCTGAAAACCGGCGAGCCCGCGCTGACCCACCTGCGGCGGGCGATCGCGGCGGGGAAGCACGTGGTCACCAGCAACAAGGGGCCCATCGCGCTGCGTTACCCCGAATTGAAAACCCTCGCCCGGGAGCATGGGGTCAAGATCGGGATCGAGGGCACGGTGATGAGCGGGACGCCCGTCCTGCGCCTGGCCGAAGAGCTGCTGGCCCCGGCAGGGATCACGCGCATCCAGGGGATCATCAACGGAACGACCAACTACATCCTGACCCAGATGGAGAGTGGGATGAGCTACACGGACGCCCTGGCAGAAGCCCAGGAGAAAGGCTACGCCGAGGCCGATCCAAGCGGGGACGTGGACGGGCACGACGCGGCCGGCAAGGCGGCCATCCTGGCCAACCTGCTGATGGGTGGGCTGCTCATCCCGGCCGATGTGGACCGCACCGGCATCAGCGCGCTGACGAGCCAGGATGTCGCTGCGGCGAAAGCTTCCGGCGAGCGCTGGAAGCTGATCGCCCGCGTCGAGCGGGTGGACGGGCAGGTGATTGCCAGCGTGCGCCCCACGCGGCTGCCGCTCTCGCACCCCCTGGCGGCGGTGAGCGGGGCGATCAATGCGATCACCTTCACCACCCGGCTTCTGGGCGATGTGACCCTGGTCGGCCCGGGCGCCGGGCGGTTGGAGACGGGATATGCCATTGTGGGGGATTTACTGGCGATCGGTGGAATTGATATCCTCCCCCAAAATTAAAAATAAGATTTTGGGGGCGGAAATTATTAAATAGCGGGTAGCTGAACTTCGAAGGTGGCGCCGTGACCGGCTTCGCTGCGGACGAGGACCTGGCCGCCGTGGGCCTGAGCGATCCACTGGACGATGGAAAGCCCGAGGCCGCTGCCTTCGGGCTCCTTTCCATCTGCGCCGTCCGCGGAGCGCGCGCGAGATTTATCCGCGCGGTAAAAACGGTCGAACACGTGAGGAAGGTGCTCGACAGGAATGCCGGGGCCGTCATCTTCGACGCGGACCCAGGCGACTTCGTTCGTGCGGCCGGTCTCCAGGCAGACGTGGTTCCCGCGCCCCCCGGCGTATTTGATCGCGTTTTCGACCAGGTTGGTCAGCATCTGGCTTAGGTACTGCGCATCGCCGCGGACCTTGACCTCGGGGAAATCGCCGGCGTGCAGCTCCACCCCGGCCCGCCCGGCCAGCGAGGAAAGCCGCTCGGTCACTTCGAGGGCCAGTTCGCTCAGGTCGAGAGGCTCGAGATTCATCTGCGTCTGGCCGGCGTCCATGCGGGCCAGGGTGAGCAGATCGTTGACCAGGTGGGACATGTACCCGTTTTCAGACCGGATCACCTTGAGCGCCCGCTCGTATTCCTCGGGGGACCTGCGGCGGGAGAGGGCCTGCTCCGTCTCCAGGCCGACGATCGTCAGGGGGGTGCGCAGCTCGTGGCTGGCATCGGCGGTGAACTGGCGCTGGCGGTTGAAAGCCGCCTGGAGCCGGTCGAGCATAGCGTCGAAGGTATCGGCCAGCTCGCCGAGCTCATCGTGGTTTTTCAGGTTAAGGCGCCTGTTCAGGTCGCTTTCACTGATTCCGCGAGCGGTGCGGGTGATGGTGCGGACCGGGGACATGGCGCGTGTCGCCAGCCAGTAGCCCCCGGCCACGTCGATCGCCAGGGTCGCCAAAGAGGCCAGGATCAGGGTGACCATCAGGCGGGGAAGCTGCCCGTCCGGGTCGATAGGACTGCCCAGGACGATCAGTCCGGTCAGGTGGTGCCCGAAGATCAGCGGAGTGACCAGATAGATGGATTGGCTAGCGACTTTCAGGCCAAAGAAGTCGCTCCTGGAGACCGTATAGGCCACCTGTTCCGGGCGCGGGTCGCCGCTCTGAGCCGCTTCCCAGTTCTGGACAAGGCTGCCAATCGTCTGGTCGTCGACCCCGCCCACTTTTTGGAGGATCCGCCCGGAGGAGCTGACGTAAGCCAGAGTGGTGGTTTGTGGAAGCAGGTCCATCCCCCGCGGGGAGAGTTCGGGCGCCTGGAAATGATCCTCGTCGTCGTTAAAAACGCCGGAATAGCGGTACAGGCTGGCCACCTGCTGGGTCCGCAACTGAAGCTGGCTGCGGATATCCAGCCTGAGCATCTCTGCCTGGCGGTAGTAGACGAAGCTGCAGAAGACCAGCAGGATCACGGCGAGGATCGCGACCGACCAGAGGGTCAGCCGGAAGCGGATGCTGTGAAGGAAGGTATCGATGCGTCTGCCGGTGCTGCTCAACCAGGATTTCATGCCAGGTCCAATCTATAAGGCTCGGGTGGGCGGGTCGCACAGGCGGTAGCCCGCGCCGCGCACGGTTTCAAAGAGCTTGACCTGGAAGGGATCGTCGATCTTGCGCCGCAGGCGGCGGATGTAGACGTCGACGACGTTGGAGGTGCCTTCGAAGTCGTAGTTCCAGATGTGGGTCTCGGCCATTTCGCGGGTAATCAGCCGGTTGGGATTGCGCATAAAGTATTCGAGCAGAGCAAACTCTTTGCTGGTCAGGCCGAGGACCTTCCCTGCGCGGGAGGCGACGTGGGCGGCGGGATCCAGGGTAAGGTCGCCGACGGAAAGGATCCCCGACCGGTCGGCGGATTCGCGGCGGAAAAGGGCGCGCAGCCTGGCGCGCAGCTCGTTGAGCGCGAACGGCTTGACCAGGTAATCGTCTGCGCCGCTGTCCAGGCCCTGGACGCGGTCCTCGACCGTGTCGCGAGCGGTGAGCATGATGATGGGAGTGTTGATCCGCTGGCGGCGCAAGTCGCGGCAGACGGCGATGCCGTCCTTCTCGGGCAGCATCACGTCGAGGATGATGGCGTCATACGGGGCGGAGCAGGCCAGCTCCTCTCCCTCGGGCCCGGTGAAGGCGGAATCGACGGCGTAGCCTTCCTCCGTGAGGCTTATATTCAGCGAATGGTTCAGGCGGTGGTTATCTTCGACAATCAAAATACGCACAAAAGACTCCTGAAAAACGAGAACAGAGAACCGAGAACCGTCATTGGTCGATTGGTTGCTAGGGAAATCTTTCGATCAGACGGATAACGGATGCCCCTCCCTGATTGACCGAGTAACCTGTTGACGTTGTAACCAGGTGCCTTAGCAACCAATTCACGAAGCAACTAGGTGTCTGAGCAACGAATCTCCGGTAGTTGGTTTCATCAATAAGTATATCTCTATCCACAATAACCTTACCTCGAAAAGATGACAATTTGATGACAATCGATAATAAAGGTCTATATTCATCGTTTTGTCATTTTGAAACGGTATACTGTGCGGGTGTGGTTCGGAGTCCATAGCACTTAACCGGAGGTTTTTATGAAAGCTTTACCCGCAATTATTTTTGCTCTTGGAATGACGGCCGTGGTCGCCGTGGCGATGTTCCTCATTGGAGCCAATGCCCTGGTCAATCAAAACAGTGTCCCGGTCCTCAACGCGCCGTCGACGGGGGCCGGCGCGGTCCAGAACGCTTCGTTCTCGGCGGACCAGCAGCAGGCGGCCCAACTGGAGCAACTGGTGGCGCAATACCAGGCGCGCGAAAAACAGTATCAGGCCGAGCTCAACGACGCCGCCCAGCACCTGACGCAGGCTAACCAGCAACTGGACCAGGCTAACCAGCAACTGGACCAGGCCAGCCAGCAGGTGCAGGCCTACCAGCAGACCCTCGAACGGCTCCAGGAGATTGGCCTGATCCGGATTGACCAGAACGGCCGGATTTTCCTGGGACGCCAGGGTGGGGATGGTGACTGAATGAAACCTTTCAAAATCGGCTTACGCATCTGGATCGCGCTGACCAGCCTGGTCTCCTTCGTGGCGGGATGGGCGCTGCTCTCGCACGCGAACAAGCCCGCGCCCCTCTTGACCAGCAATACCGGCGGCGCTGACCCGCTCCCGTTGGGTTCCGCCTCAGCGAGAACCCCGGTGACGCTGCCTCCTATTCCTTCACTGGACAGCCTGGTGGGGAATCAGAGCGCCTCGAGCAGCAGTTCTGCGCCTTCGATCCAACCGCTGCCCTCGCTGCCAAGCACCGGCTCCAGCTCCTTTCTGCCGCGGATCAGGACACGGGGATCGTAGAGGTCGAGATGCAGTACCACGAGTTCCGGGCAATGAACACCAGCGTTCTGCTGGCCGGCGATGGGCCGGTCGCCTCGGTGCAGACCGGTTTCAGCCTGACGCAGAAGTATATCGAAGAGTGCGAAAAACGGTTCACGCGCTTCTCGGAGGCGAGCGAGCTTTCGGACCTGAACCGCTCAAACGGAGAATGGTTCGAGGCCTCGCAGGACCTGTTCGACGTGGTTGCCCTGGCCATGCATCTCTACCGCCAGACTGAGGGGTTGTTCGACCCGGCGATCCTCGAAGCGCTCGAAGCGGCGGGGTACGACCGTTCGATGGACGAGCTGCGCCTGTATGGCTCGGCCGCCTCGCCCGTGCTGGTCCGCCCACGGCTTTTCCGTTTTGGTGAGATCCGCCTGGACGCGGAGCGCTGCCGGATCTATCTTCCGCGGGGGATGCGCATCGACCTTGGCGGGATCGCCAAGGGTTGGATCGCCGAGAGGGCGGCGAAGGTCCTGGCCGATTGGGCGCAGGTCTGTGCGGTGGACGCGGGTGGGGACGGTTTCATGGTCGGCTACCCGCCGGGGGAAGACGCCTGGCGGGTGACGCTGGAAGACCCGCTGGAGCCGGTGCGCGGGCTGGCGGTGCTGAAGATCCCGCCGGGCGGGGTGGCCACCTCGGCGGTCACCCGGCGGCGCTGGAAACAGGGCGACCAGGAGCAGCACCACCTGATCGACCCGCGCACCCAGAACCCGGCGAAGACCGAGTGGTTGAGCATGACCGTCATCGCGCCGCACACCGCCGAGGCGGAGGCTTACGCCAAGAGCCTGTTGATCGGCGGCTCGAACGAGATCAACCGCATCCTCAGCCTGGAACCCGGGGTAGAGTTCATCGCCGTCGACCGGCGCAAGAAGCTGTGGGGTTCGCCGCATAGCCGTCCTCTTTTACAGATGTAATCTTATGAAAACTTCATCCATGAAATCCAATTCGTTTTCCTGGTCCACCGTCGTGTGGATCGCGGCGGGCATCCTGGCGGCGGTCCTGGTCTGGACGGGGGCGCTCTATCTGCAGAGCCCCTCGGGCAGCAGCGCGGCAGCCTTTATCAACGCGCTGCTCGCCGCGGACAGCCAGCAGGTGACCTGGTATATCACCCGCGCCGCCGGGCTGACCGCCTACCTGGTGCTGTGGCTCTCGGTGGCCTGGGGGCTGGCGGTGCCGAGCAAGATCCTCGACAATCTGCTCCAGCGCACCTTCACCTACGACTTCCACCAGTTCCTCTCGCTGCTGGCGATCGGGTTTATAACGCTGCACATCGGGGTGCTGTACTTCGATCAGTACCTGCCTTACTCGCTGGTGCAAATCCTGGTGCCTTTTCTCTCGCCGTATCGCCCGTTGTGGGTGGGGCTGGGTGCCATCAGTTTTTACCTGGCGCTGCTGGTGACGGTGACCTATTACATCCGCGGGACGATCGGGGCGAAGGCTTTCCGGGCGATCCACACGCTGAGCCTGGTCGCGTACCTGGGGGTGACGGTCCACGCGCTGTTCGCGGGGACGGACTCGTCGCTGCCGGTGGTGATGGCGGTCTACACGGGGACGTTCCTGGCGACGGTGTTTTTGATGTTCTATTGGGTGTATGGTCTGGCGAAGAAGAGGATGGGGGGACGAGAACCGAGATTCGAGAACCGGGAACCGAGAACCGTTGAAAGCAGTGAAGAGTAGTAGATAGAGTGTTTCGTTTCGTGGGTGGACCGAATGCGATGTAGAACATGCCTCTCGAAGATCCTCTAAGGATGGCTTGTTCTTAGCCGGTCTACCAGAGCGCAAACCGCCCCCTTCGGGGATCTGCGAGGAGGCATGCGCCACATTGCTGGATGAGCGCAAGCCACCCCCTTCGGGGATCTGCGAGGACGCCTGCGCTACAATGGCGGTAGGATCGACTGGCCGTAGGGCAGGCCGGCACATAGGCCGGCCCCTACAGGGATCGGAGCGGAGGCGCGTGCTAAAGGTCGGTCGCCTCGACCGACCTATCAGAGCACAAGCCGATCCCTACGACAATCAGAATACCACATTGATGAGCGAAATAACATCCGTCATTTTTGACGGATTGACAAACGAGAAAACCTTGTTCTCAATCTTGAATTTTGTCATGAATTGAGCCAAATTCTAGCCAGACGAGCCAGGTGAGGAGGTGGATATGAATTCAAATATCTGGCAACTGCAGGATGCGAAAAGTAGGCTGAGCGAGCTGGTCGATCAGACGCTCTCTGAGGGTACCCAGATTATCACACGCCGTGGAAGGAAAACCGTTGCATTGATACCCTTCGATGAATATGAACGGGTGACCCGACAGCAGAAACCCCTGTCGCAATTCTTGCTGGAATCCCCCCTGGCAGGGCCTGAACTGAGCATCGAACGGGATAAAAGCCTGCCGCGCGACTTCGAGATTGAGCCGTGAATTACCTGGTGGATACCTGCGTACTCTCAGAATACAAGCGCCGGAAACCTGAGCCGAAGGTGCTGCAGGTGGTAAATCCCTGGGAGTGACTCAGGTGCAGGCATTATTACCAGATTGTCGCCAGAGGTCTGGCGATCGGGATGGCGGGTTGCGGGGCGACGGATATCAGATGGAGCGATGCCTGCACGCCCTTTCACCCACCTACGCATGACTACTTTTTGGGGATTGATTTAAAAACCTTTACACCTTGCTGATCATATACGAGCTGGAATCGGCTGTCCGGTGAAGAAAACTGGCTGGACTGAAGAAACCCCCCGGTCCGGCCCAGATAAACATAGTCGACAGGGTTTTGGCGGAGAAAAGTCTGCAAATCGGCAGAGGGTTGGTCCAGAAAAACGACCGGCCTGCCCGCCATGATCTCCAACCAGGCGCCGCCGTCTGAAGGGACCGCGCGCAGATCCCCCACAGGTTGGAGTTGACCAGGAAGCGATCTCCTATTGCCGGAATCATAAAGCCGTGACGCGCGAGAACGGTCTCGCGCGTCACGGCCAATGAAGAAAAGGAATGTCAAGAGGCCTGCAAAGCTCCGGCCAGGGCGCCGGGGGCGCGGTTGAGGCGGTTTTCGCTTTCGCGGGCGAGCTCGATAATGTGGTGCATGA
>Ga0335070_10003182_pt1 | contig 19092 bp, 16 predicted proteins | sample Lox_Sample_13_FD_206722 | JGI IMG/M metagenome (GOLD analysis project Ga0335070, IMG submission 206722) | Soil microbial communities from Loxahatchee National Wildlife Refuge, Florida, United States - Lox_Sample_1.3 | ecosystem: Environmental > Terrestrial > Soil > Wetlands | place: USA... | reverse complement strand
TTCCAGTAGTGGCGGCGGCCGCGCGGCCACGCGGCCTCGCCGCTGCCCTGCAGCTCCACGTACGACATGGGCCTGATGGTATCCGCGAGCGGGATCTCGCACGTGCGGAGCGGCTTGAGCATGCGCTCGCCCACCTCGAGCGCGCCGCACCAGGCCACCCCGACCGCGACAGTCGGCGTGCCGTCCTCGGCGGGAGTCAGGGATGCGTTCACGCTGAGCTCGTCCGGGCACACGCGCGCGAACTCATCGTAGAACGCGAGCACGCGCCGGGCCTTGGCGAACGGAAACACCACACCGCCGCCCAGCACGGGTCCGACCTCGTGCAAGCCATACTCGAAGGACGTCACGATGCCGACGTTGCCGCCGCCGCCTCGCGTGGCCCAGAAGAGATCAGGGTTCTCGTCGGGTCTTGCCGTGCGCAGCCGGCCGTCGGCGGTGACGATGTCCGCGGACAGCAGGTTGTCGCAGGCGAGACGGTACTTGCCGCAGATCCAGCCGATGCCCCCGCCGAGCGTCAGCCCGGCGATACCCGTGCCGGGCACGACGCCCATGGTGGTCGCGAGACCGAACGCCTGGCACTCCCGGTCGAATTCACCCAGGGTGAGCCCAGCCTCGGCGCGCACGGTGCGCCGCTGGGGATCCACGCGGCAGCCCTTCAACGGGGCCAGGTCGATCATGAGGCCGCCGTCGATCACAGACTTGCCCGAGGGGTTGTGCCCGCCACTGCGGGCCGACACCTGTAGCCCTTGCGCTCGCGCGAACTGCACGCAGGCGATCACGTCGGCAGCGCCCGCGCAGCGGGCGATGAGGGCGGGCCGATGATCGATCATCGCGTTGAAGATTCGCCGCGTCTCGTCGTACGCAGGGTCGGTGGGGGTCAGCACGCTGCCACGGAGGCCTGCCCGGAAGTCCTGGAGCGCGGACGGTGTGACCATGTCAGCTCCTCCTGCGTTACGTCGACGCGGTGGTGTAGAACCGGCTGCGGTAGACCTTCGGGCTGACGCCAAGAGCTCGTCGGAACGCGATCCGCATTGTCTCGGCGCTGCCAAAGCCGCACACGGCGGCAACCTGGGGAACGCCCCGGGCGCTGTCTTCGAGGAGCCGTCGTGCCGCTTCCACGCGAACGCGCTCGACGAAGCGTCCCGGTGTCATGCCCACCTCGCGCATGAAGACGCGACAGAAATTGCGCGGGCTCATCGCGGCACGGCGCGCGAGCGCCTCCACCGAGAGATCGGCGGCGGGATGATCCGCGATCCAGGCTTGCAGGTCCCGCAGCGGCTCGCGCTCGGCCATCTGCGTGGAGAGCTGGACGCTGAACTGCGCCTGGCCCCCGGGCCGCTTGAGGAAGAACACCTCCCGCTTGGCCACACCGAGGGCAATGCGGCGACCGACGTCTTCCTCCACGAGCGCCAGAGCCAGATCCAGGCCCGCGCTTGCGCCAACCCCGGTGTAGATCGCGCCGTCGCGGACGTAGATCGGATCGCGCTCCACATGGACCTGCGGGAATCGCCGCGTCAGGTCATCGCAGAAGAGCCAGTGGCTCGTCGCGCGCCGCCCGTCCAGCAGACCGGCGGCGGCGAGCACGAAGGTGCCCGTGCACATGCCGACCAGGCGGCGCGTCCGCGGAGCGGTCTGCTTGAGCCAGTGGATGAGGTCGGCATCGTGCAGCGCATCCTCCGGCGTGTCGGTGCCGGTGATGATGAGCGTATCGATCGGACCCCGGACCTGGCGAAAAGAGCGCTCTGCGCGGATGCAGAGGCCGGGCCAGCTCCGGATCGTCGCGACGGGCGAGACGACTTCGACCTCGTACCCCGGATCGGAGGAGCTTGCCTCCGCGAGCAGGAGCTTCGCGGCATAGAAGACGTCGAGGGTGCCGCCGATCTCCATGACCTCGGCGCACGGCATCGCCACCATCACCACTCGCCTCGGGGTCATGGGCACCCTCCTCCGCGGGTCAAGGCCCGGGGCCCTCTTGTCTCATGAGGCCGGGCTGGCAGCAATGACAATTGCCCCAAGAATCTGGCCACGCCGCGGCGCGCTGGGCTGACCCAGGGACGATCAACGCTTTGGCGCATTGACTCGCCCTGCCCCCCAAGCTACTGTCGCCGGGCACGGGAGCATTGAGCCTCTGGGAAGAAGCTCTCGCTGGCGCAGGGAGGATGGAGGGGAGGCGCAACCATGGCGCTCAGAGACTTGCGCAAAGTGCTCTCTAGGGTGGACGAGATCAAGATCACGGTCGTCGGCCGATCATCCGGCCGGAAGATCACCCTGCCGGTGTGGTTCGCGAGCGACGACCGCGCGCTCTACCTCTTGCCGGTGAAGGGATCCGCCAGCCCCTGGTACCGGAACCTGCTGAAGAATCGCAAGATCGCTCTGGGCGCCAGGGGAGCGAGGTGGACGGTTCGGAAAGTCACGGTGATCAAGAGCCGCTCCCGCGTGCGCAAGATCGCCGACATGTTCCGGGAGAGGTACGGGGCGAGCGATGTGAAGAAGTACTATTCGAAGTTCGATGTCGCCGTGGGACTACCGCTCGGCTGAGCCGCCGGACCCCGCATTGACGTAGCCGGAGGCCGGCACTACATTTGACGGGCCATTCGACCGGCAGGAGCCGCGACGTGAGTGAGCCTGGCAAGCCGAGCTTCGTGGACGCGGTCGCCGCCGCCTTCCTGCGGCGGCGGCTTCACAGCCGGCGCCTGCGCGCCGCTGCGGTCCGTGCGGTCAAGGCGGTCTCGGCCGGCCCCGGCCCCTTGAAGATCGACTTCGATCATTCCGCCCGCTGCTTCGCCCACGCCCCGCCGTGGCTGGCGGAGCACAGCAGCGAGCTCGCCGCCACGCCCGCTCCCGCCGCCGAGCCCGCGCACGTTCCCGCGATGTCCATCGTGGTCATGGTGGTGGGGTCGCGCGGCGACGTGCAGCCATTCGTCCCGATCGCCCGCAAGCTGGCGGAGCGGCATCGCGTGCGCCTCGCGACCCACCGGGAGTTCCGGCCCATGGTGGAGAGGGCGGGGCTCGAGTTCTACCCGCTCGAGGGCAATCCGCACGAGATGATGGAGTACATCGTGAAGACCGGGGGCAGCATCATTCCCACGCACCTCGACCAGCTCTGGGAGGACGTTCCGAAGAAGCGGACCATGATCGCCCAGATCCTCGCCTCGACGTGGCGGGCCTGCACGGAAGCCGATCCGGAGCGGCCCGACCTGCCGTCCTTCCGGGCCGATCTCATCGTCGCCAACCCACCGAGCTACGGGCACATTCACTGCGCCGAGGCGCTGCACATTCCGCTCCACATGATCTTCACCATGCCGTGGAGCGCCACGTGCCGGTTTCCTCACCCCTTCGCGCAAATCGACCACAGCGCGCTTCACCCGGTCGAGAACTTCTTCTCGTACGGCGTCGTCGACCTGGTCGTCTGGACCGGCATCAGCGACCTCGTGGACTCGTTCCGCGCGAAGACGCTGAAGCTGGCGCCCCTCGCCCTCACCGACGGCGCGGCGCTCCTGGAGGATCACGAGGTTCCCTTCACCTACTTGTGGCCGGAGAGCCTGGTGCCCAAGCCGGAGGACTGGGGGCCGCACATCGATCTCGCCAACTTCATCTTCTACGAGCAGGCGCACACGTACGAGCCGCCGCAGGCGCTCCTCGACTTCCTCGCGGCCGGCGAGCCCCCCATCTATATCGGCTTCGGCTCGGTCGTTGCCCAGGATCCCGCCGGTCTCACCCGCACGATCTTCACGGCGCTCGAGAGGGCAGGGGCACGTGGCATCGTGGCCGAAGGCTGGGCGCACCTGGGCGCCGGGCCGCCGCCGCCGAACGTGTACATCATCGGCGACTGTCCGCACGACTGGCTGTTCCCCCGCTGCCGGGCCGTCTGCCATCACGGCGGGGCCGGGACCACATCCACCGGCCTGCGCGCCGGCCTGCCCACGATCGTGGTGCCGTTCTTCGGCGATCAGTTCTTCTGGGGGCAGATCGTCGCGGAGGCGGGCGCGGGACCGGATCCGATACCCATTCGCCGGCTCGACGTCAGCTCGCTCACCGCGGCCTTCGACGCCTGCCGGCGCCCGCAGATCCGTGAGCGGGCCCGCGAGCTCGGCGCGCGCCTGCGGGCCACCGATGGCGTGGAGCTCACGGTGCAGTCGATCGAGCGTCACCTGCCCACGCCCGTGATGTGCTGCTCGCACGATCCGCAGCATCTGGCCATCCTCTACTGCGACACGTGCCGCGCCCATCTCTGCCAGGAGTGCGCGGACAGGGCGCATGCCGGGCATCGGACGCATCCCTACCGCTACGTCGACTGGAGCGAGCCGGCTCCGCACGGGCTCGTCGCCGATCTGGGGGAGCTCATCGCAGACAGCGCACAGGCCCTGCAGGCCGGGCTCGCCGAGCTCCTGCCGAGCGTGAGATCCAAGCCCCAGGGAGTCGTCTTCAGCGACAGGGGCGCGAGCGGCCCGGGCGAGCCGGCGAGCGCCGGCGGCGATGGCCCCGGCCCCGTCCGCAAGCTTCGGCGCTGGCTCCATCTCTCGTAGCGAGACGGGCCGGCCCCAGTCCGATTACTTGGGCTTGACCTTCGCGGTGCCCTGAGAGCGACGGAACGCCGGGCGCAGCGTGAACACGGAGACGACGACCGTCAGGGCGAGCAGCTCCGCGAACACGATTCCCCATTGGCCGGCACGGGCTCCCCACGTCCCCGTCCATATCGCCGGCGCGACGGCGGCACAGAAGGAGAACGCGATCCCCGCCAGGTAAGGCCGCGGGACGCCGAGACTCCAGGAGGGAAACCACCAGATCTGGCCCTTGCGGAAACGGCCCACGCCAAAGTGGCGATTGCACGCGAACCAGAGAAAGTCCCAGGTGACGGTGAGGAGGAAGAACATCGCGAGCAGGTCCGACTCGCGCTCCCAGGAGAAGCCGTAGAGCTGCGGCACGTGCAGGAACAGGAGAATGCACGTCACGAGGCAGAGGTGATACCCGGTCACCGGCTTGCCCACCCAGCGTCGGACGGTTGGGCCGTCCCAGCGCCACGTGGGCAGCTTCTCCGCCCACCCGTGCGGCCCTTCGATCTGGATCTCGAGGTGGGCGAGGATGAACGCGATCAGGAAGAAGTAGGCGCCGATCCCGAGGGTCATCGGGACGAGATGGCGGTGGCGGCGATGTTCACGGCGAGCGCGAGCAGGGCCACGTTGAAGAAGAACGAGATGACGCCGTGGGCGGCCGCGGTGCGGCGGATGTCCTTCCGGACGATGCCGACGTCCGACACCTGGGAGGTCATCCCGATGACGAGCGAGAAGTAGAGGAAGTCCCAGTAGTCGGGCGCCGGCTCGCCGCCGGGGAAGGCCAGCCCGCGACTGTCCGAGGCGCCGTAGAACTCGTGGGCGTAGTGGAGCGCGAACATCAGGTGGATGAAGAACCACGAGAGCAGGATGGTGAGGGCGACGAGCAGGAGGTGCTTGTCCCTCCAGGCTCCCCCCGACGGCACCGGCGAGCTCAGCTCGACCACGATGGCGCCGAGACTGGCCACCGCCGCGGCCACCGTGAGGACGAGGATCACGCTTTGTCCCTCATCCTGCTCGGCGGCGCGGCGCCGGATATTCTGAACATCCGCGCGGGCCATCATGAAGAGGGCGAGGGTCAGGTAGATCGCCACGCCGATGTCCCAGCCGACCAGGATGCGGGTGGTCCCCCGCCAGCGACTCGACAGGCCGAGGGCGGCGGTGATCAGCCCGCCCGCCGTGGCCGCGGAGAACAGGCGCGGCCGGGCCCTGACGACGCGCAGGACGAGCGGGGTGTGCGTCAGCGCTCCCCGCCGCCTTCCCGCTGCTCGCGCAGGAAGTCTTCCAGCTCCTTCATCAGCTTGTTGGAGTCGATCTCTCCGCTGGGCAGCGGCGGCTTCTCCTCGCCCACCGCCGCGTCATATTCCTGCTCGAGCTGCCGCACGTGCTCGCGCGTGGTGCGATTCTTGGCCACCGCCCGATCGCAGCCGGTGCGGAAGTCCCGGATCGCCTCGGCGAAGCTGGACAGGTCCAGGCTCAGCTCCAGCAGGCGGGCGATGTACGTCAGGAGAGCCTCTATCGCGGCCGGGTTCTCCACGTCCTGAAGGTAGTGCGGCGACTGGCCCATGAAGCCCAGGTGCGCCATGCCGCGCCGCTCGGCCGCGTCCAGGACGACCGTGGAGATGCCGGTCGGGCCTTCGTAGGTCGGGGGCCGATAGATGCCCCACGCTTCGAGGCGCGCCCGCCAGATGGGATCGGTGCAGCGGGCGGTGACGGGCACGGGCCGCGTGTGCGGCGCGCCCGCCAGGAGCGTGCCGATCGAGACGATGCGCTTCACGCCGCAGCGCTCGGCCACGTCGAGGAACGCCTTCGCATACGTCTGCCAGCGCAGGTGAGGCTCCGGACCGCAGAAGAGAAGCAGGCCGTCGCGATCACTCTCGGGCTGCCACGCGAAGAACTCGCTCGCCGGCCAGCGGAGGTCGCGGCTCTCGTCGGGCCGCAGCCGCACCTCGGGCCGCTCCTGCGTGAACACGAAGAAGTCCTCGGGGTCGATCCGGGCCAGCCGCGCGGCGGGGAGGTCAGAGACCAGGTGGCGCAGGGCGCCCGTGGCGGCCCGGCCGGCATCGATCCATCCCCCGAACGCCATGACCAGCGTGGTCAGCGTGGCCGGCGGCTCGCGATCGAATTCTACGTGGCGCATGATCGTCCTCTCGACGGCGCCGAGCTGCCCATCTCAGAAGCTCGGCTTGGTCGAAAACGGTGTCAGCTGGAGCTCGTGCGTCCAGCAGGATCTGTCCTGGGTGTGCAGGTAGTAGAAGGCCTCGGCGATCGCCACGGGATTCATCACCACTTCCGGATGCTGCTGCGCCCGCGGGAGCGCGCGGGTGCCCGGCGAGTCGATGAGGCCGTCGATCACCACGTTGGCCACGTGCACGCCATGCTCCGAATACTCTTCCGTCAGTACCTGGGCCAGCGTGCGCATCATGACGCGCGGATAGTACAACGACTGTCCAGTCATGCGCTTGCGGCCGCGCAGCGACGACGAGTTGTTGGAGATGAGGAACGAGCCCGCGCCGCGCCGGCGCATGGCGGGCAGCACTTCCTGCGCGACCAGGAAGGGACCGCGGCTGGCGATGTGCTGGGCGGTCTCGAAGATCTCCACGGGCACGTGCTCGAGAAGCTCCTTGTCGGGCGGGAGGTCGCGCCCTTCCAGGTAGCCGGCGTTGTAGACGAGGACGTCCGGGTCGCCGTGCTGCGTGCGGATCGTGTTGAACGCCTGCGCGATCGATGCGGGCGACACGAGATCCAGCTCGACGATGGTGGCCTGGCCGCCCTGCTCGACGATGGCCTTCTCGAGCGCCGCCGCGTTGGACGCCGTACGGGTCGTCAGCACGACGAAGAAGCCCTCCTTGGCGAACTTCTGGGCGATGGCGCCGCCCACACCCCAGCGCACGGCAAGCGGCACGTTGCTGTCGTCGAGCGCCTTGCCGTGCGCCAGCTTGGTGTTGCGCCCATCGGCCTGCCACTTCGACGTGGCCCCGACGACCACGGCGACCTGCTTGCGTGCGGAGTGCATGAGGGAGTCCTCGCTCAAGGACGTTGACGGCTCGACCGTGTTGCTCGGCCTGCTAAGCATAGGGAAGAACGCGGCCCTTCACAACCGGGCTGCCCCCAGCACCGGCCGAGCAAAAGTTGACAGTCGCAGCGAGCAATGGTACCGGATCGGTATGAAGTTCCGTGCCGCTCTCGCGCTGGCTCTGCTGGGGTGCCTGGCGTTCCTGGCGCCCCTGGCCTACGCGAACCCTCCCGACCCGACCTGGACGTCAGGCGTCTACGACGACGCCGACCTCGATGCCATCGTCGGTCTCATCACCTCGGAGAGCGGCCTGGCCGAGCCTTTCGGCGCGCCGGATCTCTCGCCGACCACGGAATGCGTCACATCCGTCGTCGGCAACGACGAAGTTCCCGTCCTCGCGCCCCCGCATCCGGGGGACGCGATTCGCGCTCCACCCTCCGCGTAGCGCCCTCTCCCCCAGTCGTCGGTCGTAGCGCCGCGGATTGGCCACGGCGCTCGAGCGGGACGCTCTGTCGTCCCCGCCGATCTGTGCCTGTGCTGCGAGTTGCCGGGTGGCCGTCTGCCTGTCTCTGGGTGGGGACCCCCGGGAGCGCGCCGGGAGACTTCGCAATGCGTGGAATTCCGTCTCGTGACGACGAGGCAACCGTCCGCGGCCCGAGTGCGCCATGATCGCGCGCCTCGTCGCGTTTGCCCTGCACCAGCGCTTCATCACGCTCGCGCTCGCCCTGCTCCTCACCGTCGGCGGCATCGTGTCCTTCTACCGCCTGCCCATCGAGGCCTACCCGGACGTGGTGGACGTCGAGGTGGACGTGATCACGCTCTGGCCCGGCCACGCCGCCGAAGAGGTGGAGCGCGTCGTCACCATCGCCCTGGAGAAAGAGCTCAACGGGGTGCCCAACCTCACCTTTCTGCGCTCCGTGTCCATATTCGGGCTCTCCAACATCAAGGTCTTCTTCGCCGACGGCACGGACAACTACTGGGCCCGCCAGCAGGTGCTGGAGCGCATGAGCCAGGCGGAGATCCCCGCGGACGCCAAGCCGCAGATGGGCCCGCTGGCGAGCGCCATCGGCGAGGTGTATCGCTACACCCTCGAGTCGACGACCATGCCGCTGCCCGAGCTCAAGGCGCTCCAGGACTGGACCATCGAGCGCGAGTTCAAGAAGGTGCCCGGGGTGGCCGACGTCGTCTCGTGGGGCGGCGGCATCAAGCAATACCAGGTGACCGTCGATCCGGTCCGGCTCCGCTCCTACAACCTCACGCTCAAGCAGGTCTTCGACGCCGTGGCCGGCAACAACTCGAATGCGGGCGGCAGCTACATCCGGCAGGGCGAGAACGCCCTCATGGTGCGCGGTATCGGTCTCATCCAGTCGAACCGGGACATCGAGAACATCGTGGTGACCGCGCAGAAGGGGACCCCCGTCCGCGTGAGCGACATCGCCACGGTCGGGATCGGCACGGCCATCCGGTTCGGTATCCTGGGCAAGGACCACGACGACGATCTCGTGCAGGGCATCATCCTGATGCGCAAGGGCGAGAACCCCGGCAAGGTCATCGCAGGCGTGCGCCAGAAGATCGAGGAGGTCCAGAAGCTCCTGCCCCCCGGGGTGACGCTCAGGCCCTACTACAGCCGCGACCTGCTGGTCCGGACCACCGTGACCACCGTGATGCGCAACCTCGTGGAGGGCGCCGTCCTGGTCGTCCTCCTCCTCTCGCTCTTCCTCTACAACATCCGCGCGGCCTTCATCGTGGCCCTCACCATCCCGCTCTCGCTCCTCTTCGCGTTCATCTTCATGGATCTCCGCGGCATTCCGGCCAACCTGCTCTCGCTGGGCGCGATCGACTTCGGCATCATCGTGGACGGCGCCGTGATCATGACGGAGACCATCGTGCGGCGCCTGAGCGAGGAGCGCGTCACGGGCCACCGCGTGGTGCGCGAGGTCCAGCACGCGGCCGTCGAGGTGGCCCGGCCGCTCACGTTCGCCGTGCTGATCATCATGACCGTCTACGTCCCCATCGTCACCTTCCAGCGCATCGAGGGAAAGCTCTTCCGGCCCATGGCCGTCACCATCTCGCTGGCGGTGGTCGGCTCCCTGCTCCTGACCCTCACGCTCATTCCCGTCCTCTCGAGCTTCCTCTTCAAGCGCCCGCCGTCCGAGCGGGAGAGCCCGGTCCTGCGCGGGCTGCGGCGACCCTACACCCCCGCGATCAGGTGGTGCGTCCGCCGGCCGACCATGCCGATCCTGGGCGCGGCGGGGTTCCTCGTCCTGTCCTTGTTCGTTTTCACCCTGCTCGGCAAGGAGTTCCTGCCCGAGCTGGACGAGGGTGACATGTGGCTCCGCGTGAAGCTGCCCATGGGGATTGCCCTCGAGGCGACGCGCCCGTACGTGCACGAGATCCGGGAGCGCCTGCTCAAATTCCCCGAGGTGCGTGTGGTGGTGTCGCAGACCGGATCCCCCGACGACGGCACGGACCCGAACGGCGCCGACAACAACGAGTTCTACATCGGGCTCAAGCCGCGCGAAGAGTGGCGATACAGGGAAAAGGACAAGCTCATCGAGGCCATGTCGGAGTCGCTGTCGAGCATTCCCGGCCTCTCGACGAACTTCTCGCAGCCCATCAAGGACAACGTCGACGAGGCCCTCGCCGGGGTCAAGGGCGAGCTCGCGATCAAGCTCTTCGGGCCGGACCTGTTCGTGCTGCAGGAGAAGGCGAAGGAGATCGCGGCCGTCCTGCGCACGGTTCAGGGCGTGACGGATCTGGACTACGACCAGCTGGTCGGCCAGCCGCAGCTGCAGATCGTGGTGGACCGGAGGGCTGCCGCCCGGTACGGCATCAACGTGCAGGACATTCAGGACACGATCGAGGCGGCCACCAAGGGCCGCACCGTCACGCAGGTCTTCGAGGGCGAGCGGCGCTTCGACCTCGCCGTGAAGCTGTCCCAGGACGGCGACGTCATGGCGAACCTGCGCTCGCTGCTCATCAGCGCTCCGGGCGGCGAGCGCATTCCGCTCACCCAGGTGGCGGAGTTCGTCACCACGGAAGGCTTCGGCCAGATCCTGCGGGACGGCAACGTGCGGCGGATGGCCATCAAGTGGAGCGTGCGGGACCGCGACATGGGGAGCCTCGTGGCGGAGGCCATGAGGAAGGTGGACGCAGCGGTCAAGCGGCCGCCGGGCTACGAGATCGTGTGGAGCGGGCGCTTCGAGGACCAGCAGCGCGCCCTTGGCCGCTTGTTTATCATCGTGCCGCTGGTGATCTTCATCATCTTTGTGCTGCTGTTCGCCGCCTTCAACTCCGTCGGGGATGCGCTGCTCATCATGCTCAACCTGCCCTTCGCTCTCATCGGGGGCACGCTGGCCCTCTACCTGTGGCAGACGAACTTCAACATCTCCGCGGCGGTCGGGTACATCGCGGTGTTCGGCGTGAGCGTCCTGAACGGGGTCGTGCTCGTGTCCTCGATCCGCCAGGCCTATGACGACGGGCTGTCGCTCCCCGAGGCGATCGTGCGCGGGTGCGACATCCGCTTCCGTCCCATCATCGTCTCGGCCATCGTGGCGGTGGTGGGCTTCCTGCCTGCGGCGCTCTCGCATGGCATCGGCTCGGAGATCCAGCGGCCCCTCGCGCGGGTCGTCATCGGCGGCCTGATATCCTCGACCGCCTTGACGTTGCTGGCGCTGCCGGCGGTCTATGCGCTCTTCGCTCGCCGGCGCGTCACGGAGACGACGGAGGTGTCCTGAGGGAGGAGATCTCGCTCTTTCCGGACGGGCGGATCAGGCCTGAACGATGACCCCGGCGCGCAGGAGTCGCTCGATCTCTGCTTCTGCGATGCCGGCGGCGCGCAGCACCTCGACCGTGTGCTCTCCGATCTCCGGCGCCAGCCTCGGGGGGACCTTCTCCTGGTCCGCGATCTGGATGGGGCTCGACACGGTGTGCGAGGCCCCGGCGCGCGGGTCCGCGATCGGCACGAGCGCGCCGCTCGCGCGCATCTGGAGATCATGCGGCACGTCGTCGAGCGTGGCGACGACGCCGAACGCCACGCCGGTCTTCTCGAGCACGGGCGACCACGCGGCCCAGTCCCTCGTCTCGAACCACTCATCGAGCAGGGCGGTGAGGGCGGGGGCGTTCGCGCGCCGGTCGTCGGTGGCGGCGAAGCGCGGATCCGTGATCAGATCCTCGCGGCCGATGCCCCGCGCAAAGCTCTCCCAGTGGCGCTCGTCCCCGGTGATGGTCAGCATGAACCAGCGCCCGTCGCGGCACCGGTAGAGGTTGGCGAGCGCGCTGATCGCCTGGTCGCGGGGCGGGCGCACCTCGGTGCGGGCGCCGCAGAGGATGCCCTGCACGGGGATCGCGTTCATCCAGAGCCCATTGGCGAGGAGCGATGTCGCCACCCGCGTGCCGTGCCCCGTCCGCTCGCGGTGGTAGAGGCCCGCCATGATCGCGGCGAAGAGCGACATGCCCGTCGGATGGTCACCCATGCCGGGCAGCGAGCGCGCCGGCGGGACGTCCGGCGAGGCGCGCACGAGATCCATGAGGCCGGTGCGCGCCCACAGCGCGATGCTGTCGAAGCCGGGCTTGCTCGCCTCCTCGCCCGTCTCGCCGTAGGCGCTGATCGAGGCGTAGATCAAGCGCTCGTTGAGCGGCGCCAGGTCCTCGTAACGCACGCGCAGGCGGGCCCGCGAGTCGAGCGGCGCGTTGGTGACGAAGACGTCCACGTCGCGCACGAGGCGGTGCAGGAGGTCCTGTCCCTCCGCCGTGCGCAGGTCGATGGCGACGCTGCGCTTGGAGCGGTTGTCGACGATCCACGGGTAGTTGTACGGGCTCGGCACGTAGCCGGCGCCGCGCACGCGATAGACGTCGCCGCTGGGCGGCTCCACCTTGATGACCTCGGCGCCGAAGTCGGCCATGACGGTCGTGGACACCGGTCCGGCAATGAAGTTGGCCGCGTCGATCACCCGGATGCCATCGAGAAGGCGCGCCATGGTCCAGGCTCCTCCAGTGAGCCGCCCCTGACCCGAGGCGGCGTTGGGAATCGGAACGGCAGCAAGAGTACCGCGACTCGGCGGACGGCGGGTGGGGTTGACACGCCCTGCCTCGCGGCCTATCGTCCGCCCGGTGCCGGCCCGTGTCCCCCGGGGGAACGGCGCCGAGCGTGTCCCCCAACGCCCGTGCTCACAGGAGGGACTCCAATGCCGGATTCGGCCCGCCTCGGTGCGCTCCGCGTCGTTCTCGTTCTCGTCGGGCTCATCTTCATCTTCGGTATCTACCCGCTGGGCAGGGTCTGGCCGTCGGGCTGGACGTGGGGTCAGGGACATTCGCACTACCTGACGATGATCCTGGGCGTCTACGCGACGCTCGGTGTCTTCCTGCTGATCGCCTCGCGGAACCCCCGGGCGCACGCGAGCCTGATCTGGTTCGCCGTGTGGTCGAGCGTCGTCCACGCGCTGATCATGGCCTTCCAGGCTTTCACTGATTCCGCCGAGCGGGGCCATCTCCTGGGCGACGTGCCCGCGCTCCTGATCGTGGCGGTGCTGCTGGCCGTGTTCATGCCGCGCGGGGCCGGAGCGCGCGGCTGAGCGGGGAGCCCGTCGACACCGTTCGCCCGGCGGGCTCCGCGCGCGAGGTCCTCTGGGTGGCGACGAAGCTCGGGTTGACCTCCTTCGGGGGGCCGATCGCGCATCTCGGCTACTTCCACGACGAGTACGTGCGCCGGCGGAAGTGGCTCGACGAGCAGGGCTACGCCGACCTGGTGGCGCTGTGCCAGTTCGCGCCGGGGCCGACCAGCAGCAAGGTGGGCTTCTCGCTCGGGCTGCTGCGCGCGGGCTACCTGGGCGGGCTCGCGGCGTGGGTGGGATTCACGCTGCCCTCGGCCGTCGGGCTGCTCCTGTTCGCGTATGGCGCGGGCGCCCTGGGCGGGCCGGCGGGCACGGGGCTCCTCCACGGGCTCAAGCTGGTCGCGGTGGCCATCGTCGCCCAGGCCGTGTGGGGCATGGCCCGCAATCTCTGCCCGGACCGTGAGCGCGCCTCGATCGCCGGCGTCGCTGCGCTCATCGTCCTGCTGAGCGCCTCGGCGTTTTCCCAGCTGGGGGCCATCCTGCTCGGCGCCGTGGCCGGCGCGTGGCTCTGCCGCCAGACCGGAGCGATCCGTGCGGAGCAGGTACCCATCAAGGTCTCCCACGGCGTGGGCGTGGCGGCGCTCGTCGCGTTCTTCACGCTGCTCTTCGGTCTGCCCCTGCTGCGTGCCGTCTCCGGCTCGCCGGCCATCGCCATGGTCGACGCGTTCTATCGCTCGGGCGCTCTCGTGTTCGGGGGAGGGCACGTGGTCCTGCCGCTGCTCAGCGAGGCGGTGGTCGCCCCGGGGTGGGTGAGCGATAGCGCATTCCTGGCGGGCTACGGAGCGGCGCAGGCCGTGCCGGGCCCGCTCTTCACCTTCGCGGCCTACCTTGGCGCCGTGAGGGGCCCTGCGCCCAACGGCGTGGCCGGCGCCGCGCTCGGCCTGGTGAGCATATTCGTGCCCGGCCTCCTGCTCCACCTGGGGACGCTGCCGTTCTGGGAGAGCTTCCGGCAGCGTGCCGGCACGCAGGCCGTGATGCGCGGGATCAACGCCGCCGTGGTGGGGCTTCTGGGCGCGGCGCTCTACTCTCCCATCTGGACCAGCGCGGTCCAGCGCCCGCGGGACTTCGCGGTGGCGCTCGTGGGATTCATCCTGCTCGTGGGGTGGAAGGCGCCGCCGGTGGTCGTGGTCCTGGTGAGCGCGCTGGCCGGCGTCCTCTTCGCTCTCGTCTGACGGATCAGAGCCCGGCCAGGACCTCTTCGAGCGAAAGGCCGCCGGCTTCCTCCATCTCGTAGCGGACACGCACCACGGGGTGCCGGATGTCGAGGCCGCGGCGCAGGTCCATCGGTGTGCCCAGGAGCACCACGTCGCACGGGACGGCGTTGATGGTGCGCTCCAGATCGCCTCGCTGCGCGAGGTCGTAGCCCATCGCCGGAAGCACCGGGCCGAGGGCTGGATAGGTTGCGAAGACGGTCTCGAGGCTGCCGGCTGCCCAGGACCGCGGGTCCACCAGCGTGGCGCCGAGCTGTCTCGCCGCGAGCGCCGCGGCCCCCAGGCTCATGCCTCCATGAGTCAGGGTGGGTCCATCCTCCACGGCGAGCACCCGTCGTCCGCTCACCGCGGCAGGGTCGTCCATGCGTATGGGCAGGCGCGCGTCGACGATGCGCGCGCGAGGGTTCAGCGCCCGCACGGCAGCGCGCGCCCGTTCCACGGCCTCGTGTGAAGCCGTGTCCTCCTTCACGATGATGGCGACCTGCGCCATCCGGAGATTGGCCTCGCCCGGGTGGTAACGCGACTCGTGGCCCGGGCGATGCGGATCCACGAGGCAGAGGTGAATGGTCGGGACGAGGAACGGCAGGTCGTTGTTTCCCCCGTCCCAGACGATCACGTCGGCTTCGGCCGCGGCCCCGGCGAGGATCTCGGCGTAGTCGACCCCGGCCCAGACGACGCTGCCCATCTCGAGGTGCGGCTCGTACTCCTCCCGCTCCTCGATGGTGACTTGGGCCCGATCGAGGTCGGCATGGGTGGCGAAGCGCTGGACGCGCGAGGCGAGAAGGTCCCCATACGGCATGGGATGCCGCACGACGGCCACGCGCCGCCCCCGCGCCCTCAGGATGCGGACGACGCGCCGGCTGACCGCGCTCTTGCCCGAGCCGGTCCGCACGGCGCAGACGGCAACGACCGGCCTGGGCGACGGAAGCATGGTCCGTCGCGGGCCCAGCAGCGTGAAGTCGGCGCCGCCCGCGAGCGCGCGGCTGGCCAGGTGCATGACGTGCTCGTGCGTCACGTCGCTGTACGCGAAGACCACCTCGTCGACGTGGCGCTCCGCGAGGATCGACTCGAGATCCTCCTCCCGCTCGATCGGGATGCCCTGCGGGTATCGCGCACCCGCCAGTCCGGCCGGGTAGCGCCGGCCGGCAATGCCGGGAATCTGGGTAGCCGTGAAGGCGACGACCTCGCACGCGGGATCGTCGCGATACACGACGTTGAAGTTGTGGAAGTCGCGGCCGGCGGCTCCGAGGACGACGATGCGTCTGGGCATGACGGCTATGGTGACCTCGCTGGGATCTCAGATTGCGCGCACCACGACAGGAATGCGCGAGAGCTTGGCAAAGAGGCGATGGCGGTGCCGGATGGGCCGCCAGTCGTAGAGGAAGATCTCCAGCGGCCGCCACATGGCCACCCAGCCCACGATGTAGAGTCCCTCGTCCGCGATCTGCGCTATCACGCCCCGCCCCACCGCCAGCGCGAGCTGCCGGAGGAGTATGCACGCGAAGAGGAACAGGAGCCCCGTGACCAGCGCGATGCGGCCGTCCCGGAAGAAGAGCCGCAGCCGGCGCTCGGTCTCCGCCATGCGATAGGCGAAATAGTTGTGAATGGCCTGGACCACGTCCGGCTCGGCGTCCGGCACAAGCTGTTCGGCCGGCATGTGGATGATCAGGGTCAGCGGCTTCTTCAGGGGATGCTCGTCGGCGGAGTCCACGAGGTAGTCCTCCGCGTCCTGGTCCAGATCCCGCTCGTGAAACGGCGAGGGATCCAGCGAGTTGAAGAGCTGCTGGAGGCGGCCGAGCCTGATCTCGATGGTCGAGTCGGGTTGAGGTGACGCACCGGAGCCGATGTCGGGCATGGCGATCCTCCCGCGGTGCAAGCATGGTGCCTCGAGCTATCCCCTGAGAAAGCTTTCGATCGTGCCCCGCTCCGGAAGCCCACGCTGTGGAGGTCGTGCCCCAGCGGGGCGCCGGCGCTCGACCGTGCGCAGGCGCAACCCCTCGGGAAGTCTGCGATCTTCTCCCGGCACCGCCCATGCAACGCCCTCCCTCGAGAGAGGTGCGAGATGGGCGAGGAGTCGCGACTAAGCCTTGAGCAGGTCGACCTCGAAGGCAAGCGGGTCTTCCTGCGGGCGGATTTCAACGTCCCGCTGGCGGGCGACGTCATCCTCGACGACGCGAGGCTCCGCGCGGCGATTCCGACGCTCAGGTATTGCCAGGGGAAAGGCGCGGGCATCGTGCTCGCTTCTCACCTGGGGCGCCCGGAGGGAAGACGAGACCCGACCTGCTCGCTCAAGCCCGTGGCGTTCAGGCTGGAAGAGCTGCTGGGCGAGGTGGTTCCCCTTGCGCCCGATTGTGTCGGACCCCTGTGCGAGCGGCTGGCCGGCGGGCTCGCGCCCGGTCAGCTTCTCCTCCTCGAGAATCTCCGGTTCCACGAAGAGGAGGAAGCCAACGACGCGCGCTTCGCCCAGTCGCTGGCCCGGCTCGCCGACTGCTACGTCAACGATGCCTTCTCCGCCTCGCATCGGCAGCATGCGTCGCTGGTGGCCATCACCCGGTTCCTGCAGCCGGCCGTCGCCGGCCTGTTGATGCAGCGCGAGCTTGCCGCGCTCGAGCGCCTCACGGAGAGCCCGAAGCGCCCCGTCGTCATCGTGCTCGGCGGCGCGAGAGTCTCCGAAAAGCTCGGCCTCATCCGGCGGCTCCTCCAGAAGGCGGACCGGCTGCTGATCGGCGGCGCCATGGCCTTCACGTTCCTCCGGGCCCTCGGCCACGTGACCGGGCAGTCGCTCGTGGAGCAGAAGCTGATCCCGGCCGCGAAGGAGATCCTGGCGGAGGCGGCCGCGCGCCACGTCGAGGTGCTGCTGCCGGAAGACCTGGTCGTCTCCACCTATCCCGGTGATCAGGTCTCCGTGCGGGTCAATCCGGTGGGCGGCATCGGCCTCGCCATGATGGGGCTCGATATCGGGCCCCGGACGCTGGCGCGCTTCCGGGCGGCGCTCCAGGACGCGGGCACCATCGTGTGGAACGGCCCCATGGGCATGTGCCGGATCGCGCGCTTCGCCACCGGCACCAGGGAGATGGCGCAGGCGATCGCCGAGTGTCGGGGTCTCACGGTGGCGGGAGGGGGCGACACGGTGGCCGCCATCGCCAAGGCCGGCGTGGCGGCGAAGTTCGGCTACCTGTCGATGGCGGGTGCTGCCTTCCTCGAGTACCTGGAGGGCCGCGAGCTTCCGGGCGTGGCGGCCCTGACCGAGGGAAAGCCGGTGCGCAGCGGAGCGGGCCACCGATGAGAGTGCGACGACTGGGCGTGGTCACGGCGGGCGGCGACTGCCCCGGCATGAATGCGGCGCTCCGGGCCATCGTCAAGGCGGCCGAGCTCGAGCACGGCATCGAGGTCGTCGGCTTTCAGGACGGGTTCGCCGGCCTGCTGACCGACCAGGCGCGGCCGCTTGGCTTCGACGAGGTGTCCGGCATCCTCGTCCAGGGCGGGACGATCCTCGGCGCGTCCAACAAGGACGACCCGTTCCGCGTGCCGGTGCAGGACGGGAACAGCACGAGCTACGTCGACCGCTCGGACACGGCGCTCGCGACGCTGTCGCGGCATCGAGTCGACGGCCTCATCGTGATTGGCGGGGACGGCAGTCTGCGGATTGCCGAGCGGCTCGCCAGGAAGGGACTCGCCGTGGTCGGCGTGCCCAAGACGATCGACAACGACGTGGCGGGGACCGATCGCACGCTCGGCTTCGACTCTGCCGTCACCATCGCCACGGAGGCCGTCGATCGGCTGCACTCGACGGCGGCCTCGCATCACCGGCTCATGGTGATCGAGGTGATGGGGCGCAATACCGGCTGGATCGCGCTCGAGGCGGGCCTTGCCGGAGGCGGCGACGTGATCCTGATCCCTGAGATCCCGTTCAGCTACGAGGCCATCGTGGCCGGCATATGCGATCGCGTGAAGCGCGGCCGCCGCTTCTCCATCCTGGTGGTGGCGGAGGGAGCGAGGTGTCCCAACGGGCACACCGTGGTCCGCGAGCTCGTCAAGGACAGCCCGGACCCCGTGCGGCTCGGCGGCGTGGGCGCGGTGGTGACGCATGCCCTCCAGGCGCTCCTGCCGTACGAGGTGCGGTACGTCGTGCTGGGACACGTGCAGCGTGGCGGTCCCCCCACGCCCTTCGACCGCATCCTGGCGACCCGTTTCGGCGTCGCTGCCGTGTCCGCGCTGGCGAGCGGGGAAACGTGCGGCATGGTCGCGCTCAAGGGCGGCCGCGTCGAGCGCATGCCGCTCGGCGAGACGGCGTGGAGGACGAAGTGCGTCGATCCGGAGTGCGAGCGCATCGGGGTCGCCCGCAGCGTCGGCACGATCTTCGGCGATCGGCCCCACGCTCAGAGCGACACTCGCTGACCGTCCTCCGCCACCGCGGCGATCCAGCCCAGCTCGACCCCGATGGCATCGCGCAGCGCGGCCGCGGCCGCCGCCTCCCCGTGGACGACCCACGTCATGGAGGGTGCGCGGCGAAAGCCGCGCAGCCATCGCAGGATCTGCGCGCGATCGGCATGGGCTGAGTATCCGTCGCTGACCCGGATCTGCGCGCGCACCGGCACATCCGTTCCCAGCATCCTGATCTCCTGTGCGCCGTCCTTGAGCAGTCGACCGCGCGTCCCCGCCGCCTGGTAGCCGACGAAGAGCACCGTGGTGCGCGGGTCCGG
>Ga0335070_10003181_pt1 | contig 19100 bp, 15 predicted proteins | sample Lox_Sample_13_FD_206722 | JGI IMG/M metagenome (GOLD analysis project Ga0335070, IMG submission 206722) | Soil microbial communities from Loxahatchee National Wildlife Refuge, Florida, United States - Lox_Sample_1.3 | ecosystem: Environmental > Terrestrial > Soil > Wetlands | place: USA... | reverse complement strand
GAGCAGGAGACTCAAGCGCCGTCCCCTGCTCCAGACCTCATCCCCGGCTAATTATGACGGCAGCAACTTCAACTCAATGGCACGTGTGTCATTCAAAACTGTCTCACCTCGGGGGTTCACCCCACGTACAATCCCCTTTATGCTGCGTCTCATGTGTGTCACCGCGCATCCGGATGACGAATCCGGCGCATTTGGCGGTACGTTAGCGCTCTATCACGATCGTGGGGTCGAAACCTCCGTACTGTGCCTCACCCCCGGACAAGCCGGACGCCATCGTGGCATGGCGAAGGACGATCAGGAACTCGCTGCGCTGCGCCGGAAGGAGTTCGCGGCTGCGTGCAATATCCTCAAGGTGACGCGCGCGATCGTGCTCGACTACGCCGACGGCCAGTTGCACCGGGTCGATACGTACAGCGTCGTTTGCGAGGTAACGCGCCACATTCGGCAGTTTCGGCCGCAGGTTCTCATGACGTTCGGACCCGAAGGTGGCGTGACGGCGCATCCGGATCACTCCATGGCTTCGATCTTCGCGACCCTTGCCTATGAGTGGGCTGGACGCGCCAATCGTTATCAGGACCAATTAAAAGACGGGCTGCAACCCCACCGGACACAAAAGCTCTATTACGGCAGCGCTGATTTCACCTTACGCGAGCGCGAACCGGTATCTCTTGCGCCTATTACGGCGGAGATTGAAGTTGGTGCATACGTAGAAACCAGGGCGGCCGCGTTTCGCGCACATACGAGTCAAGGTCCGCTGTTCGAGATATTCGAGAAGAATGTACGGCAGCAAGGGACCAAGGAATTCTTTCATCTTGCGGCTCGTACCCAGCCGGGGGCGATCGAGCACGAAACGGATCTGTTCGCGGGAGTCACGGAAAACGATTAACCGCCGAGTACACCGAGATCGTCGAGGCGTACTCGGCGGTGAATTACTTTGCTTTGATGATCTCGCTCAATACATCAGGTTTCGATGGATCGCGGACGAGATGGGGGTATTGTTCGCCGCCGTGATAATCGAGCTTGTAGGTTTTGTAATAGGTTGCGTTCTCGATCAGCAATTCCATCGGGGCTGTGTTGGCCTCCGCTTCCCGTAAAGCGTCGCGAAGGATATCGGTAGAGAACTTTCGTCCGTTCACAGCGACCACCCTCATACCCGGGCCGATGCCTGCTTTTGCGGCCGGCATTCCCTCGATGGTATCGTCGATAACACCGCCTTTGTGAAGTGCCAGGCCGAGGGAGTATAAGCCCGCGCCAATGTGCTCACGATTTGATTCCTCCGCCCGGAATAACTCGGAAGGGGTTTCGTCATAAACCAGCTTCCAGCCGCTCGCCTCGATGCCGCCCAAAGGAGCACGCGGCCCATGCTTCGTAAGGCGTTCGGTCCAGAACCCACGCCAATCATAACGGGCAACCTCATTCAAGCCGTTCACGACGTCATCGAACGTATATGTTTTCACCATCGGTCCAGTGTTCTGGCCGCCATGGAAGAGCTTGCAAAAATCATCGATGGAGCGCTTTCCTTGCGTCTGCTGGCGGATGATCATGTCCGCCCAAAGCCAGTTCAGAACGTCTTCATCGTAGTAATCGAGAGCGCGCCGCCAGGATTCCCACTGCTGCGGCGCGCCCTGCATCGCGGGCACCCCGTCCGCCGTGTCCTGCAGGTTCCGCCACGTACGCCCGGGAGTGCGGTCGAGTGCAGCAGCGATCAGCCCACTTGTGAATGCTGGCTGCTGAATGCTGAGTGCTATGATTCTTCTCGTGCCGCATCGCGGAAAATTCATCACCATCGAAGGGCTCGATGGCTGCGGAAAGAGCACGCAACTGAAGAAACTGGAGAAGGTTCTGCGCTCCGACGGTCTCGACGTTGTAGTTACGCGCGAGCCTGGCGGCACCGCAACGGGGGAAAAAATCCGTAAAGTTCTGCTCGACACTGGCACCGCCAATCTGTCTCCATTGGCGGAACTGGCGCTCATGTTCGCTTCGCGCGCCCAGCATCTGAAGGAAGTTATCCAGCCGGCACTCAATGAAGGCAAGATCGTGCTTTGCGATCGTTTTACGGATTCGACCGAAGCTTATCAAGGAGGCGGACGCAAACTGGGTAGCGAGCCAGTGCTGGCGCTGCATCGGATTCTTTGCGGGAATATTCAGCCGGATCTCACGATCTTAATGGATTCAGATGTGGCCGCGAGCGTAGAACGAGCGCGGCGGAGAAATTCAGCCGCGAACAATGGAAAGCGTGGGGATGAAAACCGCTTCGAACAGGAGAGCCGCGGATTTTTTGGACGGGTGCGCAGTGCGTATCTCGCGATTGCGGGGCGCGAGTCCCAGCGGGTGGCGGTGGTAAATGCGCGCGGGTCCGCCGACGAAACACATAAGCAGATTCTTCTTCTGGTGAAGAAGAAATTGAAATTGGCGGCGCGGACAGCATGACTACAGTCGAGAGTCGTGCTCTAGCAAGGGAAAGCAGGTCCTTCGCTTTCGCTCAGGATGACAATTCTTGTCTGATCATAAGCTGCATGCGCAAGCAGACGGGCTGGGGCTGAGTCATACTGTCGAGGGGCTATATGCTAACTGCCAATGGCTAAGTGCTTCTTATGTTTTCTGATTTTCACGGCAATTCGGAAACCGTGCAACGCTTGCGCGAGATACTGGCCCGCCGACGCCTCCCACAGGCGGTAATCCTTGCCGGTGCGTGTGGCTCGGGCAAGTACACACTTGCCCTGATGCTGGCGCGTACCATGAATTGCCTCAATCCGCCGCCCGCCGATCTGCCCGACTTCTGCGGTAAATGCTCCAACTGCGTCCGTATAGGCGAGGCGGAAGATTTTGATGCGCGCTTCGCCGAAGCAGTCGAAGCTCGCGAAGGCCTGCGCGAAACCGACAAGAAAGAGACTCGCATTCTGATTCAAACCCATCCCGATGTGCTGGTCATCCCGCCCGATCCGCCACAGATGATGATCAAGGTGGATCAGGTGCGGCATGTCATCGGCAGCATCTATTTCCGGCCGACCGAGGCCAAGGAGCGGGTCTACATCTTCACCGACTCGGGATTCATGAAAGAGGCTGCCAATTCCCTGCTGAAGGTGCTGGAGGAGCCGCCTGAGTTTGCCACCATCTTCTTGCTGACTGAGAACTCCGGCCAGCTGCTGCCTACAATTCGCTCGCGGGCGATGACATTTACGTTGACTGCGCTTCCGCCTGAAGAGATTGAGCAGTACCTTACCAAGCAGAAAGCAGAGTGGAACTCCAGACAGCGCGCTCTGGTGGCGCAGCTCTGTGAGGGAGCGGTTGGACGCGCCCGCACGTTCGACCTGGAGACCTACACGGCGGCGCGGCAGCAGGCGCTTGTCATCCTCAACTCTGCTGTGCGTGGAGGTGAACACAGCGATTTGTTCAAGATCACAGAGACTTACCGTGCCGGCGCCGAAGGGCGGGATAAGACCGAGCAACTGCTCCGCACTTTATATTCCTTGCTGCAGGATCTGATGTTTCTGAAATCAGATACTCCCGACCTGGTGCGTAACCGCGACATCCAAGGTGAGTTGAAGAAGATGGCAGATGCCGTCGATTTTGATTGGATTGCAATGGCAGCCGATCGTCTTTCCGACGTGGAGCGAGGTATGCGCCGGAACCTGCTTCGCTCGTTATCTCTCGATGCGTTTGCGACAGCGTTGGAAAAAGCAGTTAGCATTTAGCACGCCCCTGAGCAGCGTACCAGGGGCGGAACTGGTTGGCGGGATCCGCACCAAAGCTCGATTCACGATTGCGATTAGATCGCAGATCTTCGGGGCTAAATGCTAATCGCTAAGTGCTAATTGCTGCTTCAGGATTGTCACAGCTCGTCTCCTGTGATACGGTAGGTTCAAGTTCACCCCTGATTACCCACAAGCCCAGCTGCTCGGTGTTGTGGCAATCCGCGTAAAGGCGGTGTCATCATGAAAGATTCCATCCCATCTATGCCGGTGGAGCGTTCGGCTGAACAGGAATCATTTTCTAATCGTCGTCTGATAAGACCGTCGCTGAGCCGCCCCGAGCACAACCATAATCACGGACCGGCCCCCATGGAACGTCGCGATCGCAATAATGAACGCCCTGAACGTCCGGCAGGCGGCAAGAAGGTTCCCCCTCCGGAAAGCACCAATGCCGAAAATTTCTATTACCAGAAACAGATGCAGGGCAAGACGCCTATGGTCGTGGTCATGCGCGACGGCGAGCAACTGCATGGCGTGATCGAGTGGTACGACCGCAATTGCATCAAGATGAACCGCAACGGCGCTCCCAATCTTGTCATCTACAAACCTTGTATCAAGTACATGTACAAGGAAGGCGAGAACGAGAAATAGTCGTCGGTATCAGTCGTCAGTCGTCACTTTTTGACATTGCTCTTGCCGGTAGAGATTTCAGGCCGGAATTCGCAATCCAATCGAGTGCGCCTCTTTCGAGTTCCCTGTCCTGGTGAGTAGCTCTTCCTTCGCTGACGACCCACGACTGATAGCTGACGACTAGATTGACAATCTGATATATCTTCCTTAGCATCAATAACTTGATGCCGTCCACCTTCTTGCTATCAGGAGCCGCCCGTGATTAAGCTGGACATTATCAACGAAGTTGTCACGAAGACTGGCATCACCAAGACCAAAGCCGAAATGGCCGTCGAGACAGTGTTTGAGAGCATGAAGAAAGCCCTTTCCAAAGGAGATCGGATCGAGCTGCGAGGCTTTGGCGTGTTTAACGTGCGGCCCCGGAAGACTGGCATTGGGCGTAATCCGCGGACGGGCGCCGAAGTCTCTATTCCGCCGGGAAAGGCGGTTCGCTTTAAGCCCGGTAAAGAGTTGCAGTCGATCGATTAGTGCGCCGGGATGGTGGCGGTTCCCGCGCACTAAAGGCAGCGTGAAGTAGGCCCTCCAGAATGTCGAATTCCCCTTCGCAACTTTCCTCGGCAGCCGATTACCACGCTTCGGTTCCGGTGTACGTCGCCCCACGTCGCCGACGGAGAACTTGGCTGTATGTTCTCTTCTTCGTGCTCACTGTGCTTACGACTCTCATCGTGGGTACAAGGATGGAATTGAATTTTCAGAGGGGAATTCCCACGCTGTCGCTCGATGACAACTTTTTATCGGTATTCCCCTGGGCCTTTCATCATCCCGCAAGGTTAGTCCTCGGAATTCCCTTCTCGTTCACACTCATGCTGATTCTCTTTGCGCATGAGATGGGACATTATCTCTATTGCCGCTACTACGCGGTCAACGCCACCTTGCCGTTTTTCGTCCCATTCCCCAGCTTGTTTGGGACAATGGGCGCTTTCATCCGAATCAAGAGTCCGATTCGTTCGCGTGCAGCTCTGTTCGACATTGGGATCGCCGGACCCATTGCAGGATTCGCCTTCGCCATCGTCGCTTTGATTGCGGGATTGCTCGTGTCGAGGCCGATGCCCGCGCTCGTGCTTGCTCCCGATCTCGAATTCGGTTATCCGCTGATATTCCGCATCGCGCATCACGTATTGGGACCTTCTGTTCCGCTTGCGCAGGCGAACCTCAGCCCGGTTGCCATCGCTGCCTGGGTCGGGATGTTTGCGACCGCTCTCAACCTGCTTCCGGGCGGACAATTGGATGGGGGCCATATTGTTTTCTCAATATCTCCCAGGCTGCACCGCATTGTTTCGAGTCTGACTATTCTGGTTCTGATTCCGTTGGGTATCTATCGCTGGACTGGATGGCTGCTCTGGGCGGTGCTCCTGGCAATCAGCGGCATGCGTCACCCGATGGTTCCGGAATGGCCCGGTATCACCGGAGGGCGGCGTTGGCTGGCGTTCTTCGCGATCATCATGCTACTGCTGACGTTCACCCCGACGCCCTTCACCAACAGCTCTCTGCGGGAAGTCGTGCACGAATTACGGAGCGGGAAATGAGCGCAGCCGCACTCCGCATTTCACACTTGGCTCTTTATTGCTCAGCAAGGCAAAGCAGGTCCTTCGCTTCGTTCAGGATGACAAGGCCGGTCATAGCACTGAAGCCAGTTTTTTCGGGTACCGGCTGATGCGGCTATATGCCAAACGCTAAGTGCTGCTTACATCAGCCATAGCGCATCCACATCCACGATGACTTGCGTACGCGGGATCTTCTGTTCAGCAGCATAGGCGAGCATCCGCCGTAGTAACCCGTTCAGCTTTTCGCGGCTCGGCGATTTGACAACGAAGTGATACCGATAATCGCGCTTGAGCCGCAGAATTGGGGCGGGCGCCGGGCCGAGCACCCGAATTCCTTCGTGCCGTGTGAGCTCAAACCATTTGCCGAGCATGCCGGACCAGCGCAAGGCATCGTCGAGTTTGTCACTGCGCACGAGGATATTCGCCAAGGAGCTATAGGGTGGGTAATGCATCCAGCTGCGGAAGCGCAGCTCCTTGCCATAAAAGCCGCGGAAATCGTGCTGGGCGGCATATTGCACTGCGTAATGATCGGGAAAATAGGTTTGGAAGATAACTTTTCCGGGAGCGTCCCCGCGTCCTGCCCGTCCGGCGACTTGAGTGAGCAATTGGAAGGTCCGTTCCGCGGCACGGAAATCCGGCATGCCCAGCGCCATGTCTGCGCCGACCACACCTACGAGCGTCACACTGTGAATATCGTGGCCTTTGGCGATCATCTGCGTGCCCACGAGCAGATCCAGTTCGCCTTCGTGCAGCGCAGCTAGAACCCGCTCGAAGTCCTCGCGTCCGCGCACAGTGTCCCGGTCCAGCCGGCCGATGCGCGCTTGCGGAAATATCCCATGTAACAACTCTTCCAGCTTTTCCGATCCGGTGCCGAGGAAATACACGTACTCGCTGCCACAATGCGCGCACTGTTTGGGCACGGGCGCCAGAAATCCACAGTAGTGGCACTGCATCTTGTGCGCCTGCTTGTGATACGTCAGCGCAATCGCACAATTCTTGCATTCAAGCGACTTGCCGCATGTACGGCAGAGTACGACGGGCGAGTATCCGCGCCGATTGAGGAGAATCATGGCTTGCTCACCACGAGCCAGCCGCTCTTTGATTTCCCCAGCCAGCTTGCGCGAGATCACCTGCTCGTGGCCGGTCTCTTGAAACTCCTGACGCATGTCGATGATCTCGACTTCGGGCAGCGGGCGCTGCTCAATCCGGTCCGGCAATTCGATAAGGGAATATTTGTTTTTCGTCGCGTTGAAATAGGACTCCAGTGAGGGCGTCGCCGAGCCTAGCGCGACCACGGCATTCGCCATCTTGGCGCGCACCACAGCGACATCACGTGCGTGGTACCTGGGCGTCTCCTCCTGCTTATATGAGGAATCGTGTTCTTCGTCGACGATAATCAGGGCCAAGTCCGAAACCGGCGCGAACACCGCCGATCGCGTCCCAACTACGATGCGGGCTTCACGCTTTCGGATGCGGTGCCACTGTCCCGAGCGTTCCACATCGGACAACGCGGAATGCAGGATGGCAACCTCGTCACCGAAAGTGTGATGCAAATCCGCAGCTACGGCGGGGGTGAGCCCTATTTCTGGGACCAGCAGAATTGCCGACCTGCCCGCGTCGAGCACAGACCGCATTGCTGCAAGATAAACGGCGGTCTTGCCCGATCCAGTTACGCCATGCAGGAGCACGCCGCCGAACACGCCAGTGGCCATAGCTTGCTGAATTTTCTTCAGTGCCTCTGTTTGCGCGACATTGAACTGATATTCCCGCGCACGTGGCCGCACCCGCGACACACTGAATGCCGCAGGTTCTTCGACAGCTCTCACTAGCCCTCGGCGAACCAGTGTCCCGAGCGTGCTACCAGGCAAATCGAGTTGCCGTAGTTCCTCGACAGGCACGCGGCCACCCGCTGCCGCCAGCGTCTCCAACAGAGCCCGCTGATTCTCGTTGAGCTTCTTCCCATCCTCGATGCCGGCCTGCAGAACGGCGATCTTGACGATTCGTGCCGCTGGGCGCGTGCCTGATCGGTCTTCTCTGGCAATCCAGCCTTTTCGAACCATTCCCGCCAGCAAAGTTCTGTTCGCACCTGTTGCACTTCGCAGGCTTTCCTCGCGCGCATCGTCGCGCGCACTCAAATAGTCCAGCACCTTGATCTCGGTCGTTTGTTCGTCGGAAGTTCGGCGTGAACGCCCCAAGGCCCCGGTTGTACCGGCGGAATGAAGCGCCAGCAAACCGGCCTCCGCAATGCGGTAGTGAATCGCTTTCTTGAATTCCGCGGTCAGCGGCAGCATCGTCCGAAAAACTTCGCCAATGGGAGCCAAGTAGTAATCCGCGATCCACCTGCCCAGTTGCATCAGGATTTTGTCCAGCACCGGATCGGCATCCAGAACCGCAATGATGTTTTTCGTCTTGACGTTGGGAGTATGATCGTGCAGATCCGTAACTACTGCGAGCAGACGCTGCTCACGAAACGGCACCAAAACACGGCCGCCGATTGTCGGCAGCATGCCCGTGGGGACTCGATATGAGAAAGTCGCGTCCAGAGGTACGGCAAGAGCGACGTCGCAATATTCAGCCATGATGCGCTAGACTTCGAATCGTAGCATTCATGGGCGAGTCGCTGTTCCAATTAGCGCAAGGATTCTTCTCGGGTTCTGGCATGGAAAACGCTCTCATCATCCATCGCGTTCATTTCGCCTTCACGGTCATGTTTCACTACATCTTCCCGCAGTTAACGATGGGCTTGGCTCCGCTGATCGTGGTTCTGAAGACGCTGGCAATGTGGAAACATGACGAGCACTACAACACCGCCGCACGTTTCTGGGCTCGCATTTTCGGAATCAACTTCGTTCTCGGCGTGGTGACGGGAATCCCGATGGAATTTCAGTTCGGCACGAACTGGTCGGAGTTCTCCCGCCTCACGGGCGGCGTCCTAGGTCAGCCGCTTGTGATGGAAGGCGTGTTCTCCTTCTTCCTGGAATCCGCCTTCCTTGGCATGTTCCTGTTTGGAGAAAAGCGTCTCAGTCGTTGGGCGCATTGGTGGACTGGCTTTGCCGTATTCGCCGGGTCCTGGCTCTCGGGATTCTTTATTATTGCCGCTAATGCCTGGATGCAGCATCCCGTCGCTTACACCCGTCTGCCCGACGGCTCCTTCCAGGCAACCAGCTTCTGGGGTGTATTGCTGAATCCCTGGTGCCTCATGCAATACATGCACACGATGAGTGGCGCTCTGATTACCGGGTCGTTTGTCATGGCAGCGCTCGGTGCTTTTTATTGGCTCAACGAACGCCACTCGGACCAGGCCAAACTTTTTGTCCGCATCGGCGTCACCGCAGGCCTGGTCGCAAGCGCGTTCCAGATCTTCCCCTCCGGCGATCTGCATGGCCGATACCTGGCCCATCATCAACCTGTGACGATGGCCGCGATGGAAGGACTCTTCAATACTCAGCGTGGCGCGCCGATGGTTCTCATCGGGCAACCCAATCCCGAGGCGCAAACTATCGACAACCCAATCGCGGTGAACCGCGTTCTTAGCTTTATGATCTATGGCACCTTCGGTGCGGAAGTACAGGGCCTCAACGACTTCCCCAAGAGTGACTGGCCGGGTGACATCCCGCTCCTGTTCTTCTGCTATCACATCATGGCCGGCTTGGGTACGATTTTCATCGCCGTGATGGTCCTGTGCGCATTTCTGCTGTGGCGCAGAAAACTGTTCGAGCAACGCTGGGCACTGTGGCTGCTTTTGCTTTGTGTGCCTTTACCTTTCGTCGCGAACACGGCAGGTTGGGTCGCCGCTGAAGTCGGCCGTCAACCCTGGCTTGTCTACGGATTGCTGCGCACCAGTACCGGCTACTCGCGCATGGTCTCCGCCGGCAATGGCTGGTTCACACTGCTCGGCTTCATGGGCATTTACACTGTGTTGAGCATTTTCTTCTTATTCCTGGTACAACGCACAATCAGCGATGGACCGGAACTCGCCGTAAGCAGTCACACCTCGCCGCAAGTAACGGCGCCGAGCGCTCGGAGATTTTGAAGTGACAACCGTCTGGTTCGTACTCGTGGCCTTCATGATCATCGCCTATGTCGTTCTCGATGGCTTTGATCTCGGCGTCGGCATCCTCCACCTGATTGTTGCGCGCACGGAGGAAGAGCGCCGCCTGGTGCTGCACAGCATTGGTCCTGTGTGGGACGGCAACGAAGTGTGGTTGCTTGCCGGGGGAGGCACGATTTACTTTGCATTTCCCCTACTATATGCCTCGGCATTCAGCGGCTTCTATCTGCCCCTGATGATCGTGCTATGGCTGCTGATTGCGCGCGCGATCGGCATCGAATTTCGTGCCCACCTGCAAGCTCCCGTCTGGCGCAGCTTTTTCGATGGCCTGTTCGCTATCTCCAGCGCGTTGCTGGCGATCTTCTTCGGCGCAGCTCTGGGAAATGTGGTGAGAGGAGTGCCCTTGAACGCCGATCACTTGTTTTTTGAGGCGCTTTGGACAGACTGGCGCGTCGGCACGCATCCTGGCATTCTCGACTGGTATACGGTTCTAAGCGCGCTGGTGGCGCTCGTGGCCCTTACGCAGCACGGTGCACTTTATCTCTGCTTGAAGAACTCAGGGCGTATAGCTGATTACTCACGGAAGACGGCGCTTTGGTGCTCGCCCCTGATGATTCTCTTAACTGTAGCTTCTCTGATCGCCACCGTCGTAATCCGACCAGAACTCACGCTCAACTACTCTGCGCATCCGGTCTGGTTCATTATTCCTATTCTGGTTGCAGCGGCTCTTGTCGTTATACCCATGGCAGCATCACGGAATAGCACTTGGGCCGCATTTCTGGCATCAGCGATATACCTTGTAGCCATGCTGGCCGGAGCTGCCGTTGCCTTGTATCCCAATGTGCTGCCTGCTACCACCAGCCCCGCTAATAGTCTCACGATCAGCAACGCTGCAACCGGGGCTCACGTATTGCGTGTGGGATTGTATTGGTGGATTCCGGGGATTGCGATCGCAATTGGCTACTTTGTGCTGGTTTACCGGACCTTCGCAGGATATGAAACCATGAGTGGGGCGGGGCACTAGCCGCGCAGCCAGCCGCGTAACGAGCGCCTGCCAGCTGTTTTGCAGCACCGGCTAACTGCGTCGGTTCTGGTCGGAGTTGTCCATTCCAGCTCGCGGTTGACCCAATGCTGCGCGGAGTTTCGGCTTCATGACCAGCACTAAGAGCAACAACATGGAGACAGCCATGGATAGTTGTTGAAGTGGCGTCGCTTCCATGGCTTCAGATTGTCACGCTTGTTGACGAACGAGATATCGGGCGAAAATCGTATCGCATCAGGATATTGGTGGTACAGCAGGTCACGGTTCGTTATCGGACGTGCCGCGAAAGCAGTTGCGCATCACTGGATTCGCACAACCAAACCTTCACCAACGACATATTGCATCATAAGGGCCGGTACAAAGCGACATTATGACTGCCAAAATCCTGATTGCGGATGATCATCCCATTGCCCGGAGTGGCGTAAGGGCCATCCTGGCAAGTCGTCCTAATCTTGAGATCTGTTGTGAAGCCAGCAATGGCGGCGAAGCGCTCGAGGGCATCATCAGGTACAACCCCGATATCGCTGTGTTGGACGTGAATATGCCGGTCATGACCGGCTTCAGTGTGGCCGAAACCGTCGCGCTTAAGAATCTCGATACTCACATCCTTCTTTACACCATGTATTATTCAGAGCACCTGCTGCGCGAAGCCCGCCGCGTGGGCGTGCAAGGTTACGTATCCAAAACGAACGCAGCTAAAGAACTTCTGCAAGCCATTGATACGCTAATGCAAGGCCGCACTTATTTTTGCGATCAGCCCAGCGAAGGCCCCCGTCAAAACGCCGCTCGTCGTCCCCTGGTTCTTTAACCTATAGCGGGATTTTCGCCTCTCCGGTCCATGGTTTCGCTTCGCTTGACAAGGCGGTGTAGCAGTAGCATGATTCTCATAGCGAATAAAAAGCGAAAGTAGCTGGTTTCGTAACGGGGGCGTCTGAACCCCTCACCAATTGCTGATCGACCGAGGTCTTTATGTCTTCCCTGCTCGTTTGCGCCCAGCCGGCGACGGGCCATTCGGCATCGTTTATTCCCCTTAGCGGCCCAGCTCTGCTGGAGCGCTTGTCGTCGGCTAACCACGCCAACTGGATAACCCCTGCATCGCGGCTCGAAGTTCGGCCGGCGCCGGAGTTGGTATCGATAGGTATCCCGGAAATTGATGCGCTTACGGGCGGTCTGGCACGCGGTTGTCTGACAGAAATATACGGCCTGCCTTCCTCGGGTCGTACAAGCGTGATGTTGTCCGCCATCGCGGCAGCGAGCCAGCGGCGGGAAGCCTGCGCCCTTGTGGACGTGAGCGATGCCCTGGATCCCCACTCTGCTGCCGATAGTGGGGCAGATCTTCAGCAGCTGCTCTGGGTGCGATGTAGTAGCAGCAAACATCCACCACAGAGGCACAGAGACACAGAGAAGACCGCGAATAAATCCGATATGGTCCGCATGGCGCAGGCCCTGAAAGTTACGGATCTGCTAGTACAGAGCGGGGGCTTTGGATTGATAGCCATCGATCTTGGCGACCTGCCGCATAGCACGTCCCGCCGCATTCCACTGGCTTCCTGGTTCCGCTTTCGCCGCGGCGTCGAGAACACTCCCACGGTATTAGCGGTGATATCGCAAGCGCCGTGCGCGCGCACGTGTGCTTCTTTACTGCTGAGACTGGAGGCGTTGACTGTCAATCGAGCTGGCTCTCCGCAATCAGCCATTAACTGTCAGCTGTTCGGGTTGAGTAATTGTGACAAGAAAATAACCGTTCATAACTTTCCCAATCCCGAGAAATTTGCCGTGGACGCGACTCCGGCACATGCACAATTGCTGGAAGGAATTTCGATACACGTGGAAGTGGAACGTTCTCGGCTGGACCGTAAACCGCCGCAATCCGAGAGAATTTTTCGAGCAAGCACAAGATGCTGCGCAAAGAACATCACAGGGGCTATGCCCTTTCATCTCTCGGCATGAAGAGACCTGAGATCGCGACGGATCGCCGATGACTTTCTTATCCATCTTCGTTCCCGACTTCCCCGTAGAAGCGGTCCTGCGGATGGAACCGGAGCTGCGCTCGCAGATGGTAGCTGTGTTGGAAGGCAAACCGCCGTTGCAGAGGGTGTTTGCGTTAAACGAAAGTGCCCGTCAAGCGGGTCTGGAACTGGGGATGACTCGAGTGCAGGCTGAAGGGTGGCCTGGGTTGGTGCTACGTTGCCGATCGGCCATGCAGGAAACCACTGCGCACGCCGTTTTGCTGGATTGCGCGCAATCATTTTCTCCGCGCGTAGAAGATACTGCTGCCGATACGCTAGTGCTCGACATTTCCGGTACGGAGGCGCTGTTTGGTCCACCCCTTAGACTGGCGCGCGACCTGGCGCAGCGCGTTTCCCAACTCGGTCTCGAGGCCAATGTAGCGATTGCATGCAATCCAGATGCGGCCATCATAGCGGCAAGAGGCTACTCTGGTGTGACCCTTCTCACCCCGGAAAATCAACAGGAACGTCTCGGACATCTGCCTCTGAGTGTGCTCTTCGCGTCAGTGCCAGGAGAAAAAAATGAAGCAGCGCAGCAGTTCATAGACACGCTTGAGCGCTGGGGCGTCCGCACACTGCGCGCCTTCACCGCTCTTCCTGAGATGGCCATCAGCGAACGCCTGAGACAAAAAGGTGTGCATTTGCAGAAGCTGGCCCGGGGAACCATTACACGGACACTGGCGCCTGTAGAACCGCCACTTGTTTTCGAAGAGGCGGTTGAACTCGAACATCCGTTGGTCTTGCTGGAACCGTTGGCTTTTTGGTTGAATCGTCTGCTTGAGCAAATCTGCATTCGTCTATCTGCCCGCGCGCTGGCAACGCAGGAAATTCGACTCAAAGTAGAACTTGACCCCAGTTATCATTCCGACTCGATTGAATCTTCGCAAAATCCCCACTCTGCCATCCCGAGTGCCGCCCGAGTGAGCGAAGCGAATGAGGGCAAGTCGAGGGAGCTTGCGTTTTCCACCGCATACTCGAAACCAGAAACTCAAAGATCGAAGCCGAATTTCTTCACCCGCACACTATGCCTTCCCATACCCATGCTCGACGCCAAAATTTTTCTCAAACTTCTGCAATTGGATTTACAGGCGCATCCTCCCGGCGCGCCGATCACAAAAATCTGGTTATCGGCAGAGCCGGCGCGCGTGCGTGCTGGACAAGGCGGATTATTCGTTCCTCCGTCTCCAGAGCCTCAGAAATTGGAACTCACGATGGCGCGCATTTCCGGAATTGTGGGCGAAGGCAACGTAGGCTCAGTGGAATTGCTGGACACGCATCATCCTGAAGGATTCCGCATGCGGCATTTCACGCCGCGAGATGGCACGCGCAAAAAAACGAAACGTACCGGAAAAAGAGCAGAACCGCCCAGCACGGGATTAAGCCGCGGCACATCAACGTTGCCCGTGGATACCGCCCCTGCCCCGGAGGGAAGCAACAACTTAGCCCGGCGCCTCAGCGCTGGGAACAATGACGATTCCGACCCCGTCCCGGAGGGACGGCACATGTCCGAGCAGGTGGTTACCGCCTTGCGCCCGTTCCGCCCGCCTCACCTCGCCAGCGTAAGCATGCGAGGCGGCAACCCTGCCCGAATCGCCTGCACCAGCGATAAAGTCACTAATGGTGACATTCTGTGGCAAGCCGGCCCCTGGCGCTCTTCCGGCGACTGGTGGGAGCAGGAACCATGGGCACGCGATGAATGGGACATCGCCGTCCGATGTGGTGACGGTCTCGTTCTCTACCGCCTTGTACACGATCTCTTCAGTGGAAAGTGGTTTGTGGAGGGAACGTATGACTAGTTCTCGTTCTCGGTTAAAAACTGCTCCGCCGAATCCTTGGCGGAAAAGCTTTCATTCTCTGTACATCCGTGAAAATCAGTGGCCATCTTTGTTGCTTTAACTGAGAACTGAGAACTATGTACGTCGAGCTTCACGCGCGTTCCGCTTTCAGCTTTCTGGAAGGCACCTCTCTGCCGGAGGACCTGGTTGCGGCCTGCACCGCGTTTCAAATGCCGGCAATGGCGCTGCTGGACCGCGACGGCGTTTATGGCTCGCCACGCTTCCATCTCGCCGCCGAACGCGCTGGTATAAAGGCGCACATTGGGGCCGAAGTCACTTGCGAAAAACATCCACCACAGAGACACCGAGACACCGAGAATTTCTGTGTGCCTCTGTGTTTCTGTGGTGGGTTTCGTCTTCCCGTGTTAGCTGCCTCACGATCGGGTTATCAGAACCTTTGCCGCCTGATCACAAAGATGAAGTTGCGCGCCGCCAAAGGCGAAGGCGCAGTCCACGAAGATGAACTGCGGGAGCATGCTGCCGGCCTTATCTGTCTCACGGGCGATGACAAAGGCCCACTCGCCGCGGCGCTGGCGCAGGGTGGTGTAGAAGAGGCACGACGCACAGTCCAGCAGCTCATCCACATCTTTGGCCGGGAAAATGTCTACGTCGAAGTGCAGCGCCATTTTCTACGCGAAGAAGAAGCTCGCAACCATGTAGCCATCCAGATCGCCCGCTCTCTGAAGCTGCCGCTGCTGGCGACCAATGGCGTCTGCTACACCACGCACCAGCAACGCGAGCTTGGCGATGTCTTTACCGCACTGCATCATCACCGAACGCTGGCTACCGCCGGCCGGCTGCTCGCGCCTAATTCCGAGCGAAATGTGAAATCGCCGGAAGAAATGGCAGCATTATTCGCCGATCTTCCTGAGGCAATTGCCAATACGGTCGAGCTTTCAAATCGCCTCCAATTCACACTCGAAGATCTGGGATACGAATTTCCGAAATACCCGGTGCCCGAAGATGAAACCATGATGTCGTTTCTGCGTGAACGTACCCGCGAAGGATTTATCGACCGCTATGGCGGCGCTAATTCGGATTTGCGGCAACGCGCCAAACGCCAGATTGAGCGTGAGTTGGCGCTGATTGAACGACTCGAGCTTGCCGGATATTTCCTGATCGTCTGGGATCTGGTCCGCTTCTGCCGCGAACAGGAAATTCTGGTGCAGGGCCGTGGCTCAGCCGCGAACAGCGCTGTCTGCTATTCCCTCGGTATCACTGCCGTAGATCCCATCAAAATGGATCTGCTCTTCGAGCGTTTTCTTTCCGCAGAGCGCGGCGAGTGGCCTGATATTGATCTCGATCTCCCCAGCGGTGATCAGCGCGAGCGCGTGATCCAGCATGTTTATCGGCGTTATGGCGAACGTGGCGCTGCTATGACCGCCAATGTCATTACGTATCGCGGACGTCTGTCTGCGCGCGAAATCGGTAAAGCGCTTGGCTTGGAACCCGAGACGCTCGACCGCGTGGCTGCTGTTGTCGGCCACTGGGAGTTCCGCGACGAGCACGACTCCTTCGACCGCCGCTTCCACGATGCCGGTCTGGATCTTCGTCATCCGCGTCTGCGCAAATATCTTGAATTATGTGAGGCGGTGCAGGATCTGCCGCGCCATCTCGGCCAGCACTCCGGGGGCATGGTGATTTGCCAAGGACAACTCGATTCGGTAGTTCCGCTGGAGCCCGCCTCCATGCCCGGCCGCGTGGTTGTGCAATGGGATAAAGAGGACTGTGCCGACATGGGCATCATCAAGGTGGATTTGCTCGGCCTGGGTATGATGGCGGTGCTGGAAGATTCCATCGAAATCATCCGCCGGGATTACGGCGAGGAAGTTGATCTGGCGCACCTGCCGGCGGATGATCGCGCGGTTTATTCGACCTTGCAGAAAGCGGATACCATCGGCATGTTCCAGATCGAGAGCCGCGCGCAAATGTCCTGTCTGCCACGCCTGCGCCCGCAACGGTTTTACGACATCGTGGTACAGGTGGCTATCATTCGCCCAGGTCCAATTGTCGGGCAAATGGTCAATCCGTTCCTGGAACGCCGGCAAGGACGACAAAAAGTTACCTATGCGCATCCTTCGCTGGAGCCTGTGCTGGAGCGCACTCTAGGCGTGCCGCTTTTTCAAGAGCAATTGCTGCGCATCGCCATGATTGCTGCGAACTTCTCTGGAGGCGAAGCGGAAGAGTTGCGCCGTGCCATGGGATTCAAGCGTTCGCAGCAGCGCATGAAAGAAATCGAGGCCAAGCTCCGCGCCGGCATGACTCACAATGGCATCGCGCCCGCGGCACAGGAAGAGATTATTCTATCTATCACCTCGTTTGCGCTCTACGGATTTCCCGAATCCCACGCCGCCAGCTTCGCCCTGCTCGCGTATGCCAGCGCGTACTTGAAATGCCACTACCTCGCCGCCTTCACCGCCGCACTGCTGAACAATCAGCCTATGGGCTTTTATCACCCCGCCACCATAGTCAGCGACGCCCAGCGGCACGGGCTCAAGGTGCTGCCGGTGGATGTGACGAAATCGGATTGGCTATGCGCACTGGAGCATTCAGCATTCAGCACTCAACATTCAGCTAATTTAGCTTCCGATTCCAAGTTGAAGACTTCGAATCAAAACAACTCTGTCATCCCGAGTGAGGGCGTAAAGCCCGAGTCGAGGGACCTTGCGTTTTCGACGCCAATGGTAGGACCTCAAGGGCTAAAGCCCTCCTCGTTGCCGGCTTCGAACGGCACGGCTGAAGCCGTGCCCTCCGAAACACTCTTCAGTGAAATCAATTCTGACGATCAGTTCCCCTCCCACGCCCTCCGCCTGGGTCTGCGCTACGTTCGCGGGTTGCGGGAAGAAGCCGGACAGGCGATCGTTTTCGAGAGAAATAAATCTCCCTTGGCTTCGATTCACGACCTGATCCGCCGTGTTCCCGAGTTGCGCAAAGACGAACTCGATACTCTAGCCGAAATTGGCGCACTGAATTCTATTGGAAGAGGAAACGCAAGGTTCCTCGACTGGGGCTGTAAGCCCTCGCTCGGAATGGCAGACGATTTCTGTTCAACCATCCATTATCCACTCGCTACTGGTCACTCGAAACTCCATCGCCGCGATGCCCTGTGGCAGGTGGCCCGCGCTGTGCATTATTCCGGTCCGCTTCTGGAAGAACTTCCTGAACCCGACTCCCCGTCTCCTTTGCAGCGTATGAACCACGAAGAGCGCCTGGTTGCGGATTACCGCGGCACCGGTATGACGGTCGGTCCACATCCCATGGCGTATCGCCGTGAACCGATGAACCGATTAGGCGTTCGCCGCGCCAGCGAGTTAGCTCATTTGCCGAATAACCGTCCTGTGCGGGTGGCTGGCTGCGTGATAGTCCGGCAGCGGCCCGGTACAGCCAAAGGCTTCGTTTTCCTAAGCATGGAAGACGAGACAGGCATTGCGAACATCATCATCACACCCGATATGTTCCAGCAAAACCGGCTATTGCTGGTCAGCGAAAAGTTTGTCATGGTGGAAGGCATTTTGCAGAACCAGGACAACGTCGTTTCCGTAAAAGCCCGCCGCATTGTTCCCCTACATGTAACCAAAGCTGAGACGATTTCGCATGACTTTCACTGAACTTAACTGCCCCTCGACAGGAGCAGACAACCCAAACCCAGGCTCAGGTACTCTGATGTCCAAAATTTTGATATCTGGCACCTGAAATTTGGTACGTATCTGCGCCACATCCACAGCTGGATTAGGTATAGTAAGAGTATCCTTCGTCACGATTTTGGGCTTTGTCGCAAGCATCGCGTCCAGCCTAGTGTGGCTAATTCATTCTTCTGTTCTCTAATGAACGAAGTCGGAGTCTAAGGAGTTTTTGTAATGGCAAAACCAAGAGCACCCCGCAGCAGTTCCAAGAAAAATGGCGGCTCGAGCGATTTCTCTGCAGCCGCACCGGCCATGGCTGTTGAAAAGAAGAACGTTATTCCCATCAATCTCGAAGATGAAATCCGCCGTCGCGCTTACGAAATTTACGAGCAGCGCCACGGTGGCCCCGGCAATGAGCTAGAGGATTGGCTCCACGCCGAGAGCGAGGTTCTTGCCCGGTACCAGCAGACCGCTTAAGATCACAACAGTATCTCCTCGGTTCTTGTTGTTCCGGCCGAACCCGAGAGGCACGTGTGCTTAAGGTTCTGCTCATCGACGACAACCCGATGCAGTTGCAGGTCCGCGAAGCCGTCCTGGTGGACGCTGGCATGTCC
>Ga0335070_10003180_pt1 | contig 19104 bp, 19 predicted proteins | sample Lox_Sample_13_FD_206722 | JGI IMG/M metagenome (GOLD analysis project Ga0335070, IMG submission 206722) | Soil microbial communities from Loxahatchee National Wildlife Refuge, Florida, United States - Lox_Sample_1.3 | ecosystem: Environmental > Terrestrial > Soil > Wetlands | place: USA... | reverse complement strand
GTCGACCACTCGGGTGCGACGCGACCTCGCTGCAGGTCGCCGTGGCGGCCCTCGATCCGCAGGTGCTGGCGGCGCTCGACGCGGCGGCAGCCGTCTGCCCACAGGCGGAGATTCACATCGAGCAGACCCACATGACGGACGTGTTTCGCCGTGTGCTGGCCGAGAGCGGCGCGGCGATATGAACTGGCGACGCTTGCGCACGCTGATCCGGCGCGAGATTCTGGCGACCTTCCGCGACCCATTTACGATGACCATCCTGGTCACCGTTCCGCTCGCGGCCTTGCTGGTCTTTGGCTTCGTGCTGTCGACGGAAGTGAAGGGATTGCGCCTCGGCGTCGTCGACGCCGCGCGCAGCAGCGCCAGCCGCCGGCTGATCGCCGAGCTGGGTGCGAAAGGGACGTTCGTGCCGCAACCCTTCAACACCCGCGCGGCGCTCGAGGCTGCGCTGGTGGCGGGAAACATCAGCGCCGCCATCGTCATCCCTCCGGACTTCGACCGCGACCTGCGGGCCGCCGGCGTGGCACGCGAGCGGCCGCAGGTGCAGGTGATCTATGACGGCGGCGAAGCCACGCTGGCGGGCAACGCCGAAGGCTTTCTGCGCACCTTGATTGCGAACACGAGCGCCGCGGTGCTCGCCGACGACGGTGTGGGCGCGGGCCGCGGCATCGAGGTGGTGACGCGCGCGCTGTTCAACCCGACGCTCGACGGGACGCCGTTCATGGTGTCAGGTACCTTCGGGTTCGTCCTGTCGTTTCTCACCGTGCTGATCACCGCGGTGTCGATCGTGACGGAGAAGATCACCGGAACGTTCGAGCAGCTGCAGGTCACGCCGGCGACGTCGTTGGAGATCCTGCTCGGCAAGATCCTGCCAATGGGGGCGGTGTTCGCGCTCGACGTCGTGCTCATGGTGCTGGTGGCCGGCCTGGTGCTGCATGTCTGGCCGCGCGGCAGTGTCGTCTTCTTCGTGCTGGTGTCGTCCTTCTACGTGCTGGTGTCGCTCGGGCTCGGGCTGATCATCTCGGCGACCTCGGCGACGGCGGCCGAGGCGGTGCAGAAGAGCGTGCTGTTCAGCATCCCGCTGGTGCAATTGAGCGGCTTTGCCTTCCCGATCCGCAGCATGCCGCGCTTCGTCCAATGGATTGCCGAGGTGTTTCCAGCGACCCACTACATCCGCGTGAGCCGCGCCATCTACATGCGCGGCGAGGGGCCGATCACGCTGCTGCCGGAGCTGGCGCTGTTGCTGCTCTTCGGCATCCTCCTGGTCGGCTATGCGTTGCGCACCATCGAGGCACGGCGATGACCGGCCGGCGGCGCAGTTTCTGGTCCAATGTGGCGGCGGTGGCCTACAAGGAGGCCAGCCTGGTGCGCCACGACAAGGCCCTGTTGGCCACGGTGTTCGCGCAGCCCGTCATGATGTTTCTGCTGATGGGTTTCGCGCTGTCCAACAAACCGGCCGACGTGCGTTGGGCCGTGCTTGACCAGAGCAACACGACCCTCTCACGCCGCTTGGTACAGGAGATCCAAGCCACCGGGTACTTCGTCACACCGCGGCCGGTGTGGAGTCACGAGGCAGGGCGCCAGCTGTTGCTGCAGGGTGACGCGTTGGCATTCCTGGTCATTCCGAAAGACTTTCGACGGAATGTCGAGCGCGGGCGGCCGCAGGTGCAGGTGCTGGTCGACGGCAGCGATCCGCTGCAGGCGGCGCGGGTGGGGGCGTACATCGGCGAGGTGGTGGCGAGGTTTGATCTGCCGCACGCTGCCGGTGCGGTGGCTGGAGCGAGCCGCCCGCCGCTGGCGGTCAGCACGGCTGGCCCGGTCGACATGCGCCAGCGCTTCTGGTTCAACCCGACGCTGCTCGATCGCACATTCTTTCTCGCGGCGCTCGCCGGAATGTTGCTGACGAATCTGTGCATGTCGGTGACCAGCGGCGGGCTGGTGGCGGAGCGTGAGAGCGGCACCTATGAACAGATGCTCGCCTTGCCGACAACCCCCATTGAGTTGGTGCTCGGCAAGCTCGTGCCGTATGTCGGTCTCAGCTACGCGGTCTTCTTGTTTGCTACCATCGCGCCCGGCGTCGTCTTCGGCTTGTGGCCACACGGCAGCTGGCTGGCGCTGATCCTGGTTACACTCCCGTTCGTGCTGGCGTCGCTGGCGGTCGGCGTGTTCGTGTCGACGCTGGCACACACGTCGGCACAGTCGGTGTTCATCACCGTCTTTTTCATTCTGCCGTCGTTCGTGCTCTCCGGGGTGATGTTTCCGTACCAGTTCATGCCGCGCGGCGTCCGCGAGGTCGGCGGGCTGTTTCCATTGCGCTGGTATCAGATCGCGCTGCGCCGCATCATCGAACGCGGCGCCGGGTTGGTCGACGTGGCGGGACCGTTGCTGGCGCTGATCGTATTGTTTGCCGTGATCCTGTCTGCGATCCGTTGGCGGATGAAACCGCGGCTTGGTTAGGGCGAGCCCGGAGCACAGAGGACAGAACTTGAACAGCGGGAGGGGTGCGCTGCGCGCACCCCTCCCCACAGGCTAGTTTTCCTTGTGCTTGTGGTGCCTTGGCTTGGCCTTCGGCGTCGCTAGAGGTGTCGCTTCGGGGGTTCCCTGGGGCGTCGCCTGTGGCGTCTTGTTCGCCTCCGGGGTCTTCTCGGCTGCCGCGGTTGGCGTGCCGTGCGCTTCAGTCGCGCGTGTCTTGGCCGTCGGGGTGCCGGCGGCACGCGTGCGTTCGGGCGTGGCTATGGCCCGCGGGGCGGTTGCCTCGGTCGGTGCCGTCGCGGCTCCACGGAATTGTTCGAGGGCTCGCTGCACCTGATCCATTCCGGCCGGGGCTTCCGGCGCTGGGGCGCCAGCTCCGGAACCTGCGGGAACGCCGCCAGCGCCAGGCACCACGGGTGCAACCCCGACAACCGGTGCGGCGGCTTTGGCAGCGCCGCCCCCGGTAGTGCCCCCTGCAGTAGTGGCGCCAGCGCCGGCTACTGGAGCTTGAGGAACAGGGGCTGGTGCGCCCCCAGAGACCGCTGGTGGTGCTACAACGCCCCCTCCACCGCCCTGCAACCCGCCGGCAACCGGTCGCTGCTGCCCGCCACTACCCGCTTGCGAAGCGGCACAAGTTTGCCCATCCATCGTGGCCACCAGTGTGAAATCGTTGGCCGCAATGGCTTTACCAGTCGAGTCGGAGCCCAAGATATTGCCCATGGTCAAGCCGCAGCACGCGCTGCCGGCGCTACTCGACCGGGTGAAACTACAGCAGAAGAGGCTGCCGTCGCCAAACGGGTTGGTATCCGTCATCGAGAAGAGAATCGCTTTCAGCGTCGGTCCCGGCCTGACACTGGCACGGACCTGCTTTCCGGTGGCCGGGTCTGCGGTACATTGCGCCATGCCCCCCGAGCCTTGATTGGGGGACATGCAGGCGCTGTCCCACTTCAGATCTACCTGAATACCGGCTACCTGCCCATTGCTGTCCGCCATCGCGATGCACAAGTTCCCGGCCGCCGCTGCCCGGGTGACGCTGCCGGCGCACAGGACGAGGGCGACGGGCGCTGCCGCGGCGAACGCACTACGTCGTCGGAGCCGAGTTGCGAACGTGATCATTCAGTTCCTCCTTGGGTCCATAACGATAATGGCAGGGGACCATAGCATGCTGAGGCGGAAGTGCGACAGGGAGGGGAGTAGCGCCGATCCCGCGCCTTTGGCAAGCTGACGCAGAGGAGGACGCCCGATGCATTTCGGACTGATGATGTTTTCGACCGACTACTCGATCCGACCCGACGATCTGGGGCGCGAAGCGGAAGCCCGCGGTTTCGAGTCCCTCTGGCTGCCCGAGCACACCCACATCCCCGCAAGCCGCCGCAGCCCATGGCCCGGCGGTGCCGAGTTGCCGAAGGAATACTGGCACACGTTCGACCCGTTTGTGGCGCTCGGCATGGCGGCGGCGGTGACCAAGACCCTGAAAATCGCCACCGGTATTTGCCTGCTCATCGAGCGCGATACCATCACCACCGCCAAGGAGGTTGCCAGCCTCGACTTTCTTTCCAACGGTCGGTTCATCTTCGGCATTGGCGGCGGCTGGAACGCCGAAGAGATGGAGCATCACGGCACGGTCTTCAAAAGCCGCTGGAAAAAGCTGCGCGAGCAGATCGCGGCGATGAAGAAGATCTGGTCCGAGGACGAGCCGGAGTTTCACGGCGAGTTCGTGAAGTTCGACAAGCTCTGGGCATGGCCCAAGCCGGTGCGGAGGCCGCATCCGCCCATCTTCCTCGGCGGCCACTCGCCGCAGATGTTGCAGCGGGTGGTGGACTACTGCGACGGTTGGATGCCCATCGGCGCCCGCGCCGGCAACGTCATCGAGAGCATCAAAGAATTGCGCCAGCGCGCCGAGAAGTCCGGTCGCGATCCACGGACGCTAGCGGTGACGATCTTCGGTGCGGCGGCGGATGAGCAGGCGGTAGAGCAGTATCGTCAGGCCGGCGTTGAGCGCATCACCTTCGGTCTCCCGGCCGCCGGCCGAGACAAGGTCCTGCCGCTCATGGACCGCTACGCCGACTTCGTGCGGAAGTTGGGTTGAGGTCGCTTGCGGGCACGCACCTTGGGCAACCAGAGTGAGGATCAGTGAGACGCGTAGGAGCGGTGTTGGGGGCGGCTGTTCTTGCCGGCATGCTGTCCGCTTGCGGTACCAACAACATTGCGGTCGACTTCTTCACTCCGACCGTCACGCCAACGGTGTCGGCGACCCCGACTGCAACCCCTACCAAGGTGCAGACCGCCACGCCGACGCCGACCCCACTTTCGTAAGGGGGTCCTTGCCCAATCGACACCAGCCCAAGCTGGCGCGCGCCCTGACACGCAGGCGTGGATATGATAGAAGCGCCGCATGCGGTGGTGGTGGTGGACGGTCAGTTCCTTCCTGGTGTCCGTAGCGCTGTGTTCTGCGCACGCTGCCCAGGGGGTTCCTCCTCGGACAATTGTCATCGATGCACTGAGCGGTCAGGTGCTGCAGGAGCAGAACGCCGACGCGGTGGTGCGTTCCGGTTCGCTGAACCACTTGATGGTATTGCTGCTCAGCCTGGAGGAAGCCGGGATGGGCGCTCTGCCGCTCGATGCTCCAGTCACGGTGAGCGCCACCGTCGCGAGCAGCGCCCCGACGAATCCGATGCGCACGCCGGTGAAGACGAAGCGTGCCACGACGGTGGCGACCCCCGTCGTGCTGCCACGGCTGTCGTTGCTGGCGGACAGAGCCTACGTCTTGAGTGACTTGCTCAAGGCCATGCTGTTGACCGGGTCGAACGACGCCGCGGTGGCTGCGGCGGAGGCGATTGCGGGATCGCAAGCCGCGTGCGTCGAGTTGATGAACGCGCGCGCCCAGCGGCTCGGCATGGAGGCGACGCGCTATGCGACCGTCACGGGGGACGGGGATGCTGACACGACGACGCCGCGCGATGTGGCGCGGTTGGCGCATGCGTTGGTGCAACACGCCGCCGTGCTCGAGTGGTCATCGCTGAACGGGTTGCCGTTCGATCAGGGAGCCGTGCTGCTGCGCAACACCAACCAGTTGCTCGGCGCGGTTGCGGGCGTCGATGGCCTCCAGGTCGCGGCAGCCGCTGCCGGGCGCACGGTGAGCTACAGCATCGTTGCCAGCGCCCAGCGCGGGCCGTTGCGCTTGATCGCCGTGGTGGCCGCGGCGCCCAGCAGTGCCGACCGCTACTCCGCCGCGGCCGACCTGCTGAACTGGGGCTTCGCGCATTACGAGCGCTTGGAGATCGTCCGCAAGGACGAACCGCTCAGCTTCGCCATCCACGTCCGCCAGGGTGCGGTGCCCGATGTGACCCCGGTGGCCGGCAAGACGTTTACGCTACTGCGGCGGCGCGATGAGGAGCATGATCTGCAGTTGCGCTATCAGCTACCGGCGCTGTTGACGGCGCCCATCAAGCATCATCAGCAGATCGGCGAGATCATCATCGAGGAGAAGGGCCAGCTGATCGGGGTAGTGCCGGTGCTGAGCGCGACGAAGGTCCGCGCGGCCGGTATCTTGGCGGCAGCGTCGCCGTAAAGCCGACACCTGCTCCTGCAACGCCTGTCGTTCAACGCAAAGGCGCTTGTGCTTGGGCGGCTGGTTCTTGCGCGGGCGCGGCGGGAGCGGCCCCTGGCTCGGCTTCTTTGTGAATGTCCAGCACGCTTTCGGCGAGAAAGCGTACGTCTTCGTCCGGATCGTTGAGCAGTTGACGAATGGCGGCACGGGCGCGATCGCTCCCCACCTCGGCGAGCATGCTGACGGCCTCGTAGCGAATGTCGGCGGACGGATCATGTAACGCCCCCTCGATCGCCAACGCCGGAGCTTCACCGGTGAAATCCGAGAGTGCTTGCAGCGCGGCCATGCGCACTTCTTCGTTCTCGTCCGCGAGCGAGCGTGCAAGCACGGTGATGACCTCCGGGTTCTCGGTGGCGCTGAGCAACTCGACGGCGGCGAGACGGCGCTCCGGATCCGGGTCGCCGAAGGCCACCTTGGTGAGTGCACCGATATCTTCGGAGGCATCGTCGAGGTCGATGGCATCAGGTGGGAGGTCGGAGGCGACCCCGGGCCGCGGCGTGGGGTCTGTATTATCCGGCCGAACGGGTTGCGCAGCGACCGGTGCCTTCATCTTGCCGGGCGTCACCGCCGTGGCGACGCGCGCGGTGATGCGCTCGCCGGACAGGTTCGCTGGCGCCTGTCCCGCAGCGGGCGGCTCCGCGCCACCGCGCGAGCGCACGCTGAGCTTCAACGGTTCGAGCGTTGCCGGTTGCAGGGGACGTGGGGCGTCGGCGTCGACATCTCCGCCGTGCGGCCGCATGAACAGGACAATCACGACGATGGCGACGGCGGCGACGCCGCCGATCATGATATCAAGCGACCACGATCGGGAGCGTTCGTTTGGTTTCGTGTTGCCCGGCATCGTCAACGCCCTTGCCTACTCGTAGGCGACTAAACGGATCAATTCAATGCACAGCACAAAGGCCTCGGCGGTTCAAGCCGCGGCGTGGCACGGCAGCACGGGCGCGGCGCCTTGCAACTTCGCGCTAGCTTCCTTAGAAGGCAGCAACCGGAGAAGGCAGCAACCGGGTAGGACTCGCAGACCTTGTCGCCCTCGGGGATGAAACGCATGCATTTCACCTGCGTGAACGGCATCAACCTCGCATACTACGTCTCCGGGCACGGCGAGCCCGCGCTCATGATTCAGGGCCTCGGTGGGCGCGCCGCCGACTGGGGCGACGTGCCGGCGCGCTTGGCGCCGCACTTCGAGGTGATCACCTTCGACAATCGCGGCACGGGCAAGTCGGACACACCCGACACGGAGTACCATCTCGACGTCATGGCCGATGAAGCGGTGGCGGTGCTGCGGGCCGCGGCGCCAACGTTGGTCATTCACGGCGATGCCGACCCCTTGGTGCCGTACGCGAACGCCACGATTCTGGCCGAGCGCATTCCCGGCGCGCAGATGGCGGCGCTCCGCGGCTGCGGGCATCTGGCGATGTGGGAGCAGCCGGCGGAACTGGTGCGCCTGCTGCTGGACTTTCTGGACTGAGGGACCACGGGTGGGTGCGCTGCTCCGGATTGCTGCGGTTGTGTCGCTCGCCTGGGCGGTGGTCCTTCTGGCGTTCAAAAAGGAGTTGTTTGCGGGCGCGTTCCTGCCGCCCTTGGGACGTGCCTTGGCCAACGGACTGGCGGTGACGCAGCTGGTCCTTGCCTACATCTTCTGGCACGCGGCTGCGGCCCCCGCAGCGAACCGCGGGACCATTTACGCAGCGATCATCCTCATGGCGCTGCGCACGGCCAACGACTTGTATCAGCTGCTCGTCCTGCTGCCACCCGAGCAGGCGCTCATCAGCCTGGCCGATTTAGTGGTCAGCGTTGGGATACTGGTTGCAGTCTTGGAGGCGCTGCCACGCCTGCTGGGCGAAGGGAGCGGCAACCAACCGACGTAGCGCCTACGGCGCATATTTTTTCGGTTGCCCGCCCCGTTCCAGGTCTCGACGCGCTGCCTGTGCCGGCGATCAACTCGCCACGTCGAACAGCTCCTTGAAGCCGGTGGGTTTGTGTGGGCCGAGGATGAGCTGTTCGAGGATGCCGATGCCCTGCCGCGCCCCCACTGTGGCGCGGCAGACCGCTTGCACGTGCAAGTGGAGCGGCACGCTGGCATCGATGTCCGACAGGGCCCACGACTCACCGGCGACGGCGTTCTCGCCGACGAACATGCCATGGCCCCACTGCGGGTGGCCGTAACCCAGGCCGACCATGTAGAAGTTGTACAGGGGATCGAGCGTGATCTGCAGCGGGTCACCGACGGCGGGCTGCATGGCAATCTCGGCGCGCCGCGCGTGGCGGGTGCCCGGTTGCATGGACAGGCGACAGCTCACCGCGCGCATGTGCTGGACGCTGCCGCCGAGCGGAATGACCATGCCGGCGGCGTGCCATTGCTCGCCGGCGCCATCCTCGTTGACATCGAAGTGAGTGCATAGGTCGTCGAAGTTGAGGGGCGCCCACAGCCAGAAGAACTGCAGCGGAAAAGACGGCGCACCCGCCTCGCGCTCGCCCACTGGCCGCACGCCCCATGAACGGTCGCGCGTTCCCCAGAAGCGCTGTGCGCCAAGGTCGATGCGTTCGTCCCCGACCGTGAGCGTCCCCGTCCACTCGCCGTGTTGCGTGAGGCGCGTGTAATCCATGAAGATGCGCCCGCCGATGCGGCGCAGGAAACGCGGCTCCTCCAGGGCAGGGGCGCGGCGTGTGAACAGCAGGTCGCCGGCAATGCCCCACTGGTTCGGCTCGATTCGGAGCCGCAGCCGCTCGAGCGGCTCGATGACCTCGACGTCGATGGGGCCAACGCGCGTGTCCATCCGTTCGGGGCCAGCCAGGCGCGACGCACGCACCACGTACTGGCGGCCGCCGCGCACGACGCTGCACGCGGCGTCGAGCACCTGACGGTTGGGGTAGCTGCCCAACGCCGCGGCGAAGTAGACGGATCCGTCGCGCGCGTAGCCGTTGAAGAAGTAGCGATCGTAGAAGTTGCGATCACTGGTGGCGGTGTAGGCGATGGGATCGGCGGTCTGGTGGATTGGGTAGTCGTCGGCTTTTGTGATCATGGGAGGTGGGTGTTGGTGTTGGGTGTCGGGTGGTCCCCCGATCAATCCATCATTGCATGTTCTCGGCAGGCTTGCCGGTGACGCGGAGAATCAGTGTCGTGAGTGCCGCGGCGTAGCGCGTGCGCTCCTCGGCACTCGCGCAGGGCAGATCCCGCAGTCGGGCGCGCTCGGTTAGCGTCAGCGCCTGCCAGTCCTTCAAATGCAGCTTGATGCGGACGCGGTCGAGCTTGTCGCGCACCACGCGTGGGATCAACTCCAGACTTTCGTCTTCGTCGGGCGTCACGACTCACCCATCACGCCTCACGCTACGAACCGGGTGATGCGGTGCCGCAGTCCTTTTTCCGTGCGGCTCTCCTCGACGATGTTCTTGCCGCCGCACTTCGGGCAAGGGAAGTAGCGTGTGTTGCCGTCGTGCGCTGCCGTCCAGGCGAGGTCGACGTAGAGCACGTTGTTGCTGTCGACCTCGTAGGCGAGCAGTCCGCGACACTGCGGGTTGAGACAGCGCAGCACGTGAATGTCCGCTGCCTTGGTTGCTGGTTTTGCTGCGGGAGTGGGCTGACCTTCCATGCGCGACTTGGGTCATCTACAAGGGACACGCGCCGTGGGCAAGAGGTGCCGATGCAGGCGCGCATAAGGATCGGGTTGGAGCGACGCAGCAGACGAGTGTGCAGCCGCCGGGTGCGCAGCCGCGAATGCTCTTGACATTAGTTGACCCCCTGAACAATATGACCTGCAGTTTCACAAGAGCGAGCGCGCCTTGCCGGGGAAGTAATTGAATTCTGAACACCACACCGACGTGGGCCCCGGCTGCCCACCGGGCTTGGAGGGCGGCGCCGACCAGCCAACGCCACTGCTGCTTTGGAGGACCGAATGCGAAGGGAAACGTTCCTGGCCGGCATCGTCACCGTGACGCTGACTCTGTCGGCGGCGCAAGCGGCAGCGCCCGTTTCCTTCATGCGCGTGGTCCCGGATCTGGTCGCAGACCAGAGTCCGCTGGGGGTTGTGGCGGCGGACATCGACGGCGACGGCAAGATCGATCTCGTGGTGGCAAACAGTGACGGGGACAGCGTGTCCGTGCTGTGGGGGGACGGCAATGGTGGGTTTCTCGATTCGGGTGCGCCGTTCCCCACCGGCGTCGCACCGTTCGCGGTTGCGGTCGGCGACCTCAACCACGATGGGAAGCTCGATATCGTGACCTCGGATGAGATCGGCGACACGACGGCCGGCGGAACGGTGACCGTTCTCTTGAACCAAGGCAATCGGGCCTTCGCGGACGGGGTCTCGACCGACACGGGCGGGTCGCCGCAAGCGCTCGTCGTGGCGGACTTCGATGGTGACAACTTGCCGGACGTGGCGACCGCGAACAACTTCGACGGCACGGTGAGCATCTTGCTCAACACCGGTGGCGGCGCACTCTTTCTGGCGCAGACCGTCACCGTCGGTTCCGAGCCGGTCGGTGTGGCGTTCGCCGATTTGAATGGGGATGGACGCGGCGATCTGGTGGTGACCAACAGTAGCGGGGGCACCGACGGCAACGGCAGCGTCAGCGTCCTCAAGGGCGTCGCCGGCGGCATGTTCGAGGCGCAAGCGGAGATTCCCTTGCCGTCCGACTGCGGCACGCTCGGCTGCGTACCGGTCGCGGTGGCCGTCGCCGACCTCAACGGCGACACCAAGCCCGACATCGTTGTAGCCAACAACGAGACCGACAACGTCTCCGTATTGCTCGGCAACTGCGACCTCACTTTCACTGCCCTCGGCAGTTTCATGGTGAACGCTTCTCCCGAGTGGGTGGTGGCGGCGGATTTTGACCGCGACGGCCGGATGGATATTGCAACTTCCAGCGATTTTGACAATAAGGTGTCTGTGCTTCTCGGAAACGGTGACGGGACATTCATGCCCTTCGTCGAGTTTGATGTGGGTGCCGGCGCCTTCGGCATCGTGGCTGCGGACCTCAACGGCGACCACAAACAGGACATTGCCTCGGCGAACGCCGATGATGGAACAGTGTCGGTTCTCCTCAACACGACAACGCCGGCACAGATCTGTGGTGGCGACTGCAACGGCAACGGTCACGTGGGAGTCGACGAGATCATCAAGCTGGTGGACATTACGCTGGCGGTGCCGCAGCCCTCTGCGTGTACGGCGGGAGGGGCGCCGGTGTCGACGTGCACGGCGGGGGACCTGAACGGCGACGGGCAGATCACCGTCGACGAGATCGTCGCGGCGGTAAGCAACGCATTGAACGGATGTATGCAATGAAGATGTACGCAATGAAGACGAGCAGGTGGAATGTGAAGGTAGACGCTGGCTGCCACGTGGGCGGCGGGGAGGTCCGCAAATGAAGGGACGAGCACTCTTGGTGATCGCCGCGGCGATCATCGCCCTGGCGGGCACCGAACGAACTGCGTTGGCGACGATTCAGGCATGTCCGGACCCGAATGGTTGCGCTGACGTCAGCGTGACCGTTGGAGCAAGCGGCACACTGAAGGTCGGTGACACGTTTGATGCGCAGCTGATCTTCAAGCAAGGGCCGGACAACGCGCAAGCCGCGGGCGGCATCGGCAAGCTCGCCGCACTGGCATTGACCGTGGGCATCCCCGGCACGGGGTCCGCCACGCCGCTACAGTTGGCAACCTGCACACTCAACGCGGATGGTTTTCCCGAGGCCGACGTCATTCCCGACTCGTCGATTGCATCGAACTTCAACGTTGTGGTCGAGAACGCCAACTGCAACAACGGACGCACGCATTGTTTGTGTCCGGATGCCGGGCAGACGCGCGACAACTTCATCAACCTGGTCATTTACGGGCCGCATCTTCCGCTGCCGCTGCCGGGGGCCAACGGCATCGACATTCCCATCCTGCCCGCGGGACCGCAATCGCTGGTTACGTTCAAGCTCAAGGTGAGCGTCGGCGCCGGGGGGGAGATCCCGCTGCATATTTTTAACCAGGTCACCGACAGCTCGCGCCCGCAGTTTACCGCGTTCCTCTCGGTCGGCGATAAGATTGCCGTCGATCAGACCTGCGTGCCGGTCGCGGGACAGCCGCCATGCAGCGCGGCGCAGAGTGTGAGCCAGGTACAGATGGCAGATGCAGCCGTCAGCACCCTGAGCACATGCGTTGGCGATTGCGACAATTCGGGATCCGTCTCCGTGAGCGAGGTGGTCGTCATGACAAACATCACGCTCGGCACCGATCAACCGTCGAGTTGCCTCGCTGGCGATCCGGGGAATGACGGTGTGCAGATCAACGACATCGTCACCGCGGTGAACAACGCATTACACGGCTGTCCCAGCTAGCGGAAACCGGGTCAATTGGAGATCCCCGAGGCGGTTTCAAAAAAACCGCACGATGGGGCTGGACAACGAATGGAAGTTTGAGGTAAACGGGGGGCCGAGTTCGGCAGGCGCACTCGAACTAGTTAGATCGGTTTCGCGGGATCGGAAAACTCTCAAGCAGGAGGAATCTTATGATGAACAGGGTCAGGAGAACCGGACGGATGACGCTGCTGACTTCGCTGGTCGCTACGGGTGCGCTGTGCATCGCCAGCAGTGGAGCCTATGCTGTTTCGATCAGCGTCGGCAGTACGCCGAGTAGCCCGGCGGATACCACGGCAATGTTCGACGTCACGTTGCAGACTCAAGGCTCAGCTGTCCTGGGAACGCAGAACGACATCAGCTTTGACCCGGCCACGCCGATTGCCACGACGGTGGCGGGAAACTGCGCGATCACGACGACGACGGTGTGCACCACGGATCAGCAGTGTCCGCAGTTGACGGCCCCGTTTACCGGCAACGAGCCGTGCGTGAACCTGGCCCCCGCGCCAAAGTGCTCGGTGAATGCGTCGTTGGGGAAGGGCGGTTTCTTCGCGTTCGAGCCGAGCGGCTGCAGTGGAACGAGCTGCACCGGTATTCGTGCGCTCATCTTCGCCCTCAACAACGTCACCACCGCCATACCGGACAATTCGGTGCTCTACACATGCACCGTGAGCATTGCCTCGGGTACCGAGCCCAACAACTATCCATTGACGGTTCCAGTCGGGTCGGTGGAGATTGCTGATACGAACTTCCAGTTGATACCAAATCCATCCGCCAGTAACGGCAACGTGGTCGTGGGGCAGGGTGGTGGTCAATTCACGGTCTGCGACGTGTCTCCAGCCACCGGAGACAATGTGGGCCAGTTCGGGGACAACTCACTCGACATCTTCGACGTGCGTGCCCTCTTCAACGCTGAGTCACTCGGCATCAACGCGCCGGCGGACGGCACGGCCCGCTTCTCTGCGATGGATTCTTCAACGGTGGACAGCCCGCCGACCTGTGGCGGCGACCAAACGCTCGACATCTTCGATGTGCGCCAGTGCTTCAACGTCCAGGCGGGGCTTGCCGGCACTTTCCTGCGGAGCATTACGGGAACGAGCTGTACCTCGGCGGCCGCACCGCAATAGCCAACCAGTACGACCTGAGAGGAGCTGCGATGGACATGCGACGGATGAGAGGTGGATTCGCGAAGTACTCGTTGCCGGCGGCACTGGCGGGCGTGGGATTGCTGGTCTCGACCAGCCTGGCCACGGCGCAGACGATCACCGCCGGAAATGTCACCGGTACCGCAGGGCAAACCGCGTCGGTGCCGATCACGATCGACACCGGTAGCAGCAATGTTGCGTTTTTTGGTGTGACATTCACGGTCGTAGCGCAGGGAGGTGCTCCGGCTGTTACCACAGCGATGGACTACACGTCCGCCGTTACTCCTGGACCGGACCTCAAGACGGCGGTTGCAGCGCAGGCGAAGCTGGCGATCGGTTACGCTGGTGCAACCATCGACCCACCGCTCAGCGGGAGTGTTATGGTGGGAACGCTCTCGGTCCCGATTCCCGCGGGAGCCACTGGGAGCTACCAGGTGCAGCTGTCGAAGGTAAGCGCCGGTGACTCCGGCGGCAATAAGGTTACCCTCACAGCGACGAATGGAACCATTTCGCTTGGCGGTGCCGAGCCCACGTTGACGCCGACCACACCAGCTGGCCCTGGTCCCGACACCCTCAGTGCCGGGAGTATCAGTGGCCAGGCGGGGCAGACCGCAGCAGTGCCCATTACGATCAACACCGGCACCAACAATGTGGCGTTTTTCGGGGTGACGTTCACAGTTGTGGCTCAAGGAGGCATCACTCCGGTTACTACGGCAATGGACTACACATCCGCAGTAACTCCGGGCCCGGACCTCAAGACAGCAGTTGCCGCGCAGGCGAAGCTAGCGATCGGCTACGCCGGAGCAACCATCGACCCACCGCTGACTGGAACCGTCCAAGTCGGAACCCTGATGGTGCCGATCCCCGCTGGAGTGACCAGCGGCATCTATGAGGTGCAGTTGTCAAAGATCAGCGCCGGTGATTCCGGTGGCAATAAGGTCACGCTCACGGGGGTCAATGGCTCGATCAATATCGGTGGGGTGACGCCGCCCACGTCGACACCAACCCAGACGCAGGGGCAAGTCCTGACGCCGACGCCGACGTTGACGAACACGGCTGTCGTCGCGACACAGACGCCCACTAACACGCAGGTTGTCGCAACAGCAACTGCGACGCGGACCCCGATTATTACAGCCACCATCACACGGACCATCGCGCTGGCGACGCGGACACCGACGCCCACAGGTGCTGCAGCACCATCGCCTTTCGATGAAGATGGTGGCTGCCAGATCAACAGCGGTGGTAGTGATAGCGCCGGCTGGCTGCTGCTGTTCCCGGCCATCGGCCTGTTGGTGCTACGCCGCAGGCGGCGCTAAGACTGCGAGCTAGCAGTCGCTGATCTCAGGCACCGGGAGCCCCTCTGTACGGGCTCCCGGTGCCTTTGTTTTTGCGGTCAGAATTGCCTGCGACGTTGAGAGTTCGTTGAAGCAAACACAGCCGGCTTTCGTCTCTTCCAGAAGGACGCTTCGACAATGAGAGTGCGTTGGGGCCGAACGACGCTGGCGTGTGTGGCGGCGATCGGGGGCTTGCTTGCACGTCCGGAGGGTGTGCATGCGGTGTCGATCAACATCGGCTCGGCAAGTGGCACCGCCGGAGGCCAAGTGCAGGTTCCTGTGACGCTGAGCACGACGGGCGAGGAGGTCGCTGGGGTGGCAAACGACATCGTGTTCGACCCGGCAGCGGCGATCGTAGAGTGCATCATCAATCCGGCGTTTGCCGGCTTGAGCGGTGCCGTCCTGTTGCCGGATGGTTGTACTCCAGGCGTCGACTGCCGGCGGTCGCGGGTACTCATCATCCAATTTCCACCCCTGCCCATTGATGATGGCTCGGTCCTGTACATCTGTACGATTGCGATTGCTGCCGACGCGCCGATGAAGAGTTATCCGCTGACGTGCTCTGCACCATCCGTCAGTGATCCGAATGGGAAACCATTGCCCGTGCAGTGTGCCGACGGGCAAGTGCAAACCGGGTTTTCTGTTTGTGACGTGGCTTCCTCCGCTGGAGACAATACCGGCGCGTTCGGGGATGGGTCGATCGACATCTTCGACGTGCGGGCCATCTTCAATGCGTCGCAGCTCGGCGTCGACGTGCCAGCAACGGGTACGGCACGCTTCTCAGCCATGGACGCTTCGGCCGTGGACACCCCGCCGGTCTGCGGCGGCGATGGAACGCTCGACATCTTCGATGTCCGCCAATGCTTCGGGGTTGCGCAGCTCGGCGAGACCGACTATGGCCGCACGGATCCGGGACCAACTTGTACGTCGAAAATACAACCGCAGTAGTCTGCGGACTTGAGACGGAGGGAGTTCCGATGAACACACGAAAACCGATGAGCGGAATCATTCGAGGTTCTCTGTGCGCCGCGGTGGCAGGGGTCGGCTTCATCGCCTCGGCAAGTGTGTCGATTGCGGACGATAGACTCGTCGCCGAAAACGTCAGCGCTAGCGCCGGGCAGCCTGCGGCCGTGCCGATTACGATCAAACTCGGGGCTGACAACGTAGCTTTCTTCGGTGCCACGTTCACTGTGACGCCGCAGGGTGCTGCCCCAGCTATTGTCGAAAAGCTCGCCTACCAGGCAGCTGGGGGATCTCCAGCGCCCGATCTTCAGACCGCCGTTCAAGCGGATGCCAAGCTGGCGATCGGCTATGTGGGAGTGACAATCAGCCCGCCGCTGAGTGGGACGGCTCGAATAGGAACGCTGACGGTACCAATCCCAGCGGGGGCGTCTGGCACCTACAAAGTGGAAGTGTCGAAAGTGAGTGCCGGCGATTCCTCGGGCAACAAGATCAGTATCACCGGACAGGCCGGCACGATCACGATCGGCGGTGACACACGCTCCAGATGAGGGCATGCGCAGGACGGAGGGCGCTTCGCTGCGCGGTCGCTGCAGCAGGACTCATCATATCTGCCGCGCGTGGGAACGCTGTCTCGTTCAACGTGGGCTCGGCTAGCGGCACCGCCGGCAGCGAGGTGCAGGTTGCAGTGACGCTGAGCACGATGAACATGCAGGTGGCGGGAACATCGAACGACCTTGCGTTCGACCCGGCGACGCCGGTCGTCAGTTGTACTGTGAACCCGGCGTTCGCCGGCCTGAGCGGCGCTGTCTTGCTGCCGGACAACTGCACACCGGGCGTCGACTGCCAAGGGGCTCGTGTTCTGATCATACAGTTCCCGCCGATACCCATCACGGACGGCACCACCCTTTACATATGCGACGTCAAGATCTCCGCTGCAGCTGCGGCCGGCGACTACGCGCTGACGTGCTCGGCGCCCAGCGCCAGTGATCCTAATGGAAAAGCTCTCCCGGCGCAGTGCGTCGATGGGCAACTGCAGGTGCTGCCGACGTCCACGCCCACTCCTACGCCGACGCCGCTGCCAGGAGGGGGCGGTGGGGGTGGCAGCTGCGAGGTTGCGCCTATGCAGCAGAACCGCGCCTACGTGCTGTTGTTCCCCGCCGCAGCCCTGCTGTGGCGGCGGCGGAGGGCTCGTGAGTCCAGGGCCGCACGCGACGCTGCAGCTTGATCCACGCGCGCCCGCCGCGTAAACACCAAGGTCGATGAGACCGCTCGACCGGCGCGTGGTGGTGACCGGCCTCGGACTGGTGACGCCCCTCGGCAACGACATCGCGGCGTACTGGGAGAACCTGCTCGCCGGGCGTTCGGGCATCGGCCCGATCACCCGATTCGATGCGTCGGTACTGCCGGTGCGCTTTGCCGGCGAAGTGCGTGCCTTCAACCCGGCTGACTACATCGACAAGAAAGAAATCAAGCGCATGGACGCGTTCACCCACTACGCAGTGGCGGCGGCGCAAATGGCGGCGGCCGACGCGGGCTGGTCGGCGCACACTGTGCCCAGCGAGCGGGTCGGCGTCTTGGTCGGTGTGGGTATGGGCGGCATCGCCACCATTGAAGAGTGCCTGCGACTGTTCTTCGAATCGGGACTGAAGAAAGTTACGCCGTTCTTCATTCCGCGCCTCATTGCCAACATGGCACCGGGGCAAATCGCCATGCACCTGGGTGCCAAGGGTGTGAACTACGCCACCACCAGCGCCTGCGCCTCGGGTGGGCACGCGATCGGCGAGGCGTATCGTCAGGTGCGTTTCGGCTTTCAGGACGTGATGTTCGCCGGCGGCGCCGAGGCTGCGGTGACGCCAATGGGTGTCGGCGGCTTCGCCGTCATGCGCGCGCTGTCGACGCGGAACGACGAGCCGCAGCGTGCCAGCCGCCCGTTCGACAAGGAGCGCGACGGCTTCGTGGTTGCCGAGGGATCCGGAATGCTGGTGCTCGAGCCGCTCGAGCAGGCCGTCAGCCGCGGCGCCCGCATCTATGCCGAGATCATCGGTTACGGAGCCAACGCCGACGCGTATCACATCACCATGCCGTCGCCGGAAGGCGAGGGCGCGGCGCGCTGCATGCGGCTGGCGCTCGAAGATGCCGCGATTGATCCTGTGGAGGTTGACTACATCAATGCGCATGGGACCTCGACGCCTTACAACGACGTCAACGAGACCCAGGCGATCAAGCATGTGTTCGGCGAACATGCTGCTCGTATCGCCATCAGCTCCACCAAGTCCATGACCGGCCACGCGCTGGGCGCCGCCGGAGCGATGGAGGCAGCCTATGTGGTGCTGACGCTGCACCACGGCATCATTCCGCCCACGATCAACTACGAACACGCCGATCCCGAGTGCGATCTCGACTATGTTCCGAATCAGCCGCGCCGTGCCGCCGTGCGCATCGCGCTGTCGAACTCCTTCGGGTTCGGGGGGGCCAACGCTTGCCTGGCCTTTCGCGCCTATGCTGCGGCGTCGCAGCCGCCTGGCTGAAGGCACGGGGTTGCGGTGAACCAACTACGCGGAGCTTTGCTGGACCGCCGCCTGCTGATCGTTGCAGGAAAAGGCGGCGTTGGAAAGACAACGGTGGCGTGCGCCCTGGCGCTGGTGGCGGCGCAGGCAGGGAAACGCACGCTGCTCGCCGAGGTCGATGGCGCCGGGCGCGCCGCCTGCTTACTGGGCATCGAACCCGGGCCGGTCGGCGCCGCCAAGGAAGCCCGTGCCTCGCTCTCCGTCATGTCGGTTGACGGCAGTGCTGCCCTCGCGGAGTATCTCGAGATCATCGTGCCGGTGAAGCGCGTCCTGCAGGCAGTGTTTTCCAGCAGCATCTACCAGTACTTCGTGGCGGTGGCGCCCGGCCTCAAGGAACTGATGACCATCGGCAAGGTCTGGTACGAGGCGGAGCGCAGTGACGACGACGGGCAACGCCTCTGGGACTTGGTCATCTTGGACGCACCGGCGACCGGACACAGCTTGCAGTACCTGCGCATGCCGCACGCAGCGCACGACGCCTTCGGTGCCGGGATGGTGGGCCGCGAGAGCCAGCGCATCGTCGACCTGCTCACCGACCCACGCCGGACCGCAGTCAATCTGGTGACCACCGCCGAGGAGATGCCGGTCAACGAGACGCTCGAAATGTACCGGCAGATCCGCGACGAGCTGCGCATGCCGCTGGGCATCATGTTTGTCAACCGCGTGCACCATTC
>Ga0335070_10003179_pt1 | contig 19104 bp, 16 predicted proteins | sample Lox_Sample_13_FD_206722 | JGI IMG/M metagenome (GOLD analysis project Ga0335070, IMG submission 206722) | Soil microbial communities from Loxahatchee National Wildlife Refuge, Florida, United States - Lox_Sample_1.3 | ecosystem: Environmental > Terrestrial > Soil > Wetlands | place: USA... | reverse complement strand
TTGCGCATTCTTCACGATTCAATGGATTTCGCCCGTCATCTTTCTGAAGCGAAATAACTCACCCGCCAGCGAACGCGTTCGCCAGAATAAGCTCCTCGCCCTGATCCACTGTCCGCTCCGCCATTTCATCGGGGCGAACCACGGCGTCCCGGTGCACGCAGATGATATTCCGCCGAATACCGCCGCGTTCGTCGAACAGGTGCAGCCCAAGCGCCGGATATTTCTTCGCAATGTCTTCGAACACCTCGCGCACAGTAGTACCTTCGGCTTGCACCGTGCGCGCACCGCCAGTGACGGCCCGCAGAACGGGCGGAACCTGAACGCGGATCACGTCGCGTAAGCCTCGACGCTCATAATGCGCGGCAATCCGCTCGCCACTTCGGCCCAGCTTTCGCCCACGTCGCTGCTCGCAAACACCTGTCCCGAACTCGTGCCGAAATAGATGCCGCCGGGATCGAGCTGATCCGCCGACATCGCGCCGCGCAACACACCCGCGAAAAACTGCGACGGCAGGCCGTTCTTTCGCGCCTGCCAATTCGCGCCGTTGTCGGTGCTTTTGTAGATGACGAGTTCGCCGTTGCGCGGCAGGCGGAAATTGTCGCTGTCCAGCGGCGCGATGAACAGGCTTTTGGTCTTGCGATCCAGCTCGATGGCGAACCCGAACGAGCATTTGTGCCCATCGCTCAATTCGCCGCAAGGCAAGCCGGTTTCGGCAACGACCCATGTGTCGCCCGCATCGTCGCTGCGATAGACGCCGCGATGATCCTGCCGGAACAGTTGATCGGGATTGGCGGGATGATGCGTAACGTGATGCACGCAGATGCCGAGATCCTGATTCACGCCCGCGCTCTTTTCGCTCCACGTCTTGCCGCCGTCGTCGGTGCGAAAGAACCCGGAAGACGAAACGCCCACCCACATGCGATTGGGATTGTTGGGATCGCTCAGGATCGTGTGCGCGCAAAGCCCGCCGAAACCGGGTTCCCACTTGTCGCGTCCCGGCTGGTTGTTGAAACCGTCCACCGGCTCCCAGGTCAGGCCTTGATCGCGCGTGACGAACAATCCCGCTTCGGAAACACCGGCATAAACGCCATCCTTCGTCGCGTGCAGTGCCCATATCTGATCCACCAGCCGCGGCTCGTCCTTGTAGCGCCCCATGAAATCGCTCGCGCCCACGATGCGGATATGTCCGGGGCTTCCTTTTTCGCCCGGCTTGTAACGCGGCGCGGATTCAAGCTGCTTCCACTCTTTCAGATCTTCGCTCACGAAGATGGCAGGTCCGAACACATCGTTGGCGACGGCGGCGTAGTAGCGGCCCTTCGCATCGCGCACCGAAGCCGTTACAGGCCACCCGCGCAAAACAAAATCGGTAGACCAGTTTTTGCGCCCGCCGTCCGATGTCAGGACAGCAGCACCTTTCTTCGTACCGACGATCAATGCAACGCCCATCCGAAGTTCCCTTGTCATGCAGAATGATTATAGCAGCGGTTCAGCGCTTGTGCTCTTCCAGCCGCGGCATGATCTCGACAAAGTTACAGGGCCGGTGCCGGATATCGAGTTGGTATTTGAGGATGCCGTCCCAGCCGTCCTTCACAGCGCCCGTGGAACCGGGCAGGGCGAACAGGTAGGTGCCCTTGGCCACACCCGCGCAGGCGCGCGATTGCAGCGTGGACGTTCCGATCTTCTCGTAAGATATCTGGTGGAACACGACGGAAAACCCGTCGATCTCCTTCTCGAACAGCGGCTTCATCGCCTCGACAGTCACATCGCGTCCTGTAAGGCCCGTTCCTCCGGTGGTGATGACGACATCGATCTGCGGATCGTCGATCCACTTCTCAAGCTGCGCGCGGATTCTGTCGGCATCGTCGCGCAGCAGCGTCCGTGCCGCGAGAATATGCGCCGCCTCCTCGATGCGTTTGGCAAGCGTGTCGCCGGACGTGTCGTTGGAAGCATCGCGCGTATCCGAAACGGTCATCACCGCAATGCGAACGGGAACAAAGGCAATGCTTTCGTCGATGCGGCTCACGCCAATATCCCCAATTCCTTCGCCTTCGCCTCGAACGATTGCATGTCCCGCCAGGCGAGTTTCTTGTCGATGGGACGGCGCAAGAGATAAGCCGGGTGCAAAGTGCACAACGCCGGGATCATCCGCCCGTTGACGAAGTATTCAAACCACTTGCCGCGCAACGACATGATGCCTTCGGTCTTGCCCAGCACGTTCTTCACCGCAATCCGCCCAAGCAACAGCAACACATCGGGCGATTTCAGTTCGATGTGCCGCCGCAGGAATGGCAGGCACATCGCCGCTTCTTCCAGTCCGAAATCGCGATTACCCGGCGGCTGCCACGGCAGCACGTTGGTGATGTAGAAATTCTCCGCGCGGCTGAGACCGATCGGCGCCACCATCTTGTCGAGCAACTTGCCCGCGCGTCCCACGAACGGCAGGCCTGCGCGGTCCTCATCGCGGCCCGGCGCTTCGCCGATCAGCATGATGCGCGCATCCGGATTGCCATCGGCGAACACCGTGTTGGTGGAATTCTTCTTCAGCGCGCCGCCATCGAACGCTTCCAAGGCCGCGCGAAGTTCCGCGAGCGAGTTGCACCGACCGGCAATGTCCAGCGCCGCTCCGATCTGGTCGGTGTAAGCCCCGGAAGGAGCGGCCTTGTTCTCATGCGGAAAGGCGCGTCGCTCACCTGCATGGGGCGGCGAGGCGACGGGAATCGCCCGCGAGACAGTTACCGTCGCCGCCTTTGGAACCGGGGCGGAGGCAGGCACGGCCTTCTGGGAAAACCGATTGGTCGGCGCCTCCAGCACGGCCTCATCCGCCCCAGCTTCGACGAGCCAGGCCAGATCGGCCAAGGGGTTGGTGCTTTGGGACGGCTGCATGGCGAAATCATAGGGCAGGGCCGCCCAATGTGCGACCATATCCAATTGACGCCCCTGTTAGCTGCCCGCATAACGCCCCAACGGGGATGACATCGGAGTCAGGGATGGCCGACGCGGTCGAACGCGAAAGCATGGAATATGACGTCGTGATCGTGGGAGCGGGCCCGGCGGGCCTTGCCGCGGCGATCCGGCTGAAACAGCAGGCCGCAAAGCAGGGCCACGAGATCAGCGTCTGCGTTCTGGAAAAGGGCTCGGAAGTCGGCGCCCACATCCTCTCCGGCGCGGTGATCGACCCCGTCGGGATCAACGAACTTTTCCCGAACTGGAAAGAACTGGGCGCGCCGCTCGACACGCCCGTCACCAGCGATCAGTTCTGGTTCCTGGGCCCTGCGGGTTCGATCCGTTTCCCCAACATCATGTTCCCGCCGCTGATGAGCAATCATGGCAACTACATTGCCAGCCTCAGCAACGTCACCAAATGGATGGCACAGCAGGCCGAAGGTCTCGGCGTCGAGATCTATCCGGGCTTCCCAGCCGCCGACATCGTGTTCGGCGAGAACGGCGAGGTGAAAGGCGTTACCACCGGCGATCTGGGCTTGGCCAAAGACGGCCATCACAAATCCGATTTCACGCCGGGCATGAACCTGCTCGGCAAATACACGCTGTTCGCGGAAGGCGCACGCGGCTCGCTGTCCAAGCGTCTGGGCGCGCACTACAAGCTGCACGAAGGCCGCGATCCGCAGAAGTTCGGCATCGGCCTCAAAGAACTCTGGGAATTGCCGAAGGACAAGCACAAGCCCGGCCTTGTGATGCACACCATGGGCTGGCCGCTGGACAATTCCACCGGCGGCGGTCTGTTCATGTATCACTGGGGCGAGAATTTCTGCTCCGTCGGTTTCGTCGTTCACCTGAACTATTCCAATCCGTTCATCTCGCCCTTCGATGAATTCCAGCGCGTCAAACATCATCCGCGCGTGAAACAATATCTCGAAGGCGGCAAGCGCATCGCCTATGGCGCGCGTGCCATCACCGAAGGCGGTTTCCAGTCGGTGCCGAAGCTGGTGTTCCCCGGCGGCGCGCTGATCGGCTGTTCGGCCGGTTTCGTGAACGTGCCGCGCATCAAGGGCAGCCACAACGCGATTGCCACCGGCATCATGGCGGCGGATGCGGCGTTCGATGCGGTCAAATTGGGCCGTTCCGGCGACTATCTGGACGCCTATGAAGTCGCCTATCAACATTCGCATGTTTACAAGGATTTAAAACGAGTCCGTAACGTCAAGCCGCTATGGTCCAAGCTTGGAACCGTGCTGGGCGTGGCGATCGGCGGCGTGGATATGTGGTTCAACCAGCTTTTCGGCTTCTCGCCACTCGGCACGCTGAAGCACGGCAAGGCGGACTATCAGACCCTTAAACCGGCGTCACAATTCAAGCCTATTGCCTATCCCAGGCCCGACGGGGTTATCAGTTTCGACAAGCTTTCCTCGGTGTTTCTCTCAAATACCAACCATGAGGAAGACCAGCCCGTTCACCTTGTGTTGAAGGACCCCTCCATTCCCATTCGCGTGAACCTGCCCGAATATGACGAACCGGCGCAGCGCTACTGCCCGGCAGGCGTTTACGAGGTTGTGCGCGAGGAAGCCGGGCCGAGGTTCCAGATCAACGCGCAGAACTGCGTGCATTGCAAAACCTGCGACATCAAGGATCCGTCGCAGAACATCAATTGGGTAACGCCTGAGGGCGGTGGCGGGCCGAACTACGCCAATATGTAAGGAGACGCCGTTGCGTATTCGCCAGTTTCTGTTTGTTTCGGCCGCCGCGATTTCGCTTTCCGCCTGTTCGACGCTCGGCATCGACATGGGCTCGTCGTCTTCGTCTTCGCCGACGAAGCAAACGGTGCCGGCGAATTCCTCGCTCAATTCGGGCGGGGCTCTCCCCACCAACGATGAGTCGGGCGCGCCTCCCGTGCGCGTCAACGAGAGTCTGGAAAAGAGCTATGGCGCCTATCTGAGCGCAAGGCTGGCGGCGAGCGAGCACGATGTTGCCGACGCCGCGAAGTTCTATCTCACCAGCCTCGACGCCGATCCGGACAATCCCGACCTTCTGGCGCGCGCCTTCCTCTACACGGCGTCTGCGGGCGACATGAACAAGGCACCCGAACTTGCTGCCAAGGTGGTGGTGGAGGAGGCAGACAATCGCGTCGCGCGCACCACGCTCGCCGTCGATGCGATCAAGCGCAAGAAATATTCCGAAGCACGAGACCAGCTTTCCAAATCCGCGCAGGGCCCGTTCGCGATCCTGACCATCGACCTCTTGAACGCCTGGGCGGCGATGGGCGAGAAGGATCTCACCACCGCGCTGTCCGATCTCGACGCGTTGAAGACTCAAGGCGGCACGGATTCGCTCGTCGCCTTTCACCGCGCACTGATGTTCGATCTCGCGGGTCATGTGCCGGATGCGTCCGTCGCCTATCAGGAAGCGTTGAAAGCCTCCGGCAACGGCCCGCGCATCGTGGAAGCCTATGGCCGCTTCCTCGAACGCAACGGCCGCAAGGAAGAAGCCAAACAATTCTACGACAAGCTCGCCTCCGACACGGCGTTGCAGCCGATTGTCGATGCGGGCCGCAAGCGTCTGGCCGACAGCAGGACGCCGGACGCATTGGTGGACTCGCCGCAGGATGGCGCCGCCGAAGCGATGTTCAGTATCGCCGCCTCGCTGACCGATGACTCCAGCGCCGACGTTTCGGTGCTTTATCTGCGGTTCGCGCGCTACCTGCGTCCCGATTTCGATCTCGCCGACATTCTTCTCGCCGACCGTCTGGAAGCGATGGAGAAGTTCGAGGAAGCCATCGACGTTTATCACGGCATCGCCAAGTCCTCGCCCTATCGCCGCGTGGCGATGGTGCAGGCCGCCGTCGACGAGGCCCGCCTCGAAAAGAACGACAAGGCGATTGCCGACCTGAAGGAAGTCGTCACCAGCCACCCCAACGATGCCGAAGCATGGACCGCGCTGGGCGATGTCTATCGCGGCGTCGAGAAATATGCAGACGCCGCCGACTCCTACGACAAGGCCATCGCGATCCGCGGCAGCACCGCGACCGATTCCTGGCCGCTGCTCTATGCGCGCGCGGTGTCTTACGAACAGTCGGGCCGCTGGACGCTTGCCGAAGCCGATCTCAAGGCCGCTCTCCGGCTCTCGCCGCAGGAACCGCAGCTTCTCAACTATCTGGGCTATTCGTGGGTCGACAAAGGCGAAAACCTGACCGAGGCGCTCGGCATGCTGGAGAAGGCGCGCGCGTTGCGCCCGTTCGACGGCTACATCGCCGACAGCGTTGGCTGGGCCTATTACCGTCTCGGCCGCTACAAGGACGCGGCCAAGACATTGCAGAGCGCGATCCTGCTGGTGCCGGGCGACCCCACGATCAACGATCATCTGGGCGATGCCTATTGGCGCGTGGGCCGCAAGCTCGACGCGACGTTCCAATGGAACCACGCGCTCGCCTTCGGTGCCGAAGGCGATGAGAAGGCCAAGATCGAGGCCAAGCTCAAAAACGGCCTGACCGGTGGCGGCAAATCCTGAGGCGGTAAAGGTCTTCGCGCCGGCGAAGATCAACCTGTTCCTGCATGTGGGGAACAGGCGCGACGACGGCTATCACGCGCTCGAAAGCCTCGTGGTCTTCGCCGATGTCGGCGACGAATTGCTGATCGAACCGTCAAACGGTTTCGCACTCGCGCTCACCGGTCCGTTCGGAACGAGGCTGGAAAGCGAACAGGACAATCTCATCGCCAAAGCCGCGCGCGCATTGGGCGCGAAAGCGGGCCGCAAAGTGGACATAAAGATCACGCTGACCAAAAACCTGCCGGTCGCGTCCGGCATCGGCGGCGGCTCGGCGGATGCGGCGGCGGCGCTGCGCGGCCTCGCGCAGTTCTGGGATTTGAAAATCTCCCAGCCCGAACTTCACACTATCGCCGAAACCCTGGGTTCGGACGTGCCCGCATGTTTGCTGAGCGAAACGCTCTGGATGACCGGAAGAGGCGAGGGCATCGAACCCGTCCCCGGCGTTCCGCCCGCGCCGCTTGTTCTGGTGAACCCAGGTGTCGGTGTTTCGACGAAGGATATTTTTTCCAACCTCAAAGATCGCGTCGGCGTCGGACAGGCCACGAAACCCAACGGCGATCTATCGATTTTGGCGCTCGCCGACTATTTCAAATCCAACCGCAACGATCTCGAAAAGCCCGCCCGCCAGATCGCACCCGTGATCGGCGAAGTCCTATCCGCAATCGCCGCCGGCGGCGCCTTGCGCACGCGTATGTCCGGCAGCGGAGCGACCTGTTTCGGTCTGTTCGCTGATGACAAAACGGCGGAAGCTGCAGCGGAAAAGCTCGCAAACGATCACCCAAACTGGTGGGTAAAAAAAGCGCGGATCGTTTAAGCATCCGACTTACCTCTCCCTTGTGGGGAGGTCGAACAAATCTGAGCGCAGCGAAGATTTTTCGGGTGGGGGACGGTGCCCGTCACAATGAGCGGCCCCCCACCCGTAAAACGCGTTCCGCGTTTTCCGACCTCCCCACAAGGGCGATTATGCACTAGTTGACTTGTTTGGTTAGGCATCCTATATTCCTCTTATCGAGAGGGATTGACGGCCATGGCTAGCCACAAACGCATTCACCAGATGACCATCGGGCAATGGGAAAAGGCTTTCCCGACTGATGACGCCTGCAAGGCCTATCTGGCCGCGAACCGCTGGCCGCAGGGCGTTGTCTGCCCCCGCTGCGGAAACCCTGAGGTGGGTGAGCACGGGACCAAGGCCTTCCACTGGCAATGCTACGCTTGTTCGGAAAAAGGCACGTCCTACCGCTTCTCTGTGCTGGTGGGGACCATTTTCGAGAACACCAAATACCCCATGCGCGAGTGGTTCCGCGTCATTCATATGATGCTGACCAGCAAGAAAGGCGTCAGCGCCTTGGAAGTCCATCGTGTGATCGGGACGGGCAGCTATCGCACCGCTTGGAGCATGTGCCACCGCATCCGCGCCGCCTTGGCCGACAAGAATTTCCGCAAGCTGATCGGTATCGTGGAAGTGGACGAAACGTATATTGGCGGGAAGGACAGGAACCGCCACTGGGACAAGAAATCCGGTGGCGTCGGTGGCCAGTCCACAGACAAGTTCATCGTCATCGGTGCCGCACAGCGCAAAGGCAGCGTTGTCGCCCGCGTGATCGAAAACACAAAGACAGAAACCTTTGAGCAATTCGTCCGCGAGTTCGTCGGCACCGATGTTTCCATTCTCGCCACCGATGAGCACAGCGGCTACCGCAATCTCTCTGCCGACTATCCGCACCATGCCGTGCGTCACCAAGCCAAGAACTACGTTGTTGGCGCAATCCACACCAATACAATCGAAGGCTTCTGGAGCCTGATTAAACGCGGTGTCGTCGGCACCTATCACAAAGTCAGCCGCAAATATCTCCCGCTGTACGTTGCCGAGTTTCAGTTTCGCTATAACAACCGCGAGAACGCGGACATTTTCGGTGCGGCGGTTCGCGGATGTTGATTCCGTGGTAATCATGGTTGGTAATATTCGCCGGGTATCTGAGAGAAACAATCAGACGAAAAAAGATTTTCGTTTTCGGGGACAAAGAACAGACGACCAGACGTTCCCGTTCCCTGAACTGGCCGCTCTACAAACACTGAAAACCGCTGGCTACCCCACAACTTATTTTCGGTCTGAATTTCTAGTGTAGCTATATGTTTGGCGTGACCAACTATTTGAACGTGGTTTGGTTGAGTTCCGTCTCCCCACTCGCCATTTCTGTGCATGTCGTTGGGGATGCGCGCTATAGACAATTTTAGCTCTTCGCCCAACGCATAGTGGCTGCGGTCTTTAATTTTTAGCGTGTGAGAATTGGCTCCATCTATGTGGAGCAAAAATTCTCCATTGCGTGCCTTGCGCCTAAATTTCAGATGCAGAGTCAAGAAAAGCCACTCGTGATCATCAACTACTCGGTGGGCGCCAACTACTTTTGGTACGTCAAAAATATTTGTTTTGCTTCGCAACCATTTCCGCAATTGGGAGTCGTGTGACCACAAATCCGCCCAAAGCGTTCCAAACAGCCATCCCGCGCAAAATATTATGAGGGGCCACCAAGGCACCAAGTTAAGCCACCACTGGTCGGCAACCCAGTGGTCCGCCACCAACTTAAGAGCGGACATGGCAACAGTGCTTGTGGTGGGTAAGACATAAGTGCTGGTCGGAAATTTTGGATCGGTCATCCGTTGCGCCCCCACTTAAACTAAGGAAACATGCAACGTAGGATTGCGCCCCTAGAAAGTCAACTAGTGCATAATCGCCCCCACAAGGGGGAGGTAAGTAGGATATAACTCGTCCGCGACGCGTCACCGTCCGATGCGGAAACGCAGGATTGGACCTTTCCACTCCGTCGTATCGAAATCCTTTTCTTCGATCTCGCTCGCAAGCGGGTGTGCGCGAATGCAATTGCGCCAGAAAGCCAGCGCTCCGGGATTGGTGCGTGCGACCGCGGCTTCCCAGCGGCCGGGATAACGATTGAAAATCTCATGGGCCACCGCAGTGCCCACCCCGCCACGCCGGTGTTTCCGCACGATGAAGAACTCGGCCATGTTGCGATCGACCGGAAGACCGCTGTGCGATACGGCATTGATGAGCGCGAAGCCGGCGAGGTGTCCGCCACGCCTTACCAGCAACGGAACGCGGTCATCCTCTCGCCAGTAGGACGCGAGATACGGATATTCGGGAAAGAGTCCGTTCTCATCCAGTTCGCCGCGTTCCGTGCCCGACCATTGTTCGGAGAAGTCGTGCACGTAAAGCTGCATCAAATTCTGGATGATATGTTCCTGCGACGCTTCCGCCTCGACAAGTTCGAGGTCGTCCATCAATAGGCGCGTTCCACGCAGAACTCGGCGACGGCCACCAGCGCGTCGTGAATGTCCGATTTCGGCAGATGTTCGATCGCCTTGCACGCCGCATTCGCGTAGCCATGCGCGCGGCGCAGCGTCTCGCGGATCGCGCCCGTCTGCTCCACCAGCGAAATGGCGTGGTTCAGATCGTCCCCGCTTTGCGTGCCGCTTTCGATCACGCGTTTCCAGAAGGCGCGCGCCTGCTCGTCGGCGCGCTGATAGGCAAGGATCACCGGCAAGGTCATCTTCGCTTCGCGGAAATCGTCGCCCACCGCCTTGCCCATCACCGCCTGACGTCCGGAATAGTCGAGCGCGTCGTCCACAAGCTGGAACGCGATGCCGAGATTCATCCCATAATCGTGCAACGCGCTCACGAAATCCGGTTCGCGTTTGGCAAGTGCCGGTCCCGCTTCGGCGGCGGCAGCGAAAAGCGCTGCGGTCTTGGCGCTCACCACCTGCAGATAATGTTCTTCCGTGGTGGCAAGATTATTGGCCGAATGAAGCTGCAACACTTCGCCTTCCGCGATCACGGCGGAGGCATTGGCGAGAATGCCGAGCACGTGCAGGTCGCCCGTCTCCAGCATCAGCTGGAACGAACGGCTGAGCAGGAAGTCGCCCACCAGCACCGAAGGCTTGTTGCCCCAAACCACGTTGGCGGATTGCTTGCCCCGTCGCATGTCGGATTCATCGACGACATCGTCGTGCAGCAGTGTGGCGGTATGGATGAACTCCACCGCGGTTGCGAGTTTCTGATGCCCGTCGCCCTGATACCCGGCCAACCGCGCGCCCGCGAGCGTCAGCAGGGGCCGCAGGCGCTTGCCGCCGGAATCGATCAGGTGCTGGGCGAGTTCGGGGATCAGCCGCACCGCACTCGCCATCCGCTGATGGATCAGCCGGTCGGTCGCGGCCATGTCGTCGGCCACGAGCGCATGCAGCCGCTCGATGGGCGACACGGCCTCGGTACTCTCGATGGCTTCGGCGACACTCATAAGGGGCGCGGCGGCTTGCCGGTACTGGTTGCGGTTGCGAGAGTACGCGATATACCCCGGCGAGGGGAACCTGCGGAAGGCGGGCCTGCCATGCGCGAAGTCCTGAAATCGAACAATCCCGTGGACTTGTCCTACGCGGAAGCCGTTCTGAAAGATGCGGGAATACCAAGCGTGGTGTTCGACGATCATATGAGCGTGATGGATGGCAGCATGGTCATTTTGCCGCGCAGATTGATGGTGGCCGACGAGGACGCCGAAGCGGCCAAAGCGCTTCTGAAAGACGCGCTCCAATCGTGAGCGCGATTACCGAAGACGGGTTCCTGAACAGCCGCCTCAAACTACGTCAGCCCAGACACGGTTTTCGCGCGGGCCTTGACGCGGTGATGCTGGCCGCTGCGGTTCCGGCGGGTACGGACGATCGCTGTCTGGAACTGGGCGCGGGCGTGGGCACGGCAAGCCTGTGTCTCGCGGCAAGGGCAGGGTGCAGGGTGACGGGTATCGAGATCGACGCCGAACTGACCGAACTCGCGAATCAAAACGCAACGCTCAACGCCATGGCGGACCGCGTCAGCTTCGAATGTGCAGATGCATTGACCGCTCGCGGTGGCGCTTTCGATCACGTTTTCTGCAACCCGCCGTTTCATGGCAGCGAGGGACAAACCTCGCCCAACGCCCAGAAAGCCCGTGCCCTTCAGGACGAAGGCACGTTGAAGGATTGGGTGAGGAGTGGGGTGGAGCACATTGCTTCCAAAGGGAGTTTCACCACGATCATCCGCGCCGATAGGCTGGACGAAGTTCTGGCCGCGTTGCCCGCACAGGGTGTCTACATTTTCCCGTTGTTACCCCGCGCGGCTGAACCGCCCAAGCGCGTGATCGTCCAATGGCACGAAGGCGGCACGGGCCAACCCACCCGCCTGCCGGGCCTGATCCTGCATCAGGCAAGTGGACGCTACACGCCCGAAGCCGATGCTATCCTGCGCGACGCGGCACCCTTGCGGATCACCCCATGAGCCGGATCTTCGGAAAGGTCTGCCAGAACGGCTACGTCGTTCGCGACATCGACGCCGCGCTAAAGCATTGGACCGAGGTGCTGGGCGTCGGCCCTTTCTATTATATCGAGCGGGTGAAGATGGATTGGTTCCACTATCGCGGCCAATCCTCCGAGGCCGAAGTCAGCATCGCGCTCGCCAACACCGGCGACCTGCAGATCGAACTGATCCAGCAGAGAAACGATGCGCCCTCCATGTATCGCGATTTCCTGAATGCGGGCCGCGAAGGTCTTCAGCACATGTCCTATTGGACGACCAACTACCAGTCCGATCTCGACCGTTTCCTCAGCCTCGGATTCCGCATCGGTCAGGAAGGCCAGATCGGCGGTATCGATGGCCGCTTCGCCTATTTCGAAACCGAAACCCATCCGGGCACGGTGATGGAAGTCTCCGACATCAGCGGCTCCAAGGGCGCCTTCTTCGAAAAAATCAAACGCGCTGCCGTGAATTGGGACGGCAGCAGACCCATCCGGCCTATCACCTGACCCCACTTCTTACCTCCCCTTCGCGGAGAGGTCGGGCGCGTGCATCGGCACGCGACCGGGTGGGGCCTCCAGCGAGCCTCGATCCCCACCAGCCGTCGGTTGGCACGCTGGCGCTACCAACCCCCGAAATGGGGAGGTAAGAACGGTTGTTCGCCGCCGTTGCCCCCTATAGGTTCCGCCCGCTTTCCCGGATGCCGCCATGCCCAAAGCCCGCACCTTTCAGGACCTTATCCTGACGCTCCAGAACTACTGGGCGGCGCAGGGCTGCCTGATCCTGCAGCCCTATGACATGGAGATGGGGGCGGGCACCTTTCACCCGGCCACGACCTTGCGCGCGCTCGGCCCCCGGCCGTGGAAGGCGGCCTATGTCCAGCCGTCCCGCCGCCCCAAAGACGGCCGCTATGGCGAGAACCCGAACCGGCTGCAGCACTATTATCAGTACCAGGTGATCCTGAAGCCCGCGCCGGAGGACGTGCTCGATCTCTATCTGGGCTCGATCAAGGCCATCGGGCTGGATCCCGCCGTGCATGACATCCGCTTCGTGGAAGACGATTGGGAAAGCCCGACGCTTGGTGCGTGGGGCTTAGGCTGGGAAGTTTGGTGCGACGGGATGGAGATCACCCAGTTCACTTACTTCCAGCAGGTGGGCGGTTTCGATTGCGATCCGGTTTGCGCCGAAATCACCTACGGCCTCGAACGCCTCGCCATGTATGTACAGAACGTGGAGTTCGTTTACGACCTCGCGTTCAACGATCAGTTCCGTTACGGCGAAGTGTTCCACCAGAGCGAACAGGAATTCAGCACCTACGATTTCGAACGCGCCGACACCGCGATCCTGTTCAAACATTTCGAAGACGCCGAGAAAGAATGCAAGGCGCTGCTCGGCGGCAACCGCAAGCTCGCGCTGCCTGCTTACGACCAGTGCATCAAGGCCAGCCACAACTTCAACCTGCTAGATGCACGCGGCGTGATCTCGGTGACGGAACGCGCCGCCTACATCGCCCGCGTCCGCGCGCTTGCCAAAGCCTGCTGCGAAGCCTGGCTCGAAAGCGACATGGGCAAATACACACCGAGGTATGGCTGATGGACCCGCGTACCTCATATCCCCATCCGTCATGGCCCGGCTTGTCCGGGTCACCGAATTTTTGCACGCGGAGCCGCGGAGTACGCGGAGAAGTGCAAACCTCCGCGTCTCCGCGCCTCCGCGTGAGCTTTTCGGTGGAGAGCAGCACCAATGGCTGACCTTCTCCTCGAACTCTTCTCCGAAGAAATCCCCGCGCGCATGCAGGCGCAGGCCGCGAAGGATCTCGAACGCCTCGTCATTGGCGCGCTGAGCGACCGTGGCTTGCTGTTCGAAGCCGCCAAAGCCTTCTCCGGCCCGCGCCGCCTGACGCTCGCCATCAACGGCTTGCCCGCCAAGCAGCCCGACGTGAGTGAAGAAAAGAAAGGCCCGCGCATCAACGCGCCCGAGAAAGCCATCGAAGGCTTTTTGCGGTCCGCTGGTGTGACGCTCGACCAATGCGAAAAGCGCGAAGATGGCAAAGGCGAATTCTACGTTGCCGTGATCTCGCGAAAGGGGCGCGACACCGCGGAAGTGCTGGCCGAAGTGCTGCCGGAAACCTTCGCGAAACTGCCATGGCCGAAATCCATGCGCTTTCCGGGCAGCCCGGTGCGCTGGGTGCGCCCGCTGCACGGCATCGTCTGCACGCTGGATGGCGAAGTCGTGCCGTTCGAATTCGCAGGCGTGAAAAGCGGCGACGTCACCTATGGCCACCGCTTCCTGAGCCAGGGCCCCATCGAAGTCCGCCGCTTCGAGGATTACGAAAAGAAGCTGGAAGACGCTTACGTCATCCTCGACGCTGCGCGCCGGAAACAGATCATCTGGGAAGACGCAAAGAACCAGGCCTTTGTGCACAACCTCGAACCGATTACCGACGAAGGTCTGCTCGAAGAAGTATCCGGCCTCGCCGAATGGCCCGTCGTGTTGACCGGCAAGATCGAAGACCAGTTCATGGATGTGCCCGCAGAAATCCTGCAAACCTCCATGCGCACGCACCAAAAGTATTTCTCCACCAAAGACAGCACCGGCAAACTGGCCAACCGCTTCATCGTCGTCGCCAACATGGTGGCGCAGGACGGTGGCAAGGAGATCGTAGCGGGCAACGAACGCGTGCTGCGTGCAAGATTGTCCGACGCCAAATTCTTCTGGGACCAGGATCGCCAAACGAAACTCGCCGACCGCGTAAACGCCCTAAAAGGCATCGTCTTCCACGCCAAACTCGGCACGCAGTATGAGCGCGTGGAACGGATCGAAGCACTGGCAGGCGAAATTGCCGAAAAGATCGGCGCAGACGTGGCGAAAGCCAAACGCGCGGCACGGCTTTGCAAAGCTGATCTGACAACGGGTGTCGTCGGCGAATTCCCAGAACTGCAAGGCGTGATGGGCCGCTATTACGCTCTGCACGATGGCGAAGACACCGAAGTCGCGGACGCGATCAGGGACCACTACAAGCCGCTTGGACCGAATGATGCCGTGCCAAGCGGTGCTGTCTCGATCTCGGTTGCGCTGGCAGACAAACTCGATCAGTTGGCTGGATTCTTCGGAAAGGATGAAAAGCCAACGGGATCTGGCGACCCGTTCGGGTTACGCAGATCTGCTCTTGGCATTATTCGATCGATCTTGACTTCGGACATCAGGCTCCGGTTGCTGGATACTTTGGTGATCGCCAATTTGCCGTTTTTGGATTCGGCTAAATTTCGAGAATTCGTGGCTGGATCGGAGAAAGGCAAGCTCATCGCGCCCGCCCAGGCTGAAACGCCCGATTGGCTTTCTAAACATTCCGGTATTCCAAAAGAAGTGTTGGCCTTTCTGGCTGACCGCCTGAAAGTTGCCCTTCGTGAAAAGGGAACGCGGCATGACTTGATCGATGCCGTTTTTGTTTTGGGTTACGAAGACGATCTCGTGCGTCTGGTCGCGCGGGTTGAAGCCTTGCAAACCTTCCTCAAATCCGACGACGGCGCAAATCTTCTGACTGCCTACAAGCGGGCCGCGAATATCCTCAAAGCCGAAGAGAAGAAGGATAAGACGGAATATTCCGGCGATCCCGATCCCGAAGCCTTCGTACTCCCCGAAGAAAAGGCGCTGTTTGTGGAACTCTCCACCGCCGCCGAATTGATCCGCGCCGAAGTCGAGCGGGAGCGTTTTGTCGAAGCGATGGGCGTTATGACGCGGCTCAGAAAGCCTGTTGATGCGTTCTTCGATAAGGTGACAGTGAACGACAAAGACCCCGCGTTGCGCAAGAACCGCTTGTTGCTGCTCTCGTGTCTGCGTTCCACGCTGCATCTGGTCGCCGATTTCTCGAAGATAGAGGGATAAAAAACCTCCAATTGTCATGGCCCGCGAATGCGGGCCACCCAGTTGGTGAAGGGCTCGGAACTGGAATGTGAGGAGTGCGATCTTTCGCACTCGCGTTTTACGATCACCTGGGTGGCCCGCATTCGCGGGCCATGACAGGAAATGAGTGGAAGATTGAAATGACCAAATGGGTTTACAGCTTCGGTGACGGTTCGGCGGAAGCCAATGCCTCGATGAAGAATTTGCTCGGCGGCAAGGGTGCGAACCTGGCCGAGATGAGCAATCTGGGGCTGCCCGTGCCGCCGGGCTTCACCATCTCCACCGAAGTCTGCACCCATTATTATGCCAACGGCGAAACCTATCCCGCCGATCTGAAGGCCGCCGTCGAAACGGCACTCGCCAAAGTCGGCGGCATCGCCAATGGCAAGCTGGGCGATCCTGCCAATCCGTTGCTCGTGTCGGTGCGTTCGGGCGCGCGCGTTTCCATGCCGGGCATGATGGACACGGTGCTGAACCTCGGCCTCAACCCCGAAACCACTGAAGGTTTGGCGAAACTCACCGGCAATCCGCGTTTTGCTTACGACTCCTATCGCCGTTTCATCCAGATGTATTCGGACGTGGTGCTGGGCGTCGACCATGCGCTGTTCGAAGAAATCCTCGACGCCACGAAGGAAGACAAAGGCATCGACCTCGACACCGATCTCTCCGCCGACGATCTGAAAAAGATCGCCGAAGCCTTCAAGGAACAGGTGAAAAAAGAACTGGGCAAACCGTTCCCGGACGATGTGAACGAACAGCTTTGGGGCGCCATCGGCGCTGTGTTCGGTTCGTGGCAGAGCCATCGTGCCAACACCTATCGCAGGCTGCACAACATTCCCGAAGATTGGGGCACGGCCGTCAACGTGCAGGCGATGGTGTTCGGCAATCGCGGCGAAACGTCCGCCACCGGCGTCGCCTTCACGCGCGATCCTTCGACGGGCGAAAAACTTCTCTACGGCGAATTCCTCATCAACGCGCAAGGCGAAGACGTGGTGGCGGGCATTCGCACGCCGCAACCCATCTCCAAATTGGTGCGCGAACGCCAGGGCGGCAAGAAGCCTTCGATGGAAGAGGCGATGCCCGCCGCTTACGCCGAACTCAAATCCATCGGCGACAAGCTCGAAGCCCATTACCGCGATATGCAGGACGTCGAGTTCACAGTGCAGGAAGGCAAGCTCTTCATGCTCCAGACCCGTAACGGCAAGCGCACGGCCGAAGCGGCCCTGAAAGTGGCCGTGGACATGGTGGCCGAGGGCCTGATCGACAAGAATGCCGCCGTCGGCCGGGTCGACCCCTCTGCGCTCGACCAGCTTCTGCACCCCACGCTGGACCCCAATGCCCCCAAGCAGCAGATCGCCATCGGCCTCGCCGCCTCTCCGGGTGCTGCCACCGGCGAAATCGCCTTCACCGCCGAGGAGGCCGAAAAACTGGCCGCCGATGGTCATGCCGTCATCCTCGTCCGCACCGAAACGAGCCCCGAAGACATCCACGGCATGCACGCCGCCCGGGGCATCCTCACCGCCCGCGGCGGCATGACGAGCCACGCAGCCGTCGTGGCCCGCGGCATGGGTCGGCCCTGCGTCTCCGGCGCGGGCATGCTCAAGATCGATATCGCCGCCGGCACCATGGCCACGGGCCGCGAAACGCTGAAGCGCGGCGACGTCATCACCATCGATGGCGCAAGCGGGCAGGTGTTCAAGGGCAAGGTGCCCATGCACCAGCCGGAACTGACCGGCGATTTCGGAACGCTCATGGGCTGGGCGGATTCCATCCGTACACTGAAGGTCCGCACCAACGCCGACACGCCGCACGATGCAGAAACCGCGCGCAAGTTCGGCGCGGAAGGCATTGGTCTCTGCCGCACCGAACACATGTTCTTCGATGGCCCGCGCATCGTCGCCGTTCGTCAGATGATCCTCGCCGATCAGCAGAAAGATCGCGAAGCGGCGTTGGCGAAATTGCTGCCGATGCAACGCGGCGATTTCGAAGCGATCTTCAAGGCGATGGAAGGCTTGCCGGTGACGATCCGCCTGCTCGATCCGCCGCTGCACGAATTCCTGCCGAACACCGATGAGGAAATCGCCGAAGTCGCGAAAGCTGCGGGCGGCGATCCGTCGAAATTGCGCGCGCGCGCCATCGCGTTGCACGAATCCAATCCGATGCTTGGCCATCGCGGTTGTCGGCTGGGCATCACCTACCCCGAAATCTACGAGATGCAGGCGCGCGCCATTCTCGAAGCAGCACTCAATGTGGAAGCGGCGGGCGGCAAACCCGTGCAGCTCGAAATCATGATCCCGCTGGTCGGATTCAAGGCCGAACTGGATACGTTAAAAGCCCGTATTTCCAGCGTTTCAGACGCCGTGCAGAAAGAACGCGGAAAACTCCCGCACTATCTCGTCGGCACCATGATCGAGCTTCCGCGCGCAGCCTTGCGCGCCGGCGAAATCGCGCAGACGGCGGAATTTTTCTCCTTCGGCACCAACGATCTCACGCAAACGACTCTCGGCGTCAGCCGCGACGATGCGGGCACGTTCCTCACCGAATATCTCAACAAAGGCATCATCGCGCGCGATCCATTCGTCAGCATCGATCAAGAAGGTGTTGGCGAGTTGGTTAAAATCGCGGCGGAAAGAGGGCGTAAAACGCGCGCCAATTTGAAACTCGGAATCTGCGGGGAACATGGCGGCGATCCGGATTCGATCCGCTTCTGTCACAAAGCGGGCCTCGATTATGTGTCGTGTTCACCATTTCGAGTCCCCGTTGCGCGACTCGCTGCCGCACAAGCCGCACTTGAATCCGGTCCCGAAACGGATTGATCAGTGTACGAATAACCCGCAGAAAACCTGGCTTTTTTGCATTTACATGACGCAGTGTCATGTATGAAAACGATTCTATTTGACGATTCTCGATTTCGCTGGCACAAGCCTCGCACCAAACGGGGCTGCGGAACTTTTTTAAGCACGACTCACTGAACCGAAAATTTTCATTCGTTAGGTAGCCGGGACCAGCCTTCTATGCAGAACAATTTGCTCGAAACGCTTTGGCGCGCGGATCGCGTGCTGGCAGGTGCTGTGGCGATGGTCGCCATGGCAGCCGGCGGTATCGCAGGTGCTGCAATCGTACATGCTCCGCATACGGATAAATCGAAGACGGCGATCGTCGCGCAGGTGCAAGCGCCCGTGCAGAACGATACGGTGAGCGTTCTGCAATCCGATCCTGCGCTCGCCCAACTCGTCTCCGAACACAAATGTCTTTCCGAAGCGCTTTATTACGAAGCGCGCGGCGAAGGCGCGAAAGGGCAGATGGCTGTCGCCGAAGTGATCTTCCATCGCCTGCACAACAAGCATTATCCGCAAACGATTTGCGGCGTG
>Ga0335070_10003178_pt1 | contig 19105 bp, 16 predicted proteins | sample Lox_Sample_13_FD_206722 | JGI IMG/M metagenome (GOLD analysis project Ga0335070, IMG submission 206722) | Soil microbial communities from Loxahatchee National Wildlife Refuge, Florida, United States - Lox_Sample_1.3 | ecosystem: Environmental > Terrestrial > Soil > Wetlands | place: USA... | reverse complement strand
AGGAGGTCGAGTCCGAGTTCACCGGGCTGGTGCGCGGCTACAAGGAGAGCGCGGCCGCGCTCGAGTCCGAGGGGCGCCTCGCCGAGGCGCTGCTGGACTACCGGCTGGGGCTCGCGCTCGACCCCGACGATGCCGCCGGCTGGGCACACGTGCAGCAGCTCGCCCGGGATCTCGAGTCGCGCAAGACGGGCCTCGAGAGCGAGTACCACGGGCTGCTGCTCTCCGGAGATCTCCAGGCGGCCCGAGCCTCGCTCATCCAGCTGCGCGCGCTCGACCCGTTCGAGCCGCAGTACGAGATCGAAGACCGCCAGCTCCAGGCGGGGCTCGCCCTGCAGACCCAGAAGCAGCAGCAGCGCGCGCGCCAGAAGCTGAGCGGGGAGGTTGCGGGCCTGATCGAGGCCGGGCGTGCCGCATTCGCGCAGGAGCACCTCGAGACGGCGCTCGTGCTGTGGCGTCAGGCGCTGCTGATCGACCCTCAGAACGAGCGCCTGCAGGCCTACATTGCGCGGGCGGAGCGCGATCTCGACAAGCTCGAGCGCCTGCGCGACAAGCCTCCCGAGCCGACCCCGTGACGCGCGGCCCGCAACGCGCGCTGCGGCGCGCGGCCGCCTGCGCGATCGCGCTGTCGCTCTCGGGCTGCGCGGGGTCCGGCCTCCTCGGCCCGGCTGGGAGCTGGAAGCGGCCCGCGTGGCTCGGGACGTTCCGGAAGTCCGCGCCGCCTGGCCCCCCTCCGCTGGTCGAGTCGCCCGCGGCGGAGCTCCCGGCGCCGAAGGGGCTGCGCGTCGGCCCCGTCGCCTATCGCGTCATCTCGCTCCAGTGGGATCCGCTGCTGCAGAGCGATGTCGGGGGCTACGCCATCGAGCGCGCCAGCGCGCCGGATGCCCCTTTCGAGCGCATCGCCGCGCTCTGGGACCGCGGCGAGACCTCCTATGTCGACGGCGGCACGGCGCCGCTCGGCGACGGTTTCACCGCCTACTATCGCCTTCGCTGCTTCGCGCCCGACGGGCGTCTGTCCGCGGAGGCATCGCCGGTCGTCGTCGGCAGCAGCGCGCCGGTGCCGGCCGCGCCGACGGCGTTGCGCGCCTTCAGCAACCAGCCGCGCGAGGTCCCGCTGGCCTGGCGAGCCTCCGAGAGCGAGTTCGCCGCCGGCTACGTCGCCCTGCGCAGCCCGTCGCCCGACGGACCCTACGAGATCGTGGGGCGCCTCTCGGGACGCTACGTCACGTCCTTCGTCGATCGCGGGCTCGGCAATCTGCGCGTGCTCTACTACCGCGTCGCGACGACCAACGCGGGCGGAGCGACCGGCTCGCCGAGCGATCCCGTGCGCGCCGTGACCAAGCCCGAGCCCCTGCCGCCCATCGGGCTGCGCATGTCCGACGCCGGTGTCGGTCGCGTCCGGCTGACGTGGGACCGCAACGTCGAGACCGACATCGAGGAGTACCGCCTCTATCGCGTGCGCAAGAGCGCGCCGCCGCGCCTCGTGGACCGCGCCCCGGCGGGCCGCTTCGAGGCCGAGGACCGCCACGCGGAGGCGGGGGAGCGCGCGAGCTACGCGCTCGTCGCGGTGGACCGCGACGGGCTCGAGAGCCGGCAGTCGGATCCGGTGGTGGCCGAGAGCCAGGGCTATGCGCTGGAGGCGCAGGTGGGAGAGGAAGGCGTGTCGCTGCGCTGGCTACCGCGCCCCGAGGAGTTCGCGCAGGCGCGCGTCGTGCGCAGCGGCTGGCTCCGCGAACGCGAGATCGCTCGCACCCCCGAGAGCCAGTTCGTCGATCGGGATGTCGCCCCGGGTCACCGCTACCGCTACGTCGTCGTGCTGATCCGCCCCGACGGAAGCGAGGCCCCGCCCTCGCAGCCCCTCGAGGTCCAGGTGCCGGACGACGCCGTGTTTCGTTGATTTTCGGGGTGAGCCTTCTAGACTCCCCCCTCTCGGAATTCCCCGGTAGCTCAGCTGGCAGAGCAAGCGGCTGTTAACCGCTGGGTCGTAGGTTCGAGTCCTACCCGGGGAGCCACCGCGACGAGTCCGACCTCCCCCCGACAGCAAGCGAATGGCGTCGTGCGGCTCGGCGCGGCGTCTCAAATCTGGGGGGAACGCGTCCATGATCTCCACGAAGGCGGAACGCTCGTGGCGGAAGCGCGCGTGCAAGGCGGGATCCGCCGCCGGCGCGCTCGCGCTCTGCTGCGCGCTCGGAGCCGCGCTCTCCGCGAGCGCCGAGAGCGGATGGGTGAAGGGCGAGGTGCGCCTCAACCTGCGCACCGGTCCGTCCAACGAGCATCGGATCATCGGCGAGATCCACACCGGCGACCGCGTCGACGTGCGGGAGCGCGGTGACGGCTGGACGCGCGTGCAGGCGGGGGACAAGGAGGGCTGGATCCCCGAAGGCTACCTCCAGGACCAGCCTCCCCCGGGCGTGCTGCTGGCCGACAGCCAGGCGAAGACCGCGGAGCTGCGCACGCAGGTCGAGACGCTCGGCGCCGAGTCTGCGAAGCTGAAGGAGGAGAACCGCGCGTTCCGCGAGCGCGACGACAGCCAGCGCAGCCAGATCGAGACGCTCACGCGCGAGAACCTCGAGCTGAAGGCGGGGGCGCGCTGGCCCGAGTGGATCACCGGGGCCGCGATCCTGACTGCCGGCATGCTGATGGGCGCGGTGCTCCACGTCGTCGCCGGGCGCCGCCAGCAGCGGCCGCGGATCCGTCTCTAGATCCGTCAGACCAGCGCCAGCGGATCCGACTCGCCGCGCAGGGCCGCCATCGCAACGGCGGCGGCGAAGTCCGCCGCGCGCACGATCCCGGCCGTGTCGAGCGCCTCGGGAAGGTCCGCGAGCCGGTGGTCGCCCCGCGCGCGGCCGTCCTCGTCGAGGGACGCGAGCACCAGCGCGTCGAGGTCGCGCGCGACCACGGGCGCCGCGCTCGTGGCACCGACCCAGTCGACAGCGCGGACCTCGCCGAACGCGCCGCTCTCCGCGACGCGTCGCGCCAGCTCGGCGAGGCGCGGCGGGTGGACGAGCCGCGTGAGTCCCACCTCCGCGCGCACCCGACACAGCGCGCTGCCGCCGACGCGGTCGAAGTGGATGAAGAGCGCGTCCCGCGCGAAGTCCTCGCCGCGCGACTCGAGGAACGCGCGCACGCCGCAGGCGCCGGGCTCGTGTCCGCCCGCGGCCAGCAGCCAGAGCTCCGCATCGCCGCGCAGCTGCGCGAGGAGCTGCTCGCCGCAGGTGAGCATGGCCGCGACGCCGGAGGCATCGGCGTTGGCGCCCGGAGACGGCTTCGCGCGCGCCCACTCGATCCCCGCCGCGGCCGCAGCGCTGAGCAGCAGCGCGAGCGCGGCGAGCGCGCCCTGCACGAGGGCGCCGGACGCGCCGAGTGCGCTGGCCGCACAGGCGCAGGTCGCGGCGAGAAGTCCGCGCCAGAGCCAGCCCGCGAGCCCCGCCGGAGCCGCGACCGGCGCCTCGCCCGAGCGCCCGAGCAGGCGCCGCGATGCGGGCCACGCGAAGAGGCGCCCGGCCTGAGGCGCGTCGAGCGCCGCGACGAGCACGAGGCGCTGGCGCGCCCGGGAGGGTCCCGCGCGCGCGCTCACGACCGTCGCGTCGGGCGCGGGCAGCAACCGCGAAAGCTGCGCCCTGCCGCGCGCGTGCTCGCGCCGCAGCGACGCCACCGCCAGACCCGCGAGGAGCAGCCCGGCGATGCCGCCGACCAGGCAGCCGAGCGCGCCGACGCCGCAGTGGAGCGCGAGCACGGCGCCCGGCCGCGGCCGCGACGTGACCGCCTCGGTCGCCACCTCGTCGAAGCCGATCTCGCGCATCCAGGACTCGACGCGCTGCGCGGCCTCCCGCTCGCCGTCGCCGCCCGCCACGCGGCCGCCGTCGATCTCCGCCAGCAGGCGCACCCAGTGGAAGGCGCGGATCTGGCGCTCGAGGGTCTTCTGGTCGGACCGCGGCTCCCGCCCGGGCTCCATCGGATCCCGGGTGTATCACGGCGGGCGCCCCCGGTGGTAGTCCCGTCCGCCGGCGCGATACCGTCGCCCCCGTGAGCGACGACCGCACCGCCATCGCGAACCTGATCTATCGCTACGGAGAGCTCGTCGACGCGGGCGACTTCGCCGGCGTGGGCCGGCTGCTCGCGGACGCGCGGGTCCGCGACGCGACCGGGCAGCTCGACCTGACGGGCGCCGAGGCGATCGAGCGCCTCTACGTGCGCACCACGCGGCGCTATCCGGACACGGGCACGCCGAAGACGAAGCACCTGATCACGAACCTGATCGTCGAGATCGACGAGGCGTCCGCGTCGGCCACCTGCCGCTCGCATTACACGGTGCTGCAACGGACCGAGGCGCTGCCGCTCCAGACGATCATCGCGGGGCACTACCGGCACCGCCTCGAGCGGCGCGGGAGCGCCTGGCGGATCGTCGAGCACGTCTTCCACGTCGATCTGGTGGGCGACCTCGGCCACCACCTGCTCGTCGACCTCGACGCCGCGCGCCGCGGCGGCGCGTAGCGCGCCGCAGGGTCCGCCGGTCGCGCCGCCTCAGCGCGGCGCGTAGCGCACGCGCGTCTCGTCCGGCGAGAGCTTCGCTGCCCGCGCCAGGGCCGCCAGCGTGCCGGGGTCCGCCAGATCCTCCGCCGTGATGCGCTCCTGCAGCGCCAGCGCGTTGCGGTAGGAGTCGGACTCGACGTCGACGCCGCGCACGCGCGACTTGTTCGTCTTCGGATCGATGATCTCGGCGAAGGGGATCGGCACGATGCGCGCCTCCTGGCGCGTGATCAGCACGCCGCCGCGCCCGGCGAGCAGCGTCTCCACGGCCCCGACGCCGAGATCGCGGGTGTAGTCGCGATCGAATGCGGTGGGATAGCCGCAGCGCAGCTCGTAGCCCACGTCCTTCTCGCCGATCGTCACCTTGACCCCGCGCGCGGCGAGCGAGTCCGTCACGGCCGTGCGCAGCACGCGCGCGATCGGCACCTCGGCCAGGCGGATGTGACCGTGCTCGTCGCGCGGCGTCTCGCGCAGCAGCGGGTCGTTCTCGTCCATGTACTCGGCGATGCCCTCGGCGATCACGGCCACGCCGTCGGGGCGTCCGTGCGCCAGCCGCTTCACGATCGCTCCCTCGATCACGCGCACCACGTCGTCGATCTGGATCGGGCGCTTGCGCAGCTCCTCGGGGATCACGATCACGGGCGCGCCAGCGGACTTGCCGGTGCCGAGCGCCAGGTGCCCCGCGGAGCGGCCCATCATCACCACGAAGAACCAGCGGTTCGTGGTCTGGCAGTCGAGCAGCAGCCGCTCGATCACCGCGGTGCCGTGCTCGCGCGCCGTCTCGAAGCCGAAGGTCGGGATGCCCTTCGGCAGCGGCAGGTCGTTGTCGATCGTCTTCGGCACGTGGGCGACCTGCACGCGGCCTCGGGCCTCCGCCGCGACGCGGCTCGCCGACGACGCCGTGTCGTCGCCGCCGATCGTGACGAGGTAGTCGACGCCCAGGCTCGCGAGTGACTTCACCACGTGCGCGAGGTCCTCGGGCTTCTTCGTCGGATTGGCGCGCGAGGTGCGCAGGATCGAGCCGCCCTCGAGATGGATGCGGGCGACGCGCGCCTCGTCGAGCTCCAGCACCTGGCTGGTGTCGCCGCGCATGATGTGCGAGAAGCCGTCGAGGATGCCGAGCACGCGGTGCCCGCGTCGACACGCCACGGTGGCGGCCGCCCCGATCACGCCGTTGATCCCGGGGGCCGGGCCGCCCCCGACCGCGATGGCAAAGGTGCTCATGACTCCTCCGTCTCGATCTCGATCTACGGGCCGCGCAGCCCCGACGACACAGGGAATAGAGGACTAGCCCTGACGGCCCAGCCCCCGCCACCAGCGCAGCGAGGTGCTGCGCAGCGGCTCGCCCCGCGGCGATCCCCACAGCTCGTCGGGATCCGGTTCCGGCGCCGCGGCGCGGACGGGCGGCGCCAGATCGCGCAGCAGCTCCAGGGTGAGCTCGCGCATCTCGCCGTGGATCGCGGTGCCGCGGGCATGGTGCAGGATCGCGCGCGGCCGTTCGGTGCCCGAGTTGAGAGCCTCGACGCGCGGGCTGCGCGAGAGCGTCGCCTCGCAGCGCGGCCAGCCGCGCCAGCGCACCTCCTCGGCCAGCCGCTCGTAGAGGTGGGCGTCGCCGCCCTCGCCGCGCGTCCGGCGGTCGACCAGCGTGAAGACGACCCGCCCGCGCGAGGCGCCGAGCCCGGCGCGCTCCAGCGCCCGGAAGATCTTGGCGGCCTCCTCGAGCGAGGCCCAGTCCGAGACGGGGACCAGGATGCGGTGCGCCGCGTGCCAGGCGCTCTGCGTGAGGGCCTCGAGATCGCTCTTGGTGTCGAGGATCAGGAGCCCCGGCCACTCGGACTGCCGGATGATGCGGGCGAGCGCCTGCGGATCTTCCGCGCGCGCCTTGAGCAGGCTCACGTCCGGGGGCGACGGCACGAAGTGGACGCCGTACTCGCCGAGCTGGATCGCCCGCGACAGGCTCCGCTCGGCCCAGGCGTGCTTGAGGTTCGCCTCGCCGGGCGTGGGTCCGCGCAGCGCGAACATGCGGTCGATGATGCGCTGGTCGTCGAGCCCGACGATCAGCACCGGCAGGTCCTCGCGCAGCGCGCGCACGTAGACCGCGAGGTTGGTGGCGAGCGTCGTCTTGCCGACGCCGCCCTTGTTCGAGGAGACGGCGACGACGGGAGCGACGGCCGGCTCGGACGGATCGCGCGGGGGGAGATCCATGCCGGCAGGAAAATGACCCATCGGGTAGGATGCCGCCATGACGGCGGTGGGCCTGATCCCGGCGCGCTATGCGGCACAGCGATTCCCGGGCAAGCCGCTCGCAGCGATCGCCGGGCGCAGCATGATCCAGCGCGTCTGGGAGGGCGCCCGCGCCGCGAAGAGCCTGCGCAAGGTCATCGTCGCCACCGACGACGCGCGCATCGCCGACTTCTGCCGCGCCTTCGGCGCCGACGTGGCGCTGACGCGCGCCGACCACGCGACAGGCACCGACCGCATCGGCGAGGTCGCCGCGTCGCTCCGCGACGACATCGTGGTCAACATCCAGGGCGACGAGCCGCTGATGCAGGGCTTCGTCGTCGACGCGGCCGTCGAGGCGCTGCGCGAGGATGCCGAGGTGCCGATCGCCACGGTGGTCCACGCGCTCGACCCGGCGCACCGCGACGATCCGAACCGCGTCAAGGTGGTGCTCGACCAGCGCGGCCGTGCGCTCTACTTCTCGCGCAGCCCGATCCCGTATCCGCGGGATCCTTCGGTGCGCGCGCCGCTCTGGCAGCACGTGGGGCTCTACGCCTACCGCCGCGAGTTCCTGCTGCGCTTCATCAGCATGCCGCCCACGCCGGCCGAGCGCTCCGAGTGCCTCGAGCAGCTGCGCGCCCTCGAGAACGGCTACCCGATCCGCTGCGCGGTCGTCGAGGGCTGGCGCAGCGTCGCGGTGGACGTGCCCGGAGACGTGGCGCTCGTGGAGGCCGCCCTGCGCTCGCGCGGCTAGCGCGCCGCGCGCGGGGTCCGCCCATGCAGGAGATCGACGCGCGGACCGTGCGCGAATGGGGCGAGCGCTACTCGAACTGGGGGCGCTGGGGCGCGGACGACGAGCGCGGCACGCTGAACTTCATCACGCCCGAGCGCGTGCTGGCCGCCTGCGCGCTGCCGCGCCGCGGCCTCGTGATCTCGTGCGCCCTGCCCTTCGACGACCGCGGTCCGCAGACCGGCTTCGCGGGGCGCCACAACCCGATCCACCACATGCTCGCGAGCGGCGCCGACGCGGCGGCCGGCGCGCAGGACTTCCTGCCCGGCGGCTTCAACTACGCCGACGACGCGGTGACGATGCCGCTGCAGTGCGGCACGCAGTGGGACGCGCTGGCCCACGTCTTCTACGACGGGAAGATGTACGGCGGCCGCGACGTGCGGCTGATCACGAGCCGCGGCGCGCGCAAGAACGCCATCCACCGCATCGCCGACGGCGTCGTGGGCCGCGGCGTGCTGCTCGACCTGCCCCGGCTGACGCAGCAGCGCTGGCTCGACGACGGCACGCGCATCCTGCCCGAGCACCTCGACGCCTGCGCCGAGGCGCAGGGCGTGGCGATCGAGCCCGGGGACGTGCTGCTGGTGCGCACGGGCATGCTGGGGCGCTGCCTCGAGCAGAAGTCGTGGCAGGGCTACTGCGGCGGGCCCGCGCCCGGCCTGTCGGTCCACTGCGCGCGCTGGCTCTACGAGCGCGAGGTCGCCGCGATCGCGACCGACACCTGGGGCGTCGAGGTGATCCCCAACGAGACGCCCGACTGCTTCCAGCCGCTGCACATGATCTCGCTGCGCAACACGGGCCTGCTGTTCGGCGAGATCTTCGCGCTCGACGCGCTCGCCGCGGCCTGCGCCGAGGACGGCCGCTACGCGTTCCTGTTCACGGCGCCGCCGCTGCCGATCACCGGAGCCGTCGGCTCGCCCATCAATCCGCTGGCGATCAAGTAGCGCCGCACCGCTACTGGATCCTGCGCCCCGTTCCCGCCCACGCCTTCTCGCGCAGCACGAACTTCTGGATCTTGCCCGTCGAGGTCTTGGGCAGCTCGACGAACTCCACGGCCTTCGGGCACTTGAAGTGCGCGAGGCGCTCGCGGCAGAAGTCGATGATCTCCTGCTCGCTGGCGCGCCCACCCGGGCGCAGCGAGACGAAGGCCTTCGGCACCTCGCCCCACTTCTCGTGCGGCATCGACACGACGGCGCACTCGAGCACCGCCGGGTGCTTCACGATGGCGTGCTCGACCTCGATGGTCGAGATGTTCTCGCCGCCGCTGATGATGATGTCCTTCTTGCGGTCGCGTAGCTCGATGTAGCCGTCCGGGTGCATCACCGCGAGGTCGCCCGAGTGGAACCAGCCGCCGGCGAAGGCCTGCGCGGTGGCCTCGGGGTCCTGGTAGTAGCCCGCCATCACGTTGTTGCCGCGCATCACGACCTCGCCGAGGGTCTCGGCGTCGGCGGGCACGTCGCGCATCGCGCCGTCGACGACGCGCAGGTGCGTCGCCCCGAGGTAGGGCACGCCCTGGCGCGCCATCAGGCGCGCCCTCTCCTCGACGCCCTCCGCGTCCGCGCCGCGCTGCAGCTCGGAGACGACGTGCGGGCCGTAGGTCTCGGTCAGACCGTAGATGTGGGTCACGTCGGCGCCGAGCGCGTCCATGCGCGCGAGCAGGGTCGGCGAGGGCGGCGAGCCTCCGACCGCCACGCGCAGCCTCGGTGAGAAGCGCACGCCGCGCGCCTCCGGCGCCTCGGCGATCATCAGCAGGACGGTCGGTGCGCCGGCGAAGTGGGTGACGCGGTGCTCGCGGATCAGCGAGAGGATGTGCGCCGGGTCGATGGCGCGCAGCATCACGTTCGCGCCGCCCGCCGCCGTCACGGCCCAGGAGAAGCACCAGCCGTTGGCGTGGAAGAGCGGCAGCGTCCACAGCCACACCGAGCCCGGCCGCAGGCCGTGCACGATGATCTCGCCGAGCACGTTGAGCGCCGCGCCGCGATGCGTGTACATCACGCCCTTCGGGCGGCCGGTGGTGCCCGAGGTGTAGTTGATCGAGAGGATGCGGTCCTCGTCGTCGACGCCGGCGCCGAGCCCCTGGACCGGCGCGCCGTCCAGGAACTCCGCGAACGAGGGCCCGGACAGCGGGCGCCCGAGCACGCCGGACACCGGATCCTCGAGGTTGACGAGCAGCGGCCGCGCGGCCTGGAGCGGAGCCTCGGCGACGCGCGGCGCGAGCTCCGGGTCGACGAGCGCCACCCTGGGCTGACTGTGGTCGAGGATGTAGCCGACCTCGGCCGGGTTGAGCCGCGTGTTGATCGCGACGAGCACCGCGCGCAGCAGCGGCACCGCGAAGTGCGCCGCGAGCAGCGCCGGCACGTTCGGCGCCAGCACCGCGACGCGATCCCCCGGCCCGACGCCGGCGCGGGCCAGCGCGCCCGCCAGGCGACCCACGTCGCCGGCGAACTCCGCGTAGGTCCGGCGCGTGGCGCCGTGGATCACCGCGGTCTCCTGCGGGTAGACGCGAACGCTGCGCTCGAGGAACGCCAGCGGGGTCAGGGGATCGCGGTTCGCGGTGGGGCCGGCACTCGACATGGGGCCATTCTAGAGCGAACGGCGCGGAGGTCAGCCCGCGAGGCTCCGCCGACGAGCCCCCGAAAGCCCGAAGGAGCTCGGTTACGCCGCGCGGGCCCCGCCGTGGGCCCGGACGGGATGACGCCCGCGGTCCCTCCGCTGGGCGGGAGCCCGCGACGCGGCCCGCGCGGCACGGGAGAGCCTGCCGCCTCCGCCCGCCGCCGGCCGTGCGCAAGGTCACAAATCCGCGACCTTCCGGACCCGCGGCGGGCCGCGGGACGCGCGGCCGCGCCCCTCGCCCCCGGGCCGGGCTGCTGGCGAGGACGGCGACGTCCGATAACTTCGGCCGCAAGGGAGCCTCACTCGCTCCCGAGTCCTGCGCCGGCTCCACGTCGGGGCCGGCCGTGGGGCGACCCGGAAGGGGCGGGATCGGCGACCACCTTGTAACGGGCAGGAAGCGGGGTCTGGGCCTCGCTGGATGTTCTCCACGCCGGGACGGAGGTGATTCGGTGCAACAAGCATGTACTACGGCGAGTGAGGTGGCGGCGTCCTAGCGCCACGCCGAATCGATCATCTCGGCGTGAATCGGGACGCAAGGTCCCCAGCGCCACCGCCCCGAGAGCGCGGTTGCCGTAGCCGCGAAAGGGTTCCGACCCGCTCTCGGGGCTTCTTTTTCCCGGCCCGCGAGCCCCGGTAGAATCGCGCGCCATGAGCGCCGCTGTGGCGAGGGCCACGCTGCTGGTCTCGTGCCCGGACCAGAAGGGCATCGTCGCCGCCCTGGCGCAGCTCCTGTACGGGCACGGCGCCAACATCCTCGACGCGGACCAGCACACCGACACCGGCGCCGGCGTCTTCTTCCAGCGCATCCACTTCGATCTCTCCGAGCTGCGCACCGACCGGACCGCGCTCGAGCGGGGGATCCGCGAGGTGGCCGAGCGCCTGCGCATGGAGTGGCGGATCAGCTACGCGGGCACCCTGCCGCGCATGGCGATCTTCGTGTCGCGCACCGACCACTGCCTCTACGACCTGCTGCTGCGCCACCGCGCCGGAGAGCTCGCCTGCGAGATCCCGCTGGTCGTGAGCAACCACCCGGACCTCGCGAACGTCGCGGCGCACTTCGGCATCGACTACGCGGTCTATCCGATCACGCCCGAGACCAGGCGCGCACAGGAGGACGCCGAGCTGGCGCTGCTCGACGAGCTGCGCATCGACCTGATCGTGCTCGCGCGCTACATGCAGGTGCTCTCGCCGCACTTCGTCGACCGCCACCGCGGCCGCGTGATCAACATCCACCACTCCTTCCTGCCCGCCTTCAGCGGCGGGCGCCCCTACCAGCAGGCCCACGAGCGCGGCGTCAAGCTGATCGGCGCCACCGCGCACTACGCCACCAAGGACCTCGACGAGGGTCCCATCATCGAGCAGGACGTGATCCGCGCCTCGCACCGGGACAGCGTCGAAGACCTCGTCCGCAAGGGCCGCGACGTGGAGCGCGCCGTGCTCTCCCGCGCCGTGCGCTGGCACCTCGACGATCGGGTGCTCGTCTACGGCAACAAGACCGTCGTCTTCTCGTGAACCGTCTCCGCCTGTTCGGCCTGGCGCTGGTGCTCGCGGTGGCAGCCTTCGGCTGGGTGCTGACCTGCGCGGCGTGGCGCTTCGATCGCGTCGCGGCGGGCGTGCTGCCCCTCGATCCGCGCGACTTCCCCAGGCTCTCCGTCGTCACCCTCGGCACCGCGGGGGCCCACCCGGATCCGAACCGCCGCGGCCCGACGATCGCCGTGGCGCTGCGGCAGGACATCGTGCTCGTCGACGTGGGGCGCGGCGTCGCCGAGGCGCTGCGGGCGGCGAAGATCCCGGCCGCCCAGCCCGGCACGATCCTGCTGACGAGCCTCATGCCGGAGAACCTCGTCGGCCTCGACGATCTGCTCGCCGCCGCGTGGCTCGAGGGTCGCAGCGAGCCGCTGCGCCTCTACGGACCGCCCGGCTGCGCGGCGCTCGCGCGCAGCCTCGAGGCCGGCGTTCGCCCCGGCTCGCAGGCGCTGCGCGAGGCGGTCGCGCTGCCCGGCGCGCTGCCCGCGCTCGAGGTCGTGGAGGTCGGCGACGGCACGAGCCTGCAGCGCGAGGAGCTCTCGCTGCGCGCGGGCGCCCTCCCCGGCGGACCCGTGCCGGCGCTGGCCTGGCGCTTCGAGTGGCGCGGGCGCTCCGCAGTGGTGTCGAGCGCCGCATGGGCACCGGACGAGCTGGTCGAGCTCGCGCGCGGCGCGCAGCTCCTCGTGCACGAGGCGGCCTTCCTGCCGACGCCCGAGGAGGCGCGCGCCATGGGCCTCACCGACGACCCCGAACGGCTGCGGCGCGACGCCGCGCTGCACACGGGCCTCGAAGCGGTCGGCTCTCTGGCGCGGCGCGCCGGCACCGACACGCTCGTGCTCGTGCGGCTGCGCCCCCCGCCCGTCTACCACTTGCAGGTCACGTCGGTCGTGGACGACACCTTCGACGGCCGCGTGATCGTCGCCGAAGACGGCGACGAGCTCACACCGTGACGTCCTTGCCCTTCGACGGCATGGCCGGGACCGGGCGGCGGAACGGGCTCGGCGGCGGCGGACGGTCCGTGCGCTCGCCGAGGAAGCGGCGCCGCTGCTCGGTGTAGTACGGCTCCGCCGGATCGAGCGCGATAGCCTCCTCGATGGTCGCGACGGCGGCGTCGCGCTCGCCGAGCACGAACTGCAGCTCGGCCAGCGTGTCGAGGAGCGTGGGCTCCTTGCGGTCGGTCTCGCGCACCGCGCGCTCGGCCAGCTCGAGGGCCGCCTCGCGCTTCTCGGGCGTGGACTTTTCGTCGACCGCGACGAGCCAGGCGCGGTTGTTCAGCTCGAGGGGCGAGATGCGCGGCAGCTCCCCGAGCCGCGCCAGGTAGCGCGCTCCGTAGTCGCCGGGCGCCAGCAGCTGCGCGCCGGCGGCCGTCACGCCCGCGACGGTCGCGAGCAGGGTCAGCGCCGCGAGCGCGCGCACCGGGGTGGGCGCGGGTCCGATGGAGAGCGGGCGCTCGGCGAGCAGCGCGGCGCACAGGGCGCCGGCGGCGAAGCCGCCGACGTGCGCCGCGCCCGCGATCATGGGCGTCACGAAGCCGAGGACCAGCGAGAGCAGCAGCATGGCGAGCAGCGCGCGGCGCGGGACGCGCCACCAGGCGGGCAGCTCGTCGGTGCGGAACCACTCGAGCCAGGTGACGGCGCCGAGCAGCCCGAAGACGACCCCCGAGACGCCCACCACCTCGGCGTAGTCGGCCCAGGCGGATGCCGTCATGGCGGCGAGCCCCGAGACGCCCATCACGGCGAGCGTGCGCGCCGTGCCGAGCGGCCTCTCGCACAGGGTCCCGAAGGCGACGAGGCCGATCAGGTTCAGGATCAGATGGACCGGGATGAAGCTCTCGGCGTGGAGCAGGTTCGCCGTCACGAGGCGCCAGGCATCGCCGTCGGCCACCAGCGGCGGGCTCATGTGCCCGACGTCGTACACGTCGTGCCCGACGGCGATCTGGAGCGCGTACACGATCAGACACACGACGGTGAGACCCCAGGTCGCCCGCGCGGGCGGGCAGGCGCGGGCGCGCTCCTCGATCTCCGCCATGCGCGCGAGCTGCGCGCGCGAGCCCGGACGCGCCGCGATGCGCTCGATCAGCGCGCGCGTGAGAGCCTCCGGCGCCTCGGGGCTGACGAAGGCCTTGCGCGGCAGCACGGCGACCGTGCGGCGCCCGCCGAGCCAGAGGGCGCGCGGCGAGAGCGTCAGGTGGATCACGTCCTCGTAGCGCGTGAAGGTCCGGCCGCCGCGCGCAGTCGTCGGGTGGTGGACACCCTGCGCATCGAGCACGACCGGCCCCGCGCGACCGCGCAGGGAGTAGGACTGCGCCTCGTGCGCATCGCGCCGGACCTCGGGCTCCACGCCGCGAGACTAGCTTTGCACTTCGCGCGCAGCGAGGCGGCGGCCGGGGCCGCGCTCAGGAGCGGCGCGGCAGCGGCAGCGTCGGGAAGATCCGGCTGAAGGTCAGGAAGACCAGCACGAAGGCGCCGAGGAAGCCCGCTGCGATGCCGAGCTGGACGAAGCCCAGCCAGGCGAAGCCGTCGGCGGGGACCAGCGAAGGCCACACCAACGCGTTGCGCTCGAGCCAGAAGCCCGCGAGGACGGCCGCCGCGACGCCGCCCAGGATCGGCGGCGTGCGCTTCGGCTGCTCGCCGAGCAGCACCCAGAAGGGCGTGACCCAGCAGCCGAGCCAGGCGGTCAGCGACAGCTTCACGTAGGGCTGGTCGAAGCCCTTCCGCGTCACGTACCAGACGTCCTGCAGGAAGTTCGCGCCGAGGCGCATGCGGAAGAACTGCGTCTCCTCGGGCAGGTTGCCGTACCAGGTCACCAGGTACTGCGCGAAGAACAGGTACATCCAGAAGATCGAGAAGGCGAAGATCATCTTGCCGAGGTCGTGCATGCGATCCCCGGTGACCTCCACCTCCCAGCCGGGGGATGTCGCGCGCAGCAGCACACAGGCCAGCGACGTAGCGGCGACCCCGGACAGGAAGCCGCCCCACAGGAAGTACCAGCCGAAGATGTTCGAGTACCAGCTGGGAGTCAGCGACATCACCTGGTCGAACGCGACGATGCTCATCGGGAACGCGTAGAAGAGGCACAGCAGCGGCGCGAGGCGCTTGATCGTTCGCTCGGCGCTGGCGCGTTCGGCGTCGTCGCCGCGCCAGCCCGCCGTCCAGCTCTGGAACAGGCCCTTCGCGCGGGTCGCGCGCTGGGCCGCGCCCGCCAGCGTCGGGCGGAACGACGTGCGCAGGTAGGCCAGGACGAGCAGCACGCCCAGCGCGAGGATCGCTGCATCGCTCCAGAACACGCGGCCGAAGCTGAGCCAGTGCCCCTTGCCGTGCGCGCCGTGGATCCAGTTGGTGTAGAGGTACTCGCGGCCGAACCAGGCGTCGACCAGGAAGACGACGAACGAGATCGGGACCCAGGCCCCGAACGCCTCGCCCACGTGGCGGACCGGCCCGGCCCAGCGAGCGCCGACGATCACCAGCGCCGCACCCAGCACGATCCCCCCGAACGAGACCCCCTGGAAGAAGAGGTAGTTGACGTGCCAGGCGCGCCAGGCACTGGCGGGATCGCGCGACAGTCCGACGGCGAAGGCGACGGCGCCCAGCGCCACGAGGATCGCGCAGAGGCCGACCAGCGGGCCCGGGAGCTCCCGGGGATTGGCTGCGAGGGGTACCGATGCCGCGCTCACTGTCCGACCCCCTTCTGGCCGTTCAGGTACCGGATGTAGTTGACGATGTCCCAGCGGCCGTCCTCGGGGATGCGCTGGTACGAAGGCATGCGGCGCCGCCCGTAGCGGATCGTCGAGAAGATGTGCCCGTCGGTGCGCACCTTCGCGATGCTGGCGGGCCCCGCGATGGGCAGCACGCCGGCGAAGGGACCCTGCAGGGGGCCCGTCATGCTCACGGGCCCGTCGCCGAGGCCGCCCTTGCCGTGGCACGCGGCGCAGTAGCGCTCGAAGAGCACGCGTCCGTTGTCGAGCGACGCGAGCGTCGCGGGCTTCGGGTTCTGCAGCGCGTTGGCGGCGGCCTCGTCGGTGGGCTCGATGGGCGGCGCGCCGGGCTGCGTCGGCACCGCGCCATCGGGCGGCATGAAGGGCGCCACGCGGCCGTCGGGGAAGCCGGTCTCCTCGAAGGCCTGTACGGCCTTCTGGCGCTTCATCTGCGGGAACCACGTGTCGGACCACTGCTCCCAGCAGCCGACGCTGCCGCAGAGCAGGAGCGCCGTGAGGGTGAACAGCGAATGCCCGACGCGCCGCGTGCTAGGCCTCGACAAGGCTGACCTCCGTCGCGTGGTGATCGCGCAGGAGGCCGTCGATCTCGGCCACGTCGCGCTCGCGGCAGCGCACCACCAGGCCGAAGTCCTCGGCGGAGAAGCGCGCGTTGTAGGCATCGTGCGTGCGGAAGGACGGCAGGCGGCCCACGACGAAGAGCCCGAGCGCCGTCATGAGGCCGCCGAACAGGATGGTGAGCTCGAAGGCGATGACCGTGTAGGGGGCGAACGACGAGAACGGCTTGCCGCCCACCATGATCTTCCAGTTGTTGGCCATCCAGAGCGTGAGCGCATAGCCGGTGACCACACCGGCCAGGCCTCCCGCCAGGGTGAAGCCGCGCACGCCCGAGGGCTTCTCGTCCATGGCGTCGTCCAGCTCGGCGAAGGGCGCCGGCGAGAAGCTCTCGATGTCGGTGTAGCCGCGGTCGCGCAGCCGCCGCGCCGCGGCGGCGACGTGCTCCGGCTGCTCGAAGACGCCGAGGAGCTGCGGCATCAGTGTCCTCCTCCGCGATGGGCCTTTGCGTGGATCTCGAGCTCCTTCACCTCGGCGATGGCGACGACCGGGAAGAGCTTGAGGAACATCAGGAAGAACTGGCAGAAGAAGCCGAAGCTGCCGGCCACGATGATCAGCTCGGTCCACTGCGGCGTGTATATGCCCCACACCGCCGGGTCGTACTCTCGCGACAGCCCGCCGATGATGATTACGTAGCGCTCGAACCACATGCCGACGTTGATCAGCGTCGAGAGCACGAACAGGAACGGCACGTTGGTGCGCAGCTTCGGGATCCAGAGCAGCTGCGGGAACACCGCATTGCAGAGGATCATCACCCAGGTCGAGATCCAGTACGGGCCGAAGGCGCGCATCCAGAACGAGGTCTGCTCGGCCTCCACGTCGCTGTACCAGGCGACGAAGTACTCGGCGAGGTAGGCGTACCCGACGATCGTCGAGGTCAGCAGCAGGAACCTCGCCATGTTCTCGAAGTGGTAGTCGGTGATGTACTCCTCGAGGCCGTAGATGCGCCGTACGGGGATCATCATGGTGAGCACCATGGCGAAGCCCGAGAAGATGGCGCCGGCCACGAAGTAGGGGGCGAAGATCGTCGCGTGCCAGGTCGGGACGATCGACATGGCGAAGTCCCAGGACACCACGCTGTGCACGGAGAGCACGAGCGGCGTGGCGAGGCCCGACAGGTGGAGCACCGCGCGGCTCTGCGACTTCCACTGCCGCGACGTGCCCTGCCAGCCGAGGGCGAGGACGCTGTAGAGCGCGCGGCGCCAGCCCGTCGAGCGGTCCCGCGCGATCGCCAGATCCGGGATCAGGCCGACGAAGAGGAAGATCGCCGAGACCGTGGCGTAGGTGGTGATCGCGAAGGTGTCCCAGAGCAGCGGGCTCTTGAAGTTGACCCACAACGCGCGCTGGTTCGGATACGGCAGGATGAAATAGGACTTCCAGATCCGGCCGACGTGGATGCCGAGGAACTGCGCCGCGGTGAGCACCGCGAAGATCGTCATCGCCTCGGCGCTGCGGTTGATGGCGTTCCGCCACTTGGCGCGAAAGAGGTAGAGGATCGCCGAGATCAGCGTGCCGGCGTGTGCGATACCGACCCAGAACACGAAGGTGACGATGTAGGAGCCCCAGAAGATCGGGTGCGCGTAACCCGCGATGCCGAGGCCCTTGTAGACCTGGTAGATCCACACGCCGCCGGCGGCGAACATGAAGCCCAGCGCCAGCGCGAGAACGGCGAAGTAGCCGACGGATACGCCGTCCATGACGCGCAGCAGGTCGCGGTTGACCTTGGAGTCGCGGGCCACGGGCGCCGGGCGGATCAGCGCAGCGACGGATTCGGCGGGCGGCGGCGTCATGCGGTCCTCATCCGGAGTGGCTCTCGCCCTCTCGGCGTACGCGCGCGAGATAGGTGATCGACGGGCGCAGGTTGAGGTCGTGGAGGGCGTGGTAGGCACGGCCCTTGCCCTGCTCGGCCAGCTGGTTCACGCGGCTCTTCGGGTCCTTCAGGTTCCCGAACTGGATGGCGCCCGTCGGGCACGTCTGCTGGCAGGCGGTGACGATGTCGCCGTCGGCGGGGACGGCCTGTCCCGCGCCCTTCGCCGCGAGCCGGCCCGCCTGGATGCGCTGGATGCAGAAGGTGCACTTCTCCATGACGCCCTGCGCGCGCACCGTGACGTCGGGGTTGAGCATCAGCGGCTGCGGCTCGGGCCAGCGCTCGATCTGATAGTCGTACCAATTGAAGCGCCGGACCTTGTACGGGCAGTTGTTGGAGCAGTAGCGCGTGCCGATGCAGCGGTTGTAGGTCATGGCGTTGAGGCCGGATTCGGTGTGGTAGGTCGCCAGCACCGGGCACACGGGCTCGCAGGTCGCGGCGCCGCACTGCTGACACAGCATCGGCGAGTTGCGGATGTCGACGACGCCGAGCTCCTCGTGGTTCTGCGGCCCCGGTCGACCGGTCTGAGAGGACTCGAAGACGGCCTTGCCCTCTCCCACGTAGCGCTCGATGCGCAGCCACGACATCTGGCGGGCGCGCAGCACCTGGGTCTCGCCCACCGTCGGGATGTTGTTCTCGATCGAGCAAGCCACGACGCAGGCGCTGCAGCCGGTGCAGCGGTCGACGTCGATCGTCATGCCCCAGCGGAACGGACTCTCGGCGGCCGCATCGGTCACCGGGTCGTACGCGCGCAGCATCTCCTGGGGTTCTGCGGGCTCGCCTCCGTGCTCGGCCGGCTCCGCGGGCCCCTGCCGCCCGCCGCCGACCAGACCCGCCCCGAGCGAGACCAGCGGAGCGCCCTCGTTCGCGGCCCACGGGCTCTCGCCCCTGGCCAGCGCGACCAGGGAGATCGACTCGCCGAGCAGCCGATCGCGCTTGTTGTCCGTGCCCTGGGTGAAGGGCAGGCGCTGGAAGCGGCCCGTGGCGGTGACGTGCGCCTTCGCGGCCAGCCAGGCGCGCCCGCCGTTCTCGTCGGTGAGCGCGGGGAGCAGCGAGATCACGTTGACGCCGCGCGCCACGCCGGGCCTGCCGTCGATCTCGAGCGTCGCATAGCGCCCGACCTGGTGGCCCTGCCCGATCGCGATCGCGATCACGTCGTCGCGGATGCCGCCGCGCGGCCAGGCGGGCACCTCGAGCGAGCCGAACGTCGTCTGGACGGAGAGCACGTCGCCCGGAC
>Ga0335070_10003176_pt1 | contig 19111 bp, 22 predicted proteins | sample Lox_Sample_13_FD_206722 | JGI IMG/M metagenome (GOLD analysis project Ga0335070, IMG submission 206722) | Soil microbial communities from Loxahatchee National Wildlife Refuge, Florida, United States - Lox_Sample_1.3 | ecosystem: Environmental > Terrestrial > Soil > Wetlands | place: USA... | reverse complement strand
CCCTTGCCCCGAAGGTGCTTCTCCACGTGATCAGGCGTAAGTTTGCGAAGTTCAATATCACCGGTCAACCTCAAGAATGCTTTGAGCTGGTAGGACTCTGTCCTGTAGATCTTTCCCAGCGCCTGCGAATAATCGACGAATTCCCGAATTGCGGAGGCCAGTTTCACAGCACACCTCCCAAATGGAGATTCGCGACTTCGCGCAAGTCATCGAACCAACATCTGATCTGGTTCGCTTCTGATTTCATCTGATCGCCGTCGAGAAAAGTGGGCAGATCAGTTAGACCGAAGGCAGCAACCTGTCGCAGCGATTGATGATCGACCTTCGCGTAGATCTGGGTTGTCTCAGCCGAGCGGTGTCCCAAATGATCGCCAATTTCCTTCAGGGAGAACCCCTCCGATAACAAATGGGTTGCGCAGGAATGCCGGAGCACGTGGGGCCCATAGTGGGGCAATTCAATACCGAGTCGTCTGATGTGTGCGCTTACCTGGTTGCCAAGGCTTGCTACAGAAATCGGGCGATGGGGCATCTTGATTCTCAGGAACAACTTGCGGTGGGAACATTGCGGCCTGACCTCTTGGAGATATCGTAAGATCGCCTCACCAACCTCTACGGCGAGTGGATACGTAGTCGTCGTTCTTTGCTTCGGCCGTCGACAATGAATGCGTTCGCCATCCCAATCGATATCGTCCAGTGTGAGCGCACAGACTTCTCCAATCCGAAGTCCATAAACGGCTAGAAGCAAGATAACTGCGCGATCCCGGATGTGCGCCGGCTGATTACCTTTCACGCTCGCTATTAGCCGCTGGACGTCTGTCCATGACGGCCCCTGTGGAAGTGATTCGTAGGAGTACATGCAGGGGCTGCCGATCGCATCAGCGATATTTTCAGCACACCAGCCGCGCGAAGCTGCATAACGGAAGAATGCTCTCAACGATTGGCCGTAGCAGATAACCGTCCATCGCTTCCAACCTCGCTGCTTATGGTCGGTGAAGAAATCCGTGATCGTTCTTGGACTCACCATCGCAATCGACTCACTTCGTGTTGACAACCACGCGAAGAACTTTTCCAGCAAGAATCTTCGGACGCATAGTGTCCTGTCAGTGAGTCCGCACTCCTCATGCAGATAGTGAAGAAACTCACCCACTTCGTCGCCGAACGGTATTGGAGTTGGATCGGGCTCTTCCAGTCGGCCCAAGAAACGCAACCAGCCGGAAGCGGTCGAAACGAAGTCATTCTTGGCCAAATCAACACTTCGGGGCAGCGTGCCGAACCGCCGTGCTGTCTGCCCGGCCCACTGATCGGCTGCTTTGGACACCTCGATCATCGGGATCGGTGTATGACTGCTGGTTTTCACTCTGTCAGCGGCTGCTAGCAGAAGCAGGTTAATCCGCTTCAATCGACCATGGCTATGGCCGCTTTCTTGAAGGTGCTCGAGGTATTGCTCCCGCTCCCGTGCAAACGGAGCGCTCCTATATCGCTCAACGACGCGGGCGGTTTTCACAAGCTGTTCGAACATGACTGAGTTACTCCTGGAAAGAATTTACTCAGCCGAATATCGACAACAATTTATGTGGCCGTCAATCAGCGGCCCCACTGACCTGAGGCGTATTTCATGACAACAGACCACATAACTTACATCGCCACATATACCCGACGGCAAGCGATCGACGACGGCGTTCTGGTCGATTGCGAGCAAGCTCCAATGAGTGAGCTGCGCCGCCAGCTTATGAAGTGGCCGCTGGCGATGACCGCCACAGCATTTCACCGACACGTGTGGCCAATCGATGAGGAGGCGAACCTGCCGCCAGACCAGAGCTTGGAAGGCCGGTTTTGGGATGTCGTATGGATGTTCCATGCCGCCGTCAAGGGAACAGTCTCGGCTAGACGCATTGACCCGTGCAACCTGTTGTTCGACTTCTACTACATCGTCGCCGATCCGGCACTGTGGTCAAACGAGAGGATCGACGCGACTGCCAGGAGTGGGCCAGAGGGCATGCGCTTGGTAACGCTGAAAGCGGTCTCGGGACCTGGCGATGACGGCGAGCCGGTGATGACGTTCATGTTGCCGGAGGAGGATTGACTGCGGCGCCTCGTGAGCCGGAGCCGCAGATTGCAATTACACAAATATCACACATCTGTGATAATCTAGAGATACGTTTTGGGGCGAACAGAGATGGACGTTGAACATTTCAAACGGGCAAGAAAGCACGCCGGCCTGACTCAGCAGCGGGCTGCGGCCAAACTCCGCGTGTGCCAGAGCTATCTTTCCATGGTGGAGAACGGCCAACGGGCATTGCCGCCCGAACTGGCGCGCAGGATGGTTCACGCTTACAAGCTCTCGCCGGTTTCATTCCCGCCGACTGAGGCGCGATGGGACCCAAAGGTCGCTGAACCCGAGCAACTTGCGGCCGACCTGTCTGGACTCGGATATCCCGGCTTCGCTTATCTGAGAAAACGACGTTCTGAAAGGAATCCAGGTGAACTCTTGCTTACCGCCCTGGCTCAAGACCGGTTGGAGGCGCGGCTCTTCGAGGCTCTTCCCTGGCTGGTGCTCAAGTACTGGGAGATGGACACAAGATGGCTCGTACAGGAGGCCAAGCTCCACGACCTGCAGAATCGCCTGGGATTTGTTGTTGTGCTGGCGAGAAAGGCAGGTCAGCGATCTGCGTTGCCGGATTCAAGGCGCGACGCAGCGCTGGAGCGGTTGGAGGCCAAGCTGAGTCGCAGCTTACTTGCGCGCGAGGAGTTGTTAGCCGGAGCGCAGGTGAGCGAGAGTGAACGCCGATGGCTGAAAAAGCATCGCTCGAAAGAAGCACGCGATTGGAATGTCCTAAGCAACTGGCGGCCTGAGTCGCTTAGATATGTCGCCTGACACGGCACACGCTGTTTGAGCGTGGTGTAAGGCACACAAGACGAAACCAAAAGAGCGTCCCTCGGGACATCCAGATTGCGAATTGTTATGTACATTGTATGTTAAGTCATGTACATCGCTGATATAATTTCGGCATCAGGAGGACGGCCCATGGCCATAGCAACGAAGCGAACCCACAAGCACTTTCAACTGGACGCGGCCAAGATCAAGCGGGCTCAAAAAGCCTTGCGAGCCAAGACAGAAACGGAGGCCATTGACCGCGCCCTGGACTTCGCGATTGCGGAGCATGAGAAGAATCGCCTGGCCCTTCAGGCTACGGAGCGCTTTCTCAATAGCGGCATTGAGATCAAAGACGTTTACGGCTCGCTGGCGGGCTAGATGGAACCAGCCCTGTTCGACACCTCCGTCTACATCTCCGCCTTGCGCCAGGGTAACGGCGCGACCCTTTCTCTGAGGCGGCTGGCGGCCGACGCACCGCTGTGGTTGAGTTCAGTCGTGCTCGAAGAACTTTATGCTGGCGCAGGCGACCGGGAACGGCGTGTCACGGAGCGACTGGAACGGGATTTTGACCGGGCGAAGCGAATTCTGGTGCCCAATCTAAGCGATTGGACTCAAACCGGCAAAGTCCTGGCTCGTTTGGCAATGAAGTACAACTACGAGCAAATCGGGCAGGGGAGGCTAACCAACGATGCCCTGATTGCCATGAGTGCCGGGCGCTCTGGCATCTGTGTGATCACCGCCAACGAACGAGACTACCGCCGACTCGCCGAATTCCGCTCATTTCAATGGCGGGTAGCTGCCGTTTAGCCAATTCCAATCGGTCGCAAGTTTTCATCCAACCTTCCCCAGAATTCCTGCCCATGCGCGGCGTTAGTCCACTTCCAACTTTGATCCGCAGATGAGGTCTGACCAACGCCTGCTTTCAACGTTGTGGTAGCTGCCGAAATGACTCCAGATGCCAGGGTCCGTCGGGCGCCGAAGTATCTCTGCGCAGAATGTAGAGATTGCCGTCATCTGCGCGGACTTTGAAAAAAGTATCGGAAGGTCCGTACCAGTGGTCCAGTACTTCCTCGACCATGTACTCGTTCCCGTCCAGCCGAAAGCGAATTGGCCTTTCGTCCGCCGTCCGACCGGAATAGCAATCCACCTCCAGCCTCATCTCCCCTTCTCTTCCCTTCCCTCTCGTACGCCTTGAAACAAATAACCTGGCTCGATCCTACTTGGATGGCCAACACGGCCGAACCGAAACAACTGACCGCAGCAAGTGCACCTGCCACACCGATCTTGTCCGGAGAGACTCATGCAGACCCCTGTCGACATCTACACGTATATGCAGATCCACAGTGCGGAGCTCGGAAAACGGATTCTCTCATCGTACCCCGCCCTGCATGGCGTCGACGAAACTCCGTCTCCACTTCTCTCTCGGATGTTGCGCGCGCCTTATCCGGCACAGACCCTGGCGATCATGGGCGTGAGTAAGCGGTGGCAGTTGGCGCGGAATGCCAACGTCGTGGCGGAGTGCGGCTCTGGCAAAACACTCATTGCTCTCGGCAGCATGTTGGTGCATAGCGCCGGCAGGCCATTCTCCGGCTTGGTTATGGCACCCCCTCACCTGGTCGAGAAGTGGGCGCGGGAAACCTTCTTGACTCTGCCTCAGGTGCGAGTGTTCCTGATCGACGATATGCGCAATGGTGGCGATCGAACACAGCCGCACGGCATCAACGAGGTCCGGCTGCGGCGCGGCGAAATCGTGCGCGAAGGGCTGCACACATCGTTGGCTGAGCTGCGGCGTCTGGGACGGAAAGGCTGGCGCGATCTCTGTCCCGGGACCACGATCTTCTGCATTGGCCGAGAGAAAGCCAAGCTCTCCTACTTCTGGAAGCACTGTTACGGCAAAAGCCGCTCAGGAAGGTACCTCGGGTCGGTTACGAACCCCGACACCGGCTGTCCTGTGGAGACAGATGGGGTACGACTGAGCGCGCTCGATTTCGAGAAGAAGCGCCTGCACCAGATCGTGGAGGACTCGAAGGCAGGCAAGACCAAGTACTCCGCGCTCTGGCAGGCGGACGGCAACAAGATCGTGCGCATGGCACCGACGGAATATATGGGACGCTTCATGCCGGAATGGTGGGATTACGCCATTGCGGATGAGATTCACCAACTGGCCGGTGACACGGCTCAGGGCAATGCTCTCGGCGTGCTCAACAAAACGGCAAGACGGTTCCTCGGACTCACGGGAACCCTGCTTTCTGGCTATGCGGATGATCTGTTCAACACCCTCTTCCGCACCGATGCCAAACGCATGATCGAGGACGGCTACGAGTGGGGTTCAACGGGGCGGGAACGATTCACCCGCGACTTCGGGGTGATCGAGACCATTGAGCGCATCACAGTCGAAGACAACGCCTGCTCCAAGAAAACCAAGAAGACGGTCACGATCAAGCGGAAGCCCGGCGCCTCGCCTCTGCTGTTCGGCAAGTATCTGATGGACCACTGCGCGTTCATTGGCTTGGAGGACATCTCGGACGGTTTGCCAAGCTACCGAGAGGAAGTCGTACCAGTGGCGATGGAAGAGCCCCTGAAGACGGCTTATGAGGAGCTCGAAGAGGAGATCACTGCCTGCCTGAAGGAGCATCGCGGAAACAGCAGTGTGGCGAGCACCATGCTGAACGCACTGCTCGCATGGCCGGACCATCCGTATGGTTTCGGCACTCTGTACGGTTCTGAATTTGACCCGGAAACCAAGTGTCGCGAATCGTTTATCATCGCCGAAACGGTTGATCTGGACAAGAACGAAACGTATGCCAAAGAGCGGGCACTCATCGAAGAGGTGAAAGCCCAGCTCGCGCGCGGCCGCAAATGTCAGGTATTTGCCGTCTACACTAACAAGCACGACGTTACCGCACGGCTGGAACAACTCTTCCGCAACGAAGGAATAAGAGCGTCGATCCTCAGGGCCAGCGTTCCCACTCACAGGCGGGAAGCCTGGTACCGTGAACAGCTGCGCCATGGAATTGATGTGGCTATCTGTCATCCCAAGATCGTTGAGACCGGGTTAGATCTGCTGGACTTTCCGACAATCTTGTTTCATGAGACGGGCTACTCACTGCACACCTTGCGCCAGTCCAGCCGACGTTCATGGCGTATCGGACAGAGGCGTCCTGTGGAGGTGAAGTTCTTCGCCTATGCAGGAACGATGCAGGAGGTCTGCCTCCGCTTGATGGGTAAGAAGTTGCTGGTGGCGTTAGCCATGGAGGGCAAGTTCGCCTCCGAAGGCCTCCAGGCCATCGACGGCGATGACGACATGCTCACGGCGATGGCGCGTGAGTTGGTGGAGAACAAAGGAATTGGTGAATCTGCCGATTCAATCTGGAGAAATGTCCAGCAGTTGCGGCCCTCGACATCGGCAGTACTCGATCCAGAACATGAGGAGCGGCCGACGGAGCAGCGGGAAGGTGATGTGCCAGCAGTGCTCCCGGTTCCTGACGTAAGTCTTGTGGCCGCTGCAGAGTCGTCTGGCCGTTCTATACGTAGAGATTCGTCCGCCGCGCAGCTGTCGTTATTCTGACTGCAGGCCGGCACCGGAGGAGTTTTGGCCGGCACCGGAGGAGCTGCAATTCACAAGTTGACTAGTGTTATGACTAGTCATATCCTAAAAGTCTGATGGAGGTGCAAGTTGGCTGCATGGCAGGTGCAAGACGCAAAGGCGCGATTTAGTGAACTGCTTGAACTGACCCTCAAAAAGGGGCCGCAGGTTGTGACGCGCCGCGGGGTTGAGGCTGCTGTACTGGTCCCCATCGACGAATGGCGGCGGCTGCAGAAATCCGCCCGGCCCGGTCTCAAGGCATTGCTGCTTGGTCCTGGTCCAAGGTTTGAAAACTTGGTCCCTGACAGGGGGAGCGTGCGGCGGCGGAAACCGGTGACCTTCAAGTGAAACGGTATTTACTGGATACCAATGTAGTCTCAGAGACCCGAAAGCCTAAGCCCCATGGAGCCGTCGTCGCCTGGCTCAGCGGCTTGCGAGACGAGCAAGTATTTCTTTCGGCGGTCACGATGGGCGAGCTGCAGGCCGGGATCGAGTTGACACGCCGACAGGACGCGGCAAAGGCCAGCGAGATCGAACGATGGGTGGATGAGGTGGAAGCTTCGTACCAGATCCTCCCCATGGATACAGCCTCGTTCCGGGAATGGGGCCGACTGATGCACGGCAAGTCAGACCACCTGATTGAGGACGGGATGATCGCAGCGACAGCTCGTAAGTTCGATCTCATCGTAGCGACGCGAAATGAGGATGACTTTGAGCAGCTAGGTGTCCCGGTGTTCAACCCATTCAAGATAGGCCCGTGATGCGCAAGGGCCCGAAGTGAGACTGAGCATGACGTCCCCTTTGAAACCATGAAAATTGTCGACATTCACGAAGCCAAGACGCAGCTCTCGAAACTGGTGGAAGCGGCGTCCAAGGGCGAGCCCTTCATCATTGCCAAGGAGGGCAAACCAGTCGTCAAGGTCACCGCGCTGACCGCCCCGACTGACGACCAGGTGAAGCGACTGGGGTTCATGGCGGGACAAATCACCGTACCAGACGACTTCGACCAAATGGGCAGCGAGGAGATCGAGAAGCGATTCGGCCGTGGGAAATGAAGCTCTTATTGGATACGCACCTGCTCCTGGCTCAGATTCTTAAGCCGAACGGAGAGACCATGATGTACTCCGCTGTGACGAGCAAGCGACAGACGACGATGCGTGCGCGGGCTCAAAGGGGTGTACCTACAACGTCAGCTGAGAACCACGTTGCTTGACAACAATCCATATATGGAGAGAAGATACTACATAAATGGAGTATACCTGTGGCGACTCAGACAATCCCTCCTGATTTAGGGCTCGATCTAAGAAAGCTGCCGGACCTGACTGACTCTGCAACCCGCAAGCGACTGAGTCCGGCTGCCATCGAAGCGGTTCTCAAGATCTCCGAGAAATGGGGTCTGAAGAGCGATGATGCCATGTCGTTGCTGGGAGGGATTTCCAATGGCAGGTATTACGGGCTGAAAAAGAGCCGCAAAGGTCCGTTGACACAGGACGAGTTGACTCGAGTTTCACTCCTGATCGGAATCTTCAAGGCTCTCAACATCTTGTTCAGCGAGAAGCTTGCCAACCAGTGGGTATCGCGGCCAAACAGCAACCCAATGTTCAAGAACCAGCCTCCTCTTGTGTTCCTGATCCAGGGTGGAATGCCCGGCATGCTGGCGGTCCGTAGACTGCTGGATAGCCGTCGCGGCGGAAGATAAGCCGTGCCCGTTACAGTTCAAATTGATCAAAGAGACACGCACCGACTGATTCCGGCTCAATATGCGGAGGGCGGCGCGTCCGTGTTGACCCGGCTGACCGATGACGGAGAGCTTCTGGACGGGATCTTTGAACTCGATAACGCCACCAACGATCGCCTTTTAGCAGAATCAGCACTGTTGCCAGGGATCGATGCCAGGGAACTGGTCTTTGGAATTCCCTCGTATCGAATCATCAATGCAGCCTTCTGCCACCCGGCACCCAACGGCTCCAGGTTCAGTTCCGCGGATCGCGGCGCGTGGTATGCAGGCTTTGAATTGGAAACTTCCCAGGCGGAAGTTGCTTACCATAAGCAGCTCTGGCTGCAAGAAACGGATTGGAACGAAGAAGAAATCGCTGACTACGTCGATTATCATGCGGACTTCCGTGCCGAGTTTCATGACGTTCGAGGGACTCGGAAATATAGAGACTGCCTGTCTCCAACCAGCTATGTTGCTTCCCCGGCACTGGCGGCCCAACTTCTGGAAGCAGGCTCTGCAGGAATTGTGTATCCCAGCGTTAGACGCTCTGGCGGAACCTGCATCGCGTGTTTCCGGCCGGTGTTGGTGACCAACGTCCACAAAGGCGAGACATTTACGCTCATCTTTGCTGATTCCCGTACTCCGCCCACGATTCGGCGGGCCTAGCGGCACCTTTTTCTACCCTTTGATGGAGAACAGGTTCAGCGAGCCCGAATCCCGCAAGTTTCCCGATGCCCTTTTTCCCCATTACGGGCCGCGACTTTGCTCCGATACCGCCTCCAGTCTGCCGCCGGTTCCGGCCAACAACGAGATACTCATTCTGAACCTGCTCGGCCGTCATGCCAGTGCCGTCATCTGTAATCGTGATCGTGCTCTGGGCGGGATTGTAGTCGTGAAGTTCCGGAATTCGTATATCGACCCTGGTCGCACCGGCGTCCCAGCAGTTTGCAACAAGTTCTGCGATGGCGGTGTCCCGACGTTTGTACATTTGGACGCCCAAATGTTCCAAGGTACGACCCAGAACAGTGATGGAAAGATCCACTGTCTCAGGCTGAGGGGTGTTGGGCATTCAATGCTCCGTTAACTGGTACGAGTTTGGACTGATCATTTGTCATCCTAGCCGATTTCAGCTGGCAGCAGCAGTCGTCAGCCGAAGAAACCTTAAGCGCGATTTGAATCCGGCAACACGAACACACTGGAGGAAAACCATGTTCACAGAACTCATGCCATTGCTGCGCAAACGCAGGCTGCTGCTGACCATCGCCCTTGTTGAGGGCGATTCGATCAGGGCCACCGTCGTTCCGCAGAAAGCATCCGACACCGAAGACAATGCCCTAACCACCCCATTGGCAATCACCGGCACAGCCGAGGAGCTCGACCGCGATCTTCCTCAGCAGCTGGTGGAATTCACTGGGGCCCACCTGCAACTCCAAACCACCCTAGCTTCTGCCAAAGCCGAGATGGAAGCGGCTGCGAAAGCGGCTCGCGACGAGGCACGCAAGAAAACCCCGAAGCCATCCAGCGCAAGTAGCCTAACAACGCCAGTGGCCCCAGCGGCGACGCCCGTCTCTCGGGAAGCAGAGGCCCCATCGCTGTTTGCGCCACAGGCGCAACCGGAAACGACAGCCGCAGAAGAAGAGGAGGGAGGTGAAGCGTCATGAAGATCAACCTCATCGAGCGCGAATTCGTTTATCACGGCACCACGCTGGCCGATCCCAATCCCACGCTCTCGATCGAAGAAGTTCGTTCCTTTTACGCCGCTCAGTTTCCCGAATTGACCAACGCGGCCATTACCGGACCTGAAACGGTTGGCGACAGGCTGCGTTACAGCTTCGAGCGCGCCATCGGATCGAAGGGCTGATTGTATGCAAGACAGCACCAAACGATCGCTTTTACAGGAAATCCGCGAATCAGAGGGTCGGCACGCTAGCGCCAACCCTCTGACTGAACGGCTCCACAGGTGGCTCAAATGCCCAGACTCGCAAACCGCAAGCAGTGCCCTCGCACGGGCTCTCTCACTGCAAGGGAGCGGAGATCCCGTGTTCCCCGGACCCGGCATCTGGCCAATCCCGCCAGCCTGATAGGAATTCCGCGTCTGGAGGCGGCTCACGCCGGAAGCCGGATCACCTTTGGTTGCTCGGAACTGACCTCTTTGGCTCAAACCCTGGTTGAAACCGGTCTCGCCACAGAATCCGATTGGATCGGGGCAGGAAAAGTCCCTGCCGCCCTGGTTGATTCTGTATTTCGCCGCTTTCTCCGCGACCACGGCCAGGAGATCATCGCAGAGCACTTTGAGCTGAACCTGACGCTCGGAGAATCCATCGTCGATACCAGTTATTCCGATTCGGGCGCCGATTCCAATGGCCAGCTCTTTCTGGTCCTCAACACTGAATCATCATTCCCGTTAGGCATTGGCACAGTGACTGAGGAACTGGAACGGTGCCATCCCGGTATGGGAATGGCTTTCTACGACACTCTTCGGCAAGCCCTCTACCGTTGGATTCGGGTTTACGACGACTGGGACGCCCGCAACCGGATCGAGCAGATGGTCGAATGGGCGGAAGGGGAGGAAGACCCCGATTCGTACGAGATTCCCAAACTCGAGAAGGATCTGCCGGAGTGCCTTAGAAGCCGCGAATCGTCGGAGTCCCCACAATCCTTGGATTCCTTCCCGGTACCGACTGAACCGTCGCTGAAGGAACTGGTCGAAACGACCTTAGAACTGCACCGCATCTCCCACTCGATGGAAAGACCTCACCTAGATGAAGAATGGCTCGAATCCCAGCGCAGCTACCACTCGCTGGATCTTCCTCTTCCCGCCATCCTCCTGTACTTCCGTTCCGGAGACGCAGTGATGGCATGTTTCGACGACGAATGCGAATACTGGGGCCAGGAGACGCCGGAGCCTAACCTCATCGTACCCATTCGTCCAAACGATCCCACCAGCGTGCGCCATGCCCTCGCTGTCATCGAAACGCTCACGCAGGTGCTGGTACTCACGGTGCGGATCAAAACCATCATCGAGAGATGGGAGAGATCCACATGAGATTCAGCATCGATGTCGGCAGCGAATTCGAACTAAAGCTGTACCAAGCCGTACTGCTATACCGCAATGACCACGGAAACCGCTTCATGGCGACCGTCCATGGCGTGGTCCAGAAAGTGACCGATGGCACGCCACTACTTGGCTCAGGCCAACTCCTGAGCACGGCAGCCCTGCGGGAGCTTACGAAACAGCTCGGAACGAGTTGTCCGGCAGAATTCCTTCCGGAAAACGTTGTCGCTCGGACTCCGGAGCTGATCGCATGGTGGACGCCCGCGACGATTCGGCCCATGTTCTTCCGTGACGGATCTGAGCTTGCCGATATTTCGGGCAAGCTCTTTCCGCATCCAGCCCTTCTGTTCGTGGTTAGGAATGGGGTTCTGTTCGTCCGCGCAATTCCCAACAACCGCCGCCCTGATCCCGATACAAGACTGGTGGCAGCACCCTACTGGAACATCGACAGCAACGGCGCGGTCTGCGCCGGCACCATGCGAATCCCTAAATCTGCGACGGTAGCTTCGATATCAGCCTGGCAGCAGGCGTTCTTTCAAAGCGAATTCACCCACCCAGGCGGTGCGGGAAGACTGACGAAACGCAAAGGCGGTACGGCAGCTCTCTGGAAGAGCCTTACTGGCAAGAAGGCCTTCCCCAGATCCACGCTCATCGAGATGGAGCTGTTAAATGAGTACCTGAGCAAGCTGGAGGCGGCACAGCGATGACTCACACGGTCGAACCACAATTGCTGGAGCGGCCAATTCGCATACTTGTCGTCGGCTGTGGCGGGAACGGTAGTGCTATCGCGTACGGACTTCCGTACCTCCATCAAGCACTCCTCGCCTTTGGACATCCTGGCGGCTTGGCTGTGACCCTGATCGACCCGGACACGGTCACTGAAACGAATTGCGTCCGCCAACCGTTCTGCCGAACCGAGATCGGCTTCCCCAAAGCGATCGTTCTGGCGCATCGGATCAACCTCTTCTGGGGGCTGAACTGGCAGGGCATGCAAGCGACGATTCAACAGCTCAAGAAAGGCTCAGACGTTGATCTCGTCATTGGCTGCGTTGACACCCGAAAGGCACGGCGAGCCATCGACAAATGGGTCTTGAACTCGCACGTACTGTATTGGCTGGATCTCGGCAACAGTGCGGCCAGCGGACAATTCGTTCTCGGACAACCCAAGAACTCTGCCAACAGGAAGAAGGAGGGTCGCCTTCCCACGGTGGCCGAGTTATACCCGGAGATTCTCATGAGAGATAAGAAAGAAGATGACCAGCCCTCCTGCAGCGCAGCCGAAGCGCTGACCCGACAGGAACCCTTCATCAACCAGAATCTCGCCTACCAGGCACTGGCCATGCTGACCCAACTGCTCCGCCACGGCTCTATTTCGTATCAAGGCGGGTTCTGCAATCTGGCTGCCGGACGGGTTGTACCGATTCCGATCAGGACAGTCAGGTCCCAGCCTTCACCCAAGGGCATCCGGTAAGTCTTGCCGAAGACTGACCAAGTTGCCGCACCGGTACGGGGCCTTACTGGTGTTAGACTGCACGCATTTGTGGAGATTCCCATTGACAATGATCACGATCTCGAAAGAGGACTACCTCAAGGCCATCGCGGAAGCGGAAGCAGAGGGGCAGACCGTTATCCCTGCTACCCTCGCTCATTGGCTATCCGTGACGAGGCCAGCGGTAACGTTCGCGCTGAAGCGCCTGACCAAGGATGGCCTTGTGTCGGTCAAGAGCGACGGCCATATTCGGCTTACTTCGCAGGGGAGGCAAATCGCCGAACGAACCATCGTTCGTCATCATCTGATCGAACGAATGTTGTCGGAAATTTTCGGAATGTCTTGGTACGAGGTCCACGACGAAGCCGAACGGCTAGAACACGCAGTGTCTCCATCGTTTGAGAAGAAACTGTTTGAAAAACTGGGGCACAAGGACACTTGTCCTCACGGAAACGAGTTGGTTCTCCGCAGCCCAGCGGAACGCCGCAAGCGGGGATTGCGTCTGCTCAGCGAGGCTGAGCCGGGCTCAAGATATGTGGTTGCCAGTGTTTACGAGCGTGACCGGCAACTCTTGGAGTTCTTCGAGAGTGAGAGAATCCGCCCGGGCGTTCGGATTGCGGTAGAAGCTCGAAACTATGACGGCACGGTATCCCTGTCGATCGACAAACACCAGATTCGTCTCGGCACATCCGCCGCCGCACGGGTCTGGGTGGCAAAAGCATAATATTGGCACGTGTGTTTATCATAGTTAACATCTCATCGTGTATCCTGTTGTCAGGTACGGCGCGGGGCTTTAGTTCGACAGCCCTGAAATCCTGGAGGGACACGCACTGTGAGATGGAGTTCCAAGCGGCGTCTGCGCTTCGCGCTCTCTCTTACCCTGTTCGCCATAGCTGCCTTTTCGCTCGTGCCGACAACCGCCTGGGCGCAGGGGGAAACCACCAGCGCCATTCTCGGGCAGGTCACCGACTCAAGCAGTGCAGTGGTCCCCGCCGCCACCGTGACTGTCGTCAATCGTGAGACAGGCCTGAAGCGCACCGCCAAGACGGACGACGCAGGCCGCTTCAACTTCCCACAACTCAAGCCGGGCACTTACACCGTCAAAGTTGAAGCGCAAGGATTCGAGCCGCAGCAGGCAGACAATGTCGTCTCCGGGCTGGGCCAAAAGCAGACCGTCAACCTCACCCTCCGAGTGGCACAAGCAAAGCAGACGGTGGAAGTCACTTCGGAGTCGCCGATCATCAATCCCGAAAATGCAAACACATCCACGACTTTGAGTGCGGTTGCGCTGGAGAACCTGCCGAACCCCGGCGGAGACATGACCTATCCGCTGCAGTTTGCGCCCGGCGCCTTGATCAATACCGCCGGTAGCAGCAACGATTTTGTCGGCGGGACGAACGGCTATGGGAACGTGGAATTCAACGGACTGCCTGCCCTCTCCAACGGATACATCGTTGACGGGTTGGAAACGAACGATCCGCTTACCAACCTCAATAGCGGCCTCTCGACCAATCTCGTACTCGGCCTGAACTCGGTCTCGGAAGTGACCGTAAATACGCTTTCCTATTCCGTCGATCAGGGGCGCTACGGAGCATCTCAAGTCAACTACGTCACCAAGTCGGGCACCAACCAGTTTCATGGCAACCTGTACCAGCTATGGAACGGCGCGGTTCTCAATGCGGCCGATTACTTTACCAATGCGACACCGGGCAATCACAAGCCTGGTTCCACGGTAAACCACTTCGGAGGTAGTCTGGGCGGTCCGATCATTCACGACAAACTGTTCTTTTTCTTCGACAGCGAATGGGTACGCATCGCGTTGCCGATCTTCACGACCACAACCGTGCCGAGCGCCGCATTCCAGCAATACGTTTTGCAGCAGCTTCCTCTCGGCGGCACCGATTCCGTCACCGGATCACACTACGCGCCTGCGCCGGAGATGGTGCCCTTCTATCAAAAGATGTTTGCGCTCTACGGGAATACCAGCGGTACGCCGCTCGCCGTGCTCGGATGTCCTTTCAATGCGGACGGCAGCCAAGCCTCGGGCAGTCCCGCTAATGGGAATGGCTGTGCGAACCGGCAAGGTGTTTCGCACTCCAGCGATGATCACGAACAGGTGCAGACGGCCCGCATCGACTACAACATCGGCCTCAACGACAGCGCGTGGTTTCGCTTTCAGGCCGACACCGGACTGCAAGCTGCCTACACCGATCCTATCAATCCCTTGTTCAACGCCATTTCGTCGCAGCCCCTCTACTCGTTCGCGGCGGGATACACCCACGTGTTCTCGCAAAATCTGGTGAACTATTTTAATCCGGCCTTCTCCTGGTACGAGAGCCTCTTCGGGCCCAGCAACTTTCAGCAAACGCTCGCGGCTTTCCCGATCGTGCTCCAGGGCAGCGGTGCGAACGCACCGTTCACCACGATCGGAGGCCTCGATAACACGTGGGTGCAAGGCAGGCGCGCCTCACGATTTTTCATCAATGACAATCTCGCCTGGAGCCATGGTGCTCACGAACTTAGGTTTGGCACGAACATGCGCATCTTTCGCCTGAATGATTACGACTTTGGGCAAGGCACGGTGCCAACTGTCACTTACGCGACGCTGCCGCAATTCATCTACGGCGTGGCATCCACCGCGACCAAGACCTTCCCAACGTCGGCGAACGAACCATTTAATTTTCTGAATCTGGACTTCTATGCCCAGGACACTTGGCGAGTCACGCCCACGGTGACATGGACCTTTGGGCTGCGGGATACGTACAATTCCAACCCACTGAACCCACATGACCAGATTGCCCGCCTGAAAGGTTCGTTCTATTCCATCCAGCACGATGTCAATCAGCCGCTGAGCGACGCGATTCAAACGGGTCTCGGAAATCTCTTCGCATCGACGCCGTTGGCGATACTGCAGCCCCGGACCGCCATCGCCTGGCAGTTCGAACCCAACACCGTTCTTCGAACCGGCTTCGGCGTTTTCAGCGATATCTTGCCCGCGAGTATTGCCGACCTGGTCGGGGTGAATCCGCCATACGTTCAGACCTTTCAGGGTGGTCTGCTTGGAACCGTCGGCGGCGCGGCCATTGCGCCTGGAGTACCCAACAGCGCGGTCGATGCAACCATCGCGGCGAATGAGAGGTTCAATACAGGATTCCCGCAAGGCCAGCTTTCGTGCGCATCTCCACTGTCAAACCCAGCGACCTGTTTGCCGCCGGTCGCAATCACCGCGGTCCCGGATGGCAAACTTCACGCGCCGTACTTTATGGAATGGAGTTTGGGAATCGAGCGTCAATTTGGAAACACGGGCAGCGTTCAGGCGCAGTATGTGGGTACTCGTGCGGTGAACCAGCCGTACCTCACGCAGGTCAACGGCTATCAGACGGTGTGCCCGGGATGCTTTGCTCCGTTTCCCTATATGCAGCCGATCGATCCGAGATTCGCCGCGGTGACACAACTTTCGACGGGCGCCAACAGCAACTATAACGGCCTTCAACTGACGGCGATGAAGCGGATGGGGCACGGCCTGCAAGGGCAGATCAATTACACCTGGAGCCATTGCCTCGACACCGTCTCGAACGGCGGGTTCCTGCAGTTCTCCTCTGGAGGCATTCTCTCTCCACTGCCAGGGGACCTTCGTCGCGATTACGGTCCCTGTGATTACGACATTCGGCACAATCTCACTGCCCAGTACGTGTATCAATTACCCATCAAGGTCAAGGACCACGCGCTGGCCTATGCGCTGAATGGGTGGCAACTCTCGGGGACGGTGTTCTGGCACAGCGGTGTGCCGTTTTCGGTGTTGAGCACTCCCTACTCGGCGAATGGAAATGGCATCGTGCAGGGCAGCGGGCCTCAGTTTGCGAGCCTTGTTCCCGGAGCCGATCCTTATTGCCGCCATTGCAACATTCCTGGAGTTACCCAACCCGGAACGATCCAATGGCTCAATCCCAATGCGTTTGTGTCTGCGGTAGATCCGGCGACGGGAACTTGCATTGGTGGCGACTCAGCGCAGCATTGCCAATTCGGAAATCTCGGCCGTAACGCCTTGCGCGGCCCCAACTTCTTTTGGAGTGACTTCTACATCACCAAATGGTTTCCCCTGACCGAGCGGCTGAAGCTAAGATTCGACGCCCAATTCTTCAACGTCTTCAACCATCCCAACTTCGCCCTCCCGAGCATGGTGCTGGCCGGCGTTCCAGGGAAGCCTTCTACTCAGACTGGCTTCGGTGCGCTGACGTCCACAACTTCTCCTCCAACCGGTTTGCTCGGAGTTGGATTGGGCGGCGACAGCAGTCCCCGAATGATTGCATTTCAGGCACGACTACAGTTTTGAAGACGCGCCCTGAAAAGCGATTCGTGATTGCGGATGTGTCATCGGAGACTCGGCCGTTGTCGGGGTTAGTGTGAGTGCCGTCACATCGCAAAACGTCCACGTCATGGAAACATAGGCAGGTCCGCAGCTCTGGGGAGAATGTGTACCTTGGATCAACCGAAAGCACCCGAGTCTGATTCCACAGAGAATGTGCCAATCCGGACGTCTCAGATCGCGTCGTATCGCGACGAAGGCGAACTGCGCGCTATGCGCTTTGCCATGCGGATTTCGTTGGCCTTCGGTTTGCTAATGCTGGTCGGCAAGATGGCTGCGTACTTCATGACGGGCTCGGCTGCCATCCTGTCGGATGCAGCAGAGTCTGTGATTCACGTCGTCGCGGTGGCATTCGCCGCGTTCAGCTTGCGCCTTAGCACCAAGCCAGCAAAGCCTGGTTTCCTCTACGGCTACGAACGGATAACATTCTTTTCCGCCGGATTCGAAGGCGCCATGATCGTGCTGGCGGCAATCTTCATTCTGTACGCCGCTATCGAGAAATGGTTGAGGGGCCTGCAATTGGAGAACCTACGAGCAGGCACGCTCTTGCTTCTGGCGGCCGGTGTCCTCAACGCCGGATTGGGGTGGTACCTGATCCGTATGGGGCGGCGCACAAACTCGCTCATCCTTGAGGCGAACGGCAAACACGTGCTCACGGACAGTTGGACCAGTTTTGGTGTGGTGGTCGGGCTCGGGTTAGTGATGCTGACCAACTGGAAGCCTTTCGATCCACTCCTGGCGATTGCGGTAGCGATCAATATTCTCTGGGCAGGCGGGCACCTGGTGTGGCGCTCGGCTGTAGGCCTGCTTGACCATTCAGACCCGGAAATTGGACGAGAGATTCGCGGCAAGCTGGATGCCCTTTGCAGCGAGTTGGGCTTGCAATATCACGGTGTTCGCTACCGCACAACGGGGTATAGGCAGCTCATCGAGGTGCACTTGTTGTTCCCGCACTCCATGGCCGTCGGCGAGGCACATCGGCTGGCGACGCTGCTGGAAGAACGATTGCCGCCTGAACTCAGCGTGCCGGCCGAAGTCTTCACCCATCTGGAATCGGAGGAAGACCACGCGGCCGTGCATACGAAAGAACACTACACAGGAAGGCCGGAATAGAAATCCCTTGGGAGGCTCCTGATCGGAACGGTAACGGCCCTGCGCCGCATCGAAACGGGTCACGCCCTGCGCGCGATCGGCATGGGGATTACAACGGGACGAGCCGTCCTGCTGGCGCTCTCTGTGTGGACAGGTAAAGCGGCGTTACGCGATCTTGTTCTCTCGTTCACGAGCTCATCGCGAAACCCCGTTCCCAACTGGTCTCAGGTGACAGCTTGCATTAGGGCTTGAACCCGGGAAGGTCCACCCGTCTCGCGATGTGATCTTTAATCCAGTGTGCGTCCCACCATTCCTTGGGATCGATCTGAACGCCGTCGAGCTGCATCGCGAAGTGGATGTGGTCGCCTCCCGCCATGCCGGTCTGGCCGCTCACGCCCATCACTTGGCCTTGCTTCACCGCGTCGCCTACATGGACATCAATTCTGCTGAGGTGGCCATAGATCGTCTGTAGTCCATAGCCGTGGTCGAGGACGATGCAGTTGCCGTAAATTCCCAGAGGGGCCGCGTAAACTACCTTGCCGTCATTCGATGCTTCCACACCGACGTGCTGCGTAACCGCCAGGTCGTATCCCAAGTGAACCTGCTGATCGATTTTCTGGCCGTGATAGATGTAATTCCGCACGTCGGCAAAGTTTGCCTCAGCCTGGGAGTGAGGCTGCCGGATGAAAGGCCGGGACCATAGAAACCTGTCGGCGGTCTTGAACTGCAGATCGGAAAGCGTTTTGTTGTTGGCGCGGCGCATCTCGCTGTTGATCCTCACGAAGCGCGTGGCCGGATCACCCGTTCCGTTCGGATCAAGTTCGTTAATCACCTTCTGCATGAAGGCATCACTCACCTGTAGATCGTGTACCGTGTATTTCGGCTGCTCCTTCTTCGGAAACACGACCACGAGGGGGCTGGTCACGTCGTT
>Ga0335070_10003174_pt1 | contig 19116 bp, 18 predicted proteins | sample Lox_Sample_13_FD_206722 | JGI IMG/M metagenome (GOLD analysis project Ga0335070, IMG submission 206722) | Soil microbial communities from Loxahatchee National Wildlife Refuge, Florida, United States - Lox_Sample_1.3 | ecosystem: Environmental > Terrestrial > Soil > Wetlands | place: USA... | reverse complement strand
CGCTGTCACCAGTGACCGTCGACCCGGCACAGCTGCAGCAATGTCGGGACGACTTTCCAAACATGCACTACTGACCGCGGTCAGTCCGCCGATTGCGGCGCACTGGCGCGGTTGATATGGTCCCCCGGACGACTGCAACACGAGGGTGGATATGGCAACCGTCATCACCAGTGAATGCATCAACTGCGGCGCCTGCGAGCCGGAGTGTCCCAACACCGCCATCTACCAGGGCGGAGTCGAGTGGGAGCTCAATGGCGTGAAGCACCCGGCCATTGCGACCGATATCTTCTACATCGTGCCGGAAAAGTGCACCGAGTGCGTCGGCTTCTTCGATCACGAAGCGTGCGCCGCAGTGTGCCCAGTTGACTGTTGCGTCCCGGATCCGAAGATTCCGGAGACCGAGGACGTGCTGATCGCGCGGGCCAAGCAATTGCATCCCGATCAGACGTTCGCGGCCGAATTCCCTTCACGCTTCCGCAAGGAAGGGGCCGCGCCGGCACCCAGTGCAGGCGCGGCTGCAGCCGCCTCAACAGCTGCCGCCCCAATACCGGCCGCGCCCCAGCCCGCCGCGGCTGCGGCTCCCGCTGCCGCACCCGTGCCTGCACCCGCCGCCGTTGTCGAGAGTGCGCTCAGCATTCCAGAGATCGAGGAGTGGGAGGTGCCGATCGAATGCTTCCGCTGCCGCGGCACCTACGCGGTAGCTTTCAAGCACTTCCGTAGCGGCGTGGTCTTCTACTGCCCGTTCTGCCAGGGCTCGTATGTCATCAATACGGCCATGCACGGTCATGTCAGCCGCGCCCTGCGCGAGTTCCATACGCAGTGGCGCCAAGACTTCGACAATTTCCAGGAACGGCGACAACGCGAACTGGAAGAGTTCGAGGAACGCCAGCGTGCCCGCCTCGAGGCGTTCAACGAGTCACTGACGAACGCGAGCCACGAGTTCAAACCACCTGGAGCGCCGCGTAAACGCGCCTGGATCTTCGGGTAAGCCCCCCTCAGCCCTCAGCAGGGGTTGACCGCTGAGGGCCTGCTTCAAGGCAGGCGTTTGATTTCACGCCCGACGGGCGGCGCCCCGGCTGCGCCAACCGGCGGCGGACCCGCTGCGCCGACCGGGGGCGGACCGGCTGCCCCACGCGGCGCCGGGCCGGCTGCACCGACTGGCGGCGGTCCTTGGGGACCGACAACGATGGGTTGCTGCAGTTGACGCCGGCAGGCAGCGACATCGTTGGTGGTCAGGCCCGTCTGCCGTGCGATCTGTTTATCGCTCAGCCCTTGCTGAAACAAACTCAGAAACGCCGTGCAGTCCAGACCGCTTGCCCTCCCCCCCACGGCAACGCTCACCGTCAGGGTCAGGCCAATCCCCAGCCCGAGCCTCCAGCTCCTGACCCTGCTTCGCCCGTCGATCATTCAAGCCTCCTCAAATCCGAAAGCGCGCGGGACATCCGTGCGTGCTGTAGCACAAACGTCCAGCCCACGATTTGGTTGCGCGGGCGAAGTATACGAATGCGGCTCAGCTCGGGCAACGGCTTTGTGCCACCAGGTCTCTTCCGCAACCGCGGCGCCTGCGCTATAGGCGACATCAGCCTACCGTGATCGCACCTGTCAGTCGCAGCCCAATGAAGAACGGTGCGAAGCTCGTCGTTGTCTGTCTCGGTCTCCAACTGCGGTACGCGGTTGCGGTCGCGCAGCCGTACGCCTACGTAACCGAGAAACATTCGGACTCTGTCACCGTCATCGACACTACCAGCAACGCCGTGGTTGACACGGTGGGCGTCGGGCAAAGCCCGTCCGGAGTGGCGGTGAGTCCGGATGGCCGCCGCGTCTATGTGGTCAATGCCAGCAGTCACTCCAACAGCGTCTCGATCATCGACACGTCCAGCGACGACATCACAGCCACGGTTCGGGTCGCGACGAACCCCCTCGGCGTGGCGGTGACGCCGGACGGCTCGCAAGTGTACGTAAGCAACGCCGGTTCCAATTCGGTGTCGTTGATCGACGCCGCAACCAATTCGACCGTCAAAACCATCGCTGTCGGTCACAGTCCGGCAGGCCTCGCGGTGACCCCCGACGGTGGATTCGTTTACGTCGCCAATAGTCAGACCTTCCAGACACCGGCTGCCGGCAGCGTCTCGGTGATCGACGTTGCGAAGCAGAACGTCGTCGCCACTATTGCGGCCGGCAGCAACCCGTTCGGCGTCGCCGTCACCCCGGACGGGCGTTTCGTCTACGTCACAAACAGCAACTCGCTCGATGTGCGCGGCCCGGGATCGGTCTCGGTGATCGAGGTTGCGACCAACAAGATCGGTGCACCGATTCCCGTTGGGGGTAACCCCCTCGGTGTCGCCATCACACCGGACAGTCGTTTCGCCTACGTGACCAACTTCAGTTCCAACAGCGTCTCGATCATCGACACGTCGACGCGGAGCGTGACGGACAGCGTCCAAGTCGGCAGCGGCCCACTGGGCGTCGCGTTCACCGCCGACGGCCGCTTCGCCTACGTGGCGAACCGGCAGCCGTTCAACGTCATCGCGCCAGGAACGGTGTCGGTCATCGACACTGGCACGCACCGCGTTGTGGCGACCATCCCCGTCGGTGAAAACCCCACATCAATCGCCATTGGGGCGCCGCCCTCCTGTGTGGGTGACTGCGACGACGACGGCGAGGTCTCGGTCGACGAACTCCTCAGCGGAGTGAACATCGCGCTGGGCACGGCGGAACTGAACGTGTGTACGGCATCTGATGCCAACCGCGACGGCATGGTCACCATCCCCGAGCTGATCACCGCAGTGCGCAACGCGCTCAACGGCTGCCCGTGATCACGGCGCGTTACGGGACAGGCGTTTCCACCCGGCGGTGCGATGCGATATAGCGACCGCAAGGAGGAGTACCGATGAGCGATCATTTCTACCACCCCGATGATATGAAACGCCTACGCAAGCTGCGTGACCTGAAGCCTGATCTGTTCAAGTCGTTCGTGGAGTTCGATTCCAAAGTGTTTGAAGAGGGCGCGCTGCCCGTGAAGACGAAGGAGCTGATCGCCGTGGGGACGGCGCACATCACGCAATGCCCTTATTGCATCGACGCGCATACCAAGCGCGCCAAGAAAGCGGGCGCCTCGGACGCGGAGATCGCCGAGGCGATCTTTGTGGCCATGGCGTTGCGCGCCGGTGGTTCGTGGGCGCACAGCGCCATCGCGATGCGGGCGCTCGAAGAGTAGGCGTCGGCAACGCACGACGTACTCAGGATGACGCGCAAGCCGGCCCCGTTGCGGCGGGGCGATGTGATCGGGGTGGTGTCGCCGGCCGCTGCGGTCGATGAGGCCAGCCTGCACGCAGGCCTGCAGGTGCTGGAGGCGGCCGGCTTCCGCGTCCGCCTCGGTGCCGCCACGTTGAAGAAGGCCGGCTACCTCGCCGGCACCGACCGCGAACGCCTCGCCGACCTCGACGCCATGTTCCGTGACCCCGAGGTGAAGGCAATCATCGCAGCGCGCGGCGGCTACGGATCGGGCCGCCTGCTGCCGCTGCTCGATCCGGCGGTGCCGCGCACGCATCCGAAGATTTTCGTCGGCCACAGCGACCTGACGTTTCTCCTCAACGACTTTGTGCAGCGGGCGGAACTCCTCGCGTTCCACGGACCGATGATCGCCTCGTTGGCCCAGCGTCCGGACGCTGCCGCCACACTGTTCGCCCTGCTCAGCGGCGACCGCGCCGGTTGGCACCAGGCCGCCCCGTCCGTCGTGCAACCGGGTATGGCGGAGGGCGTGCTCGTCGGCGGCAGCTTGTCGGTGATCGTGTCGATGCTCGGCACCCCGTGGGCGCTGCAGACACGAGGCCGCCTGTTGTTCCTCGAAGACGTGAACGAGAAGCCGTACCGCATCGATCGGATGCTCACCCAGCTCCGCCAGGCCGGCGGCCTCGACGGCGTCGCTGGGGTCATCTTCGGCGAGATGCCCGGCTGCACTGCCGGCGAAGACGAACGCGTCACCGTACGCGACGTGATCAACGAAGCGTTCGCCAGCGCCCCCTACCCCGTTGCCTTCGGTCTGCCCAGCGGCCATGGAGCCGGTACGCTTGCCCTTCCGCTCGGTGCACGCACACGCCTCGCGGGCGAGCGGCTGACGCTGCTCGAATCGCCGTTGGCGGAGTAAGTTGCTGAGTGCTAGGTGCTCAATGCTGAGTGGTTATGATTTCTAGCGCTGGCATCCCTTCACTCAGCACTGAGCACCCGGCACCCACCACGATCGTCCAATGAGTTTCGAAACTGTCGAACGCGAAATGGAGGCGGCAGTGGGGCGCCGCGTGTTTCCCGGCGCCGTGCTGTTGGTGCGCGAGGGAACGCGGGCCTTCTACCATCGCGCCTTCGGCCATCGCAGCCTGGAACCCGAGGTGACGCCGATGTCCGAGGACACGATCTTCGACGTCTCGTCGCTGACCAAGGCGTTCGCCACCAGTGTAGCGCTGATGCTCATGGTGAAGGACGGCAGGATCAACCTCGACGACCGCGTGACGCGGTTTTTCCACAACTTCGGCGTGCACGGCAAGACACACATCACCTTCCGGCAGCTCCTCACCCACAGCTCAGGATTGGCTACCTGGCGGCCGTACTACAAGGACGTGCTGCAGATCGAACGCGCCGGCCGCATCAACTTTCTCGGCAGCCACGGTGCCAAGACACACGTCTACCAGGAGTTGCAACGTGAACGCCTCGAAGGGCAGCCCGGGAAACAGGCGGTCTACAGCGATCTCGGCTTCATGCTCCTCGGCGCCGCCGTCGAAGAGGTCAGCGGCATGACCTTGGACCGGTTCTGCCACGACCGCATCTTCCGCCCGCTCGGTCTGCGCGCCACCGGCTTCGTCGATCTGTCGCTGCTGCGTACGCGACGCGTGCAGCCGGTAACCGAGATGATCGCGCCGACCGAACGCTGCCCGTGGCGCAAGAAGATCCTCTGCGGCGAAGTGCACGACGACAACGCCTACGCCATGGGCGGCGTTGCCGGGCACGCCGGCTTATTTGCGTCCGCAAAGGACCTCGACGGCCTGCTCTGCCGTTTGAAGGACTGCTATCGTGGCACGAGTCCGATGATTCCCCAGCGCATCGTGCACGAGTTCTGGACCCGCGACGCAACCGTCCCGGGATCGACGTGGTGTCTGGGCTGGGACAGCCCCTCGCCGGTCGGATCAAGTGCGGGCACGCATTTTTCTGCACACTCGGTCGGACACCTGGGTTTCACCGGCACCTCCGCATGGCTCGACCTGGAGCGCGACCGACACGTCATCCTGCTGAGCAACCGCATTCATCCCAGCCGCGACAACGAGCTGATCAAGGCGTTCCGGCCGTTTATCCACGACGTGATCGTCGCGGCACTGCAATGAAGGCCACGGCACGAGTCACACGGCAAGCTTTTGCCTTCTCTGTATCCGCATGTTGAACGCCGTCCCGGAAGCCGTCCGCGCGGGGGCCGCGCGCCGCATCCACCTCATCGCCATCTGCGGCGTGGCCATGTCGGCGCTCGGCGGCATGCTGAAGCAGCGCGGCTACGAGGTGTCGGGGTCGGATGAGAACGTCTACCCACCGATCAGCACGTTGCTGGAGCGCCTCGGCATCGGTATCCGGCAGGGATTCGGTGCGGAGAACCTCGCGGACCGTCCCGATCTGGTCGTCGTAGGCAACAAGGTGTCGCGGGCCAACCCCGAGGTGCAGGCGTTGTTGGCGAGCGACATCCCATATGTCTCGCTGCCGCAAGCGCTCGCCGACTTGTTCATCGCCGAGCACCGCTCCGTCGTCGTCGCCGGCACGCACGGGAAGACGACGTCGACGGCAATGCTGGCCTGGGTGCTGCAGGCTGCCGGCCGCGATCCCAGCCTCATGGTCGGCGGGGAGGCGTTGAACTTCGGCGGCAACTACAAGCTCGGCAGCGGCGAATGTTTCGTCATCGAAGGCGATGAGTACGATACGGCCTTCTTCGACAAGGGGCCGAAGTTCCTCCACTACCACCCGCAGGCGCTGCTGCTGACCGCGGTCGAGTTCGACCATGCGGACATCTACCGTGACCTGGAGCACGTGAAGGAAGCGTTCCGGCAGTTGGTGGCGATCTTGCCAAGCGCGGCGCCGCTCGTCGTCGCCACCGACTTCCCGCACGCGCGCGACGTCGCCAAGAAGCACAAGCCGGTGACCACCTTCGGGCTGGGCGCCGAGTGGCAGGCCATCAACCTGCGCGACAACGGAACGCACACGATCTTCGACGTCACACACAACGGCGTGACGGAGTGCAGCGCCCGCATCCCGCAACCCGGTGGCATCAACGCGCGCAACGCGCTCGGCGTGTTCGTCATGGCGCGCGCTCTGGGGCTGAAGACAGCCGACATCCTGCCCGGCCTGGCCAGCTTTCGCGGCGTCGCGCGGCGGCAGGAAACGGTCGGCGAGTGGCGTGGCATCACGGTCGTCGACGACTTCGCGCACCACCCGACCGCAGTGGCCGGGGCAATCGCCGCGCTCCGCCTGCGCTACCCGCGGCGGCGCTTGTGGGCCGTATTCGAGCCGCGCTCCAACACCAGCCGGCGCAAGGTCTTTCAACGCGAGTATGTCCAGGCGTTTGGCAGCGCCGACCGGGTCATCGTCGCCGGTGTGTTTCGCAAGGACACCGACCAGGTCGCCGAGGCCGACCTCTTCTCGCCCGACCAGCTCGTCGCCGACCTGGTGGCGCGCCGCATCGCCGCTCGCACGCTGCCCGACGCTGACGCCATTGCCCACACCCTCCTCGATGAAGCCCACAGCGGTGACGTGATCCTGCTGATGTCCAACGGCAGCTTCGGCGGCTTACGCGAGAAGCTCGCCCGCGCACTGGCAGCTTCACAGTCAACAGTTGAGAGTTGAGAATCGAGAGGGCTGGCCACTCTCGATGTGCACTGTCGGCTGTCGACTGGGTAACTAACGGCGCGCTGACGCGCTGCCCATTTGAGTAAACGACACCACCTCGACGACAGGACTGAAGTGCCCGTCAGACCGTTGGGGGAGCGGTTCAGGGGGTCGGTACGTGAACGGAATGCTGGCACCCGGAGGTATCGGTCCGTTCACTCTGTACAAGTCGGCACGGCCGGGGCTCTTTGCTCCGGGATGGCGCTCGCTGTTCCAGAACCACGTGTAGCGGACGAGCAATCCGACATCGCTCACGGGACTCGAAGACTCGTTTGCGAGCACGCCCGACACGGCGTCGCCTTGTACCCGCAGGTCGCGCACGCTCAGCGCCTGAGCGGCTTCCTGTTGGCTGGCGACAACGATTTCAGCAGCCGCGCTCATCACAGGCATGCCGGGGCTGATGATTCCCAGCGTCGTCCCAACCAGCGGAACCAGCCATGCACGTTTCATCGCGCTTGCCTCCTTCGTCGGTAGTGGGAGGCAAGGCAGCATATGCTGTGCCTGCCGCTGCGACGCATTTCGACAGGATCGCCGACCTTCACATCGGCGCCGCTATCGGCGCAGATTTATTCACAATGCGTATCGTTCGCCGCCGCAGGTGGGGCAGCACCCCCGGCCGGAACGAGCGCCGCCAGAGAAGAAACTCTTACAACGTACGGTGCAAAGATTTCACGGCAACCGTCTTGCGATTGCCAGACGCGCCGCCCTACTTGGACTTGCCGGCCTTCTTGGCCGCGCCGCCTTTCGCCTCGATGGAGGTGGCAGTCATCCGATACATCACCGTGACCTTATCACCTTCCTTCACGTCACCGGTCGTCTTGGTGGCGGCGTCCTTGCCGATCTCCCACTTCTCCTTGCCCTTCATCACGGTGATCGTATCACTGGTGACACTCACCACCGGTCCGGTCACCTGATACGTCTTGGCGTCGGCGGCGAACACGGCCGTCGGCAGGGTCAGCGCCAGTGCAAGACCAAGAGCGATTTTCTTCATCCTCCACCTCCTTGGCATAGGCTGGGGGTTCGCGAAGCGCTCGGAACGTATGTGAGATCATGGAGGGGGTCAATACTAGCCTACCGCCGGCGCCGGCTGCCGCTGAACAGGGAGCCGAGGACGCCGCGGATGACCTGGCGGCCGAGTTGGGTGCCCATGGCATGCGCGGCGCTCTTCGCCATGGCGCCGAGGATGTCGGCGGCTTGGTTCACCACCGGTGAGCCGGTGGTGACGGTCGAGGCTGCGCGGGTGGTGAGCTTCTCGTATGCCGACTCGCGGTCGACCACCTGTTCGTAGTGCCCGTAGACGGCGGACTGGCGGATGAGCTGTGCGCGCTCGTCCCCGCTGAGCGGCGCCAAGCGGCTGCGCGGCGGATAGATCAGTGCCCGCTCGACCACGCTGGGAATTCCTTTGTCGTCGAGCACGGACACCAGGGCCTCGCCCACACCCAGCTCGCTGATCACTTTGTCTACCTGGAGCGTTTTGTTCGTGCGGAACGTGTCGGCCGCCGCCTTCACCGCCTTCTGATCCTTCGGTGTAAAGGCGCGCAACGCGTGTTGCACGCGGTTGCCGAGCTGTCCGAGCACCGCCTCCGGAATGTCGAGCGGGCTCTGCGTGCAGAAGTACACGCCAACGCCCTTGGAGCGAATCAGGCGCACGACCTGCTCGATCTTCTCTTCCAACGCTTTCGAGATGTCGTCGAAGAGCAGGTGGGCTTCGTCGAAGAAGAATACGAGCTTGGGTTTGTCGGGGTCGCCGACCTCGGGGAGCCGCTCGAAGAGTTCCGACAACAACCACAGCAGGAACGTCGAGTAGAGCGTCGGCGACTGCATCAACTTGTCGGCGGCAAGGATGTTCACGACGCCCTTGCCGCCCGGGCCGGTCTGCAGGAGATCGTCGAGGTCGAGGGCCGGCTCGCCGAAGAACTTGTCGCCGCCTTGCTCTTCGAGCGCCAGCAGGTTGCGTTGAATCGCGCCGACACTCGCAGCGGATACGTTGCCGTACTGCGTCTTGAACTGCGCGGCATGGTCACCGACATGCTGCAACATGGCGCGCAGGTCTTTGAGGTCGAGGAGCAGCAGCCCGTTGTCGTCGGCGATCTTGAAGACCAGGGTCAGCACGCCGCTCTGCGTGTCATTCAAATTCAACAGCCGCGCTAGCAACAGCGGCCCCATGTCTGAAACCGTCGTGCGCACGGGGTGGCCTTGCGCACCGAGAAGATCCCAGAGAACCGCGGGAGAGGCGGCGAAGGTGAAATCGGTGATGCCAAGTTGCTGGATGCGTTCGCTGACCTTGGGGTTGGCACTGCCGGCGCAGCCCAATCCGGAGAGATCGCCCTTCACGTCGGCCAGGAAGACCGGTACGCCGATGCTCGAAAACAACTCGGTGAGCACGCGCAGCGTGACCGTTTTCCCCGTGCCCGTGGCGCCGGCGATCAAGCCGTGGCGATTGGCCATGGTGGGCAGCAAGGCAATCGGGCCGGCACCCTTGGCAAACGTCAGGTCTTCGGATGCGCGCGTGTGTCCTTCCATTTCACCGCAACGTTCTCCCTTCCGCGTTCACCATTCACGATTCAGCATTCACCATTCGCCCATCTTTCCAGGGTGCCGGCGACTCCCAGACGCGTTGGTGGAGCTGGTCGACCAGGTCGGGATCGGACAGGAGGACACGCCGTTCACGTGCCGTGAGCGTGGCCGGCCCGTCGGCCAGCACCCGTTCCAGGAGCGCGGCGCGCGCGGCGCGGATCGTCGCCTGTACTGACCGGCTCTGCCCGCGCAGCGCACGGTGCAGCGCGTTGACGTACGGGTCGACAACGGCGCGCACAAAGCCGTCGCGTTCGGCGGCCGGTACGAGCGCCGTCGTCGCCTCGGCGACACGCAAGTGGTGTTCGAGGTCGCGCAGTTCGGTGGGCGGCGCGGCTTCCTCGGGAATCTGAAACAGGCCCCAGGCACGCGCCCGGTCGCCAATTCGGATGCGGCTCGCGAGCACCGAGATCGGAATCGACGAGATCAGTCCAGCAATGATCGGCGTCACCCACCAGAAGTAGCGCGGGTTCAACCAGAAGAGCGACACGCCCCACGCCGTGGCAAAGAGTGTGTCCAGGCCGTGGTGGCGGATGGCCTCCCACCACCCCGTCTCGGCGTCCTCGCGCGTCTGCGAACGCCACGCGACGGTGCGGCCGAGCAGGTTCTGCACCACGAACTTGCTGTGGAACAGCATGCGAATGGGCGCGAACAGGCTCGACAGCAGAATTTCGAGCAGCACGCTGAGGAACAGCCTGACGCTCCCGCCATAGGCGCGTGCCTGCCGCCGCGCCACCAGGACGATCACACTGAGGATCTTCGGCAGGAAAAGAATCATGGCGGTGACGGCGAGCAACGACAGCGCCCAGTTGGGTCGCCACACCGGCCACTCGGGAAACAGGCTCGGGCCGGACGGGAAGTAGTCGGGTTCGACGAGCACGTCGCGGATCGCTTCCGCCGTGCTCAACGTCAGGAAGCAGAACCAGAGCAACGCCGAGACGTATGACATCACGCCGTTGATGAACAAGGCGCGGTGCGCACCGAACAAGCCTTCGGTGGGCAGGATGCGCAGGTGCTGCAGGTTTCCCTGGCACCAGCGGCGGTCGCGTTTCATCTCTTCGAGGAGCGTCGACGGTGTTTCCTCGTAGCTGCCGGGCAGGTCGAAGGCGAGCCAGAGGGCCCAGCCCGCGCGGCCCATGAGCGCCGCTTCCACGAAGTCGTGACTCATGATCTCGCCACCCAGCGGCGGTTTCCCCGGCAAACGCGGCAAGCCGCACAACGCCATGAACGGTGCGACGCGAATGATCGTGTTATGACCCCAGTACTGCCCGTCGCCCAGCTGCCAGAAGTGCAGCCCGGCGGCGAACATCGGTCCGTACACACGGCTAGCGAACTGTTGCACGCGCGCGAACAACGAGCGCCGGTTGACGGCGCAGGGGGCGGTTTGGATCATGCCGGCGTCGGGATGCCGCTCCATCAGACGCACCAGCGCCACCAACGTCTCGCCTGCCATCACGCTGTCGGCGTCGAGCATGATCATGTAGCGGTACTGTTTCCCCCAGCGGCGGCAGAAGTCGGCAACGTTGCCACTCTTGCGCTTCAACCGCACACGACGGCGCCGGTAGAAGACCTTGTCGAAGCGATTGAGGCGGCGGCACCAGTCGAGCCACGCTTCCTCCTCTTTCACCCACGTTCCCGGGTCGCTGCTGTCGCTCAGGATGAAGAAATCAAAGTGCTCCAATGCGCCGGTGCGCTGCACCGATTCGTAGATCGCCCGCAATCCTGCGAACACGCGGTCGACAGGCTCTTCGCAGATCGGCATGACGACTGCGGTGCGCCCGCCGGGAGCGAATGCGCTGGTGTCGTCACGGTCGAGGTGGGTGATCGCGAAGCGGTCAGAGCGGCCCACCAAGGTGAAGAACCCGAGCAGCGCCGTCCAGAAGCCAATGGAGATCCAGCCGAAGAGCGCGCCGAAGAACAGGACGATCGCAAATTCGAGCCAGGTGCGACCTTGATGCGGCAGGACGTTGACCATGAAGCCGCTGGCAATGACGCTGGGAATCAGGACGAGGAACATCAGCAGCGCGCGGCGGCGGTGCGCGACACGCACCCAGGGGTATTTGCGCCGCCGGCTCGCCGCGGAATGCTCGCCCTGGGCGTCCGCCAAGCGTGCGGCCGCGCGTGCGTGCCGCTTGCGACCGCTGCCGAACCAGCGGCGCAACCCGTGCGGCTCGAAAGTGGGTACCATCGCCCCCCGGTTCAGCGGCGGCATTGAAGACGCGGCGCCATTGCTCCGCGGCAGCAGCGGCGGGCTGGCCTGGGGGCCCGGCGCGGCAAAATGGCCTGAGAGTGCAGCGTCGAGTCGCCACGCGAGGAACTCGTCCGTCAGCGCTGGTGCGGAACGCCGCGAGGCGGGGTAGCGCTCCGGCAACAGCCGCCGGAGTGCACGCAGCGTCTCGGCAACCGCGTCGCTGCCGGCCGCCCAGGCCTGGGCGCGCAGCGCGCGCGCGATCGCCTCCGTCGCCAGCGCCTCACGGTCCGCTGCGGGGGTTCCGAGTGCGTCCAGGTAGGCCAGGGTACGTGCGTGTGCTTCCTTCCAATCCTGCAGTAACTTGTCGGCCGGGACTTCGAAGACGGGCGTGGCCGCAGCGGCCTCGTGCTGCAAAGACGCCGCTGGTGCATCAATGCGCGCAGCCGCCGCGTACAGCTTTTCGGTCACGGCACCACTCCGTAAGTCCACGTCTCCGTCAGCGCGTTGCCATCCTTGTCCAGGAAGGCGCGTAGTTCGAGGGGCTTGTCGGTTTTCGGTTGCACCTGGAACGAGAGCCGCCAGCCGCCAGTCACCGGGTTCTTGATGAGGTGCTGATCGAGGAACTCGCCCGCCGCGCCGCCGGCGGCGACCGTAACGACGCCGCGCACGGGCGCGTTGGCGGGCAAGGCGTTGAGGGCTTTGCCGGAGAAATCGATAACGAAGCGGTAGCTCCCCGGGCTGGTTCCCGACTCGCGCCGCGTGGCGACGACGCGCCCGCCCGGCGGCCGCATCGCGTCGTCACCATACCAGTACATCGTGTACGCGAACGACAGCGGCTCAGCCAACGGCGGCATCACCGCCGGTATCCAGTAGGCGACGATGTTGTCGTTGATGTCCTTCTTCGTCGGCAGCTGCACCAACTCGACGCGCCCGTCGCCCCACTCGCCGCGCGGCGCGATCCAGATGCTCGGGCGCAGCTCCTGGCGCGTCTCCAGATCCTGATAGTGGTCGAAGTCGCGGTCGCGCTGGATGAGCCCAAAACCCTGCGGATTGTGCAGCTGAAAGCTGTTGACCTGCAACGTGCGCGGGTTGTCGAGCGGGCGCCACAACCACTCGCCGGTACCGTTGAGCATCATCAGACCATCGGAGTCGTGTATCTCGGGGCGAAAGTTGTCGAACGTATGCGGGGTGTTCTCGCCGAAGAAGAACATGCTGGTGAGCGGCGCGATGCCGAGCTTGCGGACATCTTTGCGGCGAAACAGGCGGGCGTCAACGTTGACGATCGTCTGTTCCCCGGGCTGAATCACGAAGCGGTACGCGCCGGTGATACTCGGACCGTCGAGCAGCGCGTACACCGTGAGCGCGCGCGCGCCCGGTGCTGGTTGGACCAGCCAGAACTCGGTGAAGTACGGGAACTCCTCGCCCGACGGTTCCACGGTGTCGATGGCCACGCCGCGCGCCGACGCCCCGAACATCTCGTGCTTGCCGAGGGAGCGGAAGTAGCTGGCGCCGAGGAAGACAATGACCTCGTCGAAATACTTCGGTGTCTTGATCGGCGCATGAATCCGGAAGCCGGCATAGCCGACATCCGCCGGGATGGCGCTGGCGAAGTCATTCTTGCCGTAATCGAAGTTGTCGGTGGCGAAGGGCAGATGATGGACACCGTGCGCGTCGACGACATTCACGCTGATGCCGCGGTCGTAGTAGAGGCCCGGGTGAAAGAACTGCACCTGGAAGGGCAGGCGTTGCGCACGCCAGAGCGCGTGGTCCGGACGGAAGCGGATGTCGCGCCACTGGTCGTAGTCCATATTAAGCATCCACTCCGGTACACGATTCTTGTCCGCCTGAAAGGGCTCCTGCGCCAGCCGCTGCGCTTGCGCAGCGACATCGTCGAGACTGAACGTCGCAGCGGCCGCGCCAGCGGCGCCCGATGCCACCCCCGCGACCAACGCCGCAGCTGCAATCAGCTCTCTTATGACCCCCACGTTCCGTCCTCCAGCCGAACACTAGCGAGGCAGGGCCTTTGAAAAAAGGTCCACCCGCTCAGCCTTCCGAGAAACCCTCGAAATGCCCCTACCGTTGGTTCAGGAACCGCTCGACAATGTCGTTGAAGAGGGCCGGCCGCTCGAAGTAGACGGAATGCCCAGCGGCCGGGACCAGTTCCAGCCGAGCGTGTGGAAAACAGGCGGCGGCGAGGGAGAGGATCCGCGGTGGGATGACGACGTCCTCGTCGCCCGCAATGAACAGCACAGGACTGTCGAGTGCCGCGGCAGCGGCCGGGGTTGGCGCGCCAGCGGCACTCAAGAGCGTGCCGAGCGTGCTGAGTGAGCGCGTCGGATTCAGGCCAGCGATCTGGGTGTAGAGGAAGTGCAGGGCCGGCTCGGCGCGCGCCATGCGCACACCGGCCGCGGGATGCACGCCTGCGGGAAGTCCCCCGACGGCCTGCAAGGCCGCACCCCACACCTGCGTGATCTCCTCCGACGCGATGCCACCGTGCGTGTCGCACATCACCAACTTCTCGACGCGCTGCGGGTAGCGTAGCGCGAAGCCGAGGCAGGTCCAGCCACCCATCGACTGCGCCACCAGTGACGCACGCTCGATGCGCAGGTGGTCGAGCAACGTGCGCAGGTCGTCCACAAAGGCGGCGCCGCCCGGACCGTCGTCGGGCTCGATCGATTGCCCGAAGCCGCGATGATCGAAGATGACGCACGTAAAGCGCTCGCTGAAGTGTGGCACCTGCTGCCACCACGACAGGTGGTTGCCACCGGCACCGTGAGCGAAGACGACGGCGGGTGCGCTGCCCGGCTCGGGTCCGTGCACTTCGTAGTACAGCTGAATCGTACCGGCGGTGACGAAGGGCATGGCGACTGCGCGCAGGGTTACACCAGCCTGCGCTGGGCGGTCAAACCCGCTGACCTTGCCAAACGGTCCGGGCCGGATAAGATCCTCGGAGCGTGCGATGCGGAACCGCACAATCATAGCGTTTCTCCGCGAGATCTACGATCAGTGGCAGAAGGATAACGCCCTGAGCCACGGCGCCGCCCTCGCCTACTACACGCTTTTTTCGATGGCGCCGCTGCTGATGCTGACAATCGCGATCGCGGGTTTCGTACTCGGCCGCGCCGCGGCGGAGGGACAACTGGTCGGCCATATCGCGGGCGTCATTGGTCCGGACGGCGCGCGCACTGTCCAGGGGATGATCGCCAGTGTGAGTGCGCCCAGGTCCGGGCTCATCGCCTCCGCTGTCAGCTTGCTGACGATGCTGTTCGGAGCGTCGGGCGTTTTCGGACAGCTCCGGACATCGCTGAATCACATCTGGGAGGTGACTGCCACGCAGGGAGGCGGCATGCTTGCGATCGCACGACAGCGGTTGGCCACCTTTCTGATCATCCTTAGCATCGGCGGCTTGCTGCTGGCCTCGCTCGTGTTGACCGCGGCGCTGGCCGCCGTGCACGAGCTGCTCGCACGCCACTTGCCGCTGCTCAGCGAACTGCTGCCGAAGCTGAATTTCCTGTTGTCGCTGCTCCTCACCACCACGCTGTTCGCGATGATCTACAAGATCCTACCCGACGCACAGATGGACTGGCGCGACGTCTGGCTGGGTGCCGCCGTGACGGCGGTGCTGTTCATCCTCGGCAAGACGCTGATCGGCGTGTATCTCGGACGCGCCGGCGTGGCATCGATCTATGGCGCCGCCGGCTCGCTGGTCGTGGTGCTGCTGTGGGTCTACTACTGCGCGCAGATCTTCTTCGTCGGCGCTGAGTTCACCGAGGTGTACTCGCGCTGGTACGGATCGCGGCGCAACGCGGCGAGCTACGGGCCGCCGGAGTAGCTACTTCCACCCGATCGGCTCGTAGCCGCGTTCGCGCAGGCAGCGGTCGACGAAGTTGGCGTACACCGGGTCGACCTCCTTCGAGCTCCATGAATCGAAGAGCCCGGACAGCAGCCCTGCCGTAGCACCGCTGGCCGCACCGATTGCGGCGCCCTCACCGGGATTGCCGGCGATCGCGCCGCCGACCGCGCCAGTCGCCGCTCCCACGCCTCCGGCAACGACGGTGCGCCCCCCGACCTGCTTCGCCACCTGCGCCGACTGACCGCCGGATTTGACGTACTGATCAGCGCGCTGCATGCAATCGTCGATGTCGCGTTGCGCCGCCGCGTCGCCGACTTTGTTGAGTTGCTCGTTCGGATAGAGCACCGGGCGGCGGGCAGCGCACCCGGCAACCACGAGCATGAGGGAGGAGACCAACAGGATTCCGAGGTGTGACCGTTGCGCAAGGCTCATGGGAATTCCCCTTTTGCCACAGGATGCGTCATCGTATCTTCTCCGCTCAACGGAACAAGTCCCACCCTCTGCTATCCCGCCGGCAGCGCCGGCGCCGGCGGCGGGCGATAGGCGCGCTCGACATAGTCGAACGTCCCCTTACGCAGACTGATGAACGCCAACTCAGGGAGGCTGAATAGCACTCCCTTCACGCCGGCGAACAGGGTGCTCCCGCCATCGAACGGCAGGGTGGCCAGTCCGACCGCGCCCGCGCCCAGGCCCGCCGCGACGTTGACCGCACCCAGCAGCGGGCGCGTCGGCACCGCGTCGGTGAAGAACACAAAGAACGAATCGCGTGGATTCGGCCCGTAGACCGTCGAAGTGAGCGTGTTCGATTCGCGCAGAAAGACCACGAACGGGTTCTCGCGCCGATACATGGTCTCCAACCGTTGGCGGCGGTATGACGGCAGCTCCTGCGTGGCGCTGACGCTATAGGTGTCGCGAACCGCGCGCGTCGCGACGAACGGAATAAAGCTCAACGCGGCGCCTGGTTCGAGGTAGCCGCCCAGACGAGCGCGCACGGCAGCGTGGAGTTCGGCGATCTGCCGCCGCTCATCGCCGCGATCCGCACTGTGATCTGCGTCCTGCGCCAGTGCGCTGTTTACACCGCGAAAGATCTCGGAGACGCAGTTTCGGGTGATCAGATTGTACGCGTAGCGTTGCTGCAACTCCTGCTCGGTGGCGCGCTCGCGCGCCTGCACCACGATGAGGTCCTGCCGCAACTCCGGCGCGCTGCGCAGGGGAATGATCAAGTCGGAGCGTTGCGCGGCACGTACTGGCAGCAACAGTCCGGGCTGCACGCGCACGTCGCGGTGCTCGGTGAGGCCGCGGTAGAGTTCGTTGAAGCGATTGGCGGCGGATTCGAACCGCGCGAAGTCGGCCTCACGCAGAACGCCCGCGCTACTCAGGCGACCGCGCGCGGCATCCAACTCGGCATGCGCCGCATCGAGCAGGTCGATCATCATCGGTTCGCGCCCGCGCCACGCGGTTGGCGGGAGGACGCGCGCGGTCGGGCCGAATGTGTCGAGGAAGACCAACCGCCCGGTGCGCCCCGCCTCGTACAACGTCACCAAGCGGGCCATGCCGACCAGCAACGGGTAACCCCAGTCGGGACGGGGCGACTGCAGGAGGCCGACCAGTTCGTCTGCAAGCCGCGACGCGAACGCACTCAGCGCGGAGCGTTCACTGTCGCTGAGACGATATTCATCGTCGGCCGGCGCGTGAACGCTGTTGGGCTGCAGTGGCAGGGCGCGCTGCAGCGCCCGCAGGGCGAGAAGGCCGCTCATCAGGTCGCTGTAGCGGCGCGAGAATGAGGACCCGCTGGTGGTGGGCGTGAGCTGCGACAGCGCGGCACGCGTCTCGGCGCTGCGCTGTTGCAGGACGTCTCTGCCGTAGCAGTCCTGCACACGGCGTCGCAGCTGCGCGAGTGATGCCGACTCCGCGGCTTCGGGTTCCTCGGCGCCGTCGGCGAAGAAGTAGCCGGCGCCGCGCAATGCGATGCCGGCCGCCGGGGCACCGGCTGAAGCGCCGTCGGAGTCGCGGGCGCGGCGCAGCAGCAATTCGATCAGTGCGCGATCACCAGACAGGGCAGCGAGCGCATCGAACTCCATGTCCTCGGTGAAGTATCGATGGTTGAACCAGTCGCGCAGCAGCACGTAGGTGTCGTCGGAGACGGCAATGCGGCTGACGGCGATGCCACGGTTCTGCAGCAATCGGTAGGTGAAGAGAAAGCCATTAACTTCGTCACGATGCAGGCGCAGCACGCCAGGCGGGTGGTGCTGGAAGTGGTACACGGCGTCGCCGATGCGCAGCGCCGCGTGGCCGCCACTGGACCCACCCTCATTGGCTTCGACGGAAAGATACTCGACGACGCGCGGCTCCGCCGCCCGTGCTGCAATCGGCACGAGCAGCAGAGCCGCTGCGCCCGCCAAGCGAGTGACCGCGCCCATCCCGCGTTCTTACTTCGCCTTCTCCGGCTCTATCTTGTAGCCCTGTTCGATCAACTTGATCTTCTTGGCGTCGCCACCGGACAAGTTCTTCGCGATGACCTCCAACTGCGCTTCGCTCAGCTTCGCTTTCCGGATGCCCTGACCGATACCGATGTAGGTTGCGTCTTCGGCTTCCCAGTTCGTGATGCCATGTCGTTCCGCAACGTTGGCGACTCCCTTCCAGAAGGTGTCGAACTGGTTGCTCGATATGACGTGCGCGTACGTGTAATCAGCGACGTCGTTTTGATAGGCCTCAGTGCCGCCCGGACTGCTGGCGGAGCTCGATTCAAATGGACTACTGATCGATTTCGAGATGCTATCCGAGACGGAACAGCCGGTTGCAGCGATCAGCGGGAGCATCACGGCTACGACAAACTTCGCGCGATGGGTCATCGACACCTCCTTGGCCATCGCCATCCTGCAAGCAGGCCGCGTTGTCAAGGCACCCCGTCAACCTCTTCTCACCCGCCACAATTTTGGTAGACTCGCCGCAGTGTTCCAGAAACGCGGCGTGAGCCCGCAGCCAACCACGCAGGAGGAATGGGCAATGAGCATGCTGAGTGAGTTCCGCGAATTTGCCGTGAAGGGCAACATGGTCGATATGGCCGTCGGCATCATCATCGGCGGGGCGTTCGGGAAGATCGTGTCGTCATTGGTCGGAGACGTGTTGATGCCGCCCCTGGGCTTGGTCATTGGTGGCGTCGATTTCAGCAAGCTCGGTCTCACTCTCAAGCCGGGCCCCGACGCAGACCACCCCCTCGTCGTCTTGGGCTACGGCAAGTTCCTGCAGACGGGAATCGACTTCCTGATCGTAGCCTTCGCAATGTTCATGGTCGTCAAAGCGATCAACTCACTGAAGAGAGAGAAGCCGGCCGCTCCCGCCGCGCCGCCGCCGCCGACCAAGGACCAAGTGCTGCTCACCGAGATCCGCGACTTGCTAGCCAAGCGCGGCTGATGCAGCTGTCGCGGTGACGCCGGCGGTCCACCACGGGCACGCGCTGCCGCCGGCGTCAGCGCCCGCCGACAGGGCGCGTCGCGACCTCTACCGCGTGTGCCGTTTCGAAGGCCGCAAGGTCGTCCACCCACGGCGGCGCACTCGGACATTCGACGAAATCGGGCCGCTA
>Ga0335070_10003173_pt1 | contig 19117 bp, 13 predicted proteins | sample Lox_Sample_13_FD_206722 | JGI IMG/M metagenome (GOLD analysis project Ga0335070, IMG submission 206722) | Soil microbial communities from Loxahatchee National Wildlife Refuge, Florida, United States - Lox_Sample_1.3 | ecosystem: Environmental > Terrestrial > Soil > Wetlands | place: USA... | reverse complement strand
ACGTAAATCGACCGTTGCGCCACGGACTTGTTCGGGGGACATATAGCCGACGGTACCGACGACGGTGCCAATACCTGTCGCCGGAACGTCGGAGGTCATGGTGGGAAAAGCGGAGTCGCGACCGCGAGGCCCCTCGACGTTTTTCGCCAAGCCAAAGTCGAGGATTTTGACTCGGCCTTCGCGGGTGACGAAGACGTTGTCAGGTTTCAGGTCACGGTGGGCAATGTCTTTAGAGTGCGCGGCAGCCAGACCGTGCGCGATCTGGATAGCGTAATCGATCGTTTTGCGATGGGAGAGAGGGCCACGCGTAAGAATGGCACGCAGGCTCTCGCCTTCCAGCAACTCGCACACCATGAAACGAGTACCCTCATACTCGCCAATGTCGTGGACGCCGAGGATGTTGGGATGATTGAGCACTGCGATAGCACGGGCTTCATGCTCGAAGCGGCGCAGACGTTCGGGGTCAGCGGCGAAAGAAACGGGCAGGATCTTTATGGCGACCTCGCGACCCAGACGCTGATCGCGCGCGCGATACACCTCTCCCATACCGCCTGCGCCGATGAGTGAAACGAGTTCGTAGGGTCCGAGTTTGGTTCCGTTAGCGAGGGCCATGAGGTGTGCCGTATTATAGCGTGAGCGCGAAAGAACCGGTGGCCGCGGCTGATAAGGACTTGCTTGCGCGAGCATCCGGCAGAGCAGCAAATCGCACCCAGCCGGACTTGCGACGAAGCGCGTGCTGTGCGATGACCGCCGCGAATCGTGTGATAAAATGAGAGTTTCAGCAACTAAGTTCTTATCGGCATGCTCTTCTCCAAAGACTATGTGGGCTATCTGGCCCGCGAAGTAACCAGAAAACTCATTCAAGGTGAGTTCATCGAGACTCCTAACGAGCAGGAAGTCCGCGAGCGCATCAACGCCGCCCTGCTGGAGGAGTTGACGCTGGAAGACCGCATCAACGATGAGGTGCGGATCATTCTTGAGACCTATTCGGACGAGATGCGGCAAACGGGCGCGAATTACCAGGAGATGTTTAAGAAGATCAAGAACGAGCTGGTGCGCAAGTACAAGGCCGTGCTATGAGGATCAGCCGCGAGAAGATCAATAAACTCGCACACGCCGTGGCCGACGCGCTGGCGGAAACGGACAGCGTGGACTTCATCGAGGACCGCAATACCATTCGCCTCGAGACCCGGCGCATTCTAGAAGGACTGATGGCGGCAGAAGCCAAGATCGACGCTGCCGCCCGGCAGAAGATCGAGAGCCAGCGCAGGACCATCCTAGAAGGCTCGCAGGAGTGGGACATCCTGTACCGCAAGTACTACAACGAAGAAGTGAAGAAGCTAGGAATCTAGTGAGAATGAGGCGCTAAGGTCCCCATTCTGGGGCGAACCGCGAGGCAGGCTCCGCCAGCTCTTGGACGAAGTCGTCCACGGAGAGCCGAGATAGGAGTATCATAAGTGCGTTTTTGGAAACACCCGCCCGAGCAAACCCAGCTTGGACGAATTGCACGGAATTCTGACAGCGCGGTCTAGCGCTTGTTTTGCCCACTCGTCCAGGAAGGATGGCCCAGTGGACGACCATCGTTCACGTCAAATTGCAGCACCCAACACAAAATTGAAACCACCGCGGAGTGACGAAGCGACGGCTCCTCTGTCGGTCAAGCTACGCCTGAAAGAGCTACGCAGCCAGATAGCACAGCACGGATGGCACTTCAACGTTGGACCCACGAGCGTGTCGGGAAAGCGGCTGCGTGATGTCACCGGGTTGGTCACGCCGTCCGCTGCGTACATGGCCGAGCTAGTGACACACCAGAACCAGATCGCCACCGAGATCCTGAAACTTGAACAGGAAGCGATCAAAGCGTTCGAGGATGCGGCTGTCCGCCTCGGACTAGCGCATCTGCCCGAAGTGGCTCTACGGGCGAAGTTGCCATCTCCGTCAGCGATCGGATTCGATTGGACGCCCCTTAGCAAGGTTAGTCCGGTGCGGTATCAGGGCACTTGCGGTAGCTGCTGGGCGTTTGCCAGCGTGTCGGCACTGGAGAGTAGCATCCTGATCCGGTACAACGCCGGTGTAGAGTTGTCGCCTCAGTACGTGATGGACAACGCGGTGTTCAGCAGTTGCAACGGCGGATTTCCGCCTGAGGCGTTCACCTCGATGATGACGCTGGGCACGGCGAAAGAGTCTGATGTGCCGTACCAGGGCAAGAAGTTCGGGCCTCGGGCGGTGTTCGACAATCCGTATCGCGCACTGATCTGGGGCTTCGTGGGCAACGGATTTACCGCGAGTATCGAAGAGATTAAACTCAACCTCTTGCTGCATCGACCATTGGTCGTAGCAATGTTTGCGAGCGACGCGTTTGAAAACTACACAGGTGGAACATATGACGCGTTCGATATGCCGAACGCGAACGAAATCGTGGAGAACAAAGGGCCGACTAACCACGTAGTGACGCTGGTGGGTTGGGATGACGCAAAGCAGGCGTGGCACATCAAGAATTCCTGGGGAGCAACTTGGGGCGAACAGGGATTTGGCTGGGTGCGCTATGGTTCGAACCTGATCGCCAACGGAGCGTTCTGGATTGAAGCGCTCAATACCAATTTGCAGTTGCCGAAAGTGCTACTGGAATGGCTGGAAAAGGCCAAGGAATTGGCCAGACAGATGAGCGAGGCGGAACGACAGGCGGCAGAGGCGGCTGACCGAGCCTTAACGCAGGTCCGGAACCAAGCACAGAAAGCCGCGGAGCAGGCGGAACACGCCGCCAAAGACGCTGAGGGCAAGGCAGCCGCGGCTGCCGCAAAACAGAAGCTGGCAGAGGCAGCTCAAAAGCAAGTTGCGAAAGCGAAAAACGATGCGGAGCGGCGCGCCGGCGAAGCTGCGGCCAGAGCAGCGCAAGAGGCTTCGCAACAGGCGGCCGCAGCGGCAAAGCAGGCCAGGCAGAACTCAGACCGCGTGGCGCATGCAGCCCAAGATGCGGCGAATGCCGCCAAGAAAGCACTGTCCGGTCACGCCCCGGCATTGCCCGATCCGAGGAAGCATTTGCCGAAGTTTCCGTGAGGAGGGGCCCTCAATCCGGAATGCGGGTAGTGAGGCAAGAACCCGTCAAGGGATCCATCCACGTAAAGGCAGCCTGGGCCAGGGACGCCCGCTCGTTATGCAGCGAGCCACGGAGCCGGACTTACTACAGCCGGACGATTTTTTCGGAGTCGAAGCCGCGGAGCGCATTGCGGGTGTCGACGATCAGCTTCGCTGAGTCGAGCAATCCTTTGTAGTCGAAACCAGAGTGGTCGGTGATGATAACGCAGCAGTCGGCACTCTCCGCCGAAGCTAGCATGTCCTGCGAAGCGAGATCGACGCCGTCCAGCTTGAGTGTGGGGACGTAGGGATCGCTGTAGCTGACTTCCGCCCCCAACTTCTTGAGCAGCAGAATCACGTCGAGAGCAGGCGATTCGCGCATGTCGTCGATGTTGCGCTTATAGGCGACACCGATTATGTGCACGCGGGAGCCATTAACGGGCTTGCCGTGACGGTTAAGCGCGTTCTGCACCTTGTCTACCACGAAGTGCGGCATGTTGCCGTTGATGTAGCCCGCGAGGTCGATAAAGCGCGCCTCGATGCCGGATTGCTTGGTTTTCCAGGAGAGGTAGAAGGGATCGATGGGAATGCAGTGGCCGCCGAGTCCGGGGCCGGGATAAAACGGCATGAAGCCGAAGGGCTTGGTAGCTGCGGCCTCGATGACTTCCCAGACGTTGATGCCCATACCGTCGCACATGATGGCCATCTCATTGACTAGGCCGATGTTGATCATGCGAAAGGTGTTTTCCAGCAGCTTCACCATTTCGGCGACCCGGGTGTTGGCGACGGGTACGACCTTTTGCAGTGCCTGCGAGAAAAACAGTTTGCCCATCTCGGTGCAGGCGGGCGTGATGCCGCCGACGACTTTGGGGGTGTTCGAGGTCTGATACACCGGGTTGCCGGGGTCGACGCGCTCGGGAGAGAAGCAAAGGAAAAAGTCTTCGCCGACTTTCAGGCCATACTTCTCAAAGGCGGGCAGCAGCAGCTCGTCGGTGGTGCCGGGATAGGTGGTGGATTCCAGAATGACCAGCAGGCCGGGATGGAAGTACTTGGCGATCTCGTCGGAGGCCGACACGATGTAGCTCATGTCCGGGTCCTTGGTCTTGCGGAGCGGCGTGGGGACGCAGATGTTGATGGTGTCCAGCTCACGCACGATGGAAAAGTCGGTGGTGGCGTCTAAGCGGCGATCCTTTACCAGTTGTGCGAGATCGGAGCTGGGGACGTCCTGAACATACGATTCGCCCTGCATGAGACGGTCCACCCGCGATTGCTGCAGGTCGATACCGGTGACGTGGAATCCCGCCTTGGCGAATTCGACAGCCAGGGGCAGGCCTACGTAACCCAGCCCGACGATGCCCACGCGCGCAGTCTTGCTCTCAATTTTGTCTTTCAGTGCCTGGAATATGCCCACGGATTTCTCCGCCACCTGCATGATTGAGTCTCCTTCAAAAGTGCGGCGCTCAGGGTAATCGCCGAATAAACACCAATTTCTCATTCTATACACAGAGGGTACGATCCGGTACGTACAAGTAGGTTGTCGAGGTGTGGCGTTCCTAAATGGGGAGCGGGTGAAGAAAGTCCCACTCTATCGGCGTTGCTTGCAAAAAGTACGGAACCTCCCGACATCGGGTTGGAGTCTCAAGACTCTAAACTGTGCTCCGTACTCGCCTCGGTGAGCCGCGGAGTTGGATACGCGGGATGTTCGCTAAGGGTTCAGCCGCAAACGGGTGTGCAGGGTGAGCGGAAGCGTGGCGCAGCGGCGGACGACGATCACGGCAGCCGGCTGCTTCGCGTTGAAGCAACGGGAGCGCCAGCCCGGTTCGAGTACGCTGCCTTCAGCGATCAATTCGGCGAGGCCGCCGAGATCCCACTGGCCGGCTGCGAGTGCTCTGGGTTCGAGGGCGACGTGCCAAAACTGTTCGATGTCGTGTTCGCCGCCGGGGCCTTCGATCTGGTCCACTACCGACAAACCGGCATCAGTGACTTCGACGGTGCGGGTGTGGCTGAAGCCCTGATAACAGCAGGTGGCAACGGCGCGGTCTTTACCGGCGTCGGTGGCGAATTCCAGGAGCTTTACCTGCGGTTCGTCTGTCCAGCGGAATGGTCCTGCCGGGGTGGCTTGATCGCGACCGTCGATGCGGACGGTATTGTGCGCGGCGGAGCCGCGGAAGAGATTGCGCCATCCAGCGTCCATATAGCCGTAGGTGCCGGAATCGACCAGCAGTTCGCGGTCACCTGCACTCACCACCAAAGAGAGAGTGTCGGAGTGGCTGTGCCCTCCGCTGCCCGATGCGAAAGGGCCGGCGTCGAAGAGGACGCCAATACGGTGGCGCCGCATGACGACCAGGCCGGCGTCGTCGAACGCGCGTGATCTCGGCCGGTGCGAATCGGCCGGGCTGACCTGGCAGCGCGCAGGACCCATCCACCAGAGGGCGATCTCGTTGATGTCGCGCTGGGTGTAAGGGAAGAAGCGCTTTCCCGCCAGCACCGATGCCGTGGCCAGCGTCGCACGCGCAAAGCGGCTGCGGGGGCCATAGGGCGAAAAGAGGCGCCCCCCGTCGTCATCACCGAGGAAGGGTAGGTCGCCGGCTTCGCACACGATCGAAGCGAGGAACTCGGCCATACGCGCGAGCTTCTCGCAATAGGCGGCGGGAACATCCTCAAGGACGGCGTGAATGGCGAACATGTCGAGCGCATAGAGGTGGTAGTAGGTGGACTGCTCGAAGTAGCTGCCATCCGGCTTCACGCACGCCTGCATGTGCCGGCGGACGATGTCACTGCCAAGGGTGCGCCAGCGTCCGGCACGGGGAAATGCCGGGAAGAGGCGTCCGAGAGTGTGCAACGCGACAGCTTCGCCCAGCAGATGGGTGTTGGGCGAGAAGTAAATCGACAGGTTGTACTCGAGATGCAGACCGTGGCGGTAGAGCTCGGCGAGGAAGCTGCGACGAAAATCGTCGGACATGCGGTCGCCGATGAGATGGAAGATCCAGGTCCACGAAAGGGCGCGAAATGCGACTTCGAGGGCGCTCACCCAGTTGATGCCGCGCTGGAAGGGATTTTCGGCCCACCAGTGCTCAAGCTGGCGGAAGACGTGGTCGCCATACACCTCGCTGCCGGTAATGACGGCGGCTTGCGCCAGCGCGACGAGGTGTTGGTGACGGTTGACCTCCCAGATGAGCTTGTGGTCTCCAACGGCGGCGGGGTCGAGATAAGGAATGCGGCGAAAGTACTGCGCTGGCGTCTCGATGCCGCTCTGCGGGTCGCGCCTCCAGGCGATGGTCGGGCCGCAGTCGATCATGCTTCCGAAAATGGGGATGCGGCCATCCAGGATTTGGTCAGCAATGCCGATGAGGTCACGGGCGTAATCGGTATCGCGCAGCGTACCGGCGACCGAGGACGGATTGGGAAGCAGCGAAAGCGGCGTGTTCGCCTGCAGCTTCTTGTTTGGGGAGGAGAGCGCGAGCAGGGCGTTGGCAGCCTCCTGGCGCAGACGGAATGTGATCTCGCGAGGCGAACGCATGGGAACCAGGTCCATCATAGATGGGAGAAGTTAAGCAATTAGCACACCCCGGTGTTGCGCCTATGGGTACGAGCGCGTCGCCGTCCCTACGCGACCCGGATCACTTCACGGCTTCGAGCTTTGGTAGGGCGGCCGCTTCGGCGCTGGCAACGTTGATGATCAGCACGGGCGATTGCGCCAGGACGGACTGCGATTCGGCGTTGGGCTCCTGGGTGACCACGATCAGGTCGGCCCAGGCGAGGATGGCTTGCAGGCTGTTCTCCATCGAGCGTCCGATGTGGGGCAGCGAGCTCAGCAGAAACGCCTGATTGCTGCCGTAAATGGCATCTAACTGAATGTGCGGATCGTAGATCTTCACGTCACAGCCCTTCCCGATGAGCCGCTCGATGAGCGCCACACCCGGGCTTTCGCGCAGGTCGTCGGTGTTGGGCTTGAAGGCCAGGCCATACACGCCGATCTTCCGGCAGCCCATCTCCATCACGCGGCGAAACGCGCGGGAGATGTGGGCCTCGTTGCTGGGCAGCACCGAATTCAGCAGTGGCAGATCGAGATCGAGCTGTCGTGCACGATAGGTCAGCCCGCGCAGGTCCTTGGGCAGGCATGAGCCGCCAAAAGCAAAGCCAGGCTTCATGTACACGGGAGAGATGTTGAGCTTGGTGTCGCTGCAAATCGTCTCCATCACCTCAGCACCATCGAGGCCGAGTGCGGCAGAGAGCGTTCCGATTTCGTTCGCGAAAGCGATCTTGAGCGCGTGAAAGGTGTTGCAGGTGTACTTGATAAGCTCGGCGGTGCGCAGCGCGACCACGGAGGTCTGCACCGGCAGTCCCGCATAGAGGGAGGCCACACGCTCGGCGGCGGCGCGGTTGTGGCTGCCTACAACGACCAGCGACGGCTCCATGAAGTCTTTGACGGCGCTGCCTTCGCGAAGAAACTCGGGATTCGAAACGACTATGGCCCTGGGCTCAACCGCGGGTGCGACGACTTCATCGCACGTCCCAGGGAAGACTGTGCTACGCACGACCACGGTGAGGGGCTTGGAGCGGCCGTCCAGATACGCGCCGATTTCCGCGGCCACCTTGCGCAAGTAGTCGAGATTGAGATTGCCGTTCGGGGCCGACGGAGTGCCCACGCAAAGAAAGGCGTAGTCGGCATGGCGCAAGGCTTCTTCAGTAGAGAGAGTCGCGGTGAGCGCGCCGCTCCGCAGGTGTTTGGCGATCAGCGGTTCGAGCCCGGGCTCGTAAAAGGGCGAGCGCGCGGCCTGGATGGCACTTACTTTACGGGCGTCGACGTCCACACCCACGACGCGAAAACCCAGTTCAGCGAAGCAGGCGGCGGAGACGCAGCCGACGTATCCGAGTCCGAAGATAGCAACTGTCGATTGATTGGGAGTGCCGTCCATGATCAGTCCGTCCTTATCATCAATATGCGGCCATCAGAGTCCGCGGGAATTACGCATACGAAATATTTCTCGGCACAGCTAAGGCCGAGCGCTGGCCAATCGTTCCGCCGACGCTGGGGCGGCCTCCACAAGCAACTTCTCGAACTCTGCGGTGACGACGTCCCACGAGAAGCGCGAGGTTACCAACTGCAGTGCCTCGGCGGCCACCGACTGCCGCTGGCCCGCATCGTCCAACAATGTGAGGCACTGGGCGGCGAAGTCTTGCGGCGTGTCAGCAAGCCGTATGTTGGCGGGATGGGAAATATCCAACCCCTCGGCGCCGATCGTGGTGGAGACTGTCGCCGTGCCAGCCGCCATCGCCTCGTAAATCTTCAGCCGCGTGCCGCCGCCAATGCGCAGCGGAACGATCGACACACTCGCTCCCCATAGCCAAGGACGCACATCGGGCACCGTACCCGTGACCAGGATGCGGGAGTCTTGCCGGGCCAAAGCCTGCACCGGCGGCGAAGGCGAACGTCCCACGATGGCCAGCGTGCAATCCGGCTTGCGCTGCCAAATCAGGGGTATAACCTGGCGGACGAAGTAGTTTACCCCATCCGAATTGGGCAGCCAGTCCATGGAACCGACGAACACGAGGTCCGTGGTGCGAGCGGCGTCGGCAGGACGGCTAAAGTAATCGAGGTCCACTCCGGTGGACACGCTGACGGCTTCGACCGCAAACATACGTCGCATGGTCGCGGCGTCCTGGGGAGAGACAGCGATGACGCGCGCAGCCGCCCGGCACATGCGCCGCTCCCAATTGAACATGCGATCGGCCTGCATCTTGAAGTAAGCCCGGCGCACGGGATCGGGTGATTGCTCCACATGACGGCGCCAGATCATGGTCTCGACGTTATGCTCGAAGAGCAGCACCCCACGCATATCGGCAAAGTTGGGCGCGGGCGTCAGGAAGTCACAGACCACGCATTCGAACTGAGTCGAGCTGCGCAACTGGGTGATCGTGTCGCGCATCATCGTTGAGCGATAGCGGCTGAGGGAAAGCGGCAACGAGGAGATGACATTGGCCGCTGCCTGCCCGGCGAACTTCAGCGAAAGGCGGGGCGGCACATCGAGCGGCATCGGGTATGCCTGCGAGCAGTATTCGCGCGCGCGCTGCCGTCCTTCGGGTTGCGCAGGATTTTCGAAAGCGACGTAGTGAACCTCGTGGCGGGCATGTAGGCGCTTCACCATCTCGAGGGTGCGGATTTGGCCTCCGCGATTGGTTGGGTGTAGAAAGCCAGGACTGACCCAGAGGATTCTCATGCTGCGTCGATCACGCGACCTGGACGCTGCCGGCCGGCGTCTTCATGAGCCCTTCCCAGAATTGTTCGCGGCGGCCGGTAAGGAAAATGTCGCCCCAAACTTGCAGGTTCAGCAGACGCCAGATACGGTCGGTGGCATCGTGCACCCCACGCTCGTGCTTGTCGAGCAGGTCATTGAGGTACTTCATGTTGACGTAGCCTGCGAGGACGCCTTCGGGATCGCGCAAGTAGTCGCAAAGGACACGGGATTCCTCTTGCAGCAACCACGCGGTTATGGGTGTGGGGAAACCCATCTTCCTGCGGTAGATAATGTCGCGGGGGATGAGGTCCTCAACTGCTTTCTTGATGATGTACTTGCCGTGTTTGCCGCGCAGCTTCAGGTGCGGCGGAACAGACGCCGCGAACTCCACGAACTTGTGGTCGAGGAAGGGCACGCGGCTCTCGATGGAGCACGACATGCTCATTTGGTCCTGCTTCATCAGTAACTCGATCAGGTAGGTCTTCTGGTCGGCATAGAGCAGGCGCGGCAATGTAGAAGATTGGGCCGTCGAGTTCCAGCGCTGCAGAAAGGACGCGTAGGGATTGGCGGAGAATTTTGCGCTCAGCAGGCGCTGCTGCTCCTCGGATCCGAAAGCGCAATAGAAGTTGTTGAGGTAAAGTGACTCGATGTCGCCGCCACGACCCAGAAACGTGTGGCCGAGTTTGCGGCGCAGCGACGCGGATAGCAGCGACGACTCGGCGACGGCATTCTGGACAGCGTCGCGGACCCCGGTGGGAACTCCACGGTAAGCGCGCATCCACTTCGCGTTGAGCTCATAGAAGCGGTAGCGGCTGTAACCGGCGAAGAGTTCGTCGCTGCCTTCTCCGGTGAGTACAACCTTAACCTGTTCGGCGGCCAACTTGGAAACGAAATGGAGAGAGACACTGGAAGGCCAGGTGATGGGCTCGTCTTCATGCCAGACCAGTCGCGGCAGGGCGTTGAAGAAGTCCTCCATGGAAACCAGGACTTCGTGGTGGTCTGTGCCAATCTGACCGGCCACCTGGCGCGCTTCGGAGAGTTCGCTGAAACGCGACTCGCTGTAGCCCACGGAAAAGGTCTTCACTGGGCCGGTGGTCTGCCGCTTGATGATGGCGGCGATGGCGCTGGAATCGACACCTCCGCTGAGGAACATGCCCAGCGGAACGTCACTCATCAGGCGCATGCGGACCACTTCTTCCAGGCGTGCGCGGCACTCAGCAATCCACTCGCTGTCTGGACGGTCGTCGAACTGCTTCGGACAGGGCGCATCCCAGTACTGCTTGATTTCGAGCCTCGACTGGTCGCCGCAGGTCAGCGTGAGCGTGTGCCCCGGCATGAGCTTGCGGATACCGGCAAACAGCGTCTCTTCGCCACTGCTGTAGCCAAAGGCCAGATACTCCGGCAGCAGGGTGTCGTTGAATTCGGTTCCGATGGCGGGGTGTTCGAGCAGTGCCTTGATTTCAGAGGCGAAGCCGAAGAGGCGGCCATTCCAGAAGTAGTAGAACGGCTTGATGCCGAGACGATCGCGAACGCAGAAAAGCTGCTTCCGTTTCTGGTCCCAGAGGGCATAAGCGAACATGCCGCGGTAGCGCGTGACGGACTGATCGCCCCACTGCTCGTAGGCGTGTATCACGGTCTCCGTGTCGGCATGGCTCTTGTAACGGTGCCCGGCGGCTTCCAGCTCGGGGCGGACGTCGGCGTGGTTGAAAATCTCGCCGTTGTAGATGATCCAAACCGATTGGTCTTCGTTCGACATCGGTTGCCCGCCGGTTGTGAGGTCAATAATGCTCAAGCGGCGATGGCCGAGGGCGACCTCCCCGTGCACATAGAATCCCGAGGCATCGGGTCCACGGTGCACAATGAGGTCGGTCATGCGGTGGAGGAGCCGCGAGTCGGCAGGTGCGCCGTCGGTGTTAACAAATCCTGCAATGCCACACATATTTTTGTCTAGTTGTCCGACTACCACGGGCCTAAGGCTGGCGTCGGAGGAACTCGCGGCTGTGACGATGGGCGCGCCAGTAACGTGGTCAAGAACGCGCCGTTTCCCGCATTGCGGTAGTTTAGCATGATTACCGGAGAGTAAACCCGGTGCCAGATGCGTTTCTACTCATCGTGATGCGCACGCGAATTCTTCGGAGTGCTGATCGGCATGCTGCATCGAACAGACGCCTGCCTCGGGAGGTTGACTTCAACGTCCGGCTAAAGTAGCCGGCGCGCTATTTGCCGACACAGAATAGAGTTGATTACAATCAGGTACCTTGGGGCGCTGTGCGGAGAAGTATGGCCCGATATCTCGTTTACTTGTCGCTATTGCTTTACACCCTGACAGGCCTGGCGCAACCTCCGGTCCCTCAACTTCCGCAAACGTACGTCGACACGACCTTTGCTCCTCCAACTGGAGCCAGATTGAACGCCCACACTGAGGCGGAGTTTAAGAAAGCGCTGGAGACCGCGAACCCGGGAGACATAATCGTTCTCGATGCCGGGGTGACTTACCAAGGCAATTTCACCCTTCCCGTAAAGACCAATCCCAACAACAAATGGATCTACATCGTTAGTTCTGGCCTGGCCAAGCTGCCGGCGCCGGGCACGCGGGTCGCGCCTGCTGATGCAGCCAACATGCCGAAGATCACTTCGTCCTACGTCACCTCAACCATCATCTTCCCGCCCGGCGCCAATCATTACCGCCTCGTTGGGCTGGAAGTGACTACTGCATCGACACAGGGTGGAAGCTCTAGTCAGAATCCCTACACCACGCGTCTCGTTGACCTCACTAGCGTCCCGGGCAAGCCGCTAGTGGATTCGATCACGGTGGACCGCTGCTATATTCATGGATCGCCCACCCAGGATGTGCGCCAGGGGGTGATGGCCAATGGCTCGAATGTTGCCGTCATCGACAGCTACATCTCCGACATCCACCAGAGCACCAACGACTCGCAGGCAGTGGAGGCTTACTATTCCCCCGGCCCCATCAAGATCGTCAACAACTTCCTGGAATCGACCGGCGAGAACGTCATGTTCGGAGGTGCCGGAGGCTACAGCAATCCCTGGGTGCCTTCCGATATCGAAATCCGTGGCAACTACTTCTTCAAGCCGCTGGCGTGGGCCAAGTCCGGAGTAGGGGGCACGATTCCGCCGAACAACCAGTGGGCGGTGAAGAACCTGCTGGAATTCAAGAGCGCACGCCGCGTGCTTGTGGATAGCAACCTGTTTGAAAATGTGTGGACGAGCGCTCAGATGGGCTTCGCCCTCAATATCAAGGTGAGTACTACACAAAGCGGTAGCGTAGCCGTAACCGACGACGTTACGATTACGAACAACGTATTCAAGAATGTCAGTTCCGGGTTCGACTTATCCTATGGAGACCCGGTTTGTTCCACCACCCCCGGATGCACGAATCCGGGTGAAGTGAAACGTGTCGTTTTCAAGAATAACCTGTTTCTCTTAGGAGACACCACACAATTCGGCTACACGGGCGGCTATGCGTATGCAGGGCTAATCTATCACGGCACAACGGACTTCGTGTTCCAACACAACACGGTCGTGCCGCCGCCGAATCTCGGATACTGCAAAGCATCTACGTATTTTGAGATAAGCGGAACCGGGCCTACAACTCCGCCTTTGTCCAGAACGCAAAACGTATGGATATTGGACAACGCTCTCTGTCGCCAGATCAACGGTGCCGCAGCCGGATACATTGGACAGTTCCCTTACACCTTGACAGACTACATGGGCGACCCTGCACTGCCCGACCCGCGCTTCGTCGGCAATGTGTTCTATGCGCCAACGGGTGATAAGGTCTATCCGCTGCCGCTCCACAACTACACTTCGACAGTGCCTTTCACCTATGCCAATCCCACCGCTGGCAACTACCAGCTCTCTGTTCCGAACTGGACTGATACCAGTGACGGGCGAGTTGCCGGATATCGCGCTATCACGCTGCCCGTGGCCAGTAGCAGCGCGGTTCCACGATAAGCGCTTTCACAATCTGCCCGGCTCCACGCATATCCATACCGTGGAGCCGAGCCGATCTCGTTGCGCAGGGAAGAAACTCCGCTGTCCGTGAACTTGCTATGGTTTCACAGGCCGCGTGTTGTTCTACTGGTAGTAACCGTACTTTCTACGACGGAGGATTCCCAATAATCCGAGTATCCCACTGAGCCAACCTTCAAACGCATCCTGCGACTGGGCTTCCGTATCGACGAAGCGCGGCAGGAGCAGCGGATTCGAAGTGGTAGACGCCAAATCCGGTTCGCAGGTAGTAGCCGTGGCAATTTCCAACTGACGCAGGGCCGGCAAGTACGAAATGCGGTACTTGCCGCTCGGATAGCACAGGTGTACCGGGTAGCGTCCAGTTATCTCGGCAATTCCCTTGCGGTTCGTTTCACTGGTGACTGTGCGTGTGAAGTTGGACATCTATGCCCTCTTGCGCGACTGCGTTAACCTCGGACGGGTTCATGATCTGCAGTATCCGGCTGGCAACAAATGCTTCAAAGTCGATGCCAATGTGGTGTGCGAGTTCCGCCAGCAAACGATCACGTCCTGCATCATCCAGTTGACGCTGTTCCTCAAAGCGCCGCAACTGAGACCAGGCACGCGCACGACCCTCTGGAGTGCGAAGATCCTGTTCCTCGCTCCAGCCTAACAGCGGATTGGCAGAGACCAAAGTGTCGCGCCGTTTCCACAAAAGATAGGGACACACCGGATGAAACACCGGCCGCTGATAGTAACAGTAATCAGTCCTTAAGTAGACGGTCGCAGGATATCCATACTTCCGAAGCAAGGGCATGGCAATACTCCCGAAATTTGCCATTCCGTCATCGAAGGTAAGGACGACACTCTTGGGCGGCAAGCTGGACTTGGCCAGCCGGTCGATAGCCTCCGAGAGCGAGAGTACCCGGTAGTTGCCTTCTCGCAGGATCTCGAGCCTGCGCTCAAAAGTTCGCGGTGACATGAAGAGCCCGGGGTTCCATTCATGCTCGTCGTCCTGCGAGAACCCATGGTAGCAGAGTATGAGAAGCCTGCTCCGGCGCCATTCCGAGGTTGACAGCCTCCGATTGAAACCTGTGACGCGGGTGGCCTGTAATAGCTGCGATTTTAATGCTCTCAGCATTGTTGATTGTTTGCCAGATCATGTTCGGTCTTCCGACGGGCCGTTGTTCGCATCCGGCATCGCTCTGCATCTGATCGTGGTGTGCTTGAACTCCGCGAGCGCACTCTTGATTCGGGTTCGCTAGCGAACGCCTGTCCAAGCCGGCTCCAAGGCGTGTTCCAGCGATGTTTCAGCCGGCGTGGCAACGGTCCGCGAGGACTCTTTCATGAGAGCACGCTTTCTCTGGGCTATGAGGGACAGGGCACAAGCCAGCCCCGCAAGGATAGGAATGTTGGTGTCGTATCCATAGCAATCGAAGAGAGCGATGGCCATCATGACAACGAATGAAGCTCGCAGAGATCGCGCGGAATCACGCAAGTCATCCCAGTCCTTACCCTGATATTTGCTGCGCACAATGAAATTCAGAGGTCGAAAGCACTGGTACACAAACGCCAGATAGATCGCTAGCCCTACAATTCCCATTTCACTCGAGATCTGGGTGTAGGAATTGTGTGTGACCCGCCACGCTCCCCGGGACTCGCCGCGAGCCAGGGCGAGAGGCACTTGCGCAGTCTGAAAATTTCCCGGGCCGACGCCCAGCAGGGGATGCAGTATGGTTAAGTGAATGCTGTCCTTGAGGAGTGTCCATCGCTGTTCGGCCGACCCACTCGCTGTAGCCTTCAGGCGTTCCTCGGGCGGGAGTTGCTTCACGTCTATGCCTGTGTAGTCTTTGCCCGTCCCGAAAAATGTTGTGTAGCGCCCACGGATGTCGGGCGGAGCGATAAAGTAAAGCACGAGGAGTAGTAACGGGATCGCCACCCCCAGCCTGATTTTCGCGGTGCGCGAGGATTGGTAGAAACCAAAGCCAGCCAGCATGAGAAGACCGATCATCCCCGCCCGGGAGCCGGTCTTCACCAGCGCCAGCAGGATCGCAACGCTGCAGACGGCCGCAATCATTTTCGTCCGGCGGTCGCCCCGAAACACGAGGTACAACAGAAACGACAGTCCCAAGACCAGGGTCCAGGCAAAATCGTTGGCATTTTCGTATCGCGTCCCGACCAATCCCAGGCGGCCGGTCTTGTCAACTCCGCGAAGCGCCAGCGCCATTATGGCGAGCAGTCCGACTGAATACCCCAAGGTCTTGTAGATCGTCCTGCATTGCTTGATCGTAACGACGCATCCCGCCACAAGAACGAAGGACAGAAAAGCCTTGGACCAAACGTCAAGAAATAGTTTAACGCTGCCACCCGGCCAGAACCCGAAAGGAGTGCTCAGGATGTACCATGCCGTAAAGACCAGCAGGCACCTGCCGATTGGGTGGTTCAGGACGAGCGGAAGCCGTCCGCCCAGCCCGACGACGATAAGGGCAATTCCTCCAACTACGGTTAGGAGGTGAATGTTGTTCAGGATCGGCAGCTTTTCCAGGAGTCCGCTGAAGATCGCAGCCAGAAAGAACACGACCAGAGGGAAAGCGGCAATAACAATCGGATTCGGTGAGTTTACGCGTTGCACAAAAACACCCCAAAACACGATGCGGGATGAGATCCGACGCTTATGATTCTATTCGACACGGAACCTCGCCTCCGGCTGCGTCTGCGGCTGTAGTTTATCATGAGCACGAGCCATCTGCGGCAGGCCCCAAAACGGCGTACGTTGCGCAAGTTGTGCTTGAGTTCAGAAGAACGGAACGCACGCCTTGCGGGCACGTAGCCAACCGGCAGGGTCCAGGGTCGCCGCGATCCTACTGTGGCTGGTCCGGTTGCTTCGCAGGATGGTCCGCTTGAGTGGCGTCTTCCGGATTAAGTTCTTTGTTGTTGATTCATCTTGCTGACGGAAGACGGTTGATCCGACGTAGTCTATTGCCACACCTTTGTTGATCCATCGGCATCACAACGTTCGGCATCTCAGGAGCCAGAGGAACGTTCTCCGGCAATTCCGTTGTCCGCAAGCAGCCGCTGGTAGATCGCCGCCATGCGTGCGGCTGCAGCCTCCCTCGAGAAGTTGGCATGCACGAAATCGTGTGCAGCATGGGCGAGGCGGGAGCGAAGCTCGACATTCGAGATCACTTCGCGAAGTTTGCACGCCAAATCCGCATTGTTGCCCGGCTCGAAGAGAAGTCCGCGCACTCCATCTTCGACCAGCTCGGGGTTGCCGCCTACGCGGGATGCGATGGGGCAGCAGCCGCATGCCATGGCCTCCATGAGCGCATTGGAGAGTGCTTCGCTGATCGAGGGCAAGACAAAGATGTCAATGCTCTGCAGCCAGTCGTCCACCCGGTCGGTGGAAGGCTGAAATAGACAGGCATCGACGATTCGCAGTTCGCGCGCGCGTGCTTGCAGTTCCGGCAGCACGGGGCCGCTGCCCAGGACCAGCAACATTGCGTTCGGCGCCTGGGGTCGCACCTCGGCAAAAGCATCCAGCAGCGTGGGAAGACTTTTTTCCGGACGCAGCACACTGACTACGCCGATCACGAGCGCGCCGGCAGGAAGCGACGCTGGCCTCGATGCCGGCACGCGGCGAAACCGAGAGAGGTCCAGGCCGTTGTAGCAAAGATGGATGCGGTCGGGCGCGATGCCTGCGTCATGGATCACGTGGGCCCGCAGGAACTCGCAGTTAACAACTACACCGTGGGCCCGCCGCTCCGCGAAGAGTACGAACTTGCGCTGATACGGCCCAGCCAGCGAGAGGTGGCTGCGCTGACTGGCCAAGGCAATGGCCGACGTCAAGTAGCGCGTAACGGGAATGGCGAAGGCATTCATCGGCCTGTCAAAGGCGTGGACCAGTTGTATGTCGTTGGCGCGAACGTAGCTCGCCAGCGCTCGAGCCGAAGCGATGGTTGCGGGTGACTTGAAAGAACGAAGGGGGAGATGAAAGATGGGAACGCCGGCGGCCCGCAGTTCATCCGCCCGCATGCCTTCGACCCGAAACGCACCGACATGCGGCCGAAAGCGCGAGCGATCCAGGCCGAGCGCGATCTCGGTCAACTGCCGCTCGCTGCCTCCGTAGTGAAGCTCACGGGCCATCAGCAGGATGCCAGGTTTCGTTTCGGATCGCGACAAGTGGGTTTCAGAATAACAGCGGAAGGGAACCTTAAGCGAACCTTAATGGATGCTTTCATGTTGCCGCCTCTTAAGCAGCGCTGCCTGCGAAATCCTCGCTGAATTGTTCGGTGTCGTAATGAATCGTTCGATGCGGCGATGCTAATATGGTAACTAAGGGTGTGGCGTTCAGCGCTCTCGCCGGAAGTGTGTATCTTGCGTTGCTGGTGCGGCCAACGTGTAAATGTGCGGGTGTTTGTACGCCGGCTCTCAAGAACCAAAGCACTCGCTCGTCCTGTCTCCGCTGCTCGGATTTTCTGGCGGATGAATGTGCGCGGAATCCTGTGCCCTTTTTTCAATCTGCAAAGGGCGGAGGCCCATGGAAATTGATGTGCCGATGAGTCAAGGCGTCGATCGCGTGAGCGTCGCCGGACCGAATAGCGATTCCAAGCCTCTTTCGGCGCAACAGCGGCGCTTTTGGGTGCTCGATCAACTTGAAACAACCGGAGCGCCACACAACGTTGCTGTTGGGTTGGAGATTCGAGGGGGGCTTGATCCCGCAGCTCTGGAACAAGCCATTCTGGCCTTGCAAGGGCGGCACGAGGCGCTATGCTCGCGTTTCGTGTTGGACAATGAAGAGCCGCGGTCAATTCCGTGTTCCTCGGGAACGGTATCCTTGGCCGTCGTTCGGTTGACGCAAGCGGCTGCTGCTGAGCGCAGACGGGTGGCATATGAGCTAGCCGCCAAAGAACTCCACCAAAGCTTTGATTTGCAGGCCGGTCCTCCCCTCCGTGCGACGCTCTACCAGTTGAGCGACGCGGAGCATCTCGTGGCGCTTACGCTGCACAAGATCATCTGCGATGCGTTCTCCTCCGGGATACTTCAGAAGGAAATTGCGGCTGCCTACGATTGCATCGTCAATGGAACGCCGCTGCGGGCTCCGAGACCTCAATACGGCGACTATATTCGGGCGCAGGAGGAGTATTTTCGCAGCAGCCAGTTTGAAAGCGATCTAGAGTATTGGAGAGACAAGCTGGCAGGTGTTTCGTCCGGGCCCGAACTCCCCACCGATCGAACCCGCCCCTTGGTACAGAGTTTTCGCGGCGCCGAACACGTCTCGGTGCTTAGCGGCGAACTGCTCGTGGCCCTGCGAAGGTTCGCCGAGGCGGAACAGTCGACCGCGTTCCTCGCGCTCTTGTCCACTTTCTTTTGCGTGCTGGCCCGTTACACCGCAGCCGAAGACATCGTGCTTGGTACAGAGGTAACCGAGCGCCATGCTTCCCAGTGGGCCAGTGTACTGGGAGCGGTCTCCAATCAACTCGTTTTGAGGGCCGACTGTTCGGGCGATCCAAGCTTCCGTGAAATGCTGCAGCGCATCTCACTGGTCTGGTCCGAAGCCCATCGACACCAGGCGATGCCTTTTGGGACTATGCTGGACGCGTTTCGGGTGCCGCGGGACCTGAGCCGAAATCCACTGTTTCAGGTGGCGTTTAACCGCCGCGCCGCCGCGGAGAGCTTCGTCGCAGCGGATCTGCGCTGGGAGCCTGTGACGATTGCCACGGAATCTGCTTCCTTGGACCTCAGCGTCGATGTCACCGAGCGCGACCACGACATACAATTGCGTTTCTGTTACAGCACGGACTTGTTCGATCATGCTACGATCGCGCGACTGA